>QWCN01000131.1_pt1 | contig 118089 bp, 92 predicted proteins | sample 1972711 | NCBI WGS metagenome assembly QWCN01 (sample SAMN09866707, study PRJNA288562) | Human gut metagenome isolate term1_stool, whole genome shotgun sequencing... | isolation source: gut | host: Homo sapiens | place: USA: California | reverse complement strand
TCTTACAAAAAGAGTCTAATTTTATAAGTGATTGATTTTGAATAGTTAATTAAAAACAAATATTATCCAGTTATTTGGATAGCAACATAGAAGATATGATATAAGCAAACAGGGGGTGTATTGTGACCACAATACGTAACAAAGTTGATTTGCGAAGAAACAATATTTATCAATATTTACCACGATTTAATTCTTCTTCGACTCTTTTGTCTTTTCCCTTTGGTGTGGCTATCTCGATTCTTGTTGGTAGCTTTAGTGATTGAAACGATAATGACTTCCGTTTGTTTGCAGAGTGTATCTGGTTATATATGCAAAAAGACAAAAACATGATTAAGAACCGCGAAATTATCCGTATATTTGCAGCTAAATACTGTAAAAGATTGATTATGGAACAGGAATTGAGAACTAGTCTAAGTGGACGTTTAAGGAATACGTCTTTACCTAAGACATCGGTATTATTTCCGATGTTTGAGGCAATTGTTAATTCTATCCATTCAATTGATGAAAGACAGGAATCCGATAAAAGATACACCTTAGATACTTCTCAAATAGATATTTCAATACTTCGTGAACAGGTACTACAACTTGAAGAAGGGAGTAAAGGTCGCATATGTGGTTTTGAGATCAAAGATAATGGTATTGGGTTCAATGATAGAAACTATTCTTCCTTCATAACATTGGATTCTGAATATAAAGCGGACAAGGGATGTAAAGGAATAGGACGACTTGTTTGGCTAAAAGCATTTAACTCAGTTCGCATAAATAGTGTTTATTTAGACGGACTAAAACGCTTTAGACGAACTTTTATATTCTCGATCAATGGTATTTCTAACCATGAGATAGAAGAAATAGCAAACGATACTCCTATTGAAACGATTATAACTCTAAATGGCATTAAAAAAGAATACTTGGATTATTTGCCAAAAACTGTTGATGCAATAGGGCGACGTGTTGTTGACCATTGTATTTGGTATTTCCTAAGAGCTGGAGGTGCTCCAAACATTTGTATTCTTGATGAGACTGATACACTCAATCTCAATAAGGATTTTGAATATGGAAAAAGTAAAGAAATGTTCCAAGAGTCAATAGATATCAAAGGACAGAGATTTGATTTGACACATATCAAAATGCCTGTAGGTGTTTCTTCTGCAAATAAACTTTACTATGGTGCCGCCAATCGCCTTGTTCTTGAAGAAAGTCTCACAGGAAGAATACCTGGACTGTACAGCGAACTTGAAGATGGGAAACAAAAATTTTCTTATGTTTGCTTTGTTGCAGCTGATTATCTTACAGACAATGTTTCTCCACAGCGATTGGAATTTGAAATACCAGATAAAAATGATGGTATATTTGCAGAGACCGATATATGTATGGAAGACATCCGAAATAGTGTCATTGGCACTGTTTCAAGCTATCTGTCTTCATATTTACAAAAGAATATAGCTAAAAGTGAAGAACGCTTACAAAACTTTATTAGCAAGCAGCAACCTCGATATCGTTCTATTCTTTCTCGTCTAACAGAAGAAGACAAAGCTTTCAACCCTAATATTACAGATAAGGCATTAGAACTTCGTCTTCATTCTCGTTTAATGGCCGTCGAAGCAGAGTTATTGAGTGAAGGTCACGATTTATTAAACGACAATGATATTTCAGAAGAAGAATACAATAATAAGCTAAATGCTTATCTAAACAAAGCTGGAGATTTAAAACAATCTGATTTAGCTAGCTATGTTGCACGGCGGCGTGTAGTTATTGATCTATTAGAAAAAGCATTAGGAGTTGCAGATAATGGAAAATATGTTAAAGAAGACGTCATACATAGATTAATTATGCCAATGCGTAAGACTTCTGATGACATAATAGAAGACGATTCTAATTTGTGGCTGATTGATGAACGATTGGCTTTTCATTCATTCTTAGCTTCTGATAAAACATTGTTGTCCATGCCTATAACTGGAGACCAGTCCACCAAAGAGCCTGATTTGTGTGCATTAAATGTATATGACAACCCAATACTTATAAATGACACACAGAAACCTCCATTGGCAAGCATAACAATTGTTGAGTTTAAAAGACCTATGCGAAACAATGCGAAACTTGGAGAAGATGATGATCCAATCGAACAAGCGTTGTCATATTTAGACCGAATACGTATAGGTGAAGTTACAACCCCACAAGGACGACCAATAACAGCATCAGAAAATATACCAGGCTTTTGTTATATCATCTGTGACATAACGCCAACAATAAAAAAAAGATGCAAAATGAAAGATCTTAAAGAGACATATGACAAGCTTGGCTATTTTGGATACAGCTCTAGTTATAATGCTTACATTGAGGTTATTTCGTTTGATAAGTTAGTTCAAGCTGCAAAAGAAAGAAATAGGGTGTTTTTTGATAAACTTGGAATTCCATCGGGACTCTAAGTGCAAAGGCAAAACGCTTCAGCGATATTCAAACTTATAAAGCTAAAATCACAGCGTATCCTAACAAGAGTAATTAGAACACAGTTATGTGCATAATAAGCTATAAGGTATCCGACTTGAGCAAAGAACGAAAATTAACTTTTGCAAACTTGAAAAATCTTGAAGTGACTTACATCCACAAGAGCCATAATGCTTGATTTATAAGGAGTTTGGATTTTATTAGTTTTGCAAAATATCATGTATATATTAAAATGTAGTAATATGAATTTAGCAAACGCACCAATATCTAAAAGTTCTGTTCTAAATCTACAAGAATTAAAGGAACGTTTAGCACCACTTGTAGGAACTCAGATAGAACTTACAAGAAAAGCAAGAACCGATGGTGCAAATATCAGAAAAATAGTATCTGAACTTCTTTCTGACAGAATTAGTAATGCTCTTGAAGAAACTCAGTATGAAGTACTTTCTCCTAAAGGTAAGGGTGTTCCACGTATTCTTCTTGAACTCATAGATACGTATGTAGTTACATCGGGTAACATATATAATTTGCAAGTTTGGAACAGAATTCCGAATAGTAGTGCGCCTCTCATAAGATATAATTCATCGGGAGAAGTAATTACTGCTCAGGATATTCGCTTCGTTATGGTAAAAGTGGATATGGAAAATGGGTGTATAGAATCTGTGATAATTCTTACACCAGAGTATATTGAAAAGAAATTCGGCAAATTTGGGAAACCTACGATTAAACAACAATTATTGATTTCTAATACACTTAGACAAAAGATTGTATCATCTGATTCTCACACTTTTGTAACCTCTGATACGGATTCTGTTGCAAAGATTGCTATCTGTAAATACTCTATACCAACGACATTATCAAGTGATAATCCTATTGTTGGAAATATATATTCTCTTGAAGTTATACGAAATAAAGTTGTGAATAAATTGATTGGCATGCAACTGCCTTCTTCTGACACAAAAACGAGAGGGCAATTATTGGAACGTGCTGTCATTTCTATGCTTGGATATGGAAATGATAGTAATTTAGTTGGTGGTTATCCTGATATTCCGAACCAACTACTTGAGGTTAAAATTCAAGATACACAGACTATAGACCTAGGCCGATATTCTCCTCAATTTGTAGAGATAGTCAATGATGAACTGAATCTTACTACTGAAGATATTAGGTATTTGATAGCTCTTACCAATCCAAATACACAGGTCGTTGAAGGGGTTATCCTTAGTTCTGGAAAAGATCTTGGTTCTGTCTTTACCTATGTGAGTGATAAAAGCTACAAATGTCAAAGGTCAATACCTATGGCTTTCTTTGATGAATATATTGGTCATTGCGTTTCTAACCCTGAGTAAGTCCAAAAGCTATTTCAACCATTGTATTTAGCTCGGTTAAGAGAGCATTGCGCTTCTCTAATTCTGTATTATCATGAAGTTTCTTAGCAATAGCAATTATTTTCTTGGATGCTGCAGAGTTAGGATTTGGTACTGGATATTTCTCGACATATTGTGTGAGATAGCGTTTCCTGCCACTGTACAGCTTATTGTTAAAGGTTAAGTTATGGTATCTTATCATGAGATTTGAATTTGCTACACCTTCTATTAGGTATAGCAAGTTTAAATCTTCATCATTTGATGCATATATCCAATAGCAATTGCCGTTGACAATAGAACCTGTAGTATCTATTGCAAATCTTGGTTCTACGCTAATGTCAGGGAATACTAATTTAGGGTACTTCCATAATGTTGCATTTTGCGGAACCCAATATTCATACCATTTTCTCTTTGATTTCATTAAATAGGCTCTTTGCTTCAACCTCTCTTCATGTTTCATAAAAAAAGCTTTAGCTTGGGGATATTGTTCTATATCTAATACACCTTTAGCCCCATTGTTGTCAAAATGTGGATAAACAACATAAAATAGGTTGTCTGATATTGACCATGCTGTTATGTTTTCTTGTGAAATCATATTTTTAAAGAACACATCTTCGGGCTTGTTTTTTGATTTATAGATGGTCTTATCTAAGAAAACCTCGTCAGCACATGACTTAACACCGACACTGACCTTGAATCTTTCACCTACATAAAAGCAGGTGTTGGCTTTGATGACATCTTTCCAAATTTGTTCATCTTCCGTATTCATTTGCCAAATGTCAGTTAGGTTTTCTGGTCGGGAAAAGTTTCCGACAGAATAGTCATAACAAGTTCTATCTATATTGTAATATCCAGTAACACAACTGTTTAATATATCATAAATAGAATTATAGTCAGTATTGGGACTAATACCTTTTTGAGACTCGTATATTTTAAAGAAGAGTCCTCTGTCTTTCTTTATTTTCGACAGATTTTTTCGTCCTATAAAGATTGCAGGTAATACCGCAGCACTAAACAATTTTGTATCGCCCAAATCAATGATTTCAAGAATGTCATAGTGCTCCAGTAGATATTTTCTAATGGATTCTCCACTCTTAGTAGAGAAATAGCGATTGGATGTGATGACACCAAGTATGCCACCATCCTCTAAGCTATCTGTCATATTTATTAAGAATGGATAGTATAAGTCTACGCGACCATTTAAACCATATAATTTTGCCAAAGCCTGAGCTTTTTCATTTCCTAAAGCTTGTGTTCTAACATATGGAGGATTACCAATAATGACATCAAATCTATTTTGGCATCCAAAGAGAGAATCAACTTTTTCCTCAATGAAATCTTTTAATTCAAATGACATTTGGCAAGTAGGGTATAACTTTCTTAGAGATAACTCTGCATTTTTGAGATATACTTCATCCTTATCGCTTCCATCCAATGTAAACGATTGACAATCAGCTCTTGTAAGTACTTGGGCTATTGCAGAAAGAAGTGCCCCATCACCACAAGATGGGTCACATACTTTTAGGGAAGTCCTTTTTTTTATATAAGGAAGCATTCTGTTTGCCAAGAAATTTGCTAACCCTTGTGGGGTGAAGACTTCGCCATTTTGTTTCTTTTTATCTATTACTCTCATAAGATTGGTCTATGATAGTTCAAATTTGTACTGCAAATATAGGTATTTATTTAATATTCACCAATTAAATACAGGTAAAAATTACCTTACTGTCGCATTTGTTTAATATGTGCGACAAAACTATTATCTTTGCCACACAAATTGTATTCTTATGGGAAACGACAACAAAGAGAAGCAGGAAAGAAAAGTAGTTCATCTTCAAATTGGTAACAATCATGAGTACTTTGGCTCAATCGAACAACTCTTCAGTAAGTATACAAAAGAAGAGTTAGGTTTTAGTATATATCAGGTTAGAAATAATTTAAAGAGAATGGGGGTTATGAACTCTCCATTATGTATCATTCGAGTAGGTGTCTTGCAAACCAAAATAAAAAAGGTGCAGCCCTAAGTAAAGAGGGAAAATTCAGATTTTATATTTCTATTTGTTGAAATGCAACTAAAATAGACAAGGGTGTATCCAATCTGAAGATATCTATATTTCTTTTCCATATCGTTATTCTCGGCTAAAGAATTAGCCATGCGATTTGCCGTCTCACTCAATCTTTGTAGTCATCATTACATAGGCATAAATCCGAGTGCTTTTTCATCAGAAATTTCATAAAATCGTATGCGCTCTTATGAAATCAGAAGGTCACCGTGAGTACATACTTTGTACTTGAAAAGGTCACCTGAAGGTCACCAGTAAAAGAAAAAGCACTTACAAAACATTGTAAGTGCTTGATTATTAGTGTGGACCAGCTTGGGCTTGAACCAAGGACCTCCAGATTATGAGTCTGTTGCTCTAACCAACTGAGCTACAAGTCCGAAACAACTTCTTTTTGAAATTGCAGTGCAAAAGTAATATGATTTATTGAGATATGCAAACAATAAAGGTAAAAAATGGAGGGAAAAGCTTTCAATATTGCCGGAACTATTGTATTTTCGCATCGTGGAATGATGTATGAAACAGAAATCGCATATAATTTAAGGTAAAGATGAGTACAAAAGAGACTGATTGGTTGAGTGTCGGTTTGAACGACCGGCAAGTAGAAGAGAGCCGTGCCCGTCATGGGAGTAACGAACTGACCCCGCCGAAACGCCCTTCAATGTGGAGGCTTTATCTGGAGAAATTCCAGGATCCCGTAATACGGATATTGTTGGTAGCCGCCTTGCTGTCTTTTGTAGTCGCTTTTGTGGAAAATGAATTTGCAGAGACCATAGGAATCGTGTGTGCCATATTGTTGGCTACAGGCATCGGCTTTTATTTTGAGTACGATGCCGCCCGTAAATTCGATGTGTTGAATGCTTTGGGAAGCGAGGCGCTTGTACGGGTTGTACGGAACGGACAGGTGTGTGAAGTTCCGCGTAAAGAGCTTGTGGCGGGAGACATCATCATGTTGGAAACCGGAGACGAGATACCTGCCGATGCCGAGTTGTTGAAGGCTGAAAGTTTGCAGGTGAATGAATCGAATCTGACGGGAGAGCCGGTTACGCGGAAAAGTACGGACCATTCGGATTTTGATAAAAATGCCCCGTATGCCACGAATCGATTGATGCGCGGCACGACCATTGTAGAGGGGAGTGCTACGGCTCGTGTGATAGCTGTGGGCGACCATACGGAGATTGGTCAGGTAGCTCGCGAAGCGACGGTGCTGACCGGTGAGAAGACCCCATTGAACAAACAGTTGGATCGTTTGGCCGGTTTCATTAGTAAGATAGGCTATACCGTGGCATTCCTTACGTTTACGATATTTACGGTACATGGTTTGATGGAATATGTCCCCAAGGTCGATGTGTGGGGGAGTGAGAACTATTGGCATGTGTTCGGAATGGTGCTGAATAATTTCATGATGGCTGTGACGTTGATTGTCATGGCTGTTCCCGAGGGATTGCCGATGGCTGTGACGTTAAGTCTGGCATTGAATATGCGCCGTATGCTGAAGACCAATAACCTGGTACGTAAGATGCATGCTTGCGAGACGATGGGGGCCATTACGGTGATTTGTACAGACAAGACCGGAACATTGACACAAAATCGCATGACCGTGTCGCAAATGCTGATGCAAGATGAGGATTTGGCACTCTTGGATGAAGCTATCGCCTGCAATACGACTGCCTTTTTGAATGAATCCCGTACGGAGGGATTGGGAAATCCCACGGAAGTGGCTTTGTTGCTTTGGATGCAAGGGCGCGGCTCTGATTATATGAAGGTGCGCCAAGGAGCGGAAGAAGTGGCTCGTCTGCCTTTCTCTTCAGAGCGGAAATATATGGCTACGATAGTGGATTCCTCCGTGTTGGGACGAAAGATTGTATATGTGAAAGGGGCACCGGAAATCGTTTTGGGACTTTGCCGGGGTTTATCGGAAGAGCAAATTGCCGGGTATCACGTCCAACTGAAAGACTGGCAGATGCACGCACAGCGCACTTTGTTGCTGGCCTATAAGGAAGTGACGGGTACGGAAGATGATTGTGCGGCTTTGGTACAATCCGGCGGGTTGACCTTGTTGGGCTTGGCGGCTATTAGCGACCCCGTGCGTCCGGAAGTGCCCCAGGCCGTGGAGAACTGCTTGAAGGCCGGTGTGCAAATCAAGGTCGTGACGGGCGACAGCACGGGAACCGCAGTGGAGATAGCCCGTCAAATCGGATTGTGGAAAGAAGGGGACGACGAAAAGAAGAATTGCATGCGGGGTATTGACTTTGCTGCGTTGAGCGATGAAGAAGCCCTGCAACGTATCAAGGATTTGAAGGTGATGAGTCGCGCCCGTCCGTTGGACAAGCAGCGGTTGGTGAAGTTGTTGCAGGCGGAGGGAGAAGTTGTGGCAGTGACCGGTGACGGGACGAACGATGCTCCGGCGTTGAACTTTGCCCAAGTCGGCCTGTCGATGGGGTCGGGGACTTCGGTAGCCAAGGAAGCCAGTGACATTACATTGCTTGACGATTCGTTCCGTAGCATCGTCACGGCTGTCATGTGGGGACGATCGTTGTATAAGAATATCCAACGTTTTGTCATGTTCCAGTTGACTATTAATTTCACCGCTTTGCTGGTCGTGCTTATCGGCGCGTTCATGGGGACGACTCTTCCGTTGACCGTTACCCAAATGTTGTGGGTGAATATCATCATGGATACTTTTGCGGCTTTGGCTTTGGCTTCGTTACCGGCCGACCCGAACGTGATGAACGAGAAGCCGCGTCCTGTAGGGCAATTCATCATCACACGTCCGATATGGACATCGATATTGGGTTATGGGACAGCTTTTGTCGTGTTCTTGTTGGCCATGCTTCTCCGTATAGAAATCACCGGAGGAATGGATGTATATGATTTGACCCTGTTTTTCACATTCTTTGTCTTGTTGCAGTTCTGGAATTTGTTGAATGCAAAGACTTATTCTACGACAGATTCGGCTTTTAAACATCTTTCCCGGTGTGCCGGCGTGTTGACCGTATTATGCCTTATCCTGTGTGGGCAGTGGCTGATTGTACAGTTCGGCGGACCGGTATTTCGCACTGTACCTTTGGCGGCCAGGGACTGGGGGATATTGCTTGCTGTAAGCTCTCTTGTATTATGGGTCGGAGAGGCAGGCCGTCTCTTTAAACGGCTTTGCCGGAAAAAAGCAGAATGAAATGGATAAACGGATAAAAAATATTATTTTCGATTTCGGCGGTATTATCGTGGATTTGGACAAGCAGGCAGCGGTTCATGCTTTTGAGGCGTTGGGCTTTGAAGCCCGCGCTTATATCAATGATTATGTGCAGGACGGGGTGTTTGCCTTGATGGAAACCGGAGACATGTCGCCGGATGAGTTTTGCACTTATGTACGGAAGAAAGTCGGGGCGGATGTGAAAGATGAAGAAATCTTTCGGGCTTGGAATAGGATGTTGGTCGGGATTCCGGCTCGTCGCGTGCAAACCATCCGTAACCTGCGGACGGATTACCGCACTTATATGCTCAGTAATACGAATGCCATGCACTGGGCATATTCATGCCGTGAATTGATGGCTTCTACTGGGTTGGAGATGGAAGATTGTTTCGACCGCATATTCCTGTCCTTCCAGATGCATATGGCCAAACCGGACGAACGGATATTCCGTAAGGTGTTGTCGGAAGCCGGGTTGAAGCCGGAAGAGACATTGTTTGTCGATGACTCTTCCGAAAATTGCAGGACGGCAGAGAGTTTGGGTATACGGGTGTTCCATTCCCGGCAGCCGGAAGATTGGTTCAGTTTGTTGGAGTAATGACGAAGGAGAATGAAGTTTATCACGCTTACTGACCCCTTACCTTATCAGGCTTGTGTCGCCACGATTGGTTTTTTCGACGGCGTGCACCGGGGGCATCGCTTTTTGATACGGCAGTTGACCCGTTATGCCTCCGGGCACGATTTGGCTTCCTTGCTGATCACTTTCCGTACGCATCCGCGCCAAGTCATGCAAGCCGCTTATCAGCCTCAGTTGTTGACCACGTATGATGAGAAATGCGAGCAGTTGGCTACGACGGGAGCGGATTGTTGCCTGACGTTGGATTTCACCACGGCATTGGCAGCTTTGTCAGCCCGTCGCTTTATGGCTGAAATACTGAAAGAGAAGTTATCTGTAAAGGTCCTGATTATCGGATACGACCATCGTTTCGGACATGACCGTTCGGAGGGATTTGCGGAATATGTGGAATATGGACGGGAATTGGGGATGGAAGTCGTTCGTGCGGACGCCTTTGCCATGAGCGAGGTGAATGTAAGTTCGTCTATGGTCAGGGCTTGTCTGGCCGAAGGCGAGGTTGGAATGGCGGCACGTTGCCTGACCCGCCCCTACGAAATTACGGGGCGTGTGGTCCATGGTTTCCACGTAGGGCATGAACTGGGCTTTCCTACGGCGAATATACAGGTAGAGGATGCGCAGAAGCTGATTCCGAAAAACGGTGTATATGCCGTTTGGGTCAAAGGAGAAACAGGAGGAGAGGAACACGTTTGGGGCGGAATGTTGAATATCGGTCTTCGGCCGACGATGGAAAACGGTGAGAATCGCACCATAGAAGTACATTTGTTGGATTTTGCCGGGGATTTGTACGGTTGTCGCTTGACGTTGGGCTTCGTCAGGCGTTTGAGAGACGAAAGGAAGTTCAGGAACAAAGGGGAATTGGTTCATCAGCTTCGCGAGGATGAGGCTATGGTGAGAATGATTTTAAACAAGGAGCAATAGCTTGGAAAGGAGATTGGTATGAAACGTACGGTTTGTCTGGTGGTTATTTTTTTGTTGGCCCAGGTTTTGTCTTCCTTGGTAGTCTTGTTCTTTTTCAATCTTTCGGACCTGCTTCACGAAGGACGTTTGGATGTGAACGCATTGGCAACTTCTCCATCGGCCTTGGGGATTTCTCTGTTATTAAACGGGGTTGTGGTATGGGCGGTGATGACCTTGTTGAGATGGACAGATCGTAAAAGTTTCCGTTTCGGGCAAATAAAATGGCCTGTATACGTAGGCGTGGTCTTATGGATGTTGCCCGTCATATTTATTGTGAACCTGTTGCTGGAGACTTTGACATTAGAGGACTTGAATAAGGATGTATTTGCCACGCTTGTGTATAACCCTTGGGGAGTCTTGGCTATCGTCTTAGTCGGACCTGTTACCGAGGAACTGGTGTTCCGGATGGGAATCCAGCGGCATCTTATCCGGCACAGGATGCGTCCGTGGATGGCCATTTTGCTTTCAGCCTTGATATTCGGAGCCGTACATGGCAATCCGGCGCAAATACCGGGAGCCGTGGTTTTTGGTTGGTTTTTGGGTTGGTTGTACTGGCGGTCGGGCACGATTTGGATTCCGGTGGCGGCTCATGTCTTCAATAACTTTGTGGGTGTTGCCATGATTTGGTGTACGGGAGATACGGATACGACTTTGGTGGAGTTGTGCGGCGGTGCCGTCGCAGCTTCCGTTTGGGCTTTGGCGGCTGCGGTTTGCGGATATGTGGGTTACCGTTATTTGGACAAGGTGCTTGAGGGAAAGGGCATAGGAAGGGGATAAATAATGCCCCGTTTATAATAAACGAATCAGGATGCACTGCCAAGGGAAAGGCTGTGCATCCTGATTTCGTTTAGTATACCCCGTGGGTTACTGGTTCTTTTTCTTCATTACGATGGCATCGATGACCGCTACGGCCGTGATGTTCACGATGTCGCGTACGGAACTTTCGAAGTCGGTGAAATGAATAGGTTTGTTCAACCCCATCTGGATAGGGCCTATCATCTCTATTTCGTCTCCATTCAGAGCCTGGAGTAACTGGTAACCGGCATTGGCCGAACTCAGGTTCGGGAATACCAAGGTATTGACCTCCTTACCCTGCAGGCGAGTGAACGGGTACTTACGGTCGCGCAGCTCGTTGTTCATGGCGAAGTTCACCTGCATCTCGCCGTCGATGGGTAGGTTCGGGTAGTTCTCCTGCATGTACTCTACGGCTTTATGGATGCTGGCCGGGCTTCCGCATGTGTCCGTTCCGAAATTGGAATAGGACAACATGGCGATGACTGGTTCGTGATTGAAGAAACGCACGGTCTTTTCGGATAGCCGTGCAATGTCTATCATCGTTTCCGTGTCGGGATGGCGGTTGATAAGCGTGTCCGCCAGGAAGTACGTACCTTTCTTGCTGTTCATGATGTGCATGGTACCGAAATGGTTGTATTCCGGTTGTATGCCGATGACTTCTTTGGCGACCTTGATCGTATTGGAATATTTGGTGTACACGCCCGTGATGAATGCGTCCGCTTCGCCAGTCTCTACCATCATCATGCCGAAGTAGTTGCGCTCGAACATCTTGTCGTTGGCCTCTTCGAATGTATAACCTTCGCGGGCTTTCTTCTCGGCCAGTATCTTGGCATAACGTTCGCGGCGTTCGGCTTCGCGGTCGTGGCGCAGGTTGACGATTTCGATGCCTTCCAGGCTGAGGTCGAGTTCCTTCGCCAGTTTCTCGATACGCTCGTCGTTACCCAACAGGATAGGATGGCAGATGCCTTCAGCCTTGGCTTCCACGGCGGCTTTCAGCATGTTGGGATGGATACCCTCGGCAAACACCACGCGTTGGGGATTGCGGCGGGCCGTATCTCTCAACTGGCGGGTCAGTTTCGACTCATATCCCATCAGTTCCTTCAAGTGGAGGGCGTAAGCGTCCCAGTTTTCGATGGGCTTGCGGGCCACTCCGCTTTCCATGGCAGCTTTGGCCACAGCCATGGACACCTCGGTGATGAGGCGCGGGTCTACCGGTTTCGGGATGAAATATGAAGGACCGAAGGTGAGGTTGTTCACGTGGTAAGCCTCGTTCACCACGTCAGGCACGGGTTGTTTGGCAATGCCTGCGATAGCCCGTACGGCGGCCAGTTTCATTTCTTCGTTGATGGCCGTGGCTCCGGTATCCAAGGCGCCACGGAAGATATAAGGGAATCCGATGACGTTGTTAATCTGGTTCGGATAGTCGGAACGTCCGGTAGCCATCAACACGTCGGGACGCGAATCCATGGCATCCTCATACGAGATTTCGGGTACCGGGTTAGCCAATGCGAATACGATGGGCGACGGAGCCATGCTGCGCACCATGTCCTTGCTCAATACATTGCCGCGCGACAAGCCGAGGAATACGTCGGCGCCCTTGATGGCTTCTTCCAACGTATGGATGTCCGTACGACTGGTGGCGAAGTAACGCTTCTGCTCGTTCAGGTCGGTGCGGTCTTTTGAAATCACGCCCTTGCTGTCCAGCATGACGATGTTTTCCAACCGTGCGCCGAGCGACACATACAGTTTGGTGCAGGATACTGCCGAAGCTCCGGCTCCGTTCACAACGATTCTCACGTCTTCGATTTTCTTTCCTGCCACTTCCAGCGCATTCAACAGTCCGGCACTGGAGATGATGGCCGTACCGTGCTGGTCGTCGTGCATGACGGGAATGTCGAGTTCCTCTTTCAGACGGCGTTCGATTTCAAAGCATTCGGGTGCCTTGATGTCTTCCAGATTGATGCCGCCGAAAGTCGGCGCGATGGCCTTCACGGCCTGGATGAACTTTTCGGGGTCTTTTTCGTTCACCTCGATGTCGAACACATCAATGCCCGAGTATATCTTGAAGAGCAATCCTTTTCCTTCCATGACCGGTTTACCGGCCAAAGCACCGATGTCGCCCAACCCGAGGACGGCGGTACCGTTGGATATTACGGCCACGAGGTTGCCCTTGGCCGTATAGCGGTAGGCATCCTGCGGATTCTTTTCTATTTCGAGGCACGGTTCCGCCACGCCGGGCGAATAAGCCAATGAGAGATCCGTTTGTGTGCTGTGGGGCTTGGTAGGCACCACTTCGATTTTACCCGGCTTGCCCTGTTCATGGTAGCGCAAAGCCATTTCTTTAGTTATTTTTGCCATTTTGTGATGTTTTAGTGTCTGTGTTACACGATTCTGCGCGCAAAGTTACGAAAAAAATTATGTTTTGTATCCATTTGACGCAGATTTTCATTATATTGTAAGCCCGGCGCGGCAGAACCAAAAGAAAATGATACCTTTGTAGGCTATAAAAAGGAAAGAAAGCATGCTGATTAGAATTTATCCCGAAAACCCGAATCCCCGTGAAATGGCCAAGGCCCTTAAAATGCTGAGGGACGGGGAGCTGATTATTTATCCTACCGACACGGTGTATGCCATAGGATGCGATGCCCTGAACGTACGGGCGGTGGAGAAGATTTGTGCGCTGAAGGGGGTGAACCCTCAAAAGAGCAACTTGTCGATTATTTGTTATGACTTGTCCAATATCAGCGAATACGCACAGGTCAGCAACGCCGCTTTCAAACTGTTGAAGAAGAACTTGCCGGGGCCGTTCACGTTCATCCTGCCTACGAGCAGCCGGCTCCCTAAAATATATAAGAATAAGAAAGAGGTGGGTATCCGTGTGCCGGACAACAGCATTGCGCGTGGACTGGTGGACGGGTTGGGGAATCCCATCCTCACGATGTCGGTGCACGACGAGGACGAAATTATCGAGTACTCCACCGACCCCGAGTTGATTCATGAGAAATACGAAGGCCGCGTGGCTTTGGTCATCGACGGGGGGTATGGAGGCAGCGAGGCTTCGACGGTGGTGAATTGTGTGGACGACGCTTTCGAGGTCGTACGTCAGGGCAAAGGCGAGCTTCTCTTTTAGAAAAGCCCGCCTCGTCACCTTGTGTCTCCTTCTCCAAATTATTCTTTCTTCAACTGCAACCCTATCACGTAGTGGTGGGGGATATGGGTCAGGATTTCCGCTTTCATTTCCGGGTCTATCTCGTTTTCACCACAGAAACGGAAGAAAGTCGTCCCCGGTTCCGCCCATGCCGAGCCGTATAGCAAGAGGGGGATTTTCATTTCATCGGCTGTTTTCACCGCTTGTGCGGCAAAAGGCCGCGTGTGGTAGCTGATGAATTTCTTTCCGTCCGCCGGGTATAACGTGAACGAGAAGCCTTGGCTGCCCAATGTGGGGCAGGAGATGCGGATGGCTGCGGTAGTGTCCGTCCTTTCCTCTTTCCTTATATATATGGAAATCTCCTTGATGTTGTCCCATTCTTTTTTCCCGGCGGGGATTTGGTATGTCTCTCGAAAAGCGTCCCGGTGTTCTTCCGGAATCTCGTCTAACGAGCGGATGTTCTTTCCCAAGTCGAAGTGGTGCACCCTCCCCGTCTTTTGGTTCTCCTTGTATTCTTCCACATAGACTTCCATGTGGTACGTGGCATCGAGGAACTGGCTCACGTCGAAACGGTGTATATAGATGTCCATGTCTTCGAGTACGTTGAGTACGTCCTGCAACTGGGTGTCCACAAGTTTTACCGTATGGGTGGTCTGGGCCTGCGCCGCAGCGAATAAGGACGTGCACAGCAGTACGGAGATTAATATCCTTTTCATAATCTGCTATTGATGTAAGACTCCTTATTTCTTTAACTCTTCCTTCAGTGTCTCTTCCATCAGTTTGTGGTTACGGAAGTCATTACGCAGCTTGTATGCGCCCGACTTGTCCACTAACACGTAAGACGGGATGCCGTCTATCTTGAATTTGTCGCACAGGTAGTCCCATTGTTCCTGGTTCAGTCGGTAGTGCAAGCCTTGGATGTCCGGAATCATGGTCTTGTATTTCACGATGGGAGAGGTTTCGTTGGCAATGTAGATCCATACGAGGTCATCGCTTTTCAGACTGGAGGATTTGAGCGGTTCGTTGGCTTGGATGGCTGCACGGCACGGGCCGCACCAGGTATTCCAGAAGTCCACGAGCACCACTTTGCCTTTGTGGGGCGCGATGAGGGCGTCGAACAGCCGTTCTTTGGGCACGTCGGGCGTGGTTTCCACCTTCGACTTGGCTTCCACTGCGGCCAGTTCGTCTTTGGCCTTCTTTTGCATGAGGGTGAACGCTTCGAGGTAGAACGGGTTGTCCATGGCTTTCATTTGGGCAAAGTCCGCATCGGTGAGCGCGACATTCTCCGCCTTGGCTGGGTAACCGGTGATTTGGCGCAAGTCCTTTACCAGTCCTTTTTGGATACTGGCCAGTTGCGGCCAGTCGAAAGAAGATGAGCAGGCGGCACTCACATAGTCCAGCACGTTTTCGCCCATCAGCAGTTTGGGGTCGTTAATGTCGAACAGTTGGCAGATGGCCTTGGCATCCTCCGGTTTCAGCGGTTCAATGCCTTCCACCTTGAAGTTGTAGTCCCATTGATGGTTTATGTATCGGTAGTTATGTTCGCGCAGGTAATTGCCTTGTGCCATGGCCGAGAAGGCATCCTGCCGAAGAGCGAGCAGTTTCATTTCCTTTTTGAGCGGAGAAAGGTTACTTTGGGCGATGCTGTCTCTGAGGGCCTTGTAGGTGTCCACGACATGGGCGGCATATTCGGCCGAGGTCATGCGGTAGTCTGCAAATTCTCCAGTAAGCAAGTTCATGCCATAATAAGGACTGTTGTCTAATTGGTTGTCGACGTTATTCAGGTTGGCATACGTGCCCGAGGAATAGAGCCGTTGGAAAGTAGCCGGATATGTCGTTTTTTTCTTTTCCTCACGGCGGAGCGAAAGGTAATACCCCAATGCACGCATGTCCACATACAGTTCGGTCGTTTCGCCTGGAGCCAGCCATGCGCTTCCTGCTGCACTGTTGTTGAGGACTACGGCTGCTTTCGCCGTACCGCATTGCAGGAAACTGAACGAAGCCTTGCCGGTTTCGGGGTCGATGGTGGCTGTATAAGGCTGTTGCGTCCCGAAGAGAGTGTTGACGTAGAGGTTAGCCTCTTTGCCTAATTCCGGACGATAATGCAGGAAATGGACGTTGACGGTCGTGGTACCCGTTTTGAAAATCGGGTCGGGCACTACCGTATCCCCGTCGGCCTGCCGCAAGTCTTCGGGTACTTCGTCCGGCGTGTCGAATGTTTTCTTTCCCGTCAGGTCTATTCCGAAAAGCTTGAAACAGTCCTCACAGTCGGACTCGATGAAGTCGAACGATGGTGTTCCGGAAGGGAGCGGTTCGAAGCGGAGGGTAAAAGAAGCTTCGCCCGATTCAGGCATCCAGAAAAGCGAGTCCGGAGTGATTCCTTCGGCACCGGTCAGCATATACCGTTTTTCCCCGGCTTGCAGATACGATTCCGAAGAAATGCGAATCCAATTGTGGGGACGGTAATACGCGTCGGTGTGCAGGATGGTAGCTGAGTCCGTCAGTTCCACCTTTGCGATGTCGAGTGCGTTGGTATTGGCCGTTTCAATCAAAGGGTATTCCACAGTTTTGTTGTTCGGGCCACAGGAAGCGAGCCATACCAAGAGGGTCAGTACGCCCGCTCCGGTTCTCCACTTGGGAGCATGCATAAAGAAATGATTCATGATATTGATGTTTAAAAAGGGGATGCCCTTTTGGATAATCAGGCATCCCCCGGTTAATATTTTCAGGTATAGGCGCCTTTATTGTTTTACCAACGTCAACGCTTCCGCGCCGTTTTCATCCAACAGGGCAGCCGTATGCTCGTCTTTGACGATAAAGCTTCTCACTTTGTTCATGGCTTCCAGTACTTTGCCTTCTACCGTCATGCCCGGCCCGGCCATCATCGTGGAAAGCAACTTGTCGAACTTCAGTGAAGCGGGTTTTCCCTTTTCCTGTTCGATGCCGCCGTTTACGATGTTGCATCCGGCATTGCCGTGCAACGTCTTTTTGTCGGCATTGAATTCAAGGAACGGTGTTTTCTCCGTCTTTTCGATGTCTTCTACCGCTTCGTCGTAGACCTTCGTGATATTCCATTTGCCGTTCAAGGAAGCCAAAGTGGCGGCGGGACGTTTGCTCAGTGTGAACAGGGCGTTGCCGTTGCCGTCTGTCAGGGTCAGTTCCTGTTCCGTACCCTTATAGCCGGTGACGTTTTCCAAAGCTTCCAACACGGCACGTTCGGTAGCCATGTCGCTGCAAAGCATCCGTGTGGAAGCCACCTGCCCGAAAGACAAGTGCCCTGCTTTGTCTTTATCCACCTGGATGGCTCCCATGATACGGTTACATCCGGCACAGCCGTATACTCTGTTCTCTTTCAGGTTCAGCCCGATAAAAACATCCTTATCGGCCGTAGCCTCTTTTCCGTTTACGGTGATGATATTCCATTCGCCTTCCAATGCACTGGTTTGTAGGGCGTTCTTGCTGCTTCCACAACTGCTTGCCAATACAATGGCGAGAAGGGCTACTCCCATTGTGCTTAATTTCTTCATTTTCATTTTTTGAATTGATTTGATATTGTTAGATGCAAATATACTTCTTTTTCCTTGTATCCTCTTCCTTTTAAGTTGTTTTAATTTACAGAAACGATTGTTTTCGATAGCAGACGGGACAAGGAAAGGCGTGTCGGAAATTACTGTGCAGACTTTACGGTTTCAATCTCCTTCGATCGGAAAATCGTTTGGCTGAGATTGAAAAATCGTTTGGCTGAGATTGATTTTTCATTCTGCTGAGGTTGAATTCGGGGGATTTGTATATGGTGTAATAGGTTTATAGTGAGTGATTTAAAATAACTTTGCATTGAAATGCCGATTTGCTTCGAAAAAATGTTATCTTTGCAGAAACGTTTGTGGAAACGAGGTGTGAAAAAGACAGACAAATAGAGATGGGAAAAACAAAATATATGCAGGCTGACGAAGCCTTCTTCAAACTTCTGCGTTTAGGAATCGGGACGTGCCACGACCGTGATGTGGCGTTGGACAAAGCCGGATGGGCGGCTGTGTATGACATGGCGTGCAAACAGGCTGTGGCTGCCATTGTGTTGGATGGCGTGGAGCGTTTGTCCATCATTCAAAAGCCCCCGATGGATGTCGTGATGCCTTGGATCGGATTGGTGCAGCAAATAGAAACCCGCAACCGCAGGCTCAACCGGACGCTCGTGATGGTGTATGACAAGTTTTTGAAAGAGGGAATGGGCACCGTCCTGCTGAAAGGACAGGGTAATTCTTTGTTTTATCCCCGTCCGCTGCATCGTATGCCCGGCGACATCGACTTGTGGATGAACGACGGGCGCAAGGTGGTGGTGGATTATGCCCGGAAGTATTGTCCCGGTGTGGAGGTGGTCTATCATCATGTGGACTTTCCCGTATTGAAGGAGGCTGAGATAGAGTTGCATTTTACGCCTTCATGGATGAACAGTTGGAGGATGAATCTCAGGCTGCAACGTTATTTTAAGGAATGGAAAACGTTGTCTTTGCTTCATAAGGTGCAGTTGCCCGAACGGGTGGGCGAGGTGGCTGTGCCCACTCTGGCGATGAACCGTGTGTATCTGTTGGTGCATATTTACCGTCATTTGTTCGATGAAGGTATCGGTTTGCGTCAATTACTGGACTATCACTTTGTGCTGAGGCAACCCTGTTCCGAAGCTGAGCGGGAGGAAGCCGTGCGGTGCTTGGAGCGTTTGCATCTCAAGCGTTTTGCCGGTGCGGTGATGTATGTGCTGCAAACGGTTTTCGGACTGGAGGACGAGCATTTGTTGGTGCCGCCGTCGCCCGGACGAGGGCAGCGCCTGTTGGCCGAAATCATGAAAGCCGGGAATTTCGGGCAACATGACGAACGCATACGGCATGACGCGAATGAGACGCCTTTCGGTCGTTTCCGCCGCAAGGTGTCGCGCAACATGGGATTCCTGACGGATTATCCCGGCGAAGTCCTTTGGAGTCCTTTGTTTAAAATATGGCATTACGCGTGGCGGTCGCATCACGGTTATCTTCCGGCGAAGAAATAATCGGGTAACGGCTTGCGGTTCACTTTTGTTTCCGATAAGTCAGAAGAGCCTTCAAGGTTTCGATGTCTTCGGGCAACGTGAGCTTGAAGTTAAGTTCGGAACCGGGTGAGATGTAGAGTTTTTTCAGAGGAAAAACTTCCGTAATCAGAGTGTACAGGGATTGGCTGCGGCTGATTTGGATTTGCTTTGCCCTACGGAACGCTTCTGTCAGGTCGTCCAGACTGAAGGTTATCGGGGTCTGTGCGCGATACAGCAGTTCGCGTGGGATGCACTTTCCCGAAGAAATCCCGTCGGGGCTTACCATGTAGGCTTCTTGGCTGCGGACGGCGGTGACGGCATTTCCGTGTGTGCGGAAAGTATTCAGGTTGAGGCTGATGATTTCGCCCGTCACTAAGGGACGCACGGCCTCGTGGGTCAGGACGGCAGGGTTCTGTTCCCCCAATTCTGCATGCAAGCCTGCGATACCGTTTCTCAGGGAGTCGATGCTAGTGTCTCCGGCCGGGAACAGCGTGTGAAGCTTGCTTATTCTGCCGTTTCGGGCCGTAGTTTCTACAAATTCGTTCCATTCCGGATTGCAAACCACGTAGATGCGGTCGATTTCGGGATGGCGTTGAAAGGCTTGCAGGGTGTAGGAGATGACCGGATCGCCTGCAATCTCCATGAATTGTTTGGGGCGGTCGGTGTGCATGCGGAAGCCATGTCCTCCGGCCAGCAGCAGTACGACGTTGAGTGGCTTATTCATTTTCTATCTCCTTTGTAAACCGGTCGCAAAAAGTTTCATGTACATGGCGGGTGTAGTAACGCAAGGCTTCGAGTACGATAATCTCGAAAGCAAAGAAGAGCCACGGCATATTGATGAACAGCGATACGAACAGCACGATGACTCGCGTATCGAAAGTCAGGATGTTCGTGTATTTCATCAAAGGAAGGCTCGCTGTCCGGAACTGCTCTTTCAACGTCTGCGGCAGCCCGTCCGGATAGCGTTGCTGGACGAGGGCATAGAACTTTTGGAATTTGGGGGTTTGCCGTTCCTGTCCCCGCGTGTAGTTGCCATAGAAATAGAGGTATATCTTGTGAAACCATTCCTTGCGGTTCCAAGGTAACGACCGCATCAGGGCACGTTGCTGGGCATAGTTGTCCAATTCGCTTCCCGATGCTCCTTTGAGGAAATAAAGGTGGATGTTGCGGTAGTAGTCGGCCACGGCGCATTGTTTGGCATGGCAGTGGAAACCGGAGAAGGCGGCAATCAGCCAAATCCATATTCCCCACGGTTGCCCCCACGGAGCCGGTTCGCCGGTGAGGCGCAGGCACAGGAAAAAATAAATGGAGAAGAACCACACGTCGCCGGCAAAGCCGTCCAAAATGCGTCCGATTAGCGTCTTTTGTCCCGTCATGCGGGCCAGTTGCCCGTCGGCGCAGTCGTACCAGTTGGCCCATATCAGGAGAAACATGCCGATGAGGTTCATGTATAGGTCGTCCCACCAGAAAAAGTAACCGGCCAATGCCCCGATGACGATGGAGAGCAGCGTGACGGCGATGGGATGGATATGTAGTTTCTTGAACAGCAAAGCCCAAAGATAGCCCGGAGTGCGCGTGACGTAAAGTTCGAACGTCCCTTCCGTGTCTTCCGATTTCAGCGTGGCTTGTACACGTTCTTTCAGTGTGGATGATGTCATATTTTGTGAGCCTCCTAAAGTTCTGAGTTTTCCTCGCTTTCTAAAAGTGTTGCAATATTCGTAAAAAAAAGCGGAATCTGCAAGCTGTCAGGGGAAAAAGGCCGGAATAAAAGAACGAAACCTTTGTTTTTGTGGGTATTTTATGTAGAAGACGAGAGGAAAACGCAAAATGAGGCAAAGGAATAGAGAAGATGCATTTGGGGAGGTTTGTCGGTTTTCTTGAAACGCCATGGTCTTTTATGGCTCCGTATCTGAAGTAGGGACTGCACTGTCCCGCTTGGGGTTTTGTTTTTCCCGTTTCAGGTAGGTCATGTCCTTCAGCAGTATGCCTCCTTCTATGATGGGATGGTCATAGTGCAGGGTGAAGAAATCGGGCAGGGTGTGTGAATATGTAAATCCGCAACTGTGGTAAAACGGCAGGGTTAGCGGGCTGTCGCCCGTGCCGACCAACAGGGTACGGCAGTCTGCATAGTAATGCCATACGTGCTCCACCATCATACGTCCGTAACCTTTGCGTTGGCAGGCGGGAGCTACGGCAAGGTTTTTAAGTTCATAGACTCCTTGTCCCTCCCGGGTGACTACGGCTACGGCTTTTGCTTCGCCTTTTTCTTCCATGACGAACAAGTCGCCTCGTTCTATATAGCGGTCTATCATCGATTCTTGTTCATCGGCCAGGAGCAATAGGTCGAGGAAACGTTTCTTGTCAGATTTTACAAGTCGGATATGCATGGTTCTTTTCGGGATGACTGAGCGGTAAATATTGATTTCCGTTGATTGGTCAAATGAAGTCGGTTTCTACAAAATGAGGGAAATGACGTGTTGGAGAACGTTAAGAGGGATAGAGGTTTTCTTCCGTCTCGATATTATCCTATCGGAAAGGAGACGGGTAGTGGCGCAACTCATTTCTGAGTGTGCCGGATTGCTGCTGGGTCACTTTATCCATTAAAGTCCAAAAGCGGGGACCGTGGTTCATCTCTTGGGTGTGGCAAAGCTCGTGGAGCAGTACGTAATCGGATAACCGGAGGGGGAGAATCATCAGGTATAGCGACAGGTTGATATGTCTTTTGCTGGAGCAGCTTCCCCAACGTGTACGGGCAGAATTGATACTGAGCCGGGTGTAATGGAATCCGTGACGGGAAGCCAGTTCCTGAATCCGTGGCGGTAGTATGGCCTTAGCTTGCTTGCGCAATGCCTCCGTGACGACTTTGAAAAGCCAAGGTTGCAAATGTTCGAAATCCGTTTGTGGAGGATAGATGATTTCCACGTGGTGGGGAGTATGCCGGATGAAGAAGTCCTGCCGTTGTCCCTCCGTGAATGTGAGAGTCAGTTGGTCGGTAGCTATCTTAAAATTACCGTCTATCATCATTTTGTTGTGGGTTTGTCATGAAGATATATCACGATTCCAAAATCCCCGCCATACGGTTCTTACGGTAAGAAACGTGGCGGGGAAGTCGGGTTTTTAATATGTGTAATCTTGCCTATTTCTTTTTGAATACATCCAGATTCCATTCGGCATGCCATGGAATCGTAATTTTGTTGGTTTGCTTGTCAATCATCATAGGCAACCAGATGTAACGGCTGTCTTGCAGGTCTTTCTTTTTCCACATGTCGAAGCATGCTATGAAGGCGTTTTTCTTGCCCTGCACGGGGATAACGAAAGTGCTTTGTCCGTAGAATGTCTTTTCGGCATCCGGTCCCGTACAAGGGTCTCCCAAAACCGTCCACTCTCCCATGATAGAGTCGGCCACTGCCAATTCGGCACTGTTGGGATCCCAACCGGTACAACCGCTGGAAAGCATATAATACTTGTTTCCGTGTTTGAAGACGGCAGGTGCCTCCCTTGCCATACCAACGAAACGGCGTACATATTTTCCGTCCGGTTTGGTGTAATCTTCAGTCAGCCGGTTGATGTGCATGGTCTGGTTTTCTTCTGACGAAGAGAACTGGTAAGCAGTTCCGTCATCGTCCACGAATACGGTTTGGTCACGGCTCATCGTACCGTTCGGGCGGAATCCGTCCAAATACTTAAACGGACCTGTCGGTGAATCGGCGATGGCTACACCAGCCTCTGCTTTACTGTAGTCCGGACTGTCTATGTGCATCCACATGACAAACTTCTTGGTCTTTTTGTTGTAAACCACTTTGGGACGTTCGAGTACCTGCGTCGGGTGGATGTCGCTGTTCGGGTCGTCGGTAATGGCTTTCAGAGCCACTCCTTCGAATTTCCAATTCAGTAAGTCCTTACTGGAGTAGCAGCTTACTCCGGTTACGTCTGTGCGGTAGCGCTCCCAAGTTGCATCGGAGGGCAGGACGGTCTTACCGACCTTGTATTCACCGTACCAATAGTACGTACCTTTATGGTATAAGATACCGCCTCCGTGAGCGTTGATGGGGTTACCTTCCGTGTCGTTCCAAACTTCTTTGGGACGGAAGAACTCGTTTTTTTGTGCCTGAATGTGTACTGTTCCCAATGCACATACGGCCACTGCAGCAATTACAATTCTTCTTAACATAATATAATGGCCAGGTTTATAAAATTAGAATTCGCTTCAAAGATAGTATAATCTTGAGTAAAAATCAAGGTTTAGGCGTGCAAAAAACGTAAAAATGAAAAAGGGCCACCTCCACAGGCAGCCCTTTTCGTCGTTAGTATGTTATGAAAAAATTTGAGAGAATTGAAACTTCACAGTTTCATTGCGTTTTATTAAGCACTAACTTGTTTATATAGAAAAAGCATAAAATGTTCCATTAATCTTGTTTGAGCTTTCCCGATGAAAGTATTTTCATGAACCGGTCATCCATATCTCCTGTAAGATTGACGATGGTCAGTGTTTTCTCATCCGGATTCAGATTCAGCACGACCAGTTCCCGTATCACTTCATCGTGTTTGCGGACAAAGACTTTATTGTTTTGTCCGGGTTGGTTTTCTACCAACGGGGAAAATCTGTTTTTGTTCTTTTCCATGAGCTGTTCGGCTTCACGGAAGAGCTTCTCGCTTTGCTTTGTCGCCGTGATGATACGGGCACTTTTCAGTTTGGAAAGGAGATATTCCGGAACCTCTTCATCTCTGTTTCCATCCGGGGCCGTCATGGTGTCCATGAGTTTCTCCATCATTATCGGACTGACGGTCTGGCATTGTATATCACCATCTTCCTTGGCACACTGTTCCATGAACTTAGACGCAAAGTCCTGCCCCCACACGTGGATAGAACATGCTATTAACAATAAGCAAAGAACGCGTTTCATTTTATTGTTCTTTTTGTGTCTCTTTAGGCTGCATTTGCAGGAGAGAATCCTGTTTGGATGCTTCGCTCAGGCTTTGCGACACCATTTGTAAGGCATCGGATATCTGATTGTAAGCCATTTCCGGATCATTGTACGAATCCTGATAGTTCTCGTAGTTGTAGTCGTTCTCCACGGTGGCTTCACGGTGGAAAGAACTTTGTGCGGCATTGCCTAACGTGAGGATGATGGCTACGGATGCAGCGGCTTTGTAGAGAGGCATCATCCGGCGTACCCACGTGATTCTACGTGCTTTCACCGGTTCGTCCTTCTCTATGTGCGCCATGATTTTTGCGTCAAAATCCTCACCTAATTTCACATCCTGCCACATCTTTTCGCTTACAAAGAGAGGCTTGTAAGGCATAAGATGGCTCGGTATATGGGTTTGGTTGAAGAAGGTTTTCAGTATGGCTTCTTCTTCCAAGGAGGTCTCGCATTGCCAATAGCGTTCCAGAAGTTGTTCTATGTACTTATAGTCCATATCCTTGTATTTCTGTGTACTTTTGTTTGATTCGTTGTCTGGCACGGAACAGATAGACTTTCACTTGTTCTTCGCTCAGATTCAGAATCGCTGCAATCTCTTTATAGCCTTTGCCTTCTATTTCTCTCAGTTGGACGATGTCCTGTTGGGTTTGGGGCAATTCCTTCAACAGTTTTTGAAGAAGTCCAAGCCCTTCACGAGCCGTCAGGCTATCGTATGGAGTGGAAGTATCGGGGCGGCTATGCAGGCTTTCGTCCAAGGCGACATGCTGCGCTTCTTTTTTTTCGCTTCTGTCTAAGGAGAGGTGCCTGCAAATGGTCAGACAATAAGCTTCGATAGAGTTCAGTTGCGACCATTCATCGCGCTTGTCCCACACCCTTATCAGTGTTTCTTGAACGATATCCTCCGCTTCTGCCGTGTCGAACGTGATACGAAGAGCCAACCGATAGAGTTTGTCTTTCAGGGGCAATATATCGTTCCGAAAACTGATTTCTTTCATCTCTCTGTAATAATGACGGGCGAGTGCCTGAAAAGTTACACTCACCCGCCATTTTTTTTGAAATATTTTTTTTCGTCTTATCCTATTTCTCTATAACTGTGCCGGATACGCCGTCGATAGCCGTGGCCAAAGTGATAATGACTTTGCTTACTCCGGCATGGATGGCCTCAAATGAGTTTTCCAATTTCGGAATCATTCCCCCTTGTATGATGCCTTCCTCCACGTAGCGTTTAAATTCGCTTTCGTTGATATGAGGAATGAGGCTGTCATCGTCTTCTGCATCTCTCAATACGCCTTTCTTTTCAAAACAGTACATCAGGGTGACATCGAACGCATCGGCCATGGCTTTGGCGGTTTCCCCTGCAATGGTGTCGGCATTGGTGTTCAGGATATGCCCCTCTCCGTCGTGCGTCAAGGGAGCCATGACGGGCACGATGCCTTTACGAATCAGATCGGCTAAAAGCGTACCGTTTACTGCGTCTACGTCTCCTACGAAACCGTAGTCCACATCCTTTACCGGACGTTTGTGAGAACGTATCACATCCATATCGGCACCGGTCAAGCCTAAGGCGTTGACACCTTGTGCCTGAAGGCGTACCACGATGTTTTTGTTGACCAGTCCGCCATACACCATGGTGACCACATTCAGCATGTCTGCGTCCGTGACGCGGCGACCGTTGATCATTTGGCTTTCTATTCCTAATTGGGCTGCGACTTTGGTGGCGGAACGTCCTCCGCCATGTACCAATATCTTATGGCCTTCAACGGCCGTGAAAGCTGCCAGCAGTTGGCAGAGCGAGTCTTCTTCCTCTACGATTTTGCCGCCCACTTTGATGATGGTGAGTTTCTCTTTCATGTTCATTCCAAATAAGTATAACCATAAAGTCCCGAGCGGTAGTTGTTCAGGAACTCTTTACCCTCTTCGAGCGAAATCTTTCCGCTTTGGATGGATTTGGACACCCATATTTCGAGGCGGCGAACCAGTTTCTTCGGTTCATACTGTACGTATTCCAACACCTCGGCTACGGTTTCGCCGTCGATGATTTGGTCGATGGTATATCCTTTGTCCGTCACGGAAACATGGACGGCATTGGTGTCGCCGAACAGGTTGTGCATGTCGCCCAATATTTCTTGATAGGCACCGACCAGGAACACGGCGAGATAATAGTTTTCGCCTTTCTTCAACGTATGCACCGGCAGGCTGTGGGAGATATGGCTGTTGGTCACGAAGTTGGCGATTTTTCCGTCCGAATCGCAGGTGATATCCTGTATCGTGGCGTGCGTGTTCGGACGTTCGTCCAACCGCTGTATCGGCATGATGGGGAAGAGCTGGTCTATGGCCCATGTGTCCGGCAGACTTTGGAACAGCGAGAAATTGCAGAAATACTTGTCGGCCAACAGTTTGTCGAGCGTCATAAGCTCTTCCGGTATATGTTTCTGGGTTTGTGCCAAAAGGTTGACTTCACGTGTGACGCTCCAATACATGCTTTCGATGTCGGCACGTGTCCGTAAGTCTACGATGCCGTGGCTGAACAAGTCCAGTGACTCTTCTCTGATTTGTTGGGCATCGTGCCAGTCTTCCAGAAGGGTACGCGGGTTCAGGTTGTCCCAAATCTCATACATGTCCTTTACCAGTTGGTGAGCTTCCGGCGAAGGCTCGAAATTCTCGTCCATACGGGGAAGAGAGGCCGTTTCCAGCACTTGCATGATGAGCACCGAATGGTGGGCGGACAGCGACCGCCCGCTTTCCGTAATCAGGTTCGGATGCGGGAGATTGTTTTTATTGGCAGCGTCGACGAAAGTATAGATACAGTCGTTCACATATTCCTGAATGGAGTAGTTCACAGAACTTTCGCTATTGCTGGAACGTGTACCGTCGTAGTCTACTCCCAGTCCGCCGCCGCAATCCACGAACTCCACATCATAACCCAGATGATGGAGTTGGATGTAAAATTGCGAAGCTTCGCGCAGGGCGGTCTGTATGCGGCGTATCTTGGTAATCTGGCTACCGATGTGGAAATGGATAAGTTTCAGGCAGTCTTTCATACCTTTGGCTTCCAGCATGTCGAGTGCTTCCAGCAGTTCACTGGACGTCAGACCGAACTTGCTGGCATCTCCGCCGCTTTCTTCCCATTTCCCGCTGCCGGACGAAGCCAATTTGATACGGATACCGATATTGGGTCTTACGTTGAGTTTCTGGGCAACCTCGTAGATGGTGTTCAGCTCGTTGAGTTTCTCTACCACCAGGAAGATGCGTTTGCCCATCTTTTGGGCCAATAAAGCCAGTTCTATGTAGTTATGGTCTTTGTAACCGTTGCAGATGATGGGAGAGGCTGAGTCGGTATTGACAGCGATGACCGCATGCAGTTCCGGTTTGGAACCGGCTTCCAGTCCCAAGTTGAATTTCTTGCCATGGCTGATGACCTCTTCTACCACGGGACGTATTTGGTTGACCTTAATGGGATAAATGATGAAATTCTCTCCTTTGTAGTCATATTCCTTGGCAGCCTTCTCGAAGCAATTGCTGGTTTTCTCGATACGGTTGTCCAGAATGTCGGGAAACCGTACCAATACGGGAGCCGACATGTCCCGAATGGCCAATTCGTCCATCAGTTCCCTTAAATCGACTTTTACGCTATCCTTTCTCGGGGTTACGTAAACATGCCCTTTTTCGTTGATTCCAAAATAGTTGACTCCCCATCCGTTGATGTTGTACAATTCTTCGGAGTCTTCAATACGCCATTTTCTCATTACGTTCTTTATAGGTTTAATAGTTCACGAAGCAAACGGACGGAGTCCTTTATTTTATCGTAGTTCTCTAATAAGCTGACATCTAATGTATATTGTGCCCGGCTGTAAAAGGGTTCGCGTATCGCGAGGGAATCCCGGATATATTGTTTCATCTCATCCTCCGTTTTGTCTTTCAACAGAGGACGTTCCACCTTTCCCATCTTCAGATGCTGGAACAGCACGTCGGGAGAAGCTTTCAGGTATACCGTTTGTGCCTGCCGGTTCATGTATTCCATGTTGTCGAAAAAGCAAGGTGTTCCCCCACCGCAGGAAATAATGACATTCTCGAACTCGGCTACCTCGTGCAGGATTTTCTGTTCGATCTCACGGAATCCGTTTTCTCCGTTTTCCGCGAATATTTGGGGGATGGTCCGGCGGTAGCGTTCTTCGATATACCAGTCTAAATCATAAAACGGGAGAGCCAGGCTTTGGGACAATGCCTTTCCCACGGTCGTCTTTCCGGCTCCCATGTAACCGATTAAGATGATACGTGTCATTTTTTCTTGCTATAAGTTCTTTTACGTGCCGTCGTTTTAGGTTTCTCGTCTTGTTCCTTGACCACGGTCATGCACTCCTCCAATGTCAGTTCTTTGGCACGTTCTGCCAGAGTCTTCGGCAACCGGTAATTATTGCCTTTGTAGGCGATGTAAGGACCGTAGCGTCCGTTGAGTACTTCCAATTCCGGCTCTTCTTCGAATTTTCTCAAGTGGCGTTCCACTTCGGCCTGCCGTTTTTCGATGATGAGTTTGATGGCCTCTTGGAGGGTGACGCTCATCGGGTCGCTGCCTTTGGGGAGCGAGACATATTTCTTGTTGTGCAAGACGTAAGGGCCGAAACGTCCGGTACCGATGGATACGGTCGTGTTTTCAAAAGTGCCGAGGTCGCGAGGAAGTTTGAACAGTTCGAGGGCTTCTTCCAGAGTGATGGTTTCCAGGCTTTGCCCGTTCTTCATCTGGGCGAACCTCGGTTTCTCCTCATCCTCTGCCGTTCCGATTTGCACCACCGGGCCGAAACGTCCGATTTTGACAAATACAGGTTTTCCGCTTTGCGGGTCCGTGCCCAACAAACGTTCGCCCACTTTATGCTCGGATTTGGCATTGAGGGTTTTTTCCACCTCCGGTTCGAAATCGCCATAGAAGTCTTTCATCATTTGCGTCCATTCCGTTTTTCCTTCTGCGATGTCGTCGAACTTCTTTTCCACCTCGGCCGTGAAGTTATAATCCATGATTTCGGGGAAATATTGTAAAAGGAAGTCGTTGACCACCGTCCCCACATCTGTCGGAACCAACTTGCCCCTTTCGGCTCCGATGACGGTTTGTTTGGCTTGTTGGCTGATAGTGTCTCCTTTCAATGTAAGGATAACCAGTTCCTTTTCTTCTCCTCCCTTGTCCCCTTTGGTCACGTATTCGCGTTGTTGTATGGTGCTGATGGTAGGAGCGTAAGTGGAAGGGCGCCCGATGCCCAATTCTTCCAGTTTTTTAACCAGGCTGGCTTCGTTGTAGCGTGGAGGGTGCTGGGTGAACCGTTGCAGGGCTTGTATCTCTTTTCGTTCCAGTTGCTGTCCGGTCTCCATCGGGGGGAGCAGGTTGCCTTCCGCCGTCTCGTTTTCCGAGTCTTCGTCGAAACTTTCCCGATATACCTTCAGGAAACCGTCGAATTTGATGACTTCTCCTGTGGCGACGAAGGCAGCGTCTTGTCCGCTTATCTGGATGGTAGCGGTAGTTTTTTCTATTTCAGCATCGGCCATTTGGGAAGCGACCGTACGTTTCCATATCAAATCGTACAGACGGCGTTCCTGTGGCGTACCCTCTATTTCCGTCTGGTCCATATAAGTGGGGCGGATGGCCTCGTGGGCTTCCTGCGCTCCTTTCGTTTTGGTATGGAATTGGCGGCTCTTGACGTAACGTTCGCCCATGAGTTCCTTGATGACAGCCGTGCTGGCATTGATGCACAACGAAGACAAATTGACAGAGTCCGTACGCATGTAGGTGATGCGCCCGGATTCATAAAGGCGTTGGGCTATCATCATGGTTTGCGCCACGGTAAAACCGAGTTTGTGGGCCGCTTCCTGTTGCAGCGTGGAAGTGGTGAACGGAGCCGCCGGCATGCGTTTTTGCGGTCGTGTGGCGATGTCGCGGATGGTAAAGGCCGCGTCTTTGCAGCTTTCCAGGAAACGAGTGGCTTCCTCCTTGTTCTTGAAACGTTGGTTCAGTTCGGCCTTGATTTCCGTGCCTTCCTTGCTATTGGCAGGCGTGAAAAGAGCTACTACGCGATAACTTTCTTCGCTTTTGAACTGTTGGATTTCCCGTTCGCGTTCCACAATCAAGCGTACGGCCACGCTTTGCACGCGTCCGGCAGAAAGCGCGGGTTTTACTTTCTTCCAAAGCACCGGAGAGAGTTTGAAACCCACGATACGGTCGAGTACCCGCCGTGCCTGTTGGGCGTTTACCAGGTTGAGGTCGATGTTCCTCGGGTGTTCGATGGCTTGCAGGATAGCAGGTTTGGTGATTTCGTGGAACACGATGCGTTTGGTTTGTTCCGGTTTCAGGCCGAGCACTTCATACAAATGCCATGAGATAGCCTCTCCTTCACGGTCCTCATCGGAAGCCAGCCAGACGGTTCCTGCATTTTTGGCTTCCGCTTTCAGTTCGTTCACCAGTTTGGTCTTTTCGGAAGGTATCTCATATTGCGGTGCGAAGTTCGTCGTGTCGATGCTGAACTCTTTTTTCTTTAAGTCACGGATGTGCCCGTAACTGGATAATACTTTGTAGTCTGCTCCCAAAAACTTTTCGATGGTTTTGGCTTTGGCAGGAGACTCCACGATCACCAAATTTTTCTGCATGGTCTGTACCTTTATAAAATTTCGGCAGCAAAAGTAGAAAAAAAAGATAGATTACACCTTATATATAACAATTTTTTTGAATAAATGGAGCCGTACGCGCTGTGTCTCCCTTGGGGAGAGGGGATTAGGGCCATTGTGCCAACAGCTTTTCGATACCTTTTCTCACGGATGCCAGGCCGAAGTCTTCCGGGCGCAATTCTTTCACGGGAATCCACAACAGTTCGGCCGCGTCGTCCATGGCATGGGCCGGGCTGCTGTCTGCCACCGTACAGCGGAAGAAACAATCTACGGTGTGTACCAGAAATCCGGAATACAGGTAAGTGTTGGGCAGGGAAAACAGAAATTCCGTGCGAGTTACTTCCAGTCCGGTTTCTTCTTTGACTTCCCGTGCCACTCCCTCCTCGCTGCTCTCGAAACAGTCTGAGAATCCGCCGGGCAGGTCGAGTGTGCCTTTGGCCGGTTCCTTTCCCCTGCGGCAGACCAACAGTTCCTGCCGTTCGTTTAGGATAACCGCGACTGTGGCTGCACTTGGGTTGAAATAGTAAACGAAGCCGCAGTCTTCGCATTGTTTCGATTTTTCGTTATGCTCCACGAAGCGCGGTGAGCCGCATTTCGGGCAGAAGTGGAATTGTGCGAAAGGATGTTCGTGCATCATGATGACAGTCTGTTTTTTTAAGTTTATTTTCTCTTAGATTGCAAAGCTACGGAATAAATCCGGTTTGTCAAAACGTCAATTCCGGTTTTGAGTGGTTCGTTTATTCGCATTCCAACCGGAATTTCGTTGCAAATACACGATTCTCGCACCATTGTGAGAAACCGGAGTGTCATTTCCAAAGGATTTTTTGCTTCCAAAAAGTCAGCCGGACCATGGTGTCCTGCGCTCTTGGATGAGGGGCGTGTAAGCCCGCAGGGTGCTCCGCCTTGCAAAAGGGCATTGCATTTTTGTGCTGCATTTCTTTCCAAATAGCGGAAAAAGAGGTGTTTTCAGCAGTTTGTTTTTCCGCTTTCAGGCGCGTTTTCCGCCGACATATGGATAACGGTATCCCGTCTTGCTGAGAAAAAAAACGTTTTCTCAGCCGAACGAAAAATTTCTTTCAGCCAAACAAAATACCTTTTTGCTTAATAAATGCAAAAACATAACCCCAATCCTAAAAATATGTATCTGGAAATCTCTTTGTTTACTCCTATCTTGAATGCTTAACGGGTACTCGACCGTTCATGAAACAGAATCTTTTCTTTCATATTATCCATGAATGTGCGGAAATGTTGTCATATTGTCAAATAAGAAATGTGCCGGTCTACTCCGGTTCGTGCGGTTGCCTGTCCGTCAAAGGCCGTGTGGGGTGGGACGGTGTTGGCAGCCCTATTCCCATTTATAATATGTGGTGTCTTCTTCAACGAAATGTCCGTGGTTGGAATGTGTACATGTACTGAATGAGATGAGTCCGTTTTCCATTCGGTAATTATAGACGAATTTTGTATCAAAGTTGCCTTCCGATACCATTTTATAAGGCAAATTCTGCGGATGTTTGCCGAACCATCCGTATTGGGATAGGGGTGACCAATCCGAATTGACTCCGGGAAGCATGGAGTACGGTAGATTGTTTGCTAAATGTGTATATGTGTAGATTGTACCATCCATACGCGTTATGTTCCCGTTTTCCCATTGGCAGGTGGTTTCTGGACTAAACCGTCCTAAAACAGAAGTAATGAGTTGCCCATTGTCGTCGTATTCAAAGTAATATGTCCATCTTCGCTTTCTTGTTCCGTTCACGCAGTCATTCCGTACGGCATATTCTATATTCATTTGTGGGTTCAGGTACAAAGTGTCTACGATGGTAATGTGCGATAATTGGGGAGCAATGTCCAAGTCTTCGTACCGGTAGTATTCACCGGTAGCTATGATGCGGTTATTTTCCGGTTCGTAACGGTAAAAGAATTCTATGGTGTCGGAAGTCGTTGAGTATCTTATTTGGGCAGTGAAATGGATAACTCGGCCGATGGAATCGTAATCGAATGTTTCAAAAAACGGATTGTGTGGATTGTTACTCCACATTTTGCTTAACCGCTTCGGTTTCTCTTTTGGGGGAAGTCCGGGCTCTGTGTCCGGAGTGTATGTCTCGTTGGGCGAGCAGTTGGCAAATAACAGAACTGTCAAAACTACCGTGCTGAATACCTTGTTCATAATATCATTTTAATTATGTCTTTACAACGAATAATCAGTTTTTTTAGTGTGGTATTCTGATGTTTTTTTCGTAGATTTGTCCGTAATATTATGTTGGAGATTCATGGAAAGATACACGACCGTTATACCCTGGAGTTCAAGGTGGGGTATTCGCGCTACAGTCCTTCGGCTGCGGTGAGCGACTTCATGATGGATACGTGGATCTTCATTCCCGATTCCCTTTATATCAATGCCAAAACGTATCCCAAAAGTAATTTCTACCGGGACTTCCGGGCTTTGGTGCGCCTGATTACGCCGGTCTATACGTTAGAGGAGGTGGCCGACGAAGAAGCCCTGCCTTTGTCGCGGTTGCTGATGTGTTGTCGCGAATTGGCGGAGGAGCCTTCGGAAGAGCATGAAAAAACGTATGAACACCAGATAAAGATGTTCGGCAGTATCACGCGTAGTGCCTTGCGTACGGCAGCCGTCGGACTTTACCGCGAAACGGAAGTGAACGCGTTCAGGGTTCGTCTGGACGGCATTGTGCTTTTGTTGGCGCGCATTATGGCTGCTTATCGGGAGATACCCCGTAAAGCCGGTTTAGACCGTGTGGCTTTCGAGTTGCGGTCGCGTTACGATTTGGGAGAGGAGTATCTGTGCCGTATGGTCAACATGCATTTGTTCCGTATCATGGAATATGCACGCGAGCATTTTCCGAAGGATTATACCCGTGTGGTGGCGGCTGCGGCAACCTATATAGATGGGGATTTGGCTTACCAGCGGGAGCGGGGATTTCTTTTGCCGGAGGAAGGCAACAGTGATAATAACCGTAATTTCCTGCACAGGGCCGGGCAACTGAAGAAGTACATCGAGAGCGATTTGTATATATTGGCAGACAAGAAAAGCAACACTTTCGTCCTTCAGCAAGTGTTTTTCATGTTGGCGGCCGGGCTGAGCATGGTTTTTGCCACGGTCGTTTCTTTTTCCTTCCAGCAGACCTACGGGAATTTCACCATGCCGCTTTTCATTGCGTTGGTGGTGAGTTATATGTTCAAAGACCGCATCAAGGACCTGATGCATTATTGGTTCGCCAACAAGTTGGGCAGTAAGTTCTACGACTATAAAATCAAACTGGTGATGCACGGAGAGCCGGTGGGATGGGGAAAGGAAGGATGTGATTTTGTGAACGAAGAAAAATTGCCGCTTGAAGTGCGTGCGCAGCGTGGCCGTGTGTCGGAGTTGGAGGCCGGTCATTGTGCTTTGCGGGAGACGGTCATCGTGTACCGCCGCCGTATTTCCATATTGGATAAGCAGTTGAAACTTTTGAGTCATTACCCGTTACAAGGGGTTAATGATATTATCCGTATCAACCTGCGGGATTTCTTGCGGCGGATGGACAGTCCTCATGTCCCGGTTTATATGAATGAAGGGAAAGGAGTGTTTCACACGCAGGCAGCCGAGAAGGTTTATTATGTCCATTTCGTCATGCGTTATCGTTATCAGGGCAAGACCGGTTATCGCAGGTTTCGGATCACACTGACCCGAAGGGGGATCAAGGGTTTGATGGAGTGGTGAAGATTCTCATCCTGAAATGATTTGTAATATTCGGATACGAAGTTGTTTCGCGTACATTAAGAACATGTTACGATGAGGTATTGTCTCAGAAGATTCATCTTTTTGTAAGCTTTTTGAAATGTAATATGCCTACTTTTGCAGCGAACAAAAAGAGGCATAAGAATGAGTTTATCGAAAAAGCGTAATTTGACTGTAGCGTTGATGACCGCCGTCGTGGCGGTAGCCCAGGCAGGCGACATCAAGGGCGTGGTCATCGACAAGGAAATGAACGAACCGCTGATGGGGGCTTCCGTGCGCATTGCCGGTACGCGCATCGGCACTACGGCCGACATCAATGGAAATTTTCATTTGCGTGGATTGAAGAAGGGAACCTATACCTTGGAGGTTTCATACGTTTCGTTTTTCCCCCAGAAACTGACGTTGCAGGTCCCGGCCAAGGGTGATGTGGCCGTGAAGGTCGAGATGTCTACTGATGACAAACAACTGAACGAAGTGACCGTTACCGCGCGCAAGAACTTGGAGTTGGAGCGTGCCTTGCTGGCTGAACGCCAGAACGCGGTGCTTTCCATTGAAAACCTTGGCGCAAGCGAAATGTCTATCAAAGGTATTTCCAACGTACAAGAAGGAGTGAAAAAACTTACCGGTATCTCCATCGCCGAAGCCGGCCAGTTGATTGTGCGCGGTTTGGGTGACCGCTACAGTTCCACCACGCTCAATGGGCTTCCCATCGCTTCACCCAACCCGGATAACAAACTGATACCGTTGGACATCTTTCCTTCTTCCGCCGTGCAGAACATCACGGTGAGCAAGGTGTACGAGGCTAGTGCGTTTGCCGACTATTCCGGTGCCCATGTGGACATCAGTACCAAAGAAGGCGGCACGAAGGATTTTTTCAACATATCCTTCGGTACCGGCGGTAAGGTGGGGACGGTCTTTGGCGACTTCTATCAGATGGATAGGGCGAATACTATGTTCAAGACTCCTTCTATGGACCGGAAGGCCATGGATTTGCCGCTTTCCGATTACCGGCAGTACAGTCGCAATCATAATATCTTCCCCACCACATTCGAAGTGAATAAGTCTTCTGCTCTACCCGACTTGAACGGTAGTTTCGGTTTCGGCCGCACTTTCCGGTTGGGGCGCAACAAGATGGATGTGTTGGCTACTTTCGGTATTGATACCGACAACGAAAGTCTGGATAATGCTTATGTTCGCACTTTCGAGGCGTCAGGTACGGAGATGAGCCGTTTTGATTACGATTCTTTTACCCAAACGCTCAAGATGGCAGGTTTGGCCAGTGTGGGCTATTCGTTCCGCAAGGCCGACCGTGTGGGCTTTTCGGCCTTTTATGCCCGTAATGCGGTGGACAGCTATATGGCGCGTCAAGGGCATGACGAGGAAGGCATCCGCTTGAAAGGCAGTAACCAAAACAGCCATGTGTATGAATTGCAGAATTACCAGTTGACCGGACACCACGTGTTGGGCAAGTGGGATACGGATTGGAGCGGTTCGTATAGCAAGACTTCCAGTGAGGAACCCGACCGTCGTCAGGTGATGTTCCGGCAGATGTCCGACGGTACTTGGGATTTGTTCAAGCTCAATGCCCAGGAAACCATGCGCTATTTCGGCAAGTTGGACGAGGACGAATGGGTGGGTGACGTACAGGCGCAGTACAGCTTTTCCGATGAAAACAAGTTGAGGTTCGGTGCGGCCTTGCGTGACAAGACGAGGGATTTTACCAGCACGAGCTTCTATTATAACTTGAAAGAGATGGAATCTCTTAATGTGACCGACATCTATCATACCGACGGTTACTTGAACTTCGAGAACGTGCAGAACGGTAGCATTACCATCAACCGCAGCCATCAGAAACGCAATGAGTACTCGGCCGGTAGCCGTATCTGGGCCGGTTTCATCGAGGCCGACTATTATCCGGTGAAGGCCTTGCTGGTGAACTTGGGCGTACGTATGGAAAGCACGCGTCAGTGGGTGAAATACTATAACGACGGCGGCATGGAGATGCGGCGCGACCTGAACACCGATGAGTTTTTCCCGGCCTTGAATCTTAAGTACACGTTCGACAAGAAAAACAGCTTGCGTCTGGCGGCTTCGCGTACGGTGACACGGCCTTCGTTTGTCGAGATGGCTCCTTTCCTTTATCAGGAGTCTTATGGCGGCACCCAAGTACGTGGTAATGAAAACCTGGACAACGGTTACAACTACAACATAGACTTACGTTATGAGTTCTTTCGTCCGTCGTCCACCGACATGGTGGCCGTCACGGCCTACTACAAGTATTTGGACAGTCCTATCGAGCGTACGCAAACAACGTCCGGCGGTGCCATGATGCATTCTTTCCAGAACGCGTCCGACGGTTTGGCTGCAGGGGTTGAAGTGGAAGCACGCAAGGAAATAGTGAAAGACTTGAAGGCGGGAATCAACGCGTCCTACATGTACACCAACGTAAACCTTCCGGAAGGTGGGGTTTACACCAATGCCGAACGTCCGTTGCAAGGTGCGTCGCCCTACTTGATGAATGCCGACCTCACCTATTCGCCTAAGTTCGGAAAGGAAAGCCAGCTCACCGTGGCCTTGCTCTACAACTTGCAAGGCGAGCGCATACAGGCTGTGGGTATACAGGGTATCGGCGATGTGAAGCAACTCACTCTCCATACGTTGGATTTCAATGCCAATATGAAGTTCAACGCTCATTGGAGTGTGAAGTTCTCGGCCAAGAATCTTTTGAATACCGATGTGGTGTTCCGTCAGGAGATACCGAGTAAGAATACCGAGGTGGAAGTGGAGCGCTTTAACGAAGGTGTGGGGTTGAGCTTCGGAGTAACGTATACATTATAAAAGTAGTAAAAGCATAAATTAATTCAATTCAAAACTTTAAAAAGAGAGAAAGATGAAAACAAATTTCATGAAAGTTTCCACGTGGGCTATGGCTCTGTGCGCTTCTATGGCTGTGTTTACGGCTTGTAACGACGACGAGAGCGGAACTACACCGCCTCCCGCTCCGAGTGTTGAAAACTTGGGCGGCATCGTGACGGAAAACATGACCCTTACGGCCAATACGGAGTACAAGCTGACCAGTCAGTTGCAGGTAAAGGCGCCCGCCGTACTTACCATCGAAGAAGGTGTGAAGATAACGGCAGCCGACAGCGAAGATCCTATTTACATTCTGATTGAGCAAGGAGCCAAAATCAATGCAGTGGGCACAGTAGAAAATCCTATCGTGATGACGGCCGAAAATAAGACAGCCGGTGGTTGGGGAGGTTTGCACATCTGCGGTTATGCTCCCACCAATGCGGGTTCGGGCTTTTCTGAAATCGGTAATGCCGCTTATGGCGGCAATGATGCCAATGATAATTCCGGTGTGTTGAAGTATATACGTTTGGAATATACGGGTTTTGCTCTGGATGACGAACACGAGTCCAACGGCATTTCTTTCTACGGTGTGGGTGCCGGAACCCAGGTGTCGTATGTGCAGACTTACGTAGGTGCCGATGACGGTTTGGAGTTCTTTGGCGGTACGGTGAATGTAGACCATTGCGTAGTAGTGGATTGCACGGACGATAGTTTCGACTGGACAGAAGGTTGGAGCGGCACGGCTACCAACCTTGTGGCTTACCAGACCGATGCTTCCTGCGACTGTTTGATTGAGGCCGACAACAACGGCGACAATTTCGATGCAACTCCGGTGGCTCACCCCACTTTGCGCAACCTTTATTTGGTGGGCAACGGCAGCAGCGAGAACAAGCGCGGCATCCGTTTGCGTGCCGGTACACGGGCTAATATCGACGGCGCGAAGGTAGCGGGCAAACCTAATCCGCTCACTATTGAAACGACGCAGACCGACGATGCTTTGGCCAACGGTACTTCCGTGTTGAAAAATGTACAGATTGCAGGCGTGTTGAAGAACGACGTGACGGGTGGAAAATATCTTTCGGCCAATTTCCTGACAGGACAAGGCAATGCTGAAAACGCCCAGATAGCCGCGACGTGGGACGATGTGGCCGGTGATTTGTCTTTCGCTTGGTTGAATGACGCTTGGGTGACGGCTGTTCAATAAGCAATATCTTTATTTTAAAAGACAATCCCTCGGAATGCACAGTGGTGCAACCGGGGGATTGTTTCGATTTTTCCGTATGCCTTTTGTCTATCGGATACTGACGGTGCACGGGTTGTCCAATTCGGTTTTCCACAGACGCAAGTAATCGAACCATGCTTTGCTGTTCTTGAAACCGTCTTTTTCACGCCGGGCACACACGGTGATGTAGTAACGGATATGCTTGTCGGCATCGGTACCTAATAGGGTGAGGTAATTGAACTCGTCTTCTTTTATTTCCTTGCGGCAGGCTTTGTCGGTATACAGTCCCAGGCCGACCCATTCGTCATGTTCCGGTGCACTTTTTTCCGGGACATTGTTCCCCCAACTGCCGCAAAGGCCGTTTTCCTGCATGAAGCCGGTGGAGTGGCGTTCCAATTTTTGTATGCCCGTGCAGAAAGTCGCATCCGGCGAAGCACCGTCGATACGGATGTCCACCTCCACGTCGCGGTGTCCGGCATATAGCGTGTAGCGTTGGGTCATGTGCAAGGTTCGTCCGTGGTATACCCATCCGCCGTCGGCTACTTCCACTACGGTACGTACCGGTCCGTTGGCCAGGATGGTCTGCCTGCGCCAAGCCACGGTGTCGATGTAGCAGGGTTTGTCGTTTTGGTAACCTCGGAACGAACCTGCGCCCACAGACTGTCCGGCCCAGAGGATGTCACAACCGTATCCTTGTGCCAGTTGTTCGGGCGTGGTGTAGAATCCGGTGCTGTCCATCTCCAACCGGTAGGAGGTTTTGCCGTACAGGTCGATGCTTTGCCGGTTGTCCATGTAGATGCGGAACGCTGCCAACCGGCTTTCGAAAACCGCACCGTGCCCATAGATACTGTTGTACATGTCCAACAGATCGGCATTGCCGGGATAGGTGATGGATTTCACTTCCGGATGCTTTCCTTTCTCGTCGTGCAGTTTCAGGTAAGCGCGTGTTTCGCGAGGGTAGTTTCGGGGAGCGTCCGTGTCGGACAGCGTGATACGGTACACGGCCTCACCTTGCGCCGGGATGTCGGCCGTGAAGGCCAGTTCGTCGGCTCGGAAGTCGCCGTTCAGGTCGTCCGCTTGCGAAGGGATTTCCCGTCCGTTGCAGACGACTTTGGCAGACCGTACATGCAGGCCGTCGGTATGGCGGTGCAAGTCGACCACCACCGGATAGGCTTTGCGTGCCATCTCCGTGGGATTGGATATGCGTACTTCCCGTATGATTTCATGGGCTTGTCCCGTTCCTGCGCAGGACAAGCCTATCAGGAACAAGGCCGATAATGGGAGTCTCATGGCCATATCTGTTTATTCTACGGCTTCTCCTTGCCCGTCTTCAGTGAGGTAGAAGAGCGGAGAAGGGTTTGTTTGTTTCACCTTATAATAATGTAAACCGCTGTCGTTCGTGCGCGGATACCAATGGCCGAGCAAACGTATCATTTCTGCGCCGGCCCAGATGACGGGACCGTAACCGTGGGCAGCCTGATAATTGGCCGGACGGTAGTAGTAGAACGCAGGATCGAATCCCATTCCTGTACCCACGCAAATACCGTCCACTTGCCCGCCCTCCTTGATTTGCGTGCTGACGGCATGCCATCCGAGTTGCGCCACCGGGCCGTAAGTGATGCCTTCTATCCATCCTTTGTTGATGGCGTGGGCGATGCAATATACATAAATGGCCGTGGCCGAAGTTTCTAAGTAGGAATCGCTGCGGTCCACAAGCTGATGCCAGAAACCTTCCGAACTTTGGTAAGCCGCCAACCCCTTGATGTGGCGGCGCAGTTGTTCGAGCAGGAACGGGCGGTCGGGATGGTCTTCGGGCAGGGCGTCGAGCAGTTCGCAGTTGGTCAGTATGGCCCATCCGTTGGCACGTGCCCAATGGAAGGTGGGCTGCTGCACCAGCCCTTCCACGTAACCGTGACGGTAAAGCCCTTTCTCGGGGACAAACATGCGGTCAATGAACTGACGGCCTACCTTGGCCGCCTCGTTGAAATATCTTGTAGATTCCTCCTTTTTATAAATGCCGCGGTAAGCTAAAGAAGGGACGCCCATGAACATGTCGTCCAACCAGATGGTGTTGTGTTGCGGGCGGTGGCGTGCGAACGTACCGTCGGGCAGGCGGTATTGTCCGTGGTCGATGAAAGCGAAATAATTTTCTATCAGGTCGGATAGCGGCAAGGACGGGTCGGCGATACGTGCCTTCATCATGGCGCAACACATGGCTCCGGCATCGTCCAATGCTTTCGGGTGCAGGATTTGTTCCATCTGTGCGTCGGTATCTTTGTACTGTTCGTAAAGCTTGCGGAATCCTGGAGCTACTTCAGCCAGAAATTTGAAACGGCGGATGACGTAATCCTTGTATCGGGTGTCTCCCGTCACTTCGGCGGCATCCAGCAACGCTTGGTAAGTCACGCCCCATTCATAGCTCCCGATACGGAATGCACCTCGGTCGAGCGTGGCGCTGTGGGGGATGTGCCGGTAGTCGGTCACTTCTTTGCCGTCAGCATCCAATACGCGTACGGGAGTATGCTGCTCAATGTAGGTGAACACCCGGTCGATATCCGTCTTGACTTGTTCGGCGGTCAGGTCGCCGTAGGGTACTTTGTATTCAGGTTGGAGCAGGTGCAACGGAGTCGTCATGTCGTTGATTTCGGTTTCCTGCGCCGTGACAGAGTGGCCGAAAGGTAGGATGCCTGCGGCAAGAAAGCAGGCTTTGCAAATGGTTTTCATGCGTTTTGTTTATAAAATCAGGTTAATAATCAGGGCTGGCTTGTTGTAGAAGCACAAGCAACCCAAATGCAAAATTAGAAATAAATCTATAACGGGAAAGGATAATCCCACAGATTTTTTGAATTTATTTTCCGGGAAAATTGGATATTACGGAAGTTATGCTGAATTTTGCATAGAGATAATTGTAAGATTATGAAAAACCTGATTTCAATTTTGTGCATGGGGCTGTCCATGCTTTCCATGGGACTTTATGGTAAGAACAAGGTGTCGGGCGATTTGCGTTGGGTCGGTACGCGCCCTTCGACGGACCGGCCGGTCAGTTTGGGTATTCCGTTTCTGAAAGGGGAACTGGATGCCGACGGGCGGGTGGTGTTAAAAGATGGGGGAGGCTCAGGCATCCCGTCAGACTGTTGGCCGTTGGCTTATTGGCCGGACGGGTCGGTAAAATGGCTCGGAGTGGCTGCCGTGATACCCGGAGAGGCGGAGGGCATCCGTTTCGAGACTGCCGGGAAAAAACAAAAAGCGGAAAGCCGTTCCGAGACAAAAATACAGGTGGACGAAACGGCTTCTTTCTTCCGGGTGTTCACCGGCAAGGTGGAGGCTTATATTCCCAAACGAGGCAGTTGTCTGCTTGACAGCCTCCGTTGCGAAGGGAGAATGGTAGGCGGACAGGCTGCTTTGCTGTGTTCCACGCAGGACCATCCGTCGGCTGAAGGAGAGGCGGTACTGCATTTTACCGACTATCGCGGACAAGTGGAACGCGTCACGGTGGAACGTGCGGGAGATGTCCGGGCATTGGTGCGGATAGAAGGCCGCTATGCGAAGGATGCCATAGGGCGAAAGTGGCTTCCGTTCACTGTACGCTTTTATTTTTATGCCGGGAGCGAACAAATCAAGATGGTACATACTTTTGTGTTCGACGGCGACATGGACCGTGACTTCATCCGTAGCTTGGGTGTCCGTTTCGAGGTTCCCATGCGCGAGGCGGTCTACAACCGCCACGTTGCCTTTGCCACAGCCGACGGCGGGGTATGGGCGGAACCGGTTCAGCCTTTGAACGGGCGACGCATCCTGACATTGGACGGGGACAAAGGTTGGCAGGGGAGGCAGATGCGTGGCGAACGTATACCGGCCTATGAGAAGTTCGACGTTAAGAACCGTCATCTTCTCGACCATTGGGCGGTGTGGAACAGTTTCCGTTTGAGCCAGACGACGGCCGACGCTTTTTCTATCCGTAAACGCACGCATGCCGACCGTCCGTGGATAGGGACTTTCTCGGGAACCCGTGCACCGGGTTATGTATTTGCCGGAGACATAAGCGGCGGGTTGGGCGTGGGTCTGAAAGATTTTTGGCAATCCTATCCCACGGCTTTGCAGGTGGACAGTGCCGCTGCCCGGAACGCCTGCCTGACCGTATGGATGTGGAGTCCCGATGCGGAGCCGATGGACTTGCGTCATTACGACGATGTGGCACACGATTTGGAGGCCAGTTATGAGGACGTGCAGGAAGGGATGAGCACGCCCTACGGTGTGGCGCGTACTCACACGCTGACCCTCGTTCCGTCTGTGGCTTATTGGGGAAAGGAGACGGTAGCCCGGACGGCGGCCATGTTAGCCGAAGACACCCCCTTGTTGTGCACACCGGAATACCTCCACGCCAAGCATGCCTTCGGGGTGTGGAGCCTGCCCGACCGGAGCAACCTGAGGCGGGCACGGGTGGAGGACCGTCTGGAAGACTATTTGGACTATTACGTGAAGGCTGTCGATCAACATCGCTGGTACGGTTTCTGGAACTACGGTGATTTTATGCACACCTACGATTCCGTGCGTCATACATGGCGGTATGACGTGGGCGGGTACGCATGGGACAACACGGAACTGGCCTCCAATATGTGGTTGTGGTACAGTTTCCTGCGCACCGGCCGTGCCGACCTTTGGCGGATGGCCGTGGCTATGAGCCGCCACACGACGGAGTGCGACGTGTATCATCTCGGACCTTTTGCCGGATTGGGGTCGCGTCACAACGTGAGCCATTGGGGCTGTGGAGCGAAGGAGGCACGCATCAGCCAAGCGGCGTGGAACCGTTTCTATTATTATCTGACCACGGATGAGCGCAGCGGTGACCTGATGAAAGAAGTGCGCGATGCCGAACAGAAACTTTATGACATTGATCCGATGAGGCTGGCTCTGCCGCGTGAGAAGTATCCCTGTACGGCACCGGCACGTCTGCGTGTCGGTCCCGATTGGTTGGCTTACGTCGGAAACTGGATGACGGAATGGGAACGGACGGGCAACAAGGCTTACCGCGACAAAATCATCGCTGGCATGAAGAGCATTGCGGCCTTGCCCCACGGCATCTTCACCGGGCCGGGCGTATTGGGCTTCGACCCTGCCACGGGTGTGTTGAGCTACGAGGGGGACCCCGATTTACAACGCACTGAACATTTGATTACCATCATGGGCGGTTTCCAAGTGATGAACGAGCTGATGGAAATGATAGACTTGCCGGAATGGAATCGCACGTGGCTCACCTTTGCCAGGGAATACAAGGAGAAGGCGCGCACGATTACGCACAATCCTTTCCCTGTGACACGCCTTACGGCTTATGCCGCTGCCAAAACGGGGAACAGGGTACTGGCTGCCGAGGCTTGGGATGAATTGTGGCACGTGTGGCATAATGACAAACCTTTCACGGTGCGTCGTGTAGAGGTGCCCGAAGTTCCAGCACCGGTGGACGAGAATCCCGTGGTGTGTACTAACGATGCGGCCACATGGAGTCTGGCCGCCATCTACATGCAGGAAGTCATTCCCGAATAGCTAAAAGCAGCCTTTTTTGTCGTATCTTTGCCGTATGGATGAGATGAAACTAAAAATAAGTCCGGTCGACTTGTCGGTACCACGGGCTCTTCCTTATTCCGAGGAGGGGGTAAGAGCCGGATTTCCCTCTCCTGCGCAGGATTACATGTCGGGCGGCATCGACTTGAATAAGGAGTTGGTGCGGCATCGGGAGACGACGTTCTATGCCCGGGTGTCCGGTCATTCCATGTCTGGTGCCGGCATCGAGGATGGCGACCTTGTGGTGGTGGACAAGTCGCTTGAGGCCCGGACGGGAGACTATGTGGTGGCTTGTATCGACGGGGAGTTCACCCTCAAACAGTTCCGGATCGATGCGGCAAACCGTTGCGCTTGGTTACTTCCCGCCAATGAAGAGTTCCAACCGATAAAGATTACGGGAGAAAATGATTTCAGGGTTTGGGGGGTGGTGACTTACGTCATTAAAAAACTGTACAAAGGATGAAGGGCGCGGTGTTCGGGTTGGTGGACTGCAACAATTTCTTTGTGTCGTGCGAACGGGTGTTCCGTCCGGATTTGCGGGACAAGCCTGTAGTGGTGCTTTCCAACAACGACGGATGTGTCATTGCGCGGAGTAATGAGAGTAAGGCTTTGGGCATCCGGATGGGAGAGCCGTTTTTCAAGGTGCGCGACGTGGTGGCTCGGCATGGGGTGGCGGTGTTCTCCAGTAACTTTGCACTTTATGGCGACATGAGTCGGCGTGTGATGTCTTTGCTTTCGGCTTATACGCCACGGTTGGACATTTACAGTGTGGATGAGGCCGTACTTGACCTGACAGGGATGGGGGATGCGGAGTTTTTGCGCGGGTACGGCCGGGACATTGTGCGCAAGATTGGAAAAGGCGTGGGGATACCCGTGTCGTTGGGGGTAGCCGGGACCAAGACATTGGCCAAGATGGCTAGCAAATACGCCAAACGTTATCCGGCATACGAGGGAGTGTGCCTGATAGATACGGAGGAGAAGCGCGAGAAGGCATTGAGAAGGTTTGCGGTCGGTGATGTGTGGGGGATAGGGCGTCGCATGCAAAAGGCTCTGGAATATCATGGTATCCGTACGGCGTGGGATTTTGTGTGCCGTTCCGAAGGATGGGTACGCCATGAATTTTCCGTGGCCGGAGTCCGCACGTGGCGTGAGTTACAGGGCGAGAGTTGCATTGCTTTGAACGACCTGCCTTATAAAAAAAGCATTTGCATGAGCCGCAGTTTTCCCGGACATGGACTGTCCGAATGGCATGTCTTGGAAGAGGCCGTGGCTTGTTTTGCTTCGGAGTGTGCCCGTAAGCTGCGCGAACAGGGCACTTGTTGCGGACAGGTCACGGTGTTTGCTTATACCAGCCGTTTCCGGACGGATGTTCCCGGCAATATGGTTCAACAACAGGTACGTATGCCTGTACCGACACAGGATACGGCCGAAATTGTACATGCGGCTTTGGAAGCGTTGCGGTTGCATGCGTATGACGGGCATTTCGATTACAAGAAAGCCGGCGTTATCGTTTGGGATTTGTCGCCGCGTGAAGCGGTCCAGACGGATTTGTTTGATAAGTTGGATCGTGGAAGGCGTAGGGCGTTGATACGGGCTGTTGACGAGATAAACCGTAAGAACGGGCATAACGCGGTGAAAGTGGCAGCATTGGGGACCGGACAGAAATGTGCTTCGGAAAGGCAATACGTTTCGCGACGTTATACAACGAATCTGGATGAGGTCTTGGTGGTGAAAGTGTGAGAGCTTCAGTTTACCTTTTTGTGTTATTTTATGCTAAAATGGGCTTTAGCCCCGTTTTTTTCTCCTGATTTTCATTCTGATATTGGAAACATTTGCTTCCTTTGTAAGAGGAAGAAAAACAATTTTTAGGAACCTTTTAAATTTTAAGAATCATGAGAAACGTTTACTTTACTTCATTACTGATGCTTTGCGTGAGTGTCCATGTGAAAGCCGGAGATTGGATGAAACGTCTGCCGGACAACCTTTTTGTATCCCAAGTTTCTATTCCCGGAACGCATGATGCCGCTACGGGGAATGGGGTTACTTTGGCTTCCTTTTCTCAATGTCAAGATATAGATGTGGCCACGCAGTGGTCTATCGGAATCCGTGCTTTCGATTTCCGTCCGAAAGTTAAAGGCGATTATCTGAATATCAACCATGGGATTTCTGAAACTAATTTACGTTTCGACGCTGCTTTGTATCTGTTGCGGGATTCGTTGAAGGAGCATCCTTCCGAATTTGCGGTGATCCATTGTTTGTATGCCTCCGGTTACGATAGTGACAAAACCAAATACGAAACCATGTTGCGCGAATTATTGTCGCGTGAGGATTTGAAGGACTATTTCGTTCCGTTCCGGCGGGACTTGACGGTAGGGGATATGCGGGGAAAGATCTTGCTGTTGAGCCGTGACCAATATGCCGGCAAACCGATAACAGGCGGTTTTTTCCAAAGCTGGTGCGGTTGGTTGGACTGGAATGCACAGTCTTCTTGCAGTATCATAGGGGAGAGCGCGGCATCGGATTATAAATCTCCTTTGTGGGTGCAGGATTATGCCAATACGAAAGATAGCGAAGGAGGTGTGGCCAAGAAGGTAAGCGCGGTAACCGAGATGCTGGATCATAGTACGAAACATGTGACAAAAGACGAGTCGGACGTGGTGTGGGTGTTTAACTTTGCATCGGCTTATCCCGGGTCGATATCCATGGCGAATGGCTATCGTGAGAATGCGACCTACACGAATGCGGCTATTATAGAGTATTTGCAGACGCATGAAGCGGGGCCTACGGGAGTTATTCTGATGGATTATTGTGTGGACAGGAGTCCTAACGAGGTGGATGGAAAGTACCTGACGCGTGGGCGCGAGTTGGTGGATACCTTGATTGCCAACAATTACAAATGGTTGGAACGTAGGAATAAGACGGTGTACGACAAGGCTTTGGAACGGATAGACAAGCTTTATGAGCAGTTACAGGAGGCTCAAGAGAGTATTGCAACCGAATGTGCGGACGTGGCTGCCGAATTTGAGGATGAATTGGCTGCGGCAAAGGACGTTATCGATCAACAAAAATATGAGATCGACAGTTTATATGCCGGATGGCTGTTCACGGAAAGTTATACAGTAGATTATATCGGGACTTATAGGATTATAAGGCAAATCGAGAAAGATGCGGAGAAAGCTCAGGCTGAATTTGATGAGGCATCGGGCATTCATGCGGTACAGGCTGAGCATATAGGAAACGATTGTCAGATATTCTCGCTCACCGGCGAATGTTTGGATGTTCTTCGTCATGGTACGGTCTGCATCGTGAAGTTCCCTGACGGTAAGGTGCGGAAAGTCGTTTGCAAATAAGGCTGCTCCCAATATTGGGCATAGGCAAGCCGGATTGGGCTTACGGAAGTCAAGCCGGTTGGTAAGATAAGGAGGATACACTTGAATGGCAGAAGCCGTATGGAGGTATCCTCCTTCTTCATTCTCTCCTCACCAAGGTTTTTCCAAAAACTCCTTTCATCTTTCAGGATGTATGGTAAATGGCTTTCATATAATGTGTTACGGAATGAAGGATAAGGAGTCCATCTTTCAGCTTCCTTTCATTGCGGAAGGCGGTAAAAAGTTCTCAGCCGAACGAAATGAAGCATGGCTGAAGGATGTTTGGAACATCTTTCAGCTTGTAACTGCAAGGTAATAAGAGACTTGTCATACAGCCTGAAGGATGAAAGGTGTTTTTGGGAAAACTCTGGTAGGGAGGAGAGAGGCTTTTGATGTCCATAAAAAAAGAAATCCTGAACACCTCATCAATAAGTGTTCAGGATTCTTTTTCTGTGCGCCTGATAGGACTCGAACCTACACGCCGCGAAGCACCAGATCCTAAGTCTGGCGTGTCTACCAATTTCACCACAGGCGCGGTAAGACGGCTGCAAAGATAGAAAGATTTATCGGCTTGGCCAAATTATCGTTTCAGAAATTCTCGGGCGGCTTCTATCATCGTATCTTTGTTGCGTGCCAGGTCTTCTTGTGTGAGCGATACGCAAGTGTCCGGTTTGATACCGAACTCGATTTGGTTCATTCCGGCATCGTACATCGGACAGGCGGAGAAGCGGACAGACCATCCGTTGGGGAGTTCGGAAGAAAAGGGGAGACCGGAACCGCCGCCTGTGTGGTCGCCCATAATGGTGACCAAGGGGCATTCCTTCATATCGCGTACGAAAGTATTGGTGGCACTATAACACGAACGGTTGGTCAGCACGACGGCTTTCTTTTGCCAGCGTATGCCTTTCGACGGTTCGATGTATTCGGCTTCGGGGGACGAAAAATCATTGTGTCCCGTTCCGGTTTTATGGGCGATGTAGCCTACCAGTCGTTTTTCGTTGGTGAACCGTTCGGCCAATCGTTCGGCGTAGGTCAGCGTGCCGCCGGAATTGTTACGTACGTCCACAATCAGTCCGTTGCACAAGCGCAGATAATACATGACTTCATCCAGATTGCCTTCACCGATGCCGGAGCTGAAGCTTCCATAATATATATAACCGATGTTGTCGTCGAGAATCTTGTAATACATGCCGGCGGCGATGCGGTAGTCCGTACCCAAATAAACTTGATGGATGCTGTCGTTGAAATTACTCGGGTAGTCCTCATGCCAGCTCCAGTAACGGCCTACATCGGCTGCGGAATAGAGGTTGACGTGGCCGTCGCGAAGTTCGGACAGCATGTCGCACAAGACTTCGAATAGTTGGGCGGAAGTCATTCCGTCATGTACGCGCGGACGGTATTTGGCATATACCTCGTTCCATGGCAGACATCCTTCCTGCGCCTTGTAGTCGTGGAAACAGTATTGGGTGTCGATAATGCGCCAAAGCGTCTCGAAATTATTGACCGGCGTGTTGTCCGGCTCTTCTTCACGAATGCAACTCGGGCAGAAAAGCAGGGCGAGAATGGCGCAGAATATAAAAAAGATATAATGTTTCATACCGATGGTGGGTTACAGGATAAACGGGCGGTGTTGCGGCTCTTTGCGTTTGACGAAGCTGAAATGCTTCACGTAGCCTATCATGAAACTATGGTTCCAGATATGGTTGCGCAGTCCGTTCACACGACTTTGGCGGATGTCGCACAAATAGCCGGCCCGGAACGTAAATCTCGCAATGGGAAAGTCCAATGTCAGGAAATGGCGCATGGACGGTGCGTTGCCCGGATAAGTAAAGCATACGTTGCGGTCGTAGTTGCCTAATGACATCTCATAGTAAGACTGTCCGTAGCGTGGGGAGAACATGGCTCCGATGAGCGGCAGGCTGGTTTGGTAGCGGGCGGTGAAAGGTACTTTGCGGATATGGAACGGGTAGACGGCCATCAGGGATGCGTCTATGTCGATGTCAGCCTTGGCCTGTACCGGATTGTTGGAATTACGGTTGTTGTAAATCGCTCCCAGTCCGGCATGGACTTCTCCTCCGGCCATCAGCCGTAACCGTCCGCCCACGACCCAGTTGTAATGCCAACCGATGGAATAATTTATCTTGCCTCCCAGTTCGTCGGAGTTTCCAGTCCGGTTGGAGGTATAACAAAAAAATCCGTCGAGGATGCTTTGTGTAGTGATGCGTCCGTTTAACCAGTGGGTTTTACGTAAGGTCTCATGCAGAATACTCAGGTGAGGTCCGGTATAAGTGGAGGGAGACAGATAAGTCTCGTATAGGCTTGTGCGTCCCGCGCCGAAGAGTGTGGCGTGTGTCGTATAGCGGTTTTCCGGAAGGGGGGCGGCATCTTGGGCTTGGCATGGCCTGATGCCAAGAAATGTCCCTATGGCTAATAAGAAAATGAGTGCCCGCTCCCTGACGGAGCGGGACATTCGGAACGAAACGGTTGTATAGGCCGGTAAGAGGTGAGACATATTATTCGTCTTCAAAAAGTTTCATTTGCCCGGTAAGCTCATCCATGATGTCGCTTTGGCTTTTACCGGCATCCGGATCCAGATTCTCCTTTTCAGTGTCTTTTTCTTCCGTTTCTTCCGCCACGGCTTCTTCGGTTTCCGGTTCCGGGCGGCGTATGGGTTCCAGTTCGGTAATGGTTTCCGTATCGAACGTAGTGAGCCGTTTGCCTTTCGCTTTGAAACTCTTTACGCCGATGAAACTTTCCGCATCAATTTCCTGCGGGTCGCGGAAACTGTCGTGCCCGCCGAACGTGATTTGCAACCTTGGATAGGCTTCGTCCGTGAGCAAGACGAAGCGGCTGTCCTTGTTTTCTCCCATGAAACTTTGGGGCTTGGTACTCGGTTCGAACGCAAAACGCTTGACGTAGGGATAACCTTGCTGGTCGGCATCGTAGAGAACGGCACACCATATCTTGTCCGGTGAGAACTTTTCGATACGGAGTATGCCCGGTTCATAATGGTTGTTTACGTCGAAATTGGTCGTGTAGAACTCTCCGCTTTTCAGGATGACCAAAATCAGGTCTTCGCTGTGGAACTCGCCCAGATATTCTCCCCGCTCATCGTAATTCAGGCGGTTGACATCATGGTCGAACCATACTTTGCGTCCGCCCAAGGTAGAACCGCCGTGGGATTTCAGGCCGATACGCTGTATCTCGTTTTTGCTTAAAATGTTACCCATACTTTGGCGACCTTTGATAGTCACAGTGCTGAAATCCTTTTCCACAAAAATCTTTTTGAGTTTTAGGGCGGGTTTCAGGGTAATTTTGATGACCTCCGCTTCTCCGTTCGGATTGGCCGTGAAGTAGACGACGCGTGAAAAGGGTTTGCCTTGCGTCAGGTCGTATTCACGGTCGCGGGTGATGGACGTCACATTGAAACGTTTGATGTAATAGAAACCGTCCTTGCCGTCCCGGTAGGCTACGTTGTAAATCGTCCGTTTGTCGTTGCGTTTGAACACTGCGGCATGGATGATTTCGGCTTTTTTCTTTTCCGCCTTGCTTCTTTCCGTTTCGCCCACGAACGTTTTGTCGCTGATACGGATGACTTTATAAGTTCCGTCGCGGTAGAAAATGATGGCATCGTCGAGGTCGGAACAGTTGGCAATGAATTCGTCCTTTTTGAGCGATGTGCCGATAAAGCCCTCTTCGCGGTTGATGTACAGTTTCTCGTTGGCTTCCACCACCTTGGTAGCTACGATCGTATCGAAATTGCGCAGTTCGGTATGACGCGGATGCTCATCGCCGTATTTGGCTTTCAGCATACGGAACCAGTTGCAGGTGACTTCCACCATGTTGCCCAAGTCGTGGTCGATGCGTGCAATCTCATCTTTCATCCGGGCGATGGCGTCGTTGGCCTTGTCTTTATTGAATTTCAGGATTCGGGCCATTTTGATGTCCATCAGTTTGAGGATATCGTCTTGAGTCACTTCCCTTATCATCTGCGGATAGAAAGGCGTGAGCCGTTCGTCGATGTGTGCGCAGGCTGCGTCCATATCTTTGGCCTGTTCGAAGTTGCGGTCTTTGTAAATCCGCTCTTCGATGAATATCTTTTCGAGCGAGGCGAAATGCAGGCTTTCTTGAAGCTCTCCTTTCCGGATGAGCAATTCCTTGCGGAGCAGTCCGAGCGTGTTGTCCACTGAACGTTTCAGCACTTCGCTGACGGTCAGGAAGCAAGGTTTCTTGTCGTCGATGACACAGCAGTTGGGCGAGATACTGACTTCGCAGTCGGTAAAGGCATAGAGGGCATCCAATGCCTTGTCCGAACTAACGCCCGGTGTCAGGTGCACTAAGATTTCCACTTCGGCAGCCGTGTTGTCCTCTACCTTGCGTACTTTGATTTTGCCTTTTTCGATGGCTTTCAGGATGGAGTCGATCAGGGTTGTAGTAGTCTTTCCGTAAGGAATCTCACGGATGGCCAGCGTCTTGTTGTCTATCTTGGTGATTTTGGCACGTACTTTCACTACGCCCCCTCGTCCGCCGTCGTTGTACTTACTTACATCGATACTTCCTCCCGTCAGGAAATCCGGGTAAAGTTGAAACGGTTCGTCATGCAGGTAGTTTACGGCGGCATCGCATATCTCGTTTAAATTGTGCGGCAGGATTTTGGAAGACAAACCTACGGCAATGCCTTCCACGCCTTGAGCCAACAGCAGCGGGAACTTGACCGGAAGCGTCACTGGTTCCTTGTTCCGGCCGTCGTATGAAAGTTTCCATTCCGTGGTTTTGGGGTTGAACACCACATCGAGGGCGAATTTGGAGAGCCGGGCCTCGATATAACGTGGGGCAGCCGCCGAGTCGCCGGTAAGGATGTTGCCCCAGTTTCCTTGGCAGTCTATGAGCAAATCCTTCTGTCCCAACTGTACCAAGGCATCCCCGATGGAAGCGTCTCCGTGCGGATGGAATTGCATGGTATGTCCCACGATGTTGGCCACCTTGTTGTAGCGCCCGTCGTCCATACGCTTCATGGAGTGCAGGATGCGGCGTTGTACCGGTTTGAAACCGTCATTGATGTGGGGCACGGCCCGTTCGAGAATCACGTAAGAGGCATAATCCAGAAACCAATTCTGATACATTCCGCTCAGGTGGTGCGTGATGCTGTCGTGAGGACTTGTTTCCGGTTGGTAATTGGAGTGTGCGTCATTTTCCTCTTCCGGGCTTCCCGTAGTCAGGTCTGTCAACTCGTCTTTGTCTTCGCTCATATTTATGTCGATTATATATCTATTTTAACGCAAAAATAACATTTTAATGAAAAAAAAGGCGTACTTTTGCGAAAGATTTATCAATATTTTACGAATAGAGTATGGCTCAGGAAGATGTATTCAAGAAAATAGTGTCACATTGTAAGGAATACGGTTTCGTGTTTCCTTCAAGCGACATCTATGACGGATTGGGTGCCGTGTATGATTACGGTCAGAACGGTGTGGAGTTGAAAAATAACATCAAGCAATATTGGTGGCAGAGCATGGTGTTGCTGCACGAGAACATCGTAGGTATCGATGCCGCCATCTTCATGCACCCTACGACGTGGAAGGCCAGCGGACACGTGGACGCATTCAACGACCCTTTGATTGACAACCGCGACAGCAAGAAGCGTTATCGTGCGGATGTATTGATTGAAGACCAGATTGCCAAGTACGAAGAAAAGATAAACAAAGAAATAGCCAAGGCGGCCAAGAAGTTTGGGGACAGCTTTGATGAGCAGAAGTTCCGCGAAACCAATCCCCGCGTGTTGGAACATCAGCAGAAACGCGATGCGTTGCACCAGCGTTACAGTGATGCGATGAATGCGGGCGACCTGAATGAACTGAAACAGATTATTTTGGATGAGGGTATCGTGTGCCCCATCAGCGGCACGCATAATTGGACTGACGTCCGCCAGTTCAATCTGATGTTCAAGACCGAGGTCGGTTCTACGGCCGAAGGTTCTTCCACTATTTACTTGCGTCCGGAAACCGCCCAAGGCATCTTCGTGAACTACCTGAACGTGCAGAAGACGGGGCGCATGAAGCTACCTTTCGGTATCGCACAGATCGGCAAGGCGTTCCGCAACGAAATCGTGGCCCGTCAGTTTATTTTCCGTATGCGCGAGTTCGAGCAAATGGAGATGCAGTACTTCGTGAAGCCTGGCACGGAGCTTCAATGGTTCGAAACGTGGAAGAAGACCCGTATGGCTTGGCATCAGGCATTAGGTTTCGGGGCGGAAAACTACCGTTTCCACGACCATGAGAAACTGGCGCACTATGCCAATGCGGCTAGTGACATCGAGTTCCACATGCCTTTCGGTTTCAAGGAAGTGGAAGGTATCCATAGCCGTACGAACTTTGATTTGAGCCAGCATGCCAAGTATTCGGGCAAGAAGATAGAATATTTCGACCCCGAAACGAACGAAAGCTATACGCCGTACGTCATTGAGACCTCTATCGGAGTGGACCGCATGTTCCTTTCCATCATGTGCCACAGCTATGAGGAAGAGACACTGGAAAACGGGGAAACTCGCGTGGTACTCAAATTACCGGAGGCATTGGCGCCGGTAAAACTGGCAGTCATGCCGTTGGTAAAGAAAGACGGTCTGCCGGAGAAAGCGCACGAAATCATCAGCAACCTGCGTTTCCATTTCAACTGCAAATACGATGAGAAAGATTCTATCGGCAAACGTTACCGCCGTCAGGATGCCATCGGTACGCCGTATTGCGTGACAGTGGATTACGATACGTTGAAAGACAATACCGTGACGTTGCGTCACCGCGACACGATGGAGCAGAAGCGGGTGAACATTGCCGACTTGCAAGGTATCATCGAAGACCGTGTGAGCATCACTTCGTTGCTGAAAAAGATTATGTAACCCTGCCTAAAGAGACAGACATTAATGAAAAAAGGTTTATTGTATCTGGCAGTCGTCATCTTCTCCGTGTGTACCTTGGGGGCTTGCAAGGAGGAAGACGATACGTATGATGCTTATGCGAATTGGCCTGCCCGTAATGCCGAGTATTTTGCTCAAATCGCTGCCGAAGCCCGTGATTCCATAGTATTGGCTAAGGCGATATATGGCGATAGGTGGGACGAGCCTGGGAATTGTCGTTGGCGCATGTTCAAGTCTACTACGAAATCGCAGAACGCAGCCGGAGCGTTGACCGATTCGATTTGTGTATATATTGAGCAGTGGGGTACGGGGACAGAAAGTCCGACATGGTCCGACACGGTCCGTGTCAATTACCGGGGCTATCTGATGCCTACCCAAAATATGGTAAACGGAGAATGGGTGGAAGAGCGTAAGGTGTTCTCCCAGTCCTTCATGGGCGAACTGGACAATCAGATTGCCGTGCCGGCCAAGATGGGAGTGTCGAGTGCCGTAGCCGGATTTGCCACGGCTTTGCAATACATGCACAAAGGTGATGTCTGGTGGGTATATATACCGTCTGAACTGGCTTACGGAAGCCAGTCGACAGGTTCGGTGCTGCCTTATTCCACGTTGACGTTTTATGCCAATCTGGTAGAGTATTACGAACCGGGAGAGGACGTTCCGGACTGGAAATAAGAAGCGGAATAGTGTCGGAAAATAACCGATTCGCCTGTTTGAAAAAACAAATGGCATAACGGGATAAAGTCAGCTTTACCCGTTATGCCATTTATTTGTAGTCAACACAGCTTCCGGCTTCCCGTTACAAAGGAAAGCCGAATGCCGTGAACTCGTATATTCCGTCCGCCCATGTGGCCGGATGGTTGTTGTGTACATTTATGATTTGGAATACATTGAGACGAAGGAACTTGCACGCGGAACGGTCTTCGACGGGGAGGATGTGGAATCCCACGGTCCAACTGTTTCTTCCGTCGATGAGTGTTTGGTACTCTTGTCCGTCCATGCTGCCTTCTATGGTGTATTTATAAGCCGTTTCGGAACCGTTAACCAACCGGGTGGCCAGATTGATTTCAGAGATACGGGAGGGTTGGGGCAGTTCTATGGTCAAGGAGTAAGGGTAATGGCTGCTTTTGAAATAAGGAGAGGAGGCCATGTCCGAACCGTCTGTGATGCAATCCGGAGCAGCGGAACCATCGCCCGGTGCGTGTGAAGGCACAACCGTGGCTCCCAACGTAAGATTCCTGCCGTTCTGTACCGGGATGATACCATATTGGTCATGGAACTCCACGAACCGGAAGTAGTTCATCGAAGCATATCCGCGGTTGAACGTAGCCGGAGAGATACGGGTAAAAGTTCCGTCCGGGTCCCGGTGATGGTATTGGGCGCCCCAGTGGAAGCCCCACAGCCCTAACGTCTCACGTGTTCCGGTGGTTTGTTGTACGTAGTTGAATTGTACGCCGTAAGTTGAGTTGTTTCCTATTTCCTTCAGCGGAGACCATTTGCCGTCTATACGGTCGGCTGAGGCATACATCGTCTGGCTGGGATACCAGCCCGATGCTTTGGAACTGAAAAAATAATAGGTTCCGTCCTTTTTAAGGATGGAAGGGGTTTCACGGTGTTGGCCTTTACATATCGTGTTGGCCAGTGCCACGGGTTTGGTCCATGTTTCATCCAACCGGTAGATGTTGATGTCGCTGTTCATATTAGTGGCGGACAGGAGATAAGCCGTCCCGTCTTCATCGACAAACAGGGACTGGTCTCTGGAATCATGCCCCAAGGGGCGCTCCATGGTGCCGATTTCGATTCCGCCTTTTGGCGTGATTTGTGCCAGAAAGATTTTAGCTGCGGTATATCCGCCTTGGTCTTCATAATGGGCGGACAATACGACCTTGCGTGTCTTTTTATTATAGTGGAATCCGATGCCCTCGAAGTTCACGCTCGGATAGAATGCTATTTCCCGCGGTTTGCTCCAACTGTCTTTTAGTCCTGTCTCCGACTCTGATTCGGAAAGCAGCCAACCGTTTTCCTCCTTGCCATTCAACTCCTTATGGGTCCGGTGCAGACGGTAGGAGAAGTAAGTCTTGCCGATTTTAAATCCCGACGGTTTGTCCGATGTGGTTCGGAGGTGCCGGCCGTTTCGGTTGTCGTACAAAGCCGTCTCGCCGGAATAAGTAAAGGTACGGGTTTCTTGTGTTGCGGAACTGGCTGCTTTTTGATGTTCTCGATAAGCATCCACCTGGTAAGTGTAAGTTTGGTCCGTTTTCAGGTCATAATCATCATAAGTATTCCCTTGGGTTTCTCCGATGAGTTGCCCGTTTCTATATACCTTATAGGATTGGATGCCTTTCAGCGGTTGCCAGTTGATTTTTACGTGGTTGACTTGTCGTTCTCCGTAGAGTTTGAACGGGAGGGCGGTGACGGCCCAATCGTTCGGAGCGGTGAAAGTCGTATCGACTGTGGAATGGCCGGTGGTTTCTTGCCCGGGCAAGGAATGGGCAGGCATGGCATGAGTGTTGAAACACAATAGGGCTGCAAGGCATAAACCTTTTTTCGGATGGAGCCTTTTGGAATACATGAATATGGAATTGAGGTTAATGTGTAACGGGCAAAACCACTCATTCGTTAGTTTTGCCCGTCTTTGGATTTTATGAGAATATTTAAATTATTCGTGATAGGAGGCCGAAGATGGCGTTTACTTCACATTCCCGACCTTAATCAAATATTCGGCAATCTGCACTGCATTCAGTGCGGCACCTTTCTTGATCTGGTCGCCTACGAGCCAAAGCGTCATGCCGTTTTCGTTGGCTAGGTCCTTACGGATACGGCCTACGTATACATCATCTTTTCCGGCCAGGAAGAGCGGCATGGGGTAAGTCTGTGTGGACGGGTCGTCCATCAGTTGCACGCCTTCGCCGTGGGCGATGGCTTCACGCACTTCCTCTACCGTGAGCGGACGTTCCGTTTCCAACCAGATGGCTTCCGAATGCGAACGCAGGGCCGGTACGCGTACACACATGGCCGAACACTGCACGTCGCTGTGCATGATCTTCTGTGTCTCGTTGAACATCTTCATTTCTTCTTTGGTATATCCGTTATCCTGGAATACGTCGATTTGGGGGATAACGTTATAAGCCAACTGATAGGCAAACTTCTTCACGGTGACGGGTTTGCCTTCCAATACCTCACGATATTGCTGTTCCAGCTCGGCCATGGCGGCGGCACCCGCACCGCTGGCAGCCTGATAGCTGGCCACGTGGATACGTTTGATATGGCTCAGGTTTTCGATGGGTTGCAAAGCCGTCACCATCATGATGGTCGTACAGTTCGGATTGGCGATGATGCCGCGCGGACGCTCCAAGGCATCGGCTGCGTTGCATTCGGGTACGACGAGAGGCACGTCCTTGTCCATGCGGAAAGCGCTGGAGTTATCTATCATGACTGCCCCGTAACGGGTGATGTCTTCGGCAAATTCTTTGGATGTGCCGGCACCGGCCGAGGTAAAGGCGATGTCGATGTCTTTAAAATCATCGTTGTGCTGAAGAAGCTTCACTTCGATTTCTTTGCCACGGAATTTGTATTTGGAACCTGCACTGCGGGTTGAACCAAATAATACCAATTCGTCCAATGGGAAGTTTCTCTCTTCGAGCACACGCAGGAATTCCTGACCCACCGCGCCGCTCGCACCTACAATTGCTACTTTCATTTCATATAATTTTTAAGAAGTTGTGATGATTCCGGTTGCAAAAATAGATAATTTATTACGATTGGACATACAAAATGGAAACTTTTTCGTTACTTTGCATATTAATTTAATACAGATACTCATGCAGATGCCCGACTTGTCTACATATTTTCCCGTCACGGATCCCACGTGGATATTCTTTTTAGTGTTGAGCATCATTCTGTTTGCACCTATTTTATTGGGTAAACTGAAGATACCCCACATTGTCGGTATGATTTTGGCCGGTGTACTTATCGGGCCATACGGCTTGCATGTATTAGACAAGGACAGCAGTTTTGAACTGTTCGGGAACGTGGGCTTGTATTACATCATGTTTCTGGCCAGTCTGGAGATGGATATGCAGCACATGAAGCGGATTCGTTGGCAGGCGTTGACGTTGGGGTTGGCGGCATTTGTTTTTCCCCTGACGATGGGCGTCGTCAGCAATGTGTTCCTTCTGAAATACAGCTTGGTGACTTCCGTCCTGTTGGCCAGTATGTATGCCTCGCACACCTTGATAGCCTATCCTATCGTGATTCGATACGGGGTGTCGCGTAACCGCAGTGTGAGTATTGCGGTGGGGGGAACTATTGTGACCGATACGCTGACCTTGTTGGTATTGGCTTTCATCTCGGGCATGTTCCGTGAGGAGGTGCACGGAGGTTGGTTCGGCGTTGTGCTTTTGCTGAAAGTCATCCTGCTTTCCCTTTTCATCGTATATTCTTTTCCCCGTATCGCCCGGTGGTTTTTCCGTCGGTACAACGATCCGGTCATTCAGTTCATCTTTGTGCTGGCCATGGTCTTTTTAAGTGCCGGCCTGATGGAGCTTATCGGAATGGAAGGGATATTAGGCGCTTTCCTGGCCGGTCTGGTATTGAATCGGCTTATTCCGCATAGCGCGCCGCTGATGCATCATTTGGAATTTGTGGGCAACGCTTTGTTTATTCCTTATTTCCTTATCGGGGTCGGTATGATTATCGACCTGCGCGTGCTGTTCGGTTCGGGAGAGGCTTTGAAAGTGGCGGCAGTGATGATTACCATGGCGTTGGCGGGAAAGTGGATCGCTTCATGGGTGACGCAGAAGGCTTTTAAGATGTCGGTATTGGAGCGGGAACTGATGTTCGGTCTGAGCAATGCCCAGGCTGCGGCTACGCTTGCAGCGGTATTGGTCGGCTATAATATCATTTTGCCTTCCGGCGAGCGGTTGTTGAATGAAGATGTGCTGAACGGTACGATATTACTGATATTGGTGACGTGTGTGGTCAGTTCGCTGATTACGGACGTGGCGGCACGTAGGTTGGCTCTGCAGGACGGTAATATCAACGAGAGCCGTCCGCTTGACGAGGAGTCGGCCTTGATTGCCTTGGCTTATCCCGATACGGTGGACGATTTGGTCAACATGGCCTTATTGATGCGGAAAGACAAGTCGGATGCACCGATGAGTGCCATCAACGTCGTGTTGGATAATGATGACAAAGCCCGGGAGAAAGGGATGAAACTGCTGGAGGCGGCTTCGGCTGTGGCTTCCGCTGCCAACGTGCAGATGCAGACCAAAGTGCGTTTGGCTACCAATCTGGCAAACGGTATCATCCATTCCATGAAAGAAAACGATTATTCCGAACTGGTGGTAGGCTTACACATGCAGAATTCCCCTTCCGAGTCGTTTTTCGGGCCGGTGCTGATCAGTTTGCTGAACCGCTTGAACCGTCAGATTACGATGATACGTTGTACGGTGCCGGTCAATACGATTCGCCGCATTCATGTAGCCGTGCCGGCCAAGGCCCAGTTTGAGGCCGGTTTTTATCATTGGGTAGAGCGCGTGGCACGTTTGGCTGTAGGATTGGGCTGTAGGATTATTTACCATGCCCATCCCGATACCATTCGGATTTTACAACGTTATTTAGAGACTTACCATGCATCTATCCGTGCGGAATATGTACAAACCGATGGCGGAAATGAGTTGAAGCGCATTTCGCGGGAGGTCAGGGAAGACCACATGCTGGTGGTCGTGTTAGCGCGTAGAGGGTCTATTTCCTTCCGCCCGTCGTTCGACCACATTCCCCGCCAAATTAAAAAGTATTACATGAATACGGGGCTGATGTTGATCTTCCCGGATGTGTATGCCGAGGCTGCCACGAAGGATGTGAGCGTGAACGAACCGTTGACGACCGATTTGCGTTACGAGGCGGCCAAGGAGTGGTATAAGAATTGGTTGTCGCGAAGCAACGGAAAGGAGGAAAGCCAATGACCACACCGGATTGGTTGGAGCGTACGTTGCTTCTGATGGGGCCGGACAAGATGGAACGTTTCCGCCGGGCACATGTCTTGGTGGTCGGTACGGGTGGCGTAGGAGCGTATGCCGCCGAGATGTTGGTACGTGCCGGAATCGGACGGTTGACGTTGTTGGATGCCGACCGTGTGCAACCGAGCAATATCAACCGTCAGTTGTGCGCCCTGCATTCGACGGTCGGAGAGGAAAAAGTCCGCGTGTTGGGGCTGCGTTTTAAGGATATTAATCCGGAACTCGACTTGACCGTGCGGGCTGAATTTCTGGAGGAGCACTCGGCCGGTGCTTTACTGGACAGCGCGAAGTTTGATTTTATCGTTGATGCTATCGACACGATAGCGCCCAAGTGTGCTCTGATTGAAGAAGCGATGAAAAGACGTATCAGGATTGTGAGCAGCATGGGAGCCGGGGCGAAAACGGATATCACTCAAATCCGTTTTGCCGACTTGTGGGAAACGTTTCATTGCGGGTTGAGCAAAGCTGTGCGGACCCGGCTGAAAAGAGACGGTATGCGTCGTCCGTTACCGGTGGTGTTTTGCGCCCAGCAGGCCGACCCGGCCGCTTTGGTCCAAGTAGAGGGAGAACGGAATAAGAAGACCACAACGGGCACGGTGAGTTATATGCCTGCAGTGTTCGGTTGTTATTTGGCACAATATGTGATAAGCAGATTATAGAAGGATTATGATAGAAGTCAGGAATATAAGGAAAAGTTTCGGTTCGCTTGAAGTGCTCAAAGGAATCGACCTCGATATCCGTAAGGGCGAGGTGGTGAGCATCGTGGGGCCGAGCGGTGCCGGAAAGACCACGTTGTTGCAGATTATGGGGACGTTGGACAAGCCGGACAGCGGAAGCGTCCGGCTCGACGGGGTTGCCATGGAAAGCCTGAGCCGCAAGGAGATGGCGGATTTCCGTAACCGGCGCATCGGGTTCGTGTTTCAGTTCCATCAGTTATTGCCCGAGTTCACGGCACTCGAAAATGTGATGATTCCGGCGTACATCGGGCATGCTTCCACAAGTGAGGCCAAGGCGCGGGCACAAGAGTTGCTGGATTTCATGGGACTGTCCGACAGGGCTTCGCATAAGCCTAACGAACTTTCGGGAGGAGAAAAGCAGCGGGTGGCTGTGGCACGCGCTTTGGTCAACCATCCCTCCGTAGTGTTTGCCGACGAGCCTTCGGGGAGTCTGGATACGAAAAACAAGGGAGAACTGCATCAGTTGTTCTTCGATTTACGGGACCGGTTCGGGCAAACGTTCGTCATTGTGACCCACGATGATGAGTTGGCACGTTTGACAGACCGTACCATTCACATGAAAGACGGTTTGATAACCGATGATAAAAATATAACCCTATGAACATAGAATTAGGAAAGATGAATCGCCTCAGGGTGGTTAAGGCCGTGGATTTCGGCATGTATTTGGATGGAGGCGATGCGGGAGAGATTCTTCTGCCTGCGCGTTATGTGCCGGAAGGTTGCAGCGTGGGAGACGAGTTGGATGTCTTTTTGTATTTGGATAGCGAAGAACGTTTGGTCGCTACCACGCAGACACCTTTGGCACAGGTCGGGGATTTTGCTTATTTGCAGGTCGCGTGGGTAAACAATTACGGGGCGTTCCTAGATTGGGGGCTGATGAAAGACTTGTTCGTGCCATTCCGTGAGCAGAAGCTCAAGATGCAGAAGGGGCGGAGTTATATCGTGCATTTGCATGTCGACGAAGAAAGCTACCGGCTGATGGCTTCGGCCAAAGTGGAACGTTATTTGTCGGACGAGATGCCTCCTTACCGTGAAGGCGATGAGGTGCAGATTTTAGTCTGGCAAAAAACGGATTTGGGCTTCAAGGTCATTGTGGACAATCGTTTTTCCGGTCTGGTCTACGAGAATGACCTGTTCCGGCCTTTACATACGGGAGACCGTGTGCAGGCCTATATAAAGCAAGTCCGTCCGGATGGTAAGCTGGATATTACCCTGCAGAAACAGGGGCGGGAAGCAGTGGACGATTTTTCGCAAGTGCTTTTGGAACATTTGCAGCATAATGCAGGCCGTACCCCTTTGTGTGACAAGAGTCCGGCGGAAGAAATTTACGCGATGTTCGGCGTCAGCAAGAAAGTTTTCAAGAAAGCCGTGGGCGACCTTTACAAGAAAAGGCTTATCGAGATTACGGACGAGGGTTTGCGTTTGGTCTGACCTCTCGCCTCTCGGGAGGACAGGGAGAAAAAATCAGCGTCGGAAAGTTCCCTTCATGGGAGATGCTTTCCGACGCTGTGTGATTTTGAAACGTATGGGACTTATTTGCTGGCAATCGTACGTTTTTCTGCGATACGGGCTTTCTTGCCGGTAAGTTTGCGCAGGTAGTACAATTTAGCACGGCGTACTTTACCGATCTTGTTCACTACGATGCTGTCGATGTTCGGACTTTCAATCGGGAATATACGTTCTACTCCCACCGTTCCGGACATTTTGCGAACCGTGAAACGTTTTTTGTTCTGGTGGCCTGAAATCTTGATGACCACGCCACGGTACTGTTGGATACGCTCTTTGTTACCTTCGACGATTTTATATGCTACGGTAACGGTGTCGCCTGCTTTGAATTTGGGGTGTTCCTTACCGGTAGCAAACGCTTCTTCTGCAATTTTAATTAAATCTGCCATTGTTTGTTTTAATCATTAAATTGTTTGTCGTCCCAGTACAACATAACAGGGAACTCTGCATCCTGCCAGCGATTGTACGGAAAGCGGTGCAAAGGTACGGCTATTTTGCGAATTAACCAACCGCTCCCGTTTCTTTTTTCGGATGAAATGACAGATTATGTGGCTTTTTTCTGTAATTTTGGAGTGGAATATAATTTCGATGTGATGAGAACATTCAGATTTTTGCTTTTCTCCGCATGTTGCGGGTGGTCGGTGGCTACGTTTGCCCAGCGTTACGAACTGGAAGAGGTGAAAGCCGGACGCTATGAGGTGACGAACCGTCTGGACGCCAGGCCCGATAGCGGTGCGGTGCGCGTGGTGGATCCCTACCGTCATGCCGTGGACAGTATGATGTCGCCGGTGTTGGGAGAGAGCGAAGTGGCTATGCGGGCAGACCGTCCCGAGAGCCTTTTGTCTAATTTTGTGGCCGACGTGTTGCGTGAGGGGTCTCTCCGGGTGGGCAAGATGGCCGATATCGGTCTGTGTAATATCGGCGGGCTGAGGAGTACAATGCCTAAGGGTAAGGTGACGTATGGAGATGTGTTGGAAATAGCCCCGTTCGAGAACCGCCTGTGCATCCTCTCTTTGGACGGGCGCAAGCTGACGGAGCTGATGGAGCAGATAGCTGCCGTGGGGGGCGAGGGCATCAGCGGGGTTCGTCTGGTCATTACGGGAGATGGGCGTCTTTTGCGTGCCGAGGTCGGGGGAAAACCGATTGATCCTAATGGTATATATGTGATTTCCACGTTGGACTATCTGGCCGAGGGAAATGACAAGATGTATGCCCTGAAAGATAATTTGTCGAAGAAAGTCACGAATATAGCCGTACGCGATTTGATCATGGAGTCCATTCGCCGGACGGCTGCGCAGGGGGATAAAATCACGGCCCGTATAGAGGGTAGAATCGTTAAACAATGAGAAACCGGACAATGAAAAAGGTAAGGATTATGATGTGGTCGGTCTTGTGCGGACTGGCAAGTACCGTGTTTGCGGCGCAAGACGGTGAAGTGGAATTACGTATCGTGCACACCAATGATACGCACAGTTGTGTGATGCCGGTCAATCCGAATTCATCCGATACGGCATTGGCGGATAAAGGCGGTTTCGTGCGCCGTGCGGCACTGGTGCGCGATTTGCGTGCGGAAGACCCGGACTTGTTGCTTTTTGACAGCGGTGACTTTTCGCAAGGTTCTGCTTACTACAACTTATATAAAGGGGATGTGGAAGTGAAGTTGATGAACGAAATGCGTTACGATGCGGCCACCATCGGGAATCATGAATTTGATTTTGGATTGGACAACATGGCGCGCATATTTCGCGAGGCGACTTTTCCCATCGTTTGTGCGAATTATCATTTCGAAGGTACGGTGTTGGAAGGATTGGTACGCCCGTATGTCATATTGGAACGTAAGGGCGTGAAGGTCGGAGTGTTCGGACTGGGCACGCAGTTGGAGGGGATGGTTGCCTCAGAGAATTACAAGGGGGTGACGTATGAAGACCCGGTTACGGCTGCCAACCGGGTGGCCGATGAATTGAAAAACAAGGAGCATTGCGACCTTGTGGTATGCCTTTCCCATCTGGGGTGGGATATCGACGGTCTGGACGACACGGAACTGGTGCCGGCTACGCGTCATATCGACATTGTGCTGGGCGGCCATTCGCATACTTATTTCGAGCATCCCGAAGTGTTGAAAGATGCCGACGGGGAGGATGTGTATTGCAACCAGATGGGCAAGCACGGGCGTTATGTCGGCATGCTGCTGTTGGAGATGTCGCCGACAGGGGACTGACCCTTATTCGAAATAGAGCGTCAATACAATCATTTTCGACGATGCCCCGTCCAAAGAATTGGTGAATTTCCGCAGCGAATTGTCTATCAAATCGTTGCGGTTTTTTTGTAAGATGTCTGCCAAACCGAAACAGAACTTCAGTTCGGGGATGAGCTTGAAAAACGGCAGGTAGATGTCGCAGCCCATGCCCACCTCGATATAACAGTCGAAAGGTTTCATGAGCAGGGCTTTTTGTTTCTTGGTAGTCAGGTCCACCATGGGGTTTACGCCTGCGATGAAGTAGGGGCGAAAGTTGTTATAGCGTGGGGCGGCGAACTTCAAGTCCAGCGGGACGGAAATATAAGTCGATTTGATGTTTTGCGTACTGTCCTGCCCCGTTCTTTGTTCATGGAAAGACACGTGCTTCTGTCCGAAATGCAGGGTAGGGACTAGGCGCAGGGACAAATAGGTGTTCAGGCGCATTTCACCTAATACGCCCACACTGAATCCCGGACTGTAGTTGTCCACATCGGCATACCATTGCTCGCCGGTTTCCGGGTCTACATAGCCGTTGTTTTTCAGTTCCAGGTCCTGCATGTGCACGCCGAAGAGGAATCCGTAGTGGAATCTTCTTTGGTCGATGTACGGACGATGCTGGAGTTTGCGCTCCTGTGCCATCATGCCGTATGCGGACAGCAGGCAAAGGAGGACGGCCAGAATTCTTTTCATGAATCATTGATATTTATTAGAAAACAACGCAAAGATACGTAGCTTATTGCATTTGACCGTGGCTTTTCGGATGAAAATCACTAAAAATAGTGAGAAAATATTTGGGGGGATTCTATTTTAATACTAACTTTGCGGTATCGTTTGAATAAAACAAGGCATTAATAATTTAAATTTTAATTGATATGGCTTACGTAATTGGTGATGATTGTGTAGCTTGCGGTACTTGCATCGACGAGTGTCCGGTAGGCGCAATTTCTGAAGGTGAAAAGTATGTAATCGACGCTGACGCTTGCACTGAGTGCGGTACTTGCGCCGATGTATGTCCTTCGGGTGCAATTTCTCTCTAAATATAAGGGAGATCACATAATCTTTAAAAGTTAGACAAGAAAGGCCTTCTCTTCCGAAAGGAGGAGAAGGTTTTTCGTTTATAAAGACAAGAAGTATGCGTGAGGGATTATTTATAATCGGAAGAGGAGTGGGGCAAGTCATGTTCCAGAACAATGCGGTTTCGGGTTTGTTGATGCTAGTGGGGATAGCTTGCAACTCGTGGCTATTGGCGCTTTTTGCCCTGTTGGGTAATTTTGTCGGTACGCTGACAGCATTCTTTTCCGGATATTCAAAAGAAGATATAGAGGACGGTTTGTATGGTTTCAACGGTACGTTGGTAGGCATTGCCGTAGGTATATTTATGGAAACAGGGATAGCTTCCCTCCTTTTGTTGGTGGCGGGTTCCGTGCTTTCCACATGGATAGCCCGCGTGTTCGGTTATCAGAAACTTTTGCCCGGTTTCACGGCTCCTTTCATTCTTACCGTATGGTTGTTGTTGGCCCTTTGCCATTGGTGGTTTCCCTCATTGTTGTTGCCTTCTGTGATGTCGGAAGAAACGACGTCCGACTTGTTTCAGGCTTTCAGTCTGAATATCGGTCAGGTCATGTTCCAAGGCGGCACTGTGCTTTCCGGACTTTTCTTTTTGGCCGGCATATTGCTCAACTCCCGTATCCATGCCTTGTATACGGTGTGGGGAGCCTTGTTGCCTTTGGGCATGGTCTGGATGGTCGGTTCCGATTATGCGACTTTCAATGCCGGTTTGTTTGGGTATAATGCAGTGCTTTGCGCCATTGCTTTGGGCGACCGTTCCTGGGCAGGGGCAGCGTGGGCTACATTGTCCGTCGTGATCTCAGTCCTTTTGCAGGTTTGGGGGATGAGTCTGGGAATGACTACGCTGACGGCCCCGTTCGTCGTATCCGTTTGGATAGTGTTAGGAATGCGGCGCGCCTTGTGCAGGGGATAGGCGGTTTTGAAACGCATTAAATTCCGCGGTCGTCTGTTCATTAGCAGGGAGTCATCCCAGTCTTTTTGATGCGAAAATCCCTGTTCGGGAGATAAAATGTAAAGTCACAGCCGTTTTTGTGGATGGAAAAAGACCTTTGAAAAAGGCGATGTATATGGGTTTTGCTTGGCGTTTAAACACATATTTTCACATTACGCCCTTATTTACGGGATTTGTTGATGGATTTTAAGAATCAATTGCATGAGAATGATTTTCCGTTCGGCGCAGAAAAACATTTTTTTCTCCTCATATTCTGACGGAGAAGTCCGTATTTGGGTGGAAAAGTTGGCTGAAAGAGGCGGGAAAACCAGCGTTTTCCGCCCTTTTTTCTCTAAATGGGGGACGGTTGTTGTCAAATTCCGAATGACACGATAACAGGCAAGTACAGCCTTTGGCTTTCTCATGTCTCTCCGGCCTACGTACGGCCTGCTTTTCCGGTGTGCAAAAAGTTAGCGGGAGGCGTGGAATGCCTGACAGAAGGACTTTCGTTCGATGCGCGAGAATCGTTTCTTTTTATCGAAGCCTCGTTCCAGTTCGGAATAAAGCATTCTCGTGAGGGTGGAACTGTCGTTTTGACAGTTTGTCGGAATGCGACCTAAAAAACGGTTGGGAATACTCTGGGAAACAAATTCCTTTGTTTTGTTGATGGGTTCGGGGAAAACGTATATCTTTGCCTTTATGAAAGGATGGAGTAATTTTAAAACGAATTTGGTCTTGGAGAAACTCGAGGATTTATGCTTCGACTTCGCTAAACTAATCTTTGGAGGTGTTATTCTTGCAGCTATAATGCAACTTGAAATCAATACGGCGTGGCTTTTTACCATTGGATTTGTTTTCGTTTTGTTGGCTGTCGTTTTTGGTTGTATCTTATTCGTGTTGTCTAATAAAAAAACAAATTACTTATGGGGTTGATTTATTTTATTTCAGCTTTTGGAATATTGATGTTGGTAGGCATTATTTGGGGGATAGGTGAATTGCGGAAAGATGCTTCAAAAAGATAAGGTGTAATTCCCTTTGGTTGCTGTCGTGATTGTATTCGTGCGGCTTGGTAAAAACAAACCCGCCATTCAGGAATGTACCGAGAATGGCGGGTTTTGATAGTATGGAAAGGTATTCGTTTTTAGAAATTCGTTTTTTGAGCTTTCATTGTGCTCTTTCCGTTTGAAAGGATGTAAATACCTTGGTTCAGGTTGTCGATGCTGACGGAAGTAGCATGATTGGCCTGTTTCAACATACGGCCTTGCAGATCGTAGACAGTGATGTCGTTCGGTTCTGCGAAGTAGAACGTGTTGCCTACACGTTGGGCGGACAGAGCCTTCACGCCGTTGATACCATCGCCTCCGCTAACAGTGTACGCGGCAAGAGTTGTGGAGAAGTCTGTGATGTTGGCAGAGAGAAGTGTCTTGATTGTGCCGTTCGTGGCAGCCCCGGTTACCAACAGGGGGGCATCATGGCTTGTGGCCGTACCGTTTGAGCAAGTGTAGGCCAACGATTTGGTAATGGTCTTTTCGTTTTCGTCTTGAAGGACGTAACCATACAAGGAAACCTCCCCGTTGTTTACTGTCATGCTTGTGAAGTTCTCGTTGAAATGTTGGGTGTCTCCGTTACCTTCGTCAAGGCCGCTTTGGGCTGTCCATTGTGCTTCCAATGAGTTCTTGTCTAATGCCGTAACAAACAGGTCGCATCCGCCTACATGGGTGAGCTTGTTGTCGAAAGGCATCATCTGGTGGAACGTTCCGCCAATGTAGAGGGTATTGTCCTCTATTTGTATTTTACCGATGTTGTTATAAGACGCTCCATTACTATGGGAGTCTGCATGGAATATTTTTGTTGTGGCCTTGCCATCTTGGATGGCAGCCGTGATGAAAGCATGTTCCACCATTCCATTCGTGTTATCGAACGCCAAGGTAATGTCTTCGCTTCCATTCGGATAAGTGAATGTCAGTGTGCCTTGGGCCGCAAAACACAAATATACGGAATTGCTTTCTGTCGTGAAGTTGATACTTTCTACTCCCATTTGATCACCTCCCAATTGGGTTTTAACACCGACTTGCGCTACGGATTCTGCATTGTTTAATGCAGATGCATCCAATGAGAAAATACCGGCACTGATGAGGTCATCATACATGAAATCAAATATATTCATGTATATGCCTTTCCATTGTACATTGTCTATAGTTACGTCGCCGGTATACATGGCTGAAGCGTACAACTTTCCGTTGTTTGCTTCGATGTGGTTGATTTTTATATATGGAAATCCTTCTTGGGGAAAGTAAAGCCCACTGGAAGCTATTTCCGCATTGGCTTCCGGCCAAATGACTTTTGTAGCTTTCAACGCACCTTCGGCATTGTAAGCCGCAATGAAACTGGACACTTGGTTTTCCACTTCTCCGGCCTTGCCATTGACGGTTTGTGCCTTACCATCCGTGCTTCCCACTTCTACGGCATCGGCCAAAGTTCCGGCCACGTAGACGTTATTTTGTTCATCGGTGGTAATGGCCGTAATGGTGGCTGCACCGCGTAAACCGACAGCCCAGGTTACGTTACCTTCGGCATCGTATTTGGCCAAATAGGCACTGTTGGCAATCGGGTCAAGCACGGCGCTTCCGATGACAATCGGTTGCGTGAATGCTCCTGTGGCATAAGTGTTGCCTGCATTGTCCACAGCCGTGGGAGCTTGGAGGTTGAGTTCTTCCCATTTCGACACGGTATTTTCTACAGACTTGGACCACTTCTGTTGGTCGGCTGCAAATGCTTGCGTACCCGCCAAGAACAGGCTGCAAGCTGCGATAAGTAATGTTCTTCTCATAATGGATAATTTTAAAAATGAATATTAAGTATTGTCATATTGGGTCGGGAGGAGGTTATTGGATAAATCGCTCCCGTTCGGCAGACTTCGAGCAAACTCGGCCTGCTCTCACTTACTCGCGATTTTCTTCCTCCAGTCCCGGATTAGCTTCAATGGCATCGGCAGGGATACGCAACGTATAGCGTGAGTCGTCTTTTTGCAATACGTAAGTTTCCCCCTTATACGTCTTGGTCAGTTCCTGACGGGTCGTACGGCGCAGGTCAAACCAACGATGTCCCTCGAAAGCCAGCTCACGAAAGCGTTCATTGTAGATTTCTTCTCGTAATTCATCTTGCGTCATAGACAGGATTTCTGCCTCGTATGTGGGATAGATTGCTGAAAGGTAACGTTTCTTCATCAGTTCCGTCAGGTAATGGCGGGCATTGTCCATGTCGTTCAGTTCCAAGGCGGCTTCTGCGGCGGTCAGGTAGAACTCGGCAGAGCGGAATGTACACCGGTAAGTGTTAACCCCAGCTTTCAACACTTCTGTCGCACTGGCGGATAATTGCTTGTAGAATTTGCTTTTGCGCAAGTCGCCGCTACGGTAGAGAGATAACAAACCAGACGCCACGTATCCGGCACCAAGAGAAGACGAATTAAAGATATTCTCCATGGAGAGTATGGCTTCTACGGATTGGTAGTGGTTGGGCAACGTGGAAGAAGCCGTGAGGTCTTCCAACTCACCGTGTTTGCCCACGACATCCGTTGCGTTGGTGTAGGCTTGTTGCCAATCTCCCATATAAAGGTAGACGCGTGCGCGGAATGCCGGAACGGAAAGGGTGTTGAATCGGTAAGTTTCGCCTTCGGGCCATTCCTCTACATTCAACAGCCTTTCAGCTTCTTTGATATCCGATAAGATGGAAGTATAGACCTCTGCTATCGTATTACGTGATAACACCTTGTTGATGTCGCTATCTAATTTTAAAGGGATTCCCTTGGTATTTTTCGGGTCGCAATGTGTGTAAGGTTCGGCATACAGGTTTACTAAGATGAAATGCATGTATGCCCGAAGCATGTAAGCCTCTCCGGCCAACTGGTTACGTTCGGCATCTGTCGCTTCCGTGATGTTGTATTGTTGTTCAATAACAGAATTGGCAATATAGCTTACATAGTAAAACTGTAGCCATTCGAAAGGAAGGGTAGTCTCATCGGGACTAGTGTCGTTCCATCTCCAAATATCCAGATAAGAGTCTAAATTGGTCGTATTGGTTTCACCCTCCATTGTCAATTCATCGCTGCGGAATGTAGTCTTTCCTCGTTCGGCAGGGATACGGGAATAGGCATCAGTGAGTAGGGCACGGTATTCCTTGGCTGTTTTGGGCATGACTTTGCCTACAGGTTGGATGTCAAGGAAGTCATTGCAACCTGTGAAAGCCAAAAGGGTTGCCATGATCCATAGTATATTAAGACGTCTTTTTTTCATTATGAGTCCTCCTCTTTTAAAAATTTACGTTAAGTCCGAAGATAAAGCTTTTGGGAATGGGTGCGGCGTACGGGTTACCCATTGTCTCCGGGTCGAGATAGTTTTGGTAGTTGCTGGCTATAACCCAAAGATTACGTCCTTCCAAAGATACGGAAGCACTCTTGATGCCTACGGGTTTCAGCCATTTTTCCGGGAGTTCGTATCCCAAGCGGATACTTTCGAAGCGGAAATAGTTTTGCTTCTTGACCCAGATGTCCAATTCACGGAACAGGTTTTGTTCTTTGTAACGGAGGTATTCTCCCGTCCGCCCGTCATTTTCGGTCATTAATTTAGGCAACGTGGTATTGGTATGGTCTGGAGTCCAACGGTTCAGGATGTCTCGGTTACTGTTCAGACCCCGGTCATAATTGGTCGGGTCGTATGTAGGAGTGGTTTGTACGTACATGCCGAAATTGAAAATACAGTTGATGCCTAATGTAACACGCTTGTACTTGAATGTATTCATAAAACCGCCGGAGACTTTCGGTTCCGTGCTGCCGATATAACTATACAAATTGCGCTGTTCTTCTGCACTTAATGTACTGGCACCGGCATTATTCAACTTGAAAAATTCAGTGGCGGTTACTTTTCGGCCATCCTGTGTGAGGAACAAGGGATAACCCTCGTCATCCAGTCCGGCTGTTTTATAGGCAAAGATGGCTCCTACGGAATATCCCTCACGACTGGGTCTGATGGCATTTTCGGCTACAGTTTCCCGTAATACGGTATTATCGTTGTAACCGAAGTTCAGGTTCGTGAACCACGTGAAGTCTTTGGTGTGTATGTTGCGTGTGGTCAGCGCTACTTCCACGCCTTCGTTTTCCATTTGTGCCCAATTGACAGTCGTAGAAGTATAGCCGGTTTCTAAAGGTAGCATACGTAAGCCGATAAGGTCAGTACCTTTACGATAATAATAATCCACACTCAAAGAGATGATGTTGTCCCAAAGCGACAAATCCATTCCGATGTTTGCGGATTGGGTCTTTTCCCAACGCAGATCGGGATTGGGGGCACTGCTCGGACGAATGGCGTCTTCAGAGTTTCCAGGAAGGATAGTGGTTTGGTCGTAGATTCCTATCAAATAAGGTGAAGTATTCTTGTCGATATTACCTTGAAGACCGTAAGAAGCACGAAGTCCCAAATTGTTGATGACTGTCACATTTTTCATAAACGGTTCATCACTGATGCGCCACAAACCGCTGACGGAGTAAAGCGGTAGGTAGCGATACTTTTTGGCCACACCAAAAATATCCGAACCATCGAATCGGATACTTCCCCCTAATGTGTAACGGTGGAGTAGGGTATAAGATCCGGTGGCGAACCAAGAAACGAAGGCATTTTCGAGATACGTTTCCGTATGTAGCGGGACACTTTCGGCTTTCTCTTCGTTGGGAAAGATGATGGGTTTGGATGTTAATGTGCGTGCATCGTAACCATATACGGCAGAATAGAGCGATTTATCTTCATTGTGGCGGATTTCCGTTCCAGCCATCAATTCTAGTTCGTGTATGTCTTTGAAACGGTTTTGATATTCTGCCATAGCTTTCCATGTCCATTGGGAACTGTGGTTCTCTGTGATTTTATTGGAACCGCCTTCTGGAAGCACAGTCGCTCCGTTGTATTGGTGCTGTTCTTTTTCACGCCGCATGGCATAACTGTCTTGTCCGGCATATTTTTCAATCATGTTTTCATCCCATTGCAGACCGAATTGTGAAGTCACTTTAAAATGTTCGTTCCATTTGAATTCGGCATCGAAGATGGACATCAAAGAAGTAAAGGTATTCTCATTAGATGTATTGGCACGTTCTTCAAAGATGTTGAAATCCGGTACGATGTCATCGCCTTGGCGGTGTTGTACATTGGTGTCGTAGATATAGTTCCCCTCGTCATCGAACGGGCGCATGTAGGGATTGGCTATCCGTGAGTAGTAAACAGGGTTTGTGAAGCCTTCGTTGTAGGTCAGATAAGACCTTTGTTTGCGACGATTAGCGAATACGGAGGCTCCCACTTTCAGTTTGCTATTGATACGGTAGTCGGTTTTCAGCGTCAGGTTGAAGCGGTCGTTTTTTACGCTTTCCACATTGCCTTGTTCCACATAGTAGCCTAAGGCGGAGTAGTAGGTAGCTTTTTCAGAACCTCCGGAAAGGCTTACATTGTATTCTTGGTTGAACACGCCCCGGAAGAGGATGTCGTTCCAATCCGTATTGACAGCCCGCAGGGCATTGATGTCAGCCTGTGCCTCGGGCGAGAGGGCGTTCCAACCTCCGGCCTTGTAGGCATCGGTCAGCCCGTAGCCTGCAATGATACGGGCTACGTCACCTTTGTTTTCACGATAGGTATAATCGGACTGCAATAGGCCTAATTCAAGGTCAACCTTTTCATCAGAGTTTAAAAGGTTGAGGCGGTCGATGTCTGTCTTGGGGTTGTACGTCAACTTCATGGAGAAGTTGATTTGCGGCTTGCCTGCTTTTCCTTTTTTGGTGGTGATAACGATTACACCGTTTGCAGCCCGGGCACCATAAATGGCCGTGGCTGCTGCGTCCTTCAGTACCGTGATGCTTTCAATGTCCTGCGGATTAATACCTGCGATTGAAGTCTGATAGATGTTATCTATGTCTTGTAAATCTTCCATAGACGGGATGTCTGTACCCTCCAATGGAATGCCGTCGAGCACCCAGAGCGGGTCTTGCGTTCCGCTGAGGGAGGCCGTTCCGCGGATGCGTAACTTGACCGGTGCACCGGGTGAGCCGGAAGAGGTCACGCTGGACAATCCGGCAATCTGTCCGGCCAGAGCCTGGTCTATGTTGTTGACTCCACCGATAATCTCATCGGACATCTTTATCGTTGTGACGGCTGAAGTTAACTTGCGGCGGTCGATTGCCTGATAACCCGTGACGACCAGTTCATTCAACTGTTTGGAATCATTTTCCATATAGACTGTATAGTTGTCTTTTCCAGTTTGAAGATGAATCGTGGTCGTTGTATAACCCATAAAACGGCAAGTCAGGTTTTGGGTTCCTGAGGGTACTTCTAGTTTGAACTTACCGTCCAAGTCGGTTGTCGTGCCATGCGCCACGGTACCTTGTGCGCTCATGACCGCTATGGTGGCACCGATAACCGGTTGGTTGTCTGCCTTGTCGAAGACAGAGCCGGTGACGGTGCGGGTCTGTGCCGCCATGGACAGAATCCCGATGAACAGACACAAGAGGATACATTCAATTCTTCTCATATTCATTCCTTTCGTTGTTTTTATTTAGTCAACCCGAGTGCCGTTTGGATACGCAGGATCATGTCCTCGTAATGGAAACGGGTGGCAGGGTCGGAAATGTTTCGTTTGTTTTTCAGCAATTGTAAGATGCTCATCAATTCTCCGCGTTTGACACTGATGGCGTCGCTGACACGGTTGATTTGCGTACTATACATGTCGATGAGGCGGGCATTGCGATTATCGCCGTTCATGGCAGAAGAGCATCCGTGGGTGTTGCAGGGTAAGGCCGTGGTATTCAAAGCCGGCAGGGGGGCGTGGAGGCGTTTGTTGATTTTCACACCTTCCTCTTCGGCGGCCGCCGTGATAAGTGCATCGACGAACGACTTTTGCAGGTTTCGGGTCATTACGTCGAGCTTCTTGCCTGCCATGGTGGGCTTGAATATGTGTTTGTGCAACATGTCTACCATTTCCACGGGGGTAAAGGCTTTCTCGCCGTTCTGAAATTCATTTTCAAACATGCGAACCATACGTTTGTTGTCCAGCAAGTCCCACAACAAGTAGTTCAGCGTGTTCTTGTACATGGCGTTAGGGCTTTGTTCCAACGTGCCGAGCGGAGTTTCTTTCAGTATGTAAGTGTAGTCGGAAACAGAGGTGTCGAACAACCAGGCCGGATAAGTGATATACTGGTCGAGCAGGAACTGTACGGCTTCTTTCTGTTTTTCCTTTTCCACAAAAGTATAAGTCTTTTGGCCGTCGCCGACTTCTGTGCTTTCCAAATAGATTCCACCCACATTGGCCATGACATGATAAGGATAGAGTCCCCATTGGAAGACGGCTCCGGCGTAGAGCTTGGCCGCGTTTTTATAGGTCTGCCCTTCTTCGCCGGTGGTAGTCCATTCAACGATTTCCGGTACGATACGTTTCAGGTTCTCTATACCGTAGCCAGCCGATTTCATGGCGTTGTCGCCTAAGTCTTCGCTGAGGGAACGTGGGTCTACAGCTTCGCGTGGAGATTGCTCTTCCCCGTATTTGTATATTTTCTCCGTATGGCTGTCCAACAGCGCACGGAGCTGTCTTTTTTCCGTTTCCTCGTCCGGGTACCAACGATATCCCCATTCGATGGCAAAGCGGTCGTAGGGACCGATGTGTGGGGAGACGTAAGGTACGTGGTCTTCCGGTTGGGCCACGTAGTTGAAGCGGGCATAGTCCATGATGGAAGACGCTGTGCCGCCTACTCGTGACATGAATTCGGGAGAACGCAAGGAGTCGGTCGGGTAGGCCCAGGATGCAATCATGTTATGCTTGAGACCCAAAGAATGCCCTACTTCATGGCAAGCTACGAAACGGGCGGCATCTCCCATCAGGCTGTCGGGCAGTTCCGGATTCCGTACGGCTGGATTGACAGCACCGGTCTGTACAACAATCCATTCGCGCAATAAAGATACGACGTTGTGCCACCAGATGATGTCGGCTTCGATGATTTCGCCTGTACGCGGGTCGATGACCGACGGCCCCATGGCATTAGACTTGTCCGAAGCTGCATAGGTGAATAAGGAATATTTCAAATCGTCTCCTTCTGCTGCCATACTGTCGGTATATTCTTCCACCCGCACGGCATCCTTGAAACCTGCTTGTTCAAAAGCCGTGTTCCAATCCAAAATACCTTTGCGGATATAGGGGCGCAGTTGCTTCGGTGTAGCCGGGTCGATATAGAATGTAATCGGCTTCTTCGGGGAGGTCAGTTCGCCGCGTAAATAAGCGGCTTCGTCTGATGGTTCCAAACGCCAACGTGTGATGTAGCGGCGGGTTTCAAGTTCTTGTTGACGGTCGGAGTAGCTGAGGCGGTGGGTCGTGAAATATCCGACCTTTTTGCTCTCTTTGCGTCCTCTCATCGGAGTTTCAGGCAAGAGGCTGAGCGATGAACTGACCACTACGGTCACGTTTACTTTACTCATGCCTTCCCTTACGATGGTAGTCAGTTCCGAAGTGGCCGTGATATTGCTTTCAAATGCCTTGATGTCCAGGATGCGGGAGAGGTCGGCATTGGCAGACGTTCCGAGATTGATGTTGTTGAATACGTCGTTGAGCCCGGTTTGCTTCCCGTTGAACAATTCGTCGATTTTAACCACTACGGTACTGGAGTCCGGTGCTACGGCCTCTATTTTCAAACTGGCGATAAGCGGATTGATATAGTTGTCTGCTACAGATGAGGCTAAAGCATCCGTGACAGGAACTTCAGGAGTGAGACGTTGCTGGCGGATACATAATTTCTTTCCTTCGCGTTGCCATTCGAAAGTGACGACTTGGTTCTCATAATTGATACCCTTGTTCACTCCGGCCTCATTCAACTCCAAAGGCACTTTCTGCAAGCGGTTGGTAACCAGAAATTCACGTCCTAACAGTCGGGTCGGGAACTCCAGATAGAAACTGCCGTTTTTCTTTATGATATTGGCAATTCCTTTGAGGGCAACCGAGTCTCTTCCCGTCAGCTTTTTATAATCAGATGCAACCGAGTCTTTGGGCTCTGCTTTCTTTCTGTTTTTTGCCAGGAGGGGAAAAATGCCTGTATTTACAGATGCGATAGAGGATTCCGCTATCGTTGTCATAGCGAAAGAAAACAGGCTTATCCATATTATGTTTTTTCTCATTCCTTGTGTTCTATATAATACTTATAATTATGTCTTAATCCAAAATATTATTCGTTTTTTATGTAAAAAGAAAAGTACCCCGACAGTGTTTTCCGACGAGATACTTTGCATTAGATTATTTAAAGACGTACTTCTTTTTATCTCAGTCGGGCCAGGGTTTCTTTAATCCGTTTCATGGCCTCGACAATGTTTTCGTCACTGGTGGCATAGCTCATACGGAAGCATTCGGGGGATCCGAAAGCGTCGCCACCCACTGTAGCTACATGGCCCACTTCAAGCAGGTACATGGCAAAATCGGTGGAGTTGTTGATTACACGTTCACCGTCTTTCTTACCGAAATACGAACTGCACTTGGGGAACAGATAGAATGCGCCTTCCGGGTTGTTCACTTCCAATCCGGGAATTTCTTTAGCCAATTTGACAATCAGGTTTTTACGGCGTTCAAAAGCCTGGCGCATGTCTTCTACGCATTGCTGTGAACCCGTATAAGCGGCTTCGGCAGCCTTTTGCGAAACGGAGCAAGGGCCGCTGGTATACTGGCCTTGTAGCTTGTTACAGCCTTTTACGATCCATTCGGGAGCGGCAATGAAACCGATTCTCCATCCCGTCATGGCGTATGCCTTCGATACTCCGTTGACGATGACTACGCGGTCTTTTATTTCTGCGAATTGGGCAATGCTTTCATGTTTGCCGATATAATTGATGTGCTCATAAATTTCGTCGGCAATGACTATCACGCGCTCATGTTGTGCGAGGATGCGAGCCAGACCGGCCAACTCTTCTTTGGAATATACCGAACCCGTAGGATTGCTGGGGGAACAGAGAATCAGCGCACGTGTTTTCGGCGTGATGGCCGCTTCCAACTGTTCGGGCGTAATCTTGAAATCTTGTTCTATGCCCGCTTCTACAATGACGGGTTCTCCTTCGGCCAATTTGACCATTTGGGGATAGCTGACCCAATAAGGAGCCGGAATGATCACTTCATCACCGGCATTGACTAATGCCATGATGGCATTGCATACAGATTGTTTGGCTCCGTTGGAACAAAGAATCTGTGCCGGTGCATAGTCCAAGCCGTTTTCGTTTTTCAGTTTGGCAGAGATGGCCTCGCGCAGTGCGGGATAGCCCGGTACGGGAGAATAGCGTGAATAATTCTCTTCTACGGCTTTGATGGCAGCCGCTTTGATATGGTCCGGAGTGTTGAAATCCGGTTCACCGACACTTAAATTGATTACATCTACACCTTGTGCTTTCAGCTCGCTGCTTTTTTGAGACATAGCTAAAGTTGCAGAGGGAGAAAGTCTGTTCAAACGGTCTGATAGTTGATTCATATATGTTTCTTAATTTATTGATTCTCGTGGCTTGATGTTGCAAAGTTAGGCAATTCTGCGGATATGTGCTACACTTTTAACTCCTTTTCGATGAAAAAGGTGTCTTTTTGGTGAAAATCAATCTTATTCCCTGCCGTTATTTTCTTTTTCCAAGGATTTTCAGTAGTTGGAGAAACAAATTCAGGAAATCCAGATACAAAGTGAAACTACCCATTAAAGCCAACTTTTGTGTGCTTTCGTCCAGTCCCATTCCATGCTCACGCAACATGACCTTGATTTTTTGGGTATCGTATGCCGTCAGTCCGACAAAAACGAGCACAAGGGCATATGTGATACCCCAGTCGAGCGTAGTGCTGGCTATAAACCAGTTCGCTATGGTTGCGATGATAAGTCCGATGAGCGCCATGATGAGATATGTTCCCATTTTGCTTAAGTCTTTATGAGTGAAATATCCTACTAAGGACATAGCTCCGAATGTACCGGCAGTGACGAAGAAAGTAGAAGCGATGGAACCTATTTCGTATACCAGAAAAATGGTAGACAGAGTAGCTCCGGTAAGGATGGAATACAGAATAAACAATAGAGAGGCATTGGTGAATGACAATTTGCTGACACGGCCTATCAGGGTAAAGGCTACGACGAGTTCGGCAATGATAAGTCCGAGGAACACGGCCTGATTCCCCAATATGAATTGCATCAGTGTGGCATTGCCTGCCACGCATGCGGCTGTCAGTCCGGTAATGGCCAAAGCGAATGTCATCCACCGATAGACATTACGCATGAGTTTGGAAAACACGGAAGCCTGTTCCGTCTCTTTCGGGTTATAAGCATATATGTTTTTAGTTTCCATTATGTTGTTGTTTTTGAGAGTCGGGTTATTTATTGAAATGCAATGTGTGTCCCATACGTTCTTTTTTGGTTCGCATATATTTTTCGTCGTAGGGGGTGACCGGAACTTCGATGGGCACATTTTCCACGATTTCGAGTCCGTAGGCCTCCAAACCTACACGTTTGACCGGATTGTTCGTCAACAGGCGCATTTTATGTACGCCCAATTCATGCAGGATTTGAGCTCCGACACCGTATTCGCGTTCATCGGGCAAGAAACCGAGATGTACGTTGGCATCTACGGTATCCATGCCTTCTTCTTGCAGTTTATAGGCTTTCATCTTGTTGAAAAGGCCTATGCCACGCCCTTCTTGGTTCATGTAGAGGATAACGCCCTTTCCAGCCTCTTCTATCATGCGCATGGATTTATGGAGTTGTGCTCCGCAATCGCAACGCTGGCTGCCGAATATGTCTCCGGTGACGCACGAGGAATGTACACGCACTAAAATCGGTTCGTCCGGTTCCCATTCTCCTTTGATAAGTGCCACGTGTTCCAGTCCGTTGCTGGTCTGGCGGAAAGTAATGTCGCGGAAGTGTCCGTAGTCGGTAGGCATGTCTACTTCCGGGCCGCGTTCCACCATGGACTCTTGTTTGAGCCGATAGGCAATTAAGTCGCGTATGGCTATGATTTTGATTCCGAAGCGTGCGGACACCTTTTGTAATTCAGGCATGCGGGCCATGGTACCGTCCGGATTCAGGATTTCGATGAGGGCAGCAGCCGGTTGCAAGCCGGCCAGACGTGCCAGATCGACAGCAGCTTCTGTATGTCCGGCACGGCGCAGTACGCCTTTGTCTTGCGCATACAGCGGGTTGATATGCCCTGGGCGGCCAAAGGTTTCCGGACGGGAAGACGGGTCGGCCAATGCGCGGATGGTGGCAGCCCTGTCATGCGCGGAAACTCCGGTGGTACAGCCTTCCAGTTTGTCTATGGTTATGGTGAAAGGGGTTCCTAAGATAGAAGTATTGGTGCTGACCTGATGAGGTAAGTCCAGTTCTTCACTACGTGAAATAGTAATCGGTGCACAGAGCACACCTCTTCCTTCCTGAAGCATGAAATTTACTTTTTCAGGCGTAATCATTTCCGCAGCCGTGATGAAGTCACCTTCATTCTCACGGTCTTCGTCGTCCACTACTATTACGAACTTGCCTTCTTTGAAGTCGACAACGGCTTCTTCTATTGTATTCAGTTTGAATGTATCCATGACTTTATGATGTTTTATTCGATTTCAGATATCTTCTTGATTCGTTCGGCGATAAACGCGCTGTATTTTTTTATTTGTTGTATATCCTTGTAAAGACGCAACCTGTATCGCCAAATCCGGAAATAAAAGAATATGCCCACAGGGAATATGATGCCTAATACCATATTCCACTTATAATTATGGAACGGGCGCGTATGTGCATGTGTAGACACGATAGGAAGTTTGTTCAAAGCATCCAAGATTGCCGCGTCCCGACTGTTGGACAGTATGGTGATGAGGTTTTCCATTTTTCGGCTCAGGCTGATAACCTCATGGTCGTCTATATTATGGAAGAAAATGTGCAGGTAGTTGGGCGGCAGACGTAACCGGCTCTTTTGTGCGTATGCTTGCCATTCTTGCGACAAGGCCATGAGTTCCGTTTTTACAACGGGATAATCCGGGTCGTGTATGATGACTTCTTTACGGGCGATATGACGGGATATGCGGAGTCCCAGAATTTTGCGTATCACATTGATATATGCTTCGATATTGAATACGGCTGAATCTTTATTGGCTTTGTAAGTCAGGAAAATACCGATAGGGCAGAGCACCATGGAGCTAAGCCATTCGCCGAACCAGGGAACCCATTCTCCGCTTTTTGCCATTTTTTCTCCTGACACGTTGATGATATAATAGAAGATGAAAATGGTGACGGATATGACAACCGGTACACCCAAACCTCCTTTGCGGATGATGGCTCCAAGAGGGGCACCGATAAAGAAGAAGAACAGGCAGGCTAATGAAAGTGTGAACTTCTTGTGCCATTCCACCCAGTGTGTCCGGGTGGACTGGTCTATATCTTTCGAAATCAAACCGCGAAACTCATATTCATTAGTAGCCACCGTGCTTTTTTGCATGGCATTCCGTAAAATACTCTGTTGTTGGCTGACGGTCAGTTGGCTGTACAGAGTGTCGAAGTTCAACGTCTGTCGGGCAATCTTGGCCGAGTCTTGTGAGGCAATGTTTACTTTTCTCCGATAGGTAGTGTTCTGCAAGTAGGCAAAAAGCGAGCGGCCGATACTGTCGCTTTTATGTGCCAAAGAATCGAGTCCGGTTTCAATTTCCCGCAAATTCTTGGTTTGTGCGCTTCCGCTGAATACGTTGGCATCCATCATGTTGAAATTGTTGTCGAACGGAATCAGATCGGTCTCTTGGATGAATGTCTCCCGCATATAAGGAACGTTGGCACGAGCCATCATGTTGCCTTGGGCTTGCATGTTGCGAAAACGTTCTCCGGCGTACATAGTCAGCATCAGATGCTTTTCGTCTGCTGTCGTTTTGAGTTCAGCAGAGTCGGCCAATACGATTTGCGCATCTTCATACCCGTCGGTCGTACTATAAATCATGACTCCGTAGAGCATACCGTTTTCCTTTCCTTTCTTCTCCACGAAAATGTTGTATCCAGGAATCTCACTGTAGAAAATACCTTCTGGGATTTCCAACTCAGGCGACTTCTGCTTCATGGAGTAAATGAGTGTATAGAACTTCTTTTGCGCCTCAGGTCCGGTTACGTTTTGAAAATAAAATGAACCGATACAAAGCAGGATGTTGAAAATGATAATGGGTTGCAGTATACGGATGAGCGGAATGCCTGCAGCTTTCATGGAAAGCAGTTCGAAACGCTCACCAAGGTTACCGAAAGTAATGAGTGAGGCTAATAGAATAGCCAGAGGCAAGGACATGGGAATCAAAGTCAATCCCGCATAGTAGAAGAAATGGGCTAAAACATCCAAAGTCAAACCTTTACCAATCAGTTCGTCTACATAACGCCACATGAACTGCATCAGGAAAATGAAAAGGCAGATGAAAAACGTGCCGACAAAAAGCAAGGAATAGGCTTTGAATACGAATATGTCTATTTTCTTAATGAACTTCATCCCATTGTTGTTCGTACGAATCAACGGACAAAGTTAGTATAAAAAAATGTTGTAGCCTTATATTTTAGATGTTTTTATGGAACAGTGTCCTATAAAAGAGCCTTTTCGGTGGCTTCTATAAGTTGGTTAGACTTTACCATAATGAGAGAAAACAGGATAGAATCCGATGTGCAAGGTGCTTTTTAAAAAGACTGTTTGAGGATAAAATGAAAAAAAGTGGAGTTTTCTTTTGGTGGAATGAAAATAATGCGTACCTTTGCAACCGCAAACGAAAGGATGGCGGGATAGCTCAGCTGGTTAGAGCGCATGATTCATAATCATGAGGTCCCCGGTTCAATCCCGGGTCCCGCTACAAAACGTAAAAGCATAGGTATAAGGCATTTGAGAGGCTTCCACTCTTGAGTGCTTTTTTATTTAACCATTTTATTGTAGTTTCACTGTTTTCGTTTTTCCCGGTATGATGGTCAGGCGGGCCGTACCGTTTTCTTTTATCTCCACGTTTATATATCGTGCTTCAACCACGACTTTGCCATCCAGCATGATGATGCCCCATTGGCGAGGATTACCTTCAAAGGCACAGTAGTTGCCTACCGGCGTTTGAAGGTTACGATAAACCGGTGGGACAATTACCTTGTCTCCTTGTTTCAATCCCCATTTCAGTCCTGATTTGAAAGGTTCTGCATGTTGAATCCTGTTTAATCGTTCTTTACGTCGTTGGATTTTATCCTGTTTTTCTATGTTTTTCCGTTGAGAGGCGCGTTGGGCAGCCTCGGCTTTCAGGCGAGGTATAACCACATCAAAGTTTTCTTCTTCCGTTTGGGGCTTTTCGCGTGCGATGTATTGCTTGCCTTCTCCTTCTTTGACGAGATAATATTTACCTTCATGGTCCTCAACGATTATACTACCGTCTGGTAACATTCCGCAAAAATGATAATAGGTTTCGTAATCGTCAGCAAGCAGGCATACACTGTCATACTCCGATGTGTCATCTTCCTTGTCTACTTGCTTGCATTGGGGTATAGTGAGAAAATCATAAAATCTCAGGCAGAAACCGTGTTGGCACACCTGTTGCAGGCTCATATTCGATTCTTTCTTGTACAAAATCTTCGTCCGGCTGTAGCAGATACCGTCAATCTCCAGCATTTGCACTTTTCCGAAAATTTGCACCTTAGGTCTTTGCTTGTATGACTTTCCGCTCCTCAGATCGATATAGGACATTTTGCCTCTGTTGTCTGTAACAGCGAGGAGCTTGTCCTTCAGAAACTTCAGTTTCTTGAAACGTCCCAACTGCATCTTTATTTCGCCGGTTTCGTTTACGATACCCACAGACCAGTTTTTGAAACGTACGGCAGCAAAACCGTCATCTGTGTCGAATACCGAAACATACTGTGGGAGAGCTGTTATTTTATTTCCGTGTTTCAGTCCGTACAAACCGCTTGTCCTGTCTTTAAAAGCATTCAGAATCTCATGATTAGGGTGATTCTCCAAGCTGTCTTTTACACAGGTCAAATAATCCGGAAGCCGGTCGTGGGTCATTACCAGTTCAAGGGTATCATTGGGGCGTATGGTATCATTTGCCGTTAAGTTTCCGGCAGCACAATAGTATCCTGTTTCGATGCAATGGGTATGACCCTTGCCTGCTAATCGTCCTTCGAACATGGCCTGCCAGTCTCGGTTTGCAATGGGCAGACCGAACATGCGGTAGAGTCCCACATTGTCTATCAGCATACAATATTCTTTACCCTTGCTCTTCCTCAATCCGCGTCCCACCTGCTGTAGGTATTTGGCCAACGAAAGGGTGGGGCGTGCCATTTGTACGAACTCAATGTCCGGACAATCGAACCCTTCGCTGAATACATCCACATTGACCAGTATCTGTATCTGCCCCTGTTTGAAATCTTCCACGAATTGTTTTCTTTGCGGGGCGGGTGTCTTGCTGTCTATCGCCACGGCATTCATTCCATGCTTGCTGTAGTAAGAAGCGATGTTTCGGGCATGTCCGATACTGATGGCATAGACGATGCCTTTCTTTCCGTCGGCATAATGCCTGACACTCTCGTACAACCTTTCGATAGTCGGCCTTTTGTTGAGTACGGCATTCATCTCCTTGATTTGGAAGTCACCGTCCCAACTTCGCTTACTCAGGCTGTCAATCAGCTTTTGGTCGTCGCTGTCCGGTTTGATGGAAGCATAGTCGAAAACTGAAAGCCACCCCTCGCTGATGAAGTCGGCAATACTGTCTGAAGTGACCAGCGTATCGAACAAGTCCGTGAATCCTTTGCGGTTCAGTCTGCACGGTGTGGCTGTCATGCCCAATTTCTTGGCATGGGGGTATCGCGTCCAGAGTTCCTTATAGCTTTCGGCCAAGGCATGATGGGCTTCGTCGATGACAATCAGTGCCGGTGCATTGTGGATGTCATTCCAGTGGCGTGACAACCATTGGATAGACATCGCCCTTACCTGGCCGTCCTCCTTACGGATACCATATCGTGCGACGGTGTTTTCTATTTGCTCTACCAATTCACGCCGGTGGGCGATAATCCAGACGCACTGTTCCGGTTCCGTGCTCAAGAGGTCATAAATGACGGATGCCAACAGATGGGTTTTCCCCGTACCTGTCGGCATCTGTACCATGACACAGGCTTGGTTGCGCCACGCATCGAAGATACGTCGCTTGATGGCTTGTTGATAGTCTCTTAACGAAAGTTCTTTTCCCAATTTGTTCTTGAACATGGGAAATGAAAGCTAAATAAAAAGAATAATGGAATTATAAAGAAGCCGCCTGGTTGGCGGTTTCTTTTTAGGGAAATACTTTAAAAATCAGATCCGGTTTTTAAAGTATTTAATGAGTTGATGATTATTAGTTGGAAGACAGGCCGAAAGTATTGCCGTTAGGCAGAAGCTATATCGTCAGGCGACAATCCGGTTAACTCGGTAATTTCAACTATTGTATAACCTTTCTGTTTCAATTTGCGCGCAATTTCAAAAGCTTTGTTTTGTTCGCCGATGTTTATGCCTTCTGCACGTCCTTCCGCACGTCCCTCAGCCCTTCCTTCCTCTCTTCCTTCCGCTCGCTCTGTGTAAATGTTGTCGCGCAGAATCACGATGTTGTCCAGATGCCGGTAGTAAGCATCTCGTTCACCTTGTGTCATATTATCCACTTTCAATCGCTCACGAACCTCTGCCAATCCCGGTGCATGCGCCGTATCCGAGATATTTCCCGTATTCAAATAATATATCCATTCTTCCAACGGCGTTTTGGCCACTTTGTTGAAATCGTTCACTTTCAAGATATAATATTCGGGGTAGAGTTGGCTTACCTCGTCCACATTAAAGGTCTGGCGTTGGAACGGAGTCAACTCCAGTAAGTCATTTTCGTGGATGCCACGGAATTCAGTTTTTCCGTGATAGACAAAGTCCTTGCCATGCCCCAAAGAGAAATAAACGATATTTACACTGTACACCTTGCGTACCTTTTCGTAACTTTCTCCACGGTTGATATACTGCGTTACCAATTTGGAAGTTCCGAACAACATGCGTTGGAAATAGGCATATTCATTGTTGTTTTGCACTTCGATGAGAATCAGTTCGCCATGGGAGTTCACCGCAAGCATGTCCACCCGGTTGTATTTGTCGAATTCCTCTTCCTGATTACTTTCGCTTTCCAAGAGGTCGCGGATGGTGATATTCTCACCTAACAGAGTGGTGAGTAATCCCTCAAGCACGCTGAAATTGGCTTTGTTGCGCAATAAGCGTTTCATAGCCCAGTCAAAACGGATATAGTTAGCCATGACTCATCGATTTTAAATATTGCAACCTGTTTTTGCAAAGGTAGAAAATCTTTGCGGCAAAGCAATATGTTTTGTGTTTTTTATGCCATTTTCTCTTTCCCTATGTTCCAAAGGAAAAGAGGATTACCTATAATATATCTGCGCCACATGCGGTGTGGTTCTTTTATCAGGCGGTAAAGCCATTCCAATGAATGCTTCTGCCACCACTTCGGGGCACGTTGGTAAGTACCGGCAAAGAAGTCGAATACGGCACCGATAGTTCCCACATGGCAATGAATGTCCAGTTCATGCCAATGCGTATAAGTCCATTTTTCTTGCTTGGGAGCCGTCATCCCTATCCAAAGCAAATCAGGGTTCGCACGGTTGATGGCCTTGATAATAGCGCGGTTATCCTCTTTGCTGAACTCCGGCTTGTAGGGAGGTGAATACGTTTCCACCGTGATGTTGGGATAATCCACAGCGGCCCTTTCTTTTATCAGGTTCAGTACTTTCGGGCTGCTTCCCATGAAGAAACATTTTCCGCCCTTACTGTTCAGTTTGTTCATTTCGAATACGAACAAATCCCATCCGGCAATCCTTTCTTCCGGCCGCGATTTTGTCTTGAGCCATCTGCATGCCTTTACGATGCTTGTCCCATCGGGAATCAGCACGTCGCCCTTCGTCAGTGCTTCTGCAAATGCCTTGTCTTTCAAGGCTGTGTTGTAAGAATGCGCGTTGATGGTGTTTATCAGAAGTTTGCCTTCAGGCAACACTGAAAGAGCCTCCTTGCTTTCAAGGATGCTTAGTGTTTTCAGTCTTAACATTAGAACCTATTTAAAAGATTGTTTTTTATATTTTTGCACAAATCCTTATATATTTCTCCTATTTGGTTGTTAATTACATCCATGGCAAATAGGTCTGCGGAGAACTTCAAGGATTTTTTCGATATGGATGTTCTGAATGCCTCATCGTCAATCATTTTCTTGAAGCATTTGGCCAAACTGTCAATATCCCCGGAAGGGAACAAAAGGACGTTCTTGCCATTTTCGGCTATGTCGGGCAGTCCACCTACTGGAGTTGTTATTACGGGCAGTCCGTATGCCCAAGCATCAAGTACGGCCATCGGGAAGCCTTCTGCATAACTGGGCAGGCAGAATATGGATGCTTCTTTAAACGCTTTGTCTTTGTCCGTACCGTTTATCCAACCGAGAAAAACCGTCTGTGAAGATATTCCGAGCGAAGCGGCCAAAGCCTTGCCTTGTTCCACCTCGCCATTTCCCGCGAACACGACCTGCCAATCAGGATACATGCTTGCGATTTTTGCGAACGCACGTATCATGTCGGCATACCCTTTCCGTGCGTTTAACGTTCCGGCAAATAATATCTGCTGCCTTTTGGGGTATTGCGTCGGCAGGATTTCGGCTGTGCAAGGGTTGTACACCACGCGTATGTTTGTAAGTCCGGGGAATGTTTCCTTCACGCTTTGCTCCCATGTGGGGGAAAGCACAATCAACACGTCTGCCATGCTAAAGAGCTTTTGGTATACCTTCTTATACTTGCCCCTGAACGTCGTTTCGGGCGAAAAGGCGTGGAAATGAACGATGGTTTTCTTCTTCAGCAGTTTTGCCATCCACACGAATGGCAATTTCCTGCAAGCAGATGGTGGTTCACTCAGGTGAACATGTACGATGTCGTAGAACGGCAGCAACGCAAGGTATTCCGCAAAACCCTTTGCGAGGTAAGCCAATTTGGCCGTCGCTCCCTTGTCCCTGTGCGTCTCTACCCAACGGCAGTGGAACAGTTTCCATTGCCTGCCCCGTTCGTGTGCCTTGATGACAGACGTTATGCCGCCACGCGTCTTCCGGCTCGTGGCTACAACCAATACTTTCTTCTTCAACTAATAACTTCTTAAGGGTTTATGCTTTCTAAATATTCTCTTGTCAGGCGCTCTTCAAGAGGATATAATGTTTTTTCATGCTCAAGGATTTTCTCGACAGTAAATCTCCTTTTGATTGTTCTTGCAGGTATGCCGCCTATGATGGAATACGGGTGGCAGCTCCTCGTGACCACAGCACCGGCGGCTACGATTGAACCGCGTCCAATGGTCACGCCTTTTAATATCGTTACATTTGCCCCGCACCACACGTCATTCTCAATGATGACAGGAGCGTCATTTTCCGGCAGTTTCTCATTGCTGTCCATGATGAATTTCCCCACTACATCACTCCTGTGGTCACCCGTGATGATGGTTGGGTGCGGCCCGAATATTACTTTCTTTCCAATGGTAAGTGGTGCTTCCGTGCAATAAAACGTACTGCCTTTCGGTATGCTGGAGCCATCGCCGATGCTTAAATTCCACAATCCTTTCAAGTCACTTGACATGGGGCGCAAATAAACATCCTTTCCGCAGTGCCTCATGCTACGTTTCCAAAAGAAACTCCAGAACTTGTCCCACAAGTAAGAAAATGAGAGGCTTAATCTTACCCCTATCATTAACAAACACCTTAACATTGCAAAAACGTCTATTTAATCAAAATCCGTCTTTTTATCTTTTCACAATCTTTCTCAGTAGTGTGGCAAATCCTATCTTCCTAATGGTAGGCGCCAGAGTTCGGTCTCTGAATGTTTCCCAACATGTGTAATGACCGTATTTGTCATAGATATAATCAAAACCTTTCTTACGATACAACTTCCAAAACTTATTGCGGACCCCTCGTGGCATGGGACTTTGCCGCGAGGTACAAGCTTGCATCGCATTTTCAAGTCCTGTTTGTCGTGTTTCTATATCATTACTGATGGATAACATCAGGGATTGTCCTTTTTCGGAATTGACGAAGATGCTTGAAACGCCAAGGCTGTCCTCAAACGTTGCGTCCACTTTGTTGATGTTCCAGTAATCACCGATTGTGATGTCTGATGGACGGTACATGTTTGTAAATTTGCATTGGTGGCACGAAGGACGATTTATCAAACCCTTGAAAAATAAAGATAAGTAACCAGAGTCCTTAATAAGTCCTCCTTCCTTTTTTGCAATCATGAACTCATAAGAATTGCGCCAACCTAATGTTTTGTTCCTAAAGCTTAAATTTTCCACCGTATCGCAATATCTCTTTGTCGTTTCTCTCAGTATCAATGGGCTAGGTACACTATGGCAAAGAATGTCAACGACAAATAGCTTTGTGTAATCATTTCTTAAGAAAGCTATGAGTCCGGCACATTGGCAAGGAGTACCTGTAAAAAGTACCATCACATCATTTTCAAGAAGTTCCTTTATGCGAGGGAAAATATCACCGATGTGACTTTGTACATATTTCGAGCCTCTCATTCTGTCGCGTTCCTCACGTGTATAGCATATTGCGTGTTCTATTCGCTGATTTTTTTCGTTGAATACTGCGCCACACACTGCTCCACCCTCAGTTAAGACGAAATCGGAAAGGGCAGTGAATATACCACCGGATGTACTCTTGGATCTTACACCATCCTCCTTATGCTTTGCCGCATAAGCCAACGGAACGGCCAAATGGTTTGCCGTAACCTTATATTTTTCCTTTGCTAATGGACATGTTTTCACGCACAGTTCACAATCAACGCATGACGATTCATTTACTTTAGGGTATAAAAAGCCTTCTTCGTCTTCCTGCATTGTGATGCAGTTTTTGGGACATAAGTGGGCACATGCACTACATCCGCAACAATTAACTTTCTTTTCTAATGCTGAGATATGCATACGTTTAATTCTCAATGGCGTTAATCAGGTAGTTGATGGAATCCTTGCGTAAGGCTTCTAATTTTATATTTGCTTGCGTGAAATCCACATGGTCGCCTAATCTGTTTATTTGCGATATGTCCGTCAGCAGTCGTTCCGGTAATCCCACGTTGTTCAACAAGGTCTGTGCTCGTTGCGGACTGTTACGCTTGATTACGCTGATGAAATCCTTGTTGAAATTGACAGCGAATGCAGTGCCGTGGAAAGAGTTTGTCACCACATACCGGGCATTGGTAAATAGCCAAAGAAACTGGGCGGGGCCGCAGAATGGGATGTTAATGTCAACTCCGGGAAAGCGTCTTGCAGTATTGGTCATCATGGCAACCTTCCACCCCGTTTTATCGGCTATCTTTCGGGCATACTCCACGCATTCGGATATTTCATCAATGTAATAAACAAGTATATACTTGTCCTTTATTCTAACGGGAGCGGCTGCTTTCATCCATTCTCCCTCATTCAAAAGGAGCGTAGGGTCTAACACCACTTTTACTTCTGTTCCGAGTATTTCTTTTAAATGTTCGCTTCCTGTGGTTTCCCGCGTGCTCAAGTGTTCGTATTCTCCTAACCATTTTTTGATATATGGCTTTTCTTCTTCGTTGAACTTGTAAGACCCGAGCGAAGAGGCATAGGCCACTTTTTTATATTTGTTTTTATTGGCAAATGCGAGGTAGTACACTGGATTCAGTTTGTCTATTAATCCGCCGCAGGTTGGATTCCAAACTTGGTCGCTTCCACTGATTAGGATGTCGAATGGTTCATTAAATCCATTCATCAGTTCATCTACCGAGTGCCATTCTTTGGCCGTGACGGATGATTTTAGGAATTTCCTGTACCGGTAAAGCCGTGGCATATTCATCAGTTTATACGCGATGTTCTTGGGGAATGGGTATACCCGAGGATGGTTCGGTATCTTGATATAATTGATGATCTGCGAATCATATCCTTTAATCCTAAGAATTTGGTTTAGCGCGTAAGCCTGCAATGCTGCACCGTAGTTGAGGTCACTATGTATTGTTATGATTCCTGTTTTCTTCATATATTCAATTTTATTTTGATTCTAACAATGAACAGAACAACTTATCCCACTTTTCCATAATCATTTTAGCGGAGTAGGAAACTGAATAAGTTTTTGCGTTTTTACCTAGTCTTTTACGCAACTGCATATCGCACATTAATGACAAAAGGGATTTTATCATTCCAGACTCATCACCGTCTTTTATGATCATGCCGTTCTCGCCGTTCTTAATGATATCTTTAGGGCCGCATTTGAAATTATAACATACAGCAGGAAGTCCCACGCTTGTAGCTTCCAACAGGGTCATTGGCAGTCCCTCATATCTTGATGTCATAACAAATATTGAAGCTTTAAGATAATATGACTTAATATTGTTGCTTGGTTTGTGTATGATTACTTTTCCATTTAGGCCCAATGTAGTGATTTGACTTCTTAGTCGTTTTTCGTCTGCACCTTGCCCGTAGATATGCAGTTTCCAGTTGTTTTTTTTCTTATCCACCTCATGCCAAATGTCAATAAGCCGGTCGAACCCTTTCTGTGCATCAAGCCGTCCAACAGCTATTACGGAATGATTTTCCAGTTTTGCGACTTCGTCTGTCTCAAATGGCAGGGCATTAGGTATGTTTACCACATTGTGAGTCTTGTTGAGCCATTGTTCTCGATCCTCTTCAGTCAGCACTACGAACTTGTCGTATTTAGGGATGATGACATTCTCTTCTTGCCAACATCTGAATTTGTATGCAGTACGTTTGAAAAAAGGAAAACAGAAGGCATCTGCCATCTTCCGCTTATGTCCACGGCAAAAATGGAACTCTAGAACTTTTTTACTTCCATCCTTGATGCCGGGGAGGAACGAGGCTTCATGAGTGAATGTTGAGACGGTTACATCCGGGCGTATTTTCATTAAAAGTGCTGTTAGCTTTTCCTTATGTAACCGATGCAGCCGAGAACGTGCCATGAACCTTTTGGCGATGGGTAGTGATAGTGTGCCGTCATAGTCCAATCCCAAATCTATCATCTTAACTTTCTTGTTAAGTTCATAGAAAGGGTTCATCTCTTTTTGGTCTGCCGTAACGATAGTCACGTCATATCCATATACTTCGGTAAGATAGTTCGTCTTTAATGTTACAATCCTTTCGATTCCCCCCGGGCGGTACAGTTGGGGGATGCAATAAACTATTTTCACTATCGTTTTATTTTGTTATAATATTTGATGAACAATTCCTTTGGCAAACGTTTAGTGAAGATGCTGTGGCAGACATTTAGGTTACTTCTAAATAAAATCTTAGAACGTGTATTACCGCCTAAAGATTTTATTCCATGTATTAATAAGAATGTACTTCTGATGCCAAAAACACATAGGGCTAAAAAGAAACGCAAGAACGGATTCCCATGCGAGTAGAATATCAATGCCCCCATAGTATGTGCAGGCATAGTGGCTGATTGTACCGTCGAGGCTGTTCCGCTTGCTATATGGTAAATCACATTTTCTGAATCCACATATACTTTCATGCCCTGTTTGTTTATCGTGTCAGACAAAGCTATGTCTTCCGGGCAGAAATAATATGTTTCATCAAACCATCCTAACTTTTTGAAAATCGCGGTCTTGATTAAAAAAGCCGCTCCAGATATATTGTAGGATTGAAATAATCCTTTCTGATTCTCAAATATAGATTTGCTCCTTTCTTTGATTCTTAACAATGATTTCAACCATGAACGCCAGTTGTATTTTCGTCGCCCGCATATTTGGTCTTTTCCATCGGGATACTTTATGTTGGGGCTGACTATGGCCACATCATCGGGAAGTTTCTTAAATGAATCCACTAACGAATCGATTACGGGTGATTTCATAAAAGTATCGTCATTCACAATGAAGCAATATTTGCCTTTGGCCTGCCTCAAAGCTAAATTATTGTTTTCGGAGAATCCTCTCAATTTATTGCTTTCAATGAATGTCACGTTTGGGTAATCACGTTTCACCTTTTCCATGTTTTCGTGTGAGAACATGAATGCGGTAACAAGTATCTCATAGGACACATGGGTGTACTTTATTATGCTGTCAAGGCAGGGATAGAGATTCTTTAGGTTATTCATACATACGATAACCACGCTTACGCATGTATCCATAATTTTCTTGCTTTATAGATTTCAGATTCAATATATGCTAAAAAAATACCGTATGGTATAAAGTTCGGTCCAGAAAAGCCATGTATTATAAGGTTTTGGGCTATCCACATACAGATAAAAGACATATAAACGCTTTTGTATTGGGGGACGAGCCTTTTTACAACGTCATATCGGCGAATCACGCTGACAAATATGGCAATATAAGCTATGAGGCCTAATAAGCCGTATACATAAAGGCAGTCAAGGAAGCCGTTGTGTGAAGATATGGCCATCCCATATTCTTTTAATAATAACGCATGTACGCTGCCAAAGCCATGCCCGAATATTTGCTTAAATAAATCACTTTCCAACCATCCTTTCAACACAATCATGTAAAATACCTCTCTGCCCGAACCGTAAGTTCCCCCTGCTTGGGCGTCATTGGCGTTGCGCTCTACCAACATCTCCCAATATTGTGCTAACAATAATGTTACACCAGTAAAAATAATCACTGTTAATATGGCATAATCTCTAGCCTTTAATGATTTGAGCATGCCTTTTAACTGGAATATTCCAAAAATCAAAAGCAAGACTATCGGTGTACGTTTCGCGGTGAGAATAGCTATTCCAAAACCTATTATCCATAAATAAGTTGCTGCACGCTTATCAAATATGGTAAAAATTAAGGGGACAAGAAAATAAATAGCACCGCCAGAGTAAACACCCTGTCCTTCAGTTAGTATTTCAATACTTCCTGTAGTCCGGAAGGCATATTCTTGGAAAATGGCAATTATCAGATATGTATAAAATAAGAATATATACATCTTCAAAATCGGTTGTATCTTGTCTTGTTCGAGACGGTTGAATATGCCATATAAATAATATATAGGAAATATCCATACGAATATTTTGAATTGGTCGGCCATGAAGAATAACGAGAACCCATTAGAAGATAGTGATACGAGGAAATTCACGAAAGTAACTAAGGCAAAAATATAAAATGTCCTTATTGATAAAATATTTGACTTCAATGCCTTGAAAACGCATGGTATGGACAGGGCAATGACCAATGTTGATAGAAGTTGCGGAATCAGCCGCTTAAAACCATAGTCAGCCGTTGAGCCATAGTTGTCACTCGAAGGAAAGATTATTGATGAAATGAGATATGCGTACAGCACATAGAAGAATATGCGCAGTTTGTTGTGAACTTTATTTTTCATTTGCTAGAAATGACTATATTATAATATGATCGGGGATTGTCCATCGCCGCTTGCACATCGTGCCCTTTGTAGGATAGCTTAAAGAATTTAGTGTCGGATTTCATCTCATTCCATTCCTGTGGTACAAAATTGTTTTTCATTTTTTGCATTAAATGATAAAGGTGATGATTACTTTCTGCAATGGAAAGGAATTCTTTTCCTTCTCTTTGACTATCGATCGAGTACTCGAGAAGATAGTCAACGAGAAGATAGTCGACAAGGCTGTCTTCTCGTTGCCAATATGCCATAAACAGGTTCAACATGTGCTTGGCCAAAGGATCGTGTATGTCTCTGTACCACAGAATAAACGTTGACCATTTTTTATATGAGACCGATATTGTATATTGCGGACGTGGCAACCTTATTGTCCAATACTTGCTCTTGAATATGGAAACCGGAATTTGTTGCTCACACCATACCGTCGCATCTATCCAGAAGCCTGAGTAATGATATAGCAAAGCATAGCGTAATACATCCGAAAAATGAGTAATGGTGATGGTTCCACTTTCAACTTTTTGGATGATGTATTCAGGGAAAGTCAGGTATTCGTCCAAATTATATTTGGAAATCAGGTGGATTTCACAATCGTTCGATATGTTTTTGGTACAAAGTCGTTCATAGCAACGTTTCACGACATGTGGCATGTTTTCTTTTCCCTGATACCAAAAGACCCATACATTATGTCTCTTGTCCAACGTTTTGTGAGGTATTATACTTTCTGACAAATTTGTGCTTGTAGTTATATCGCTGTAATTTCGTTTTATATAATCCCTTATTATGTTATGCTTTTTTTCTATCAGGGTTGGGCTTTTTACCCTTTTGGCAACGAATAGTAAAAGGTATGCGTAAAGTCCTTGACAAATACCAACCACGTGGCAGACGGAGGAAATAGAGCTTATTGTTTTCTTGATTTTCTGCATCATTGTATAGTATTTATTAATCTGGCAGGGTTTCCTGCAATAATTGAACTGTCAGGGAAAGACGTCGTAACTACGGCATTGGCTCCAATTACGCAATACTTTCCAATAGTTACATTTGGCATTATGCAAACGTTTTCCCCGATCCATGTGTACGAACCTATTACGATAGGTCCTTTGGTGGATAGTGGGCGTTTTCGTGGAATCATTCCCTATGCTTATTTTGCCCCCCTACAAGGCGTACGTTTTCGCATATTAGCGAGTTGTGTCCGATGCGGCTAAAATTCCGACGAATCCATCCTGTATAAAAACGTCTTAAGAATGGTTTAAGCAATACGGATAATTTATAGGGAAAAATCATTCCTGCAAACTTTCCCGGAAGAAGAAGGGCTTGGTCTAAAATCTTATTAATCTTTTCTTTATGAGTTGTATTATGAAATTTCTTTCTTTGCTTGTTATTCCCAATAAGAATGATATGATTATGGATGTTAGGAATACACATATGGCTTCCAATAACCTGAAAGTAAAAGTATTGGGTAATAGCGTTTTTATTGTAAATGCAAACAAAGCCACACTTAATATAATCGCTGATATCCTTGTTAGAACGTTCTTGCCGTATTCCGTTTTACTTATACCTATGTGTTTTCTCAAGAAACATAAAGAGACTAACAGTATGAGAGAATTGGCTATACTTTGGATAATAAATACAATACGTCCGTCATATCCTTTTTCGAGGGAAAGATAGGATAGCGGTATCACGGATAAAAGAATCACAGACATCCAAATGTTAATGTGTTTGACTTGGCCTGTGGCGGATATTGCCGTCTTGACTGGATCTGCGGTTATACTTATGATTGTCGCGCATATTATTAATCTTACGAAATCCCCGGTAGATGATGGTACTTCTGTTAGCCATATTTCTAACAAGTCGTCCGTTATCAACATGATAGGGGAAGAGATGCAGAACATAAGGATGAAACCAAACCTTGATGATTTGAAAATAAGGCTTTTTGTGTATGCAATATCTCCTGATGCGAATGATTTAATGATTTGTGGATTGGTAGCCATTAAAAAATTTACACTGAAATTACGTATTACGCCCATTACTTGCATGGCAATACCTCTTGCCGCATTCACAATAGGTCCAAAAAACAAATTTAATAATATGTTTATTCCTTGTACTTGTACTACTTCTGAACACAACGATGTCGTATTCCAGCCTATATACCCCAATAGCTTTCGTATTATGGCGGAGTCGCATTTGCCTTTGAATGTCATTTTGGAAATCTTCTGGTTACAATAACTGGTATATACAATTCTAATAAGCAATTGTACCGAAAACATCAAAATTGCATATAATATAAGTTTGTCTGCTGAAACTATGCCAAGCAAAAACGCAATCGAAAGTTTGCATGCAGCCTCTAATATTGAGATGTATGCAAAAGCACCCATTCTTTCATATGCTACAATCATGGCCGTGTACGGTACGCTCAAAAGTAAGACTATTAATTGCAGTAATGATAATTGAAACACCCATAAGGCGGCATCTATCCGTTCTATGGGTATTGTCATTTTATTATATAGAAACCAGACTCCTATGGTTTCTGCCAATATCAGTATGCCAAAGCTCAATATGGCAAGAATGCGCATACTTGCCCTGAAAATAGTTTCAACGTCATATTCATCAGGTCTTTTGATTGCATACGACATGAATCTCTGGACTCCATTCGCCATTGAACCTTGGATGAATCCGAACATGGTAATAAACCCTGCAACGACATTATAGAGCCCGAAGTCGGACACTCCAAGATTCTTTAATATAATTCGTGACGTATAAAAAGAAACAACCATTAACAATGCCATCCTTAAATATAGTAGCATTGTGTTCTTCGCTATCCTTTTATTGTTTTGAGATGAGTTCTGCATGATTCCGTGATGTTCGATTATTCATCCACCTTTAGCTGTTCCAGTTCCTTTGCTGCCGTAATCATGCCCTGCCTGCGGTAGATTTCCAATAGCGACTTTTTGGGGTACATTTTGTTTTCGTTGATTTTCAGGGCTTCATTCAGGATGGATATGGCTTTTTGTATGTCATGTTCCACGTAATAAGAATATTCGCCTTGCATGCAGCGGCATACGTCTGTGGCTTTGGAGTGGTTGCTGCGTTCCACTTCTTCTATCAGTCTTTGCAATTCTGTACGGTCGTCGTTGGACAAAGCCCTCCGGCGGCGAATCAAGGCAATGAAGTAGGACTGGATGTGGTAGATGTTCGTCTTGCGGCTCAGGTAGTTCTGGCGTGCCAGGTCCAGGGCTTCATCGTATTTGCCTAAAGACAAACGAATATTCACCATCTCGCGCATGGTTCGTGAGTGGTCCGGTGCGAGCTTGAGCACTTTGGAATAGTAATCCAAGGCGCGGGCTAATTCTCCTTTGTGGCGGTAATAGAAACCAAGAAGGAAATAATAATCAAGTTTGTTCCCACGGTCGAAGTTCCCGATGTAGTCGAAGAAACGTTCGTCCTTTGTGCGGGCGTAAGCCAATGTCAGCCTGTATTTTGTTTCCCAAAGGATTTGTTCGTCGTAGTTCGTTTCTTTCAGCAAGTCGAGGCACAAAGAGATGACATAGTCGTAATGGCCACTGTCATATTCCTTTATGACATTCTTCAAGATGAGCGACGGCATGAAGTATTTGGCGGGAATCTTCATGCGTTTTTCCAACATCTGTTGTAGGGTCAGCATGAACTCCGAATAATCATCCGCTAATGCCTCGTCCAGTCCCTCGGCGAGGGTTTGCTTCATTACTTGTGATAGCTTGTGGGAATATTGTTCGTTCAAGGCTAATTTGGAGCGGTTGATGTAATCCGCCACCGTGGGGTTCAGTTTGACATACTCATATCCGCCTAAGGCATAGTTGTACAATGACAGGTCATAGAGCTTTTGGAGGGCGTCCAATGTCTCTTCCCCTTCGCCGAACACTTTCTCTATCAGGGACTGGCTGATAATTTCGTTACGGGCCAGAAGCAACACCATTTGGTAGGTTAAGGTGTCAGCCTTTACCTGCTCAAGCAACGTGCTGCAATAGAAATCCGAATATTGCACAATTTCACTTATGTTCCGGCGGGCATTGAGCAAATCGCTTTCCATCATGTAAACGGCGAGGTTGATTTGTGAGGGGATGCCTCCTAAATGGGACAGGAAGAACTCTTTGTCTGTGCGGGATACGGTATCCATGTGGTGGATGTGTAGCAGTTTCAGGAACAAGTTGCGTGTTTCTGTTTTGGTCAATTCCGGTATGCGGTAGGAGAGCGAGCGATGTTCCTCACGTAATGCCATGTCATTGGGTTTGTATCGTGAGACAAGACAGAACACCAAGTTGTTCTTGAAGGCCCCGTCGCATACTAAATCACGGAACCAGCCGACAATCTCATGGTTGGGTAATATGATTCCCCCGTCGTCTATGATGAATATGATTTCACGGAACTTCATGAACTCCTTTACGATGTCCTTGGCAATATTCACTTTCGTTTCCAGTGTCTCGGCGGAAAAATCAAAGGCCATGACTGCGTCGTCTGGGTTCACCGTGTTGAGTTTGTATATGAAATTTTCCACGCTCTCTTTTCCGTCTATCGTTATGATGACCGGTTCGTAATACGGTTCAATGTAATTGGATTTCCGTAGCGCGTTTTTCAAAAAGGTGCGTCGTCCTATCCCCTCGAAAAAGTTATAGGCAATGATATATGTGGGTGTCCAACCGTCCAAATTGTTGGTGTCGTTCTCGAAGCGTTCCATTTCGGCGTTGCGCCCGACGAAATTTTTTTCCCGTTCACGGTTGAATTTGTTGTTCTTCAAACATACTTCACGCAGGGCTTGCTTGATTTTCTTGGTTATCAATGCCTCGTTCCGCGTGTACTTCAAGTTGTAAGGCTTTGCAATCCATTCAGGAATCCGTGTATCCCGATAGGTTACCGTAGGGTCTATGATGACCGATAGGATACGGTCTATGAACTCCTCTGTAAGATTGCGTTCCGCATGGGTTATTTCTTTTTCTACCCATTTGGAATTAAGTGAATCGTTTGATATGAACAGGACAAAAATATCGGATGAGTCCAACTCCCTGAATATTTCTGGCAGTGTTTGCCGCCCGGCTTCGAAAGAAATCTCATCAAGGGTACAGTTCTTGTTCCCTAAAATATTTGCTACACGTCTTACCAATTCTTTGTCCCTGCTGCTGTGGGACAGAAAAACTTTGGCCATAACTGAAAAATAAAGCGGTTTATTTCTTCACCTCCCCTACAAGGAGTTTTGTTTTAAAAAAGGCTAACACTTTTTGTATATCAGTGTGTTAAGGTGAACTTTATGTTCTATTGATGCAACCACACTGTCTGCAAATACCTGCGCCAGACGGCCAGATGTGTGGTCGCGTTGATTTCTTTACAGATTTCGATGCAAGTGGTGGCCAGTCGTTCTTTGGCACTGTCAATGTCCGTGGCCTTAATGGCCAATACGTTCAGGGTTTCTTCCCCGATCTTGAGGCGGGGGAGGGCTTTTACTGCCGAATCCTTATCGGTCAGGACACGGTAGAGCGTGGGGGAGAAGTTCCGGAACGACTTGATGAGCTTTTCTTCCTGAGTTTTGCCGTCTTTCACACTTTTGCCGTACCGGCTCGTTCCTTCTACCAAACGCTCGTTGGCCTTACCTGTGGTCAGGAAATATTGGCCCAAGAATATGTCCCAGTTGGCAAAGAGGATGTAACCGCCATGGAGCGTGTCGGGCATGATACCGATGTGGCTGTAATAAGTGGTGGTCATAGATTCTTCCTCGCCCTTGCTGGGGCGGTAGGCTTGTTCCGTAATGTCCGTCTTTCGGATGATTTCCGTGAAATGTGTGTGTGGCAATACCGCTTCGTCTTTGCCGTCCTCAAATTCCACGCCCGGAGCAGGGGTGAGAAACGGACGGATGACGTGCTTGTCCCAATGATTTCTTACATAACCGGGATTGTCATGCTCGTAACGGACAAGGTTCAGGATAAGTTCGGCATCTTGGGCGCTCATACGGGCCATTCTTTGACTTAATGCTTCATGGCCTTTCCGGATGAGGTCTTTGCGAAGTTCGGCGAACGATGGCTTTACTGCCAGTGATTCTACTATTTCGTATAGCATCGAAAGCGTTTTTCTGTCATATCCGCAGCTTTCCAACATACCGATGAGCCAATCGACAGCCCTTGCTTTGCGGGTACCGATGGTTTGACGGTCGCCTTCGGTATTGTGCAGACGTACGACTTGAAAGTTCCAGACATTAGGAATGGAAACGGCGAAATGACGGTTTGAGTCAATGGCTTTCATGTTGAAAACCAGTCTCCGTTCTTTGTGGAAACGGGTCAAATATCCTTCGCGGCCTTTCAACGGGCCGTCCAAGACCTTGACAATCTCGTTCGGCTCGCCGGTTTTCGGGTTAAAAGCGTAATTATTATAAGGACGTTCCAGAACGATGACGTGTTCCGCATAATTTTCGTTGAAATCCTTGAAGAAACGCATCTGTCCTTCGGGTATGGTCAGGAGGCAAGCCTTACGTCCGGATGCCGTTCTGCGTTCATATAGGATAGTGCCGTCCGGATACTGCTTGTCGATGAAATCGACCAAAGCTTCTTGGGTAGAGAGGACAAATACATAACCGGCAAACAAGGGGGGCTGTGGCTTCCTGACTTTGTCTTCTAAATTTACTGTGGTATGAGTAGGGCAATATACCTCAAGGATATTATGAGTGTGTGACAGATGAGCCGAAAGCAAATCGGCCAGTTTCCTTTCCTGATGGGGAAGGGTGCGGACGACAAACCATTGGAAATCCACCTTATTTAATTTGTCGTGACGACGCGGCTTCACGCTACGGTCTGTTTCCGTGTCAGTATGTTCCGGTATTGTCATTCTCGACAGAACTTTAAAGTGCAATCCTTATTTTCCCCTCATGCCGGACGCATAAGAGTTATGGGATACCTTGTTTCAGGTGTAACGGTAGTATTCTGGAGGAACCTCAGCAACAAATACCTGCCGTTTTTATAGAAAGAGATGAACGAAGCGTGGTCTGCTTCATAAAATCTGTTTCCATATCCTTTGTTTTAGAATGGTTTATTCTCCCTTTTCAGGCGACCGCTTTTGTGCTGTTGCATAATATGAAGCGGCCACTTGGCGGCAAATCGTTTAAAATCAATACTGTTTTATAGCTTATCATCGTGATTCGTCTAACAAATGAGGGCTTGAATGCAGGTTTTTCAAAAAATATTTGCGCAAAGCGCTACGGATTCAGTTCTTTTTACTAACTTTGCCGCCAAGTGGCCGCTTCATATTATACAACCTCCATGGGAATCAAACTTTTTATGTCGGTTGGGTTTATTTTAATATCTTGTCAATCATCTTCTTGTTGGCTTTCGTTACGGCCATGGTGTCGATCGAAGAAAGGTAGATTTGCGTGGTTTTCAGGTTCTCGTGTCCCAAGCCCGTGCTTACAATCGAAAGGTCATAACCCATGTCTCGCATAGTGCTGGCCCAGGTGTGGCGGGCCACGTAGGTCGTAAGCGGAATACACAAGCCTGCCATCCGGCCTATTTTCTTTAGATTCCGATTGATGTTATGTTCTGCTTTTTCATATTGCCGACGCTCCGTGCCGTCGGTTCGAGTGATGATGGGTAACAGGTACGGGCTGCCAACCGTCAAATGGGCATATTCCTCGACGATAGCCTGCATGGAAGGTTCCCAACCGATGCTTAGACTTTGCCGCGTCTTTTTACGGTTGTATTGCAATACGCCGTTACGGATGTCGGACTTTCGTAGATAGGCAAGGTCTACGAACGCCATTCCTTGCAGGTAAATGCTTAGGATGAACATATCCCGGGCAAAGGCGAGGGGCGAGTGGCAGGGCAGGGGGAGGAGCCTGATGGTTCGGACAGACTCTAACGGGATGGCTCGTTTGGCGGTTTTGGCAAAGCCGGTGAACACGTGGCGGAAGATACCTTTATCCGTAGTCAGACCCATTTCGACAGCTTTGCGGTAAAGGGTACGGAGGCTGCGCAGGTAGCATGAGGATGAATTGCGCTTGAGTCCGCAACTTCTCAACCATGCCTCATATTGGGCAATCGTTTCCTTATCCAAGGCATCGGGTGCCATGTCTTCTCCTTGGCGGAACCGGATAAAGCTGTTCAATGCGTCACGATAAGTCTTGGCCGTTCCCTGCCGGCCTGTCTTTTCCTTTTTTGCGGCCATGTCGCGGACGAAACCGAACCATGTCTGGCAGGGCGGTAACCGCTTGTAGGCCGATACGATGTCTTCCGTGCTATATTCCACCCTTGCTGTTTCCTTGTCCGTGATGATGGCCGTAAGTTGTTTGGTGTTCCACTGCACCTTGGAAGCCGTCAGTTGCAGGAAAGCCTGCCTTTCCGGCGTGCCGGTGATTCGGATAAAGGAGGTGGTATCATTCCATTCGTCCTGTCGTATATGGAAATCGGTATAAATCATTTTCACCACCCTGCGATGAATCACTTGGAAATACAAGGTTCCTTCTTGCCCTTGCGTGACGGAAGGGCGGAATTTCAATTTGAATGAGGCCATAATGAATTTTACTTTAAGAATGGATAATAAGTTGTATAGTCATTTATGATATAACGGTGATGCCCGTATAATCCCGACCGTAAAGGTGTCATTCCTTATTGCATGTCCTTCTCCCGGAGTTTTTGCGAAAATGTCCTTCATCTTTCAGGTGCTATGGTAAGTCTTTCATTACGTATATGTTACGTCCTGAAGGATGTTTCAGGCATCTTTCAGCCTGGCTTCATTTCGTTCGGCTGAGAACGGAAAAACGTTTGGCTGAGATTGAAAAATCGTTCGACTGAGATTGAAAAAACGTTTGGCTGAGAACTTTTTACCGCTTTCCGCCATGAAAGGGCACTGAAAGATGCCTGAAACATCCTTCAGGACGTAATGCGCTGTATGATAGTTGCTTGTTGTGTGCTCTGAAAGATGAAGGCTCTTTTTGCAAAAAACTGTGTGGGGGAGTTTACGGGGTATGCTGGCAGTCCGGCAGGAACATCTAAACTGTTACCTGATTTCTACTGTCCCTTAATCATTTTATTGTAGTTTCCTGTTTTCGTTTTTCCCTGTATGATGGTCAGGCTGTGCCATTCTAGTTTTATTTCATTTTCGGAATATTTTTCTTATTAGTAATTGTTTTATTCGCTTTTTTTTCTTAAATTTGCGTTGATAGTAATATGTGTAACCTTTTAAATCGTGAAGTCATGAAAAAGTATCGTTTTTTTATATGGGGAATGGCTTTGTTTTTATTTGCTTGTGGAAATGAAAATACAAAAATTCCCGTTGAAGAAGAAATACTGCCATTTCGCGCGGCTTATGAAATGTCGAGCCGGGATTCATCCTTTTTTTTACCTGTTTTTCAGCGTCTTGTTGGAGGGGAACTTATTTGCATCAACGAACCTGATGATTGGACAGATTTATGTCCGCCAGGTATGGGAGTAAGAGTGGGGGAATTAGATTTGGAACATTTCACATACGTGATAGGAATCGTTGAAATACCTTCTGCCGCTTACGTCGTAGAGGTTGATACGTTGATATGTAAAGCCGGAGGGTATGAGTATACCTTGCGATGCCTGTATTCCGGAGAAGATACTTTGTATCGACATGTAATTTGTAAAAAATATGATAAAATGTATAGCAATTCAGTATTCTCTTACTCCGTATTGTTGGAAGAGGGGTTGGGGTTAAAAGAGGATATTAGGATGGAGGGAAACTCTACTGTTTTAGGGTATGGGGAATGCAAGTTGGTGCGAACGCGTGATGAATTGCTGGACTATGTGGATGAAATAGAAATTTCCAAATACCCCGAATTGCAGGATTTTGATTTCTCTACCCAATCTATTATTCTTTGGCACGAATATGGGAGTGGTGAATTTTGTGGGGTGAAAACCCGCTTAGAGCCATTAAGTCGTACGGAATATGCCTATGAGGCCAAAATGTGTTTTTACGGACTTACAGAGGAAATAACGGATGTGTGTTATGCTTCAGTGTTGGATAAGGTTCCCGAAAACGTGCGGGTCGGTATGGAGGTGGAGTCCGTTTATGAGGATTATTAAAAGAAGATATGAACTATAAAAAACAGATACAATGAGAAGATTAGTCTTATTCTTAGTGCAAATAGCTTTTATGGTTTCACTGGAAGCCCAGACTTTTTATTATTATAAAGGTGAAAGAATACCGATTTCTATAGATACGGTAAGATACACCATATTTTTTTCTTCTGATCATGTTTTACGCGAAACGGGTATCCTAAAATCGGAGGAAGGAATGTCAGGCAAGAACTTTTGTATTATAGGACAGAAACAGTTGGATGAAGTCGGGTTAAAAAGCGGGGCTACAGAGATTCTTTCTGTGGAGCCGGTAATAGCCCCATCCCAAACCCCTGTATCCAATCTGTTTTATGTAAAAATACAAACGGAAAAAGATACCGCTTTTTTGAAAGATTTTGCTGTAAAGAATGGTTGCAAGGTGGAACGTCAAGTGGCATTAATGCCTTCGTGGTATGTACTATCTACTTCAATCTGTTCTGCTGGCAATTCTATAGAAATGGCAAACAAATGTTTTGAGACAGGTAGGGTAGAGGAAGTGGATCCTGGATTTATTTTTAATTTTCAAACTTCAGGTGGGGATGATGAACCTATGTGGGGAAAACAATGGGGACTGGAAGCCATTAATGTGACAGAAGCTTGGGGCTTGACAAAAGGACATTTTACAACGGTGGTGGCTGTTCTTGATAAAGGAATAGAAGCCAGTCACATAGAGTTTCAAGAAAATCTACTTGATGGTTATGATGTGATTTCTGGTGGAAATGCTGTAGTCTATGGTGACCATGGTACACATGTAGCAGGGATTATAGCTGCAGGTATAAATGGGCAATTTGTTGCAGGGGTAGCACCAGATGCTAGGCTTATGCCTGTAAGTCATCCTTTGACGGCTACAGCTACAGCTTCAGAGGAATTGGCAAATGGATTGACTTGGGCCTGGCAGAATGGTGCTTCCGTGATAAATAATTCTTGGGGGGATCAGGGAGGTAGATTGCATGATCGCTTGAAGAGTGCTTTGTTAGAGGATGCCATAGAAGTTGCATTGACGCAAGGGCGTGACGGATTGGGGACGATTGTAACATTCGCAAGTGGGAATTATAATACGATTGATTATCCCGGCAGTTCTGATGAAAGGATCATTTGTGTAGGTTCTATTGGTGAAAATCACGAAAGGGCTTCGACGTCTGGTTATGGTGAGCGTTTGGATTTAGTTGCTCCGGGTGTTAATATATTGTCGACGGTTCTGAATAATACAGTAGGAAACAAAAGTGGGACTTCTATGGCTTGTCCACATGTTTCTGGGGTAGCGGCTCTGATGCTTTCTGTCAATCCGTTGTTGGATGTCGGATGTTTGAGTGCAATAATAGATTCTACTTGTCAAAAGTTGAATGGATATATTTATTCGGGGGGATATCCTCATGGGGCATGGAATGACGAAACTGGTTATGGCTTACTTGATGCTGGAAGCGCAGTGGCTGTAGCCGAGTCGTTATTACCTGAAATAGAGATAAGTCGAGTGGTTAGGGTTCCGGGTGTTGCCAAAGGGGTTATCACTTTAGATATTACGGGTGTTGGGGTTCCGGAGGGATGTGAAATAATATGGAGCATTCCTTATCATGAACTTAGCAATATAACCTCTTACACTTTTACGAAAGAATCACAAAACCGATATATTCTTGAAGTGGAGGATAGGGATATGCCTTACTTTGTTAAACCGTTTGACATAAATGCACGTATTAGTACGCCAAATTCGAGGATAATCCATAACATAAATGTAAACGTGCCATATACATTTTCAAATTCAAGATATGCGCTTGTTGAGAATGTTGTCGGTCATTCTTTAGCAATTACTGAGGTGGATAAGGATAATGAAACTGAAATTTTGATGTGCCCAACCCATAATGTAACGGTTAACGTATATTCATTGCAAAATAGGGTCTTGTCTAAAAACATAGATTTGTCCTTGGGAACTGCGGTAATCCCTGTTTCAGATTTGTCGGAGGGGTATTATATTCTGAGCATAGTGGAGAATGGTGTTGTTGTATTCAGTGATAAATTTATTATTAAGAGATAGAAGATAGCAATGCTTTGTTTCTTGGTTGATAGCCCCGGGGTTTTATACTAAAAACCTTGGGGTATTTTGTTGTTTATTAGGTATATGGGATTTCTGACAGATATAAGTTTTTAATATGGCTTGACTGTAGAAACTTTTGGTCGCAAATAAGGATAATGGCGAGAGGTGAGTTGTCGAGTGGACAGAGAGCAAGTGATTCGGACGGGGGCTAACGGGGCGGCGCGTTTGGCGGTTTGGGTAAAATCTATGAATACATGGCAGAAAGGTGGAATTTCAATTTGAATGATATCATTATGGATTTTTCAGGTAGTCTATAAAGGAAGTGGTAACTACCTATTTTTTTAAGGATAAGACACCGTGAATCAGTATAAAATTCGTATCTTTGTGCCTTAAACGTATATAAGTATTAAGACTATGGCTGAAACGAAAAGAATCAAAACCGCATTGGTGTCGGTCTTTCATAAGGACGGGCTGGACGCTTTGTTGAAGAAGTTGCATGACGAAGGTGTGAAGTTCCTCTCTACGGGAGGTACGCAGAAGTTTATCGAGGAGTTGGGTTATCCTTGCCAGGCCGTGGAGGAAGTGACGACTTATCCTTCTATTTTAGGTGGGCGCGTGAAGACGTTGCATCCTAAAATTTTCGGCGGCATTCTCGGGCGTCGCGGGCTGGCTGAAGACCAGGCACAGATGCAACAATATGAAATACCTGAAATCGACTTGGTCATCGTGGACCTTTATCCGTTCGAGGATACCGTGGCGAGCGGTGCATGCGAGGCGGACATTATCGAAAAGATAGACATAGGCGGCATTTCGTTGATTCGCGCCGGTGCCAAGAACTTCAAGGATGTGGTGATCGTGCCGAGCAAGGCTGAATATGGGCCGCTGTTGGATTTGCTGAACCGGAAAGGGGCGCAGACCGATGTGGAAGACCGCCGCTGGTTTGCCACTCGTGCGTTCGGCGTGAGCAGCCATTACGATACGGCCATACATGCTTATTTCGAGAACGGAAAGTAAGGGATGGCGTTTGAAGGTAACGGATTTGGAAATATTAAAATGAAGTGAAGGGCTGATGGGATTCTTTTCTTTTACTCAGGAAATAGCAATGGACTTGGGGACGGCCAATACCATTATCACCAGCGACGGTAAGATTGTGGTGGACGAGCCTTCCGTGGTGGCATTAGACCGGCGTACGGACAAAATGATCGCCGTGGGAGAGAAGGCCAAGTTGATGTATGAAAAGACGCATGACAATATCCGCACGGTACGGCCTTTGCGCGAAGGAGTCATCGCTGACTTTTATGCCTGCGAACAGTTGATGCGCGGGCTCATCAAGATGGTGCATACGGGCAGCCGTCTGTTTTCTCCTTCCTTGCGCATGGTGATAGGCGTTCCTTCCGGTTCTACGGAAGTGGAGCTGCGTGCCGTACGGGATTCGGCGGAACATGCCGGGGGACGGGACGTGTATCTGATTTATGAACCGATGGCGGCCGCTATCGGCATAGGAATCGACGTGGAGGCTCCCCAAGGTAACATGATAGTGGACATCGGCGGAGGTTCCACCGAAATCGCCGTAATCTCCTTGGGCGGTATCGTGTCGAATAATTCCATCCGCATCGCGGGGGACGACCTTACGGCCGACATCCAGGAATACATGAGCCGCCAGCATAATGTGAGGGTGAGCGAGCGCATGGCCGAACGTATCAAGATTCACGTGGGAGCAGCGTTGACGGAATTGGGCGAGGACGCTCCGGAGGATTATATCGTGTACGGACCGAACCGTATTACGGCCCTGCCGATGGAGGTCCCGGTGTGTTATCAGGAGGTGGCGCACTGCATGGAGAAGAGTATCGCCCGTATCGAGACGGCTGTCTTGAGCGCGTTGGAGAATACGCCGCCGGAATTGTATGCCGACATCGTGCACAACGGTATTTACCTGACGGGTGGAGGAGCTTTGTTGCGTGGTTTGGACAAACGGTTGACCGACAAGATCAACATTCCGTTCCACATCGCCGAAGATCCGCTGCACAGTGTGGCCAAAGGCACCGGCATAGCATTGAAGAACGTGAACAACTTTTCTTTTTTGATGTAACCCGTGCAGGGCTTATTCGATTTTCTGAAGAAATATAGCTATTGGCTCCTTTTCATCCTGTTGGAAGGAGGTAGCCTTTTGTTGCTCTTTCGTTTCAATCTTTATCAGGGAAGTGTATGGTTCACTTCTGCCAATACCGTTTCCGGACGCGTGTTGGAGTGGGAGTCGGATTTCCTGTCCTATATCGCTTTGGGCGAACGGAACAAAGACCTGATGCGGAAGAATCTGGTGTTGGAGCAGCGAGTCAGGGCACTGACGGAGTTGTTGGACCGTGCGGAACACGATTCCACCTATACGGAAATGCGTCAGAGGGAACTGTTGGACGGTTTCGGCATGGTGCCTGCCGAGGTGGTAAGCAACAGTGTGAACAGGCATAATAATTACCTGACCATCAACAAAGGGGAGCTGGATGGCGTGAAACCCGAGATGGGGGTCGTATGCGGTACGGGCATTGTGGGGATAGTCTATCTGACTTCGCCCCATTATGCGATTGTCATGCCGCTGTTGAACAGCAAGTCGAATATCAGTTGTTGTTTGCGGGGAACCGATTATTTCGGTTATTTGCGTTGGGACGGCCGGCATCCTTTGTATGCCTCTTTGGGCGATATACCCCGCCATGCCCGCCTGAAGGAAGGCATGACGGTAGAGACCAGCGGTTTCTCTGCGGTTTTTCCGGCAGGGCTGTTTGTCGGCAAGGTGACGAAGGTGGAAAATTCGGAAGACGGGCTTTCTTATAAGTTACAGGTGAATTTGAGTACGGACTTTGCCCGGTTAAGGGACGTGTGTGTGCTTACGACGCCCAATCGGGTGGAGATAGACAGTTTGCAGCAAAAGATAGAATCAGAAAAATAAGGCCGATGTATGATGCAGAGTTTTTTCAGTAGGTTGTTGTGGGCATTCATCTTGCTGGTTTTCCAGGGATTGGTATTCAACCATATCCACTTTTTCGGTTATGCTACTCCTGTCATATATGTGTATATCCTTTGTCTCCAACCGTTGAACACCTCGCGTTATGCGTGGCTGTTGTGGGGATTTGCAGTCGGGCTCGGAGCCGATTTCTTTTCCGAAACGCCGGGTCTGGGGGCTGCGTCCATGACTTTGACGGCCTTGTGCGCTCCGCCACTTTTGCGGTTGTTTACGCCCAAAGACTGTCTGGAAGACATGGTGCCGGGCTACCGGACGTTGGGAGGATGGAATTACATTTGGTATGTGACGTTGCTTGTACTGTTGCAGCAGGCGTCCGTGATGATGCTTGAAATCTTTTCTTTCTTCAGTGCTTTGGACATGCTTTATACTTACTTGAGCAGCAGTGCGCTTTCCATTGTGCTGATATTGGTATTGGAGAGGATGCGCGGTAATAAATAGTTGGAAGTTTCGGACAGAAGGGATGGCTGATTATAATAGGGAAAAGCGTAAATATGTAATAGGGGCGGTGGCTACGGGCATCGTCCTCATTTATATTGTCCGGCTTTTCACATTGCAAATCATGAGCGACGATTACAAGAAGAATGCCGACTCCAATGCTTTCCTAAAGAAAATCCAATATCCTTCACGGGGAGTCATCACCGACCGCAACGGGAAGTTGTTGGTCTACAACCAACCTTCGTATGACATCATGGTGGTCATGAACGAGCAGCAGGGGGTGGACACGTTGGATTTGTGTGCGAGCCTCGGAATAACCAAGGAATATTATATCAAGCGGATGGACGAAATCAAGGACCGGCACCGCAATCCCGGTTATTCGCGTTACACCCAGCAGCTTTTCATGAGCCAGTTGTCTTCCGAGGAGTTCTGCGTGTTTCAGGAAAAGCTGTTCCGTTTTCCCGGTTTTTATGTGCAGCGTCGTTCCATCCGTCAATACCAGTCCCCGTATGCCGCATTGGTCTTGGGGGACATCGGTGAGGTGTCGCCTGCGGATGTGGAAGAAGATGAGTATTATCAGAATGGTGATTTCATCGGCAAGCAAGGTGTGGAACGTGCCTACGAGAAGCAGTTGAGGGGCGAAAAGGGGATACAAATACTTTTGCGTGATGCCCGGGGGCGTATCAAAGGGCGATACATGGACGGAAAGCTGGATACCAAAACCGTGCCCGGCAAGAACCTGACTTTGGGGCTCGATTTGGAATTGCAGGCGCTCGGCGAGCGTCTGATGGAAGGCAAGCTGGGCAGTATCGTGGCCATAGAACCTTCTACCGGCGAGGTGTTGTGCATGGTGTCTTCGCCTACTTACGATCCCCGTATGATGGTGGGTCGGCAACGTGGAAAGAACCATTTGGCTTTGAGCCGTAATCCGCTGAAACCTTTGTTGAACCGTTCCATCATGGGGCAGTATCCTCCCGGATCCACATTCAAGACCACGCAGGCGTTGACTTTCCTTCAGGAAGGCATCATTACTCCCGAAACGGCTTACCCTTGTTATCACGGGTTTATTTATCGCGGACTGAAAGTGGGATGCCACGGACATGCGGCACCGGCCAAGTTGGTGCCGGCCATTGGAACTTCCTGCAATGCTTATTTTTGTTGGGGGCTTTATTACATGTTCGGCAACCGGACGAAATACAAGAATGTGCAGGCGGCCATGACGGTGTGGAAAGACTATATGGTGTCGATGGGGTTCGGGTATAAGCTCGGTATCGACCTACCGGGAGAGAAACGGGGATTGATTCCGAATGCCCCTTTTTATGACAAGGCCTATCGCGGTTCATGGAACGGGTTGACCGTAATCAGTATTTCCATCGGGCAGGGCGAAGTGAACGCCACTCCTTTGCAAATCGCCAATCTCGGTGCGACAATAGCCAACAGGGGATACTTTATCACGCCGCACGTGGTGAAACAGATACAAGACGAGCAGATAGACACGCTTTACACCCGGCGGAGATACACGAAGGTGGAAGCCCGGCATTACGAAACGGTGGTGCAGGGGATGCGGAGGGCCGTATTGGCCGGGACTTGCCGTAAAGCCAATATTCCCGGTATAGAAGTCTGCGGCAAGACGGGTACGGCACAGAACCGTGGACACGACCATTCCGTGTTTATGGGATTCGCCCCGATGAACGACCCTAAGATAGCCATTGCCGTGTATGTGGAGAACGGCGGTTGGGGGGCAGACTACGGTGTGCCTCTCGGGGCATTGATGATGGAACAGTATTTGAACGGCAAACTCTCGCCCGAAAGCGAGAAATTGGCGGAGATGTATCAACAAAGACATATCGGTTATGGTACGGCGGATAGATGAAAAGGAAAAAGGCGTGTGGCGTTCATTGGATTGGTGGACCATCCTTATATATATGGCCTTGCTGGCGTTCGGCTGGATCAGCATTTGCGGAGCCAGCTACGATTTTGACATGGAGGGGAACATTTTTTCATTCGATTCCCGTTCGGGGATGCAGATTATCTGGATAGGCACTTCGTTGGCATTGGGCTTTATCCTTTTGATGCTCGACGGGAAGTTGTACGATACCTTTGCATACGTCATTTATGCCCTGTTGCTTGTCTTGCTGTTTGTCACACCTTTTTTGGCACGAGACATCAAGGGCTCCCATTCGTGGATAAAGATAGGACCTTTCAGTTTGCAGTCTGCCGAGTTTGCCAAATGTGCCACGGCATTGGCTTTGGCCAAATTCATGTCTGCTTACGGATATAATATTTCGCGGTGGAAAGACTTTTTGGTGACGTTGGCCATTATTGTCGTGCCTATCGTCCTGATTATCTTGCAGCGGGAGACCGGTTCGGCTTTGGTCTATCTGGCCTTTTTCCTGATGCTTTATCGGGAGGGGATGCCCGGTGCCGTGCTTTTTACCGGGGTGTCGGCTGTGGCTTACTTTGTGGTGGGCGTACGTTTCGAGCACGTCATGTTGGGGCATATCCCCACCAGCGCCGGAGAATTTCTGGTGTTGATGATGGTGATTCTTTTTACGATCGGTATGGTGCATGTCTATTGTGACAAGGTGTCGGTGGAACGGAATATCCTGTTTTATGGTGTGGGCGTGATAGCATTGGCTCTTGGTTTTTCCGGCTTTGTCATTCCCTTCGACATCACCTGGATTTTGATTACGGTATGCGTGGCCATGATCTTGTATTTATGCTATGTGGCTTTAAGCGAGCGTGTCACGCGTTACTTTTATATTGCCTTGTTTGCCTTGGGTTCCATGGCTTTCTTTTATTCGGCCGATTACGTGCTGAACAGTGTGATGGAACCCCACCAGAGGGTACGTATCAATGTGCTTTTGGGCCTGGAGGACGATCCTTCGGGTGCCGGTTACAATGTCAATCAGGCCAAGATTGCCATCGGATCCGGAGGATTACGGGGAAAAGGCTTCCTGAACGGAACGCAAACCAAGCTGAAGTATGTGCCGGAACAGGATACCGATTTCATTTTCTGTACGGTCGGGGAAGAAGAAGGGTTCTGGGGGGCGGCCGGAGTATTGGTGTTGTTCCTGGTGCTCATTCTCCGCTTGATTCATTTGGCCGAGCGGCAACCCTTTGCCTTTGGGCGTATCTATGGCTATTGTGTGATGAGTGTTTTCCTGTTCCATGTGTTTATCAACGTGGGAATGGTGTTGGGACTTACGCCGGTTATCGGTATTCCGTTGCCGTTCTTCAGTTACGGAGGTTCATCCTTGTGGGGCTTCACCATCTTGTTGTTCGTATTCCTGCGCATAGATGCCGGACGTAATCTGGCCAAGAGGGATTAAGGTTTTAGCGGCTGATGAGGACTCCCACATCGTGTATGCCCGGAAGGACTTCCCGTTGCATGAGATGTATGATACGGACTTGTCCGGTTTGTCCGCAGTGCAATGTCATGGGAGGAAGCGGCACGTCGTATTGGTACATATAGATGCCTTTGCCCATGCGATGGGTAACAGAATCCATCAACTGGCATTTCACCGTATCACGACGCAGAGTGTCCGGATGAGAAAACTCCCGTTCCACTGCCAGCCAGATAACGGTGTACGGATATGAATCGGTCGAACGCAATCCCAATGCGAACTGATAGGTCGCTGCTGTCCGCACGGTGTCGATGTCGAATGTGAAGGTATCCCGGCTGTTCCATCCTTGTTCGGGAACATGGCGGTATGAATGATAGATTACATGCTCATTGCAGCCCGTAAGCGACAAAAGGATGCTTACGGCTGCAATGAACGTTGGAGTGCGAAGAATGGTCATGACTATTCCGTCTTTTCGGCCGGTGTGTTTGGGGCGGGCTTAACAGCTTTTTCCGAGCGATTGTCCCTGTCCCGTTTGCGTTTATCCTTGCCGGGGCGGTTCTCGCGGTTGCCACCCTGTTCGCCTTTGTATTCTTTGTTGTCCCGTCCGCGGTTTCGGTTACGGCGGTCTTTGCCGGCATTCTCTTCCCGACGTTCCGCGCCTTGTGTCTCTTTGGAAGATTGTGAGCCGCGAGGATTACCGTTATCTTTACGTTTGCCTTTGTTTTTCCGTCTCTTGTCGAACCGTGTCAGGCTCTCCTGTTCAACGAGGTCAGCCGGTTTGGCCGGTTCTGCTGCTTCCCCGCTTTCCAAACGTTGAGGCTTCTCGCCCCGGCGGTTCATGTTGATGATTTCGAAGACTCTTGCGGTAGTGAGGGTGACTAAGTTGGCAGCCAAATGCTTGTCGGTGGAATAGGTGACTAATCCGGCCAGGATGTCGGCTTTGAAGAAATAATATTCGGCATCTTGGGTTTGCAAAGTGATTTCCTTGCTCGGCAAACGTTTTCCGGCTTCTATGTAAGTGTCCACCTCATAGTTCATGCAACATTTCAGTTTGGCACATTGTCCGGCCAGCTTCTGCGGGTTCAGGGAAATGTCCTGATAGCGGGCTGCTCCGGTGGAGACGGAAACGAAATTCTTCATCCACGTGGCACAACACAATTCCCGTCCGCACGGGCCGATACCGCCGATGCGCCCGGCCTCCTGCCGTGCACCGATTTGTTTCATCTCGATACGTACGTGGAAAGTCTCGGCCAATACCTTGATGAGCTGACGGAAGTCCACGCGCCCGTCCGCGATATAGTAGAAAATGGCTTTGTTCCCGTCGCCTTGGTATTCCACATCACCGATTTTCATTTGCAGTCCCAAATCCTTGGCTATCTGGCGCGAACGTATCATGGTATCGTGCTCACGGCTTTTGGCTTCTTCGTACTTTTCCATGTCAACCGGTTTGGCTTTGCGGTATACCCGTTTGATTTCCTGTTCTGATTTCAGGTTGGCCTTCTTGATTTGAAGGGGGACGAGACGTCCGGTGAGAGTGACCACACCGATGTCATGCCCCGGAGTGGCTTCCACGGCCACGATGTCGCCTTTTTCCAACGGCAGACGGTTGCTATTGTGGTAATATCCCTTGCGCGTGTTCTTGAACTGCACCTCCACGAGGTCGGTGGCTTCTGCGTTACCCGGGATGTCTGCCAGGTAATCGTACGTATTCAGTTGTTTATTTTGTCGTCCGCAACCTTTGGCGCAAAGTCCCCGGCACGGCCCGTTCAGTTTGAATTTTTCCTCCATTCGTTGTCGGTTTTTGATATATATTATTGTATGAGTAGCACAATCATCTTCAGGGCAAAGTCGAAAAATACGATTCGTGGGTTGACATTTTGCTCGATGTCCCGTTGTGCGTCGCTCAGTTCGTCCATGATTTTGATGACGTTCCGCTCGTTGACGAAACGTGCGAAGTTTTTGGCGAAATCCCCTTCCTGTGCCGTCAGGTAGTTCAGTTCCGGCCTGCGGAAGTTATAGATGAAGTTTTCACGCACCAACCGTTGGCAGTACGTCAGGAAGTTCTTTTGTCTTTCCCGCCCCATGCCGGCAATCTGTTCGCTCCATTTCCGCATGTCCTTGATTTTTCGTTGGTAGCTCAACCGCATCAGCATGACGAAAAGGTCGAAGAAGAGCAAGTTGTCCCGGCTGGCATCCAGGCTTTTCAGTGCTGCGGTATAGCTGCCTCTGGCATTGCGTGCGAGAGCTTCCACGTCCTCCGTGGGATGGGTTTTACGGAGGGCTTCCACCAAACTTTCGTGGTCGATGCCCTTTACCTCGATTTGTTGGGTACGGCTCAGGATGGTGGGCAGGATTTTCTCCGGCTCGTCGCTCACCAAAAGGAAATTCGTTTGTTCGGGCGGTTCTTCGATGAGTTTGAGCAACTTGTTGGCGCATTCCGCATTCATTTTCTCCGGCATCCAAACAATCATGGCCTTACGTCCGCCCAAGGTGGATTTAAGTGCCAGTTTCCGCTGTATCTGGGCGGCTTCGGCCGCATAGATGAGTGCTTGTTGGTTTTCAGCCTTCATGTCGCCCAACCAGTCGTTCAAGTCGAAATAAAGCCCGGCTTGCAGCCGTTTGCGCCATGCGTCTATATACACGTCGCATACGGAACTTTCCGCTGTTTTGTATTTGATGATGGGGAAGACGAAATGGAGGTCTGGGTGTACGAAATGCGTGAAAGTCCGGCATGACGGGCATTCCCCGCAGGCATCGTGCGCCCCCGGACGGTGACACAGCAGGTATTGGGCATACGACACGGCTAAAGCCAGCTTTCCGCATCCCGAAGGTCCGCTCAGGAGCAGGGCATGCGGCACGCGTCCGGCTTGCGCTTCCTGAAGGAGGCGTTCTTTGATGTCTGTTTGTCCTACAACCCGGCTGAACATGGCTTTAGTAGATTTGACGTGCGATTTCGCGGATACTGTCCACGGCCGAAACGGTATAGAAATGGATACTCGGCACGCCGTGACCGATCAGCTCGCGGCATTGTTCCACCGTCCACTCTATCCCCACTTGTTTGGCTTCTTCGTCCGTTTTGCATTTTCCTATTTCCAAAGCCAAAGCCTGGGGCAGGTCGCAATGGAACGTTTTAGGTACTACGTTGAGTTGCGACAGTTTGGCAAAGGGCTTGATACCCGGGATGATGGGGATGGTGATGCCGGTCCGGCGTGCACGGTCCACGAAGTCGAAATACTTCGCATTGTCGTAGAACAACTGGGTGACGGCATAGGCGGCACCCATGTCGGCTTTCTGCTTGAGCACGGCCAAGTCGGCTTCCGGATTGGGTGCTTCCTCATGTTTTTCCGGGTAGCAGGCTACGCCGTATGAAAACGACGTGCCGGGAGACTTGATAGGCGAACCGTCGACAAAGAAACCTTCATTGAAACGGTTGATGTGTCCGATGAGTTCCGTGGCATGCGAATAACCGTCACCCGTGGGACGGAAGGCCGAGTCTTCCTTGGCTTTGTCGCCGCGCAGCACCAACAAGTCGCTGATGCCCAGGAATTGCAGGTCGAGCAACATGTACTCCGTATCCTCACGGGTATATCCGCTACATAGGATGTGGGGCACGACATGTATGTCGTAATGCCTTTGGATGGCTGCCGCTACGGCTATGGTGCCGGGACGGCGGCGGATGCGGAGGCGTTGCATGATGCCCCCCCCTAAGTCCTTGTACACATACTCGCTGCGGTGGTTGGTAATGTTGATATACGCCGGGTTGAACTCCCTGAGCGTATCTATGGTATGGAACAACCGGTCTATGCCTGCTCCTTTCAACGGAGGCAGTACTTCGAAAGAAAAAGCTGTTCCTTTATGGTTCTGAATCAAATCAATGACGTTCATCCTTTCTTCGTTTGTACAAAGATACGCAAAGAATCTTAATATGCAGGTAAAAAGAGGAAAGGAATGATATGTTTTTTTCAAAAGCCGATATGGAGCCGGAGCATTCTCCAATCTTCGCACTGCCCCATATCGGCTTGAAAGTTAACGGGCGGTTTGCACTTCTCCGTACAAGGCGTTCACGGTGGCACCTTTCTCAGCATTGAGTTTTCCGTACCGGTTGAGGTGTATGCCACCGTTGTTTTTAATATTCAGCGTACCTCCGGATTTCACCAATACATCGGCATTTTGGATGATGCCGCCGTCCACCTCCAACGTTCCGCCTTCGAGCACATAAATCCGGTATCCGTCACGCATCTGCAAGGTCTTGCCCGATGGGATTTTGAACGTGCCGGAGCGTACGATGATGTCGTTGGTGAACGTACCCCCTCCCCATTCGGCGGATGCGGTGAGCACTTTCGGGTCTTCATAATGTGGGACGTAT
>QWCN01000206.1_pt1 | contig 118430 bp, 110 predicted proteins | sample 1972711 | NCBI WGS metagenome assembly QWCN01 (sample SAMN09866707, study PRJNA288562) | Human gut metagenome isolate term1_stool, whole genome shotgun sequencing... | isolation source: gut | host: Homo sapiens | place: USA: California | reverse complement strand
GGCCATAGCCGGTTGCCGGTTGTCCACCGGCTATCTCGCCGTGCCGATCTCCGATCCTGTCGCACGGCCTTCAGGCCCCCTGAACTCGCAGCCCCGGCGCCCATGCCGCCGGGTCCAGCTCGCGGACGACAGCGATCGACAAGCGAACTCGTCGTCCGGGGGAGAGCGGTATGCTCACTCACAACATGGATGCGAAGTTAGCCGACATCCCGGCGACAGCGGCAAGGATCGGCCAGCCTAACCAGGCTGGCCGCCCGTCGGCCCGATTCAGAAATATTTGTCCGCTGCGCCCGTCGATGTCTCGACGGCAAATATTTCCTCCCGGGTCCTTGCCTTTGAAGCAGTCGCCCGGATCGGCTGAGTCTGCATCGCTGTTCTGAGCGTTTCAGGCAGTTTAGAACTCCGGCGCAGGAGGATAAAGTCTGCATTTACGTTATGTCACATTCTGATGTTCTCGAGAAAGTCTCTTCGCATTTCGCAGAATTGATGATCGCCAAGATCGAGTCCATGACCGAATCCTGGCAGAAGCCGTGGATCTTCGGACAGGGCGTTCTTCCCTACAACATTGTCTCCGGGAGGAATTATACCGGCGCGAACATTCTGACGTTGCTTATGCTTACGGAGGTTAAGGGCTACCAGAGCCCGGTATTCGTCACCTTTAAGCAGGCCAAAGAACTCGGCTTGCAGGTTCGCAAGGGCTCGAAACAATTTCCGGTGATTTTCTGGAAGCCCTTTTACCTGGCCGCCACTCCGGTCGAAGGCAAACCCCGCTATCTTTCGGTAGAGGATTTCAAAAATCTTTCCGAATCCGAGCGCAAGGAGTATGTGCTGCGGTTCAGCTTGCGTTTTTACCCGGTACTGAATCTCGACCAAACGGACTTTGCCGAACGGCATCCGCAGCGTTGGCAGCAGATCCTCGACCGACAGGCTCATCCCCAGCGTCCCGCAGGTACGGCGCATCCGACTCTCGAGCGTATGCTCGAGGCGCAATCCTGGGTCTGTCCGATCCGCCTGAAGGTCGGCGACCGGGCGTCCTACTCTCCGGCGGACGATATTATCGTCGTGCCTCTCAAAGAGCAGTTCTCCGATCTGGAGGTATTTTATTCCACGCTTCTTCACGAGATGAGCCATTCGACGGGTACTGCCGACCGTCTGGACCGGCACTTCGAGGATCGGTCGCGTCAGGCTTACGGCCGCGAGGAGCTGGTCGCTGAATTCTCGGCAGCTCTGGCCGGTTGCGGCCTCGGGATTTCGAGCGGCATCCGTTCAGAGAACGTCGCCTACTTGAAAGGCTGGCTGGAGAAGATCCGCGCGGAACCTGCATTCATCTTCTCGGTCCTGAGCGATGTGCGTCAGGTCGTGCGGTTCATCGGCGAACGTCTCGATGCGCAGCTATTCGGCGACACCCAACCTGATGACATTGCAGGGTAGGGGCTTCGGCCCCTTTTTTCAGGACTTTTCCCCGGCCCCTCGATACATCGAGGGGCCTTTGTCGCTCCTAAAACGTGCGACTTGCAGGTCGTTGCAAGTTGCACGTTTCTCCACGTCGCGGTAGAGCACCCCTCGCTCCGCTCGGGAGAGCGGTATTTTCTCTCTGGGCCCGACCAGGCTGCGGTTTTTGGACTCCTGTTGTTTTCAGGATTCCGCCGCCCGCGGTCTCATCCCCTTACACGTTGCCTTCAGGCCATATCTGATACAAAGGTCGATCACTAGATTTTGCCGGCCAATGAACCTGCCAATTATTTTCCTGCGGCCCTTCGGGTGAAAAAATTAACCCCGGCGTTGCCGGGGCGTGCTAAAGTAATTTTTTCAAAAATAATTGTCAGAACCCTTGTTGTGCCGGTTTATAGGAATTGATCTGCCGCCCATTCCAAAGGAACAGGCGGCAGATCGTGTTTATTACAAAATCGCAGCGATCGGAACCAGTATCAGAAAGGCTCTGAAGGCAACGTGTAAGGGGATGATCCCACGTTCTTTGAAATCTTGAAAACATCCATCGTCCGGCAAACCGCAGCCTGGCGGACCTTCGAGAAAATGAAGTTGTTCGATAGAAAGGATAAAGGGCGTGACGAGGATGTAAGCAAAACGACGACAAACAATTCAAAAACAAAACAATACAACTATGAAAGCAATCAGAAAATTTATTGATCGCATTGTGAAAATGATTTTTACCCCGGATGGATATACCGTGGATGTCTGTCTTATCAAACAGAGAGGCACCTGGGAATCGAGGTGGTTCTCGGTGAAATTTTCGAATCGGAAAGCCGCGAAGCAGTGGATGCAAAAAGTTATCGAGCGATTTGAAAATCATCCCGCATATCCGTTGAATATGGTCCTTTTGGTCGCAGTTTATACCAAATGTCAACTTAATGAGGTGCTCGACGATCATTATTGCGTAGTGCCCGACTGTTAATCGTAATTCAAAACTTTATAGCTATGTCAAATTACAACCGACAACACGCCGCAGATTTCGCCGAATGGCGAATCCGCCACCCGCACGAGGTGGTCAATACCCCCGAGGAAGCCGGGATTACCTCGACGCTCAAAGTCGGCGACAAGGTGACTTTCACGAACGGATACGGCGTGAAATTTCCGGGCCATCGGGTTCTCGGCTTTTGCAAACCTACTCTTGGCAATCGGTGTGTGTATCTCGATTATGATTGCTATTGGTTCCCGGCGGGCCTTGATGAACTCAAACTTGAAGAGTAATTGAAATTTTCGTAAATTAGAGGCGCAGTGCCTCGCAGAACCTCACGATGTACAGGTCAATCGTAATTTTTCAGATGAAACAAACTACTATTGTCGGCAACATCGGCCGGGATGCCGTATGCCGCGAGGGCGACGGCGGTCACAAATTCGTATCGTTCAGTGTCGCGTATGCCGAACGCAAGACGAACGACACGGACGAGCAGGGGAACCCGGTAACGGTTGCCCAGTGGGCGGAGTGTGAAATCTACGTCGGTCCGGAGAGCTCTGCCGAGGGGCTTTTGAAACTGCTGACCAAAGGACGCTTCATTTATATATTTATATCGAAGCCTCGGACAAGGTGGAAGCGTGGATCGATAAGAATAACCAAGTGCGATCGAGGATTCTCTATCGGGTCACTAATTTTCAGGTCTGAGTGGCAGACTCTCGGCGACCATAAGGCCGCCGAGAGTTCAAAATACGTTTTGGAGAAAAATTTGCTATATTTGCATTATGAAAAAGGAGTTGGGTAAATGGTTCATGGATATTGCCAAATATCTTTTAACGGCAGTTGTCGTTGGAGCCTTAGTTAGTGATATGGAGAATTCACGATGGTTGGTTTATGTCGGAGGAATCGGTGCAACGTTAAGTTGTCTATTTATTGGTTTGGGATTACTTCGGCAAAAGGAAACAAATAAAGCACAGGAGGAATAATTATGGCCGCATTTTGGATTTTTATTTTCATTATTGCTTTTGCAGTGGCAATATTGATTTGGAGTAGGACCGACAAGGGCAAGAAATGGTTGTTGTAATTCTTCTTCCCTTCACGCATCAACATCGCGGCCCGGCAGGTTATTCCTGCCGGGCCGTTTATTTTTCGCGCCCTTTGGGGCGCGAGAGTAGGGAAAAGTGTGAATTATTGGCTTCTCCCGAATACCCCTCCGGAGAACTCGTCAGCACTCAGTTGCCGGGTCACCGCGTGGGGACGTGCTCGCTGGAGGCTTGCCCTTACCCCGGCCGGATTCGTTCCGGCTGGCGAGCCGCGCGGCAGCACGGCCCTTTCCTGCGTGGCCATCGCGTCGGGTCAAGTATGCCCGACGACTCGCTACGCTCGCATGCGCGATGGTCACTTAGAGTTGCTGTTTTTTTGACGACTTTTCGGAAGATAATTTTTCGTTTGAAATCGGGTCCGGTCATGACCGGTTGCCGGCTACACCGGCTATTTCGCCATGCTGATCTCACCTACTTTCTTTGTATCGTGGAGCCAAAGAAAGTGGGGCAAAGAAATCTCCGGATCGCTCCGTTTGGCCGCGACTACCATGCCGTCGCGGCCAAGCACGGAACCGCTCCTACCTGCGGCAATCCTTGCCGCAGAGATCGGGAGCCTTCGGCGTTCGGACGCAAGCCGGAGACCTTGCGTCCGGCTGTTGCCGACCCGCTCGTCGCTGCGAGCCTTTCGAGCTCCGTTGAAGAGCTCAAAAGTCTCTGTTCACTCCTCGCTACCCCTTTCCGTTCCCCGCCGGGGAAACCTTCTTTTATCCTTCCAGCGCGATAAAAGAAGCAAAACCGCGTCCGCTTTCTTTGTCTTGGGGACACAAAGAAACCCGAACCAAAGAAAAGTCATTCACTTGATAATCCTTGCGCAGTGCGCTGCCACCATTCGGCCCAGGGCTTCGCTTCAGACCTGCGGATGCAGCCGAGGCTGTTCAGACGTTTCGAAGCGACTATAAGGCTTGGCTCCCGGCTTCTTCCCTTCACTATTCAACATCCCGCCTCGGCGGGGAACTCCAAAATCTTCGCAATGCGGAGATTTTGGAGTCGCAATTTACGCCTCGACAGGCTCGGCGTAAATCATCGGTATTTGTCTGTACGCTGCCATGCGCTCCGCCGGAGCCTCGCTTTGGCAGCTGACAAAAACCCCTTTCTCCCCCAAATGGGGGATTCCTTCTTTCGTGAAGAAAGAAGCAAAGGGCAGTTCGATCGGCTACCATCCCGGACTCCGCAACACGGAGTTCGGGACTTAGGTTGTGCGTTCATCGCATCGACATAGGGGCCGATTCGAACTGCGGGCGGCGATCTGCCGCCCACCCGGCTGCGCCGGAGAATGGAAAGAAAATGTTACCGGCATCTAAAATTCCGGGCGATTATTCCCGCCCTAATACCCCGGCTTTGCCGGGGTGAATTTTGCGGTCAACGGGCATCGGAAAATCTTGCCGATTTTCCAAGACCCGGTGCCCGCTGATGCCTTTCAGACGCCCGCATTTCAACGGACGAAGGCGCGATCACGCAAGCGCGATCTGTCCGAAAAAATGAGCATAACTTCCTGCTCATTTTTCGGACGCCTTTACGTCCGTCAAAATCCGGCCGATCCTGTAACATTTTCTTGTGAACAAGCGGGAATCACGCTGAAGCGTGATTCTGTATTATTGAGTGGATGTGTAATTTGTTGATAATCTGTTGTATATGTAATTCTGTTTTGTGGCTTATCATGCAATTTTGGTTGCATTTATGTGACTTCAATGATGTATGTGTCAGATTATTAGTGTTATATATGTAACATGCTGCGTAACTTTGGCAGGATTAGGCAAGTTTATCTTGCGGTGTAAAAAATTCTTGAAAAAATTGTTTCTCACTCCCAAATAAACGTAGCCCCGATATTCAATTTCTTGTGATTAATCACATAAAAATCAGTTCTTGATACCTCTTTCTATAATCCTTTTCTTTGCTCATGCTACAAAGAAAATAATAGGAATAATGAAAGCGAAAGTTGATAAACCAGCCTTATGCTCTGTTCGCATTTCTAAGGCGGCCAAAGGCAAATTAGAGATAATCGCAGAACGTAAAGGTGTATCATTGGGGAATGCGGTATCGCTTATCATCTTGCATTATGCGGCCAATAACCTGGACTATGAAGTTTCGGTTAATGATGCATACAAAACCATTCTCAATAAACTTACAGGAGTTGATATAAAATTTTCCAAGATTATTGGTCCTGTTGAACGTACCGAAGATTTTATCAAAAGCCTGGTGCGCGAAGATCGCCGCAGCGCTTCCGGATCATTCTCCGGCACTTCTCAGGATATGGATGCTTCCGATGTTCCCGCTCCCTCTTCCGACGATCGTTTGCCGCGCTCGCTCGGACTCTTGGAGCGTCTCTTTTCCATAGCTACCAGGACGACGGATTTTGAAGGTCATGCCGCGATGCAGATCCGGCTGTCACAATCCGATTTCAACCAGTTCAAACGCGAATACGAGGAATTATGTACGTCACGCAGTATGTAGACAACACCCGCTACGGTCAGAGTTCCGTTGCCGAATATGCGGGTTATCTCGAGAAGGAGCGCCTTATCCAATCGCAGTTGGATGAAACCTCCTCCCGCCAGCTGTCTGCATACCTGGACAAGCAGAACGATGTGGTCCGGGTCGAAGGGCGTGAGTATTTCTTCAACGGTATGGGCAACACCTACGATACGGAGGATGTCGTGAAGAACATCGATGCGAATGTCCGCGGGCTGAAGAAGAAGGAAGCCCGCTATTATACATTCTCGATCTCGCCCTCGAAGGACGAAATCGCCCATTTGCGCCGTACGATCGCCGACACGAAGCAGACGCTCCTCGAAGCTGGTGAGGCGATCCCTGCGAGGCTGGAGGATGATATGATGCGAAATTATCTGAAGGATTATGCCATACAGTGCATGGATGCCTATGCTCGTAACTTCGGACACCCTGAGATCCACGACAACCGGGACCTGATGTGGTTCGGGATGGTTGAGAAGGACCGTTACTGGAAGAGCCATGATTCCCATGTGCGTAACAATTCCCGGATCGACAAGGAGATTGCCCGTCTGGAAAAGCAACTCGGCGGTGGAAAGGATGATTCCGTGCAACGCCGGATTGCAGATCTCGAAGCGCAATATGTTCGGGAAAGCCATGTCCGCCTTGGCGGGCGTGACGAGATCCTGCGGGCTATGATGCCGAAAGCCGGTGACAACTGGCATATTCACGTCACGGTGAGCCGTCGTGACATCACCAATTCGATCAACCTGAGCCCCAATGCGAACGGTCGTGGGAGCAAGAAACACGTTCTGAACGGCAAGGCCGTTCGCATCGGCTTTGACCGCGAAGCGTACAAGATCGAATGCGAGCGTCTTTTCGACCGGCTCTTCGCACACCATCGGTTGCAGACCGAGAGCTATGGGGTATCCAAGCGCCTTCGGCATATGTCCGGATTCGCCTTTGAAAAGCAGTTGGCTCAAGACCGTGCGACTCGCCGGGCGGAGGCCGCGGAGTTCCGGCAGCTGGTGAGCGGCGGCTATGGGGAGTACTACGAATCCTTGCTTCAGGCCGAGCGGCTGGATGCACGGCAGTTGATGCGTCTGAAGGGGCAGTTGGTCCGTCAGCTTCGTCTGCTGAATCCAGTGTTGGATGCAACCGCTCTGATGGATTCGAGTGTCGAGGAGTTGCAGGAGGAATTGAATCGTGTTACTATGGATCAAGACCTTTCGCTTCCGCACTGGGGCCAAAGTCTGGGTGTCGGCCTCGGAGACAAGGCTGTCGAGGTTTCGGGTCTACGGGGATACCATCCGGTCCGGACTGCGCATAAGGTCCTTTGCAAAGGATTGGCCATGCGCCAGGCTGTCGATCGCCGTCGGGACGTCTTTGATCAGTGGTCGGAGATTTACCGGAATGCTTGGCATCGGGAAAACTATGTATTTGACAGTATTGCTACCCGTCGCAATACTGACTGCCTGTTCGCGCAGACGGAGTATCTGGAAGAGGTATTTGAGGGCGATTCGGTACTTCTGGAAAATGCCGTCCGTTACCTGACGGATACCGAGCGGCAGTTGGTTGGGGAATATGTACAGTGTTTTTGGCCTGAGCGCCAGCGTGAGCTTCTGACATCCTTTGTCCGTGAGACCTTTGGGGCCGACGGCGCGTATGTCAAAGACATGAAGGATTTCGAGAGCATGGTCCGGGAGCGGTTGCTTCCGGAAGATGCCCGGCGCTGCGTTGCGGAAGCCGTAAGCCGTTGTGAGCAACCTGCGACCTTCGATGCGTTGCGCCTTGAGATCGCAGCCTGTCCTGCGGACCGTGCGGCGGAGTTGACCGTGCAGCTGGAGAATTTCCAGACCGAGCGGATGCAACTCATGGAGCAGCTACGCAGCGTGTTGGCGGATCAAACGCTGGGCGTTCACGCCAAAGAGGAGTCGTTGCTGCGCTTGGCGCTTCAGGACCGTAATGTGGACAAGGCTTTGCGGGACCTTCGGGCGGGAGTAGTGAAGATCTACGAAAAGAAGCACCCGGAACTGAAGCCCCGGCAGCTCCAGAAGCAGTTGAAGGAGTTGTTCGCGGAACTCTCCAAGATCCGCGTGAAGCATCAGGCGGATTTTGCCAAAACCATCGACACGTTTATTCGTGAAGAACTACCGGGTTATCACCTTCTCATCGAGAAGCAAACCCAACTTGAACAACAGATCCGGGAGACGACTCTCGATCCCAATAAATGTGCTGAGCGAATTCTTGAGATGAATAATGAACTGGCCCGCGAGGTATCGCCCCATGCGGAGCGTCTCTTCGAGCAGCATAGCCGGCTGTTGTTCGGGCCGGAAGTCCGGTTGCGTAACGAGTATGACTTTTCCGTGTATGTGGATCAGAAATATTCTCCGGAGCAGGCCCGTCACTACAAGGACTCCCTGAAGGGTGTATATGCCCGGATCGAGGAAAAGCGCCGGGAGGTTATTCAGCGTCTTGTCCAGACAATCCCCCAAGAGGACTTGGAGAAGATACAGCGGCAGCAGAACTATCTTAACCGCTACATCAACAAATATTTCTCGGCTGCGGAATCCAAGACGAAGAAAGAGGCTTTGCAGCGGCGTGTATCCTCTTCGTGCCGTCGTGCTGTGGGTCCGGTTCCGGAATATAAGGTTTACGGAGCCGTTGCTCAGCGCGATGTGTCGGTGCAGGCTATGGCGAAGGCCGATCAGGTGAAGATGGTGCAGCCGGTCACTCCGCAGCAGTTGGCGATAAAGGCGGCGTTCAAACTCGTTGGAATTTTAACCAAAGGATATTGATATGAATGAACTTCATTTTACGATGAAATTGGCATTGAAACTTTTTGCCGGATTGATCCTGTTGGGGGTCTGGCTTATGGCGCGTCAGCAGGCGAAATTGGATAAACGGAACAGTGAAGCCCGTGCCGAAGCGCGAGAGCAAGGTTTGCCGGAACCTCCGCGAGAGATTATTCCGCGCTCCACCCTGATTATTGCCGGCGTGGCGATCCTGTTCTTGATTATAGTCTTGTTCTGGGGAAACGAGTCTACGTTATGACAAAGTTCAGTAACAGAGATTCCGACCTTTGGCCGCGGATTGAAATGGTAGTTCGATGGTCATGTATGTCGGTTAACGCCTTTGCTCGGTATATCGGGCTTCCGCGTGGCGAAAACCTCTATCAGATAAAGAGAGGGAATAACGGGCTTTCCATCCATGTCGCCGACATGATTTGTGAAAAGTTTCCTGAGATCGATGAATTGTGGCTTCTGACGGGCAAAAACAATATGTTTCTCTCAATGGATAAGTGCCGTTGCCGTGAAGTCGCGCCGAACCCCATGTATTCTGCGACGTCAGGACTGGTTGATCCTTGCCGACTATGTATCGCCGGGAGAATTCTGCCCGTGTTGCTCCAGAAGGGAGTGTGCAACCCCGTCGGCATGGCCTTCCGATATACGGAGGATTTGATTTCAAAATACCAAAACATTGAATGATTATGACTCTGTTGGGATGGTTTCTGTTGACGGCGGTGTTGATCCCGCTGCTTTATCTCTGGCGACGTCCTGCCGGAATCATGGCCGGCCTTGCAGGGCTTCTGGTTCCGGGTGGACTCTACCTCTGGGCGGGTCTTTCACTGCGGACCTACACATGGTCTTGGGCGTTGCCGTTGCTGGCGGGACAATGCCTGCTCATTCCCCTTGTGCGGTTTCTGTATGTCCGGATTTGCCGGCTTCTGAACGGCTGGTCTAAGTTCAACTTGGAGATCGAAGATAGCAATGGCCACCTGCACTATGTGAAGGGTATCAATCAGGGAACCTATATCAACGGAGGTTCGGGCAGTGGTAAGACAGCGAGTTGCAATACGGCCTATGCCCGACATGCAGCACAATTCGGTATGTCAGTCTTGGTTCATGACCTAAAAAAATATGAACTTTCGGAGGTTCTTTATCCGATCTTCCGGGCTGCTGGGCTTCCATACCATGTTTTTGCGCTTTTCGACCCTGAAAGGTCGGTGCGTATCAATCCGATCTCCCCGGAGTATATTCCCGACGAGGCATCGCTGCGCTCGCGCGTGAAGTCCTTTATCGTTGCCGTGCAGGGCCGGGAGTCCGACGACTCGACTTCTGATTTCTTCAACAATTCGGCCTCGTCGCTTTTGGAGGCGCTGATCTGGTATCTGAAACGCTATGCTCCTGAGCACTGCAACCTCCCGTTCGTGATGTCGATACTTAACAATCCGGAGCACCTGCGGTTGGAGGAAGGTCGGAAGGTTCTTCCTTTCGGGAAGCTGGAGCGCCTTCTCAAAGCCGATGCGCAGGTCTATTCGATGGCTGCCGCGTTCTTTCAAGGCACAGGCAATGCCGACACTACGAGCAACATCCTCCAGACGCTTATTCTTGCGTTGAACACGATCAATACGGATGCGGGTTTCTATTTGTTGAGTGATAACGAGATCAATCTGCGGATCAATACTCCGGGATCGAAGATCGGCCTTGGATTGGTGAATGATCCACGAAACACGACGGCCTATGCTCCGATCCTTGCGATGATCGCCGATGCCACGCTTACGATGATGAGCGAACGGGGCGGGGTTCCCGCCGTAGCCTTGCTGGATGAAGCTCCAGAGCTCCCGCTGCTGCGTGTGCAGAACTATATGGCTACGCTGCGTAGCTTAGGAATCTGTATTGTCTATACGACGCAGGACCTTAGCCAGATACAGCGGACTCAGGGCGGCAAGGAGTATAACCAGCGTACTGTTCTTTCGAACTTGGCGCATCAGTTCCTTGGGCGCACGAGCCTCGAACATACCGCCAAGTATTACGAAGGCATGATGCCGCAGGTTGATCGCATCGAGCGCAGTTACAGCACCTCTTCGAACGGTTCGAGTACCACACGGCGTAAGGTGAAACGTCCCCTGTACGAACGCTCGGAGTTCTATTCGCTCAAACAAGGTGAATTCATCTACTTCCACGGCCGGGTCGAGCGTTTCCGGTTCAAGTACTATCCGGGCTCCAAACTCCTACCTCCGCAAGTTCGGGATTTGGACCCGGCGCAAATGCGGCTCGTTGCCGAGCAGATCCGGCGTGATGCAGCAGAATTTATGAACAGATTTTCCAATATATGATTTCAACTATGAAAAAACGACTTTTTACGGCTGCCGCAATCTTGCTTGCCGCACCTCTTTTCGCCCAGACGATCAGCTGGGACCTGTCGCCTGTTACGGCATCGCTTCGCACGTTGGTTCCCAATCTGTTGGGTCTGCTATGTTTTGTGGCCTTATTCGGCTGGACGATCTGGAACCTTGTTCAGAACTGGAAAGATCGTGCTGAGATCCTTTCCAATGCCGGCTGGGCTCTGGTGATTATTGCCGTCGGCTATGGTATGGTGTACGGTGCGATGAATGTTTTGCTGCGATGAAGTTGTATGTCAATCGCAGTATCCGGGACAAGGCGATGGTGTTGGGGCTTCCTGCCGAGAACTTTCTTATCTGCTTGGGCTTGACATGTGCCCCTGTGCTTATCGTGGTGTTTCTTCCGGTGTTTATCATCGTATGGATTCCGTGGGCATGCGGGATCTATTGGCTTTTCCGCAATATGGAGCATCTGAAACGTAATCTGCATTACGGAAAACAATATCCCCTTCATCTTAAAAACCGCTGATGATGTTTCATGCTATCTTGATTCTGCTGGTGTCGATCGTCGGACTTGTCGTCTGGCTGTTGTTCCAGTCGTATCCCCGCCCGAAGTCCCGTAGCTTCAATGCTTCGGAGCTTCTGGAGGACGTTTCCAATAATTGGCTGTTGACCATTCAGGGCGATGTCGCCTTCTGCTATCGGTTGCAGCTTCCGGAGGTTCGATCGTTGTCCGAGGATCAATACGACCGCTTGAATGAGATCTGGCGTGTCGCCCTAAAGGATCTTCCGCAGGGGACGATCATCTTGCGTAGTGATCGGTACGACCGGCAGTTGTTCGACGCCTCGGCGATGCCGGAAAACTCGTACATACAGCGTGAGGAGAAGGCATTTGCCGCGGGACGTATGCAGACGTGCGACATGTCCTGCCTGTTCGTCGTGTTCACGGGCTTCCGTGCGACGCGCGATCCGCGGTCCCAGAATCCCTTTGTACCGCTGACTCACGCCACGTTCTGTTCTGAGGATCAAGAGTACGTGCGCTTTACCCGTGCAGTCGATTCGATGTACCTTCAGTTTCAAGGTTCCGGGATCATCGGTATTGAGCCGTTCGGGGAGGAGGAGGTTCGTGAATATACCCGTTATTTCTTCAATGGATTTCAGACCGACTACCTGACGGATGTGGATGCTGCGGGGTGTGATTTCCGTGTCGGCGACCGCTATGTCGGCGCCGTGAGCCTTGAGCATGAGCGTCAGTTCCCGGAGGTCCTGACTACACCGGCGCCGGGTCAGGGTTCGCAGCTTCCGGTGGGGATCATGGAAGAGCTGGGCATCCTGTTGCCTGTTCCGCATCTGTATAATCAGATTATACGGATTTCAGGGCATGAGCAGGAGTATGCGCTTGTCAAACAGACTTTGGACACCTTTCGCAAGAACCGGGGGTTCTCGGAGGAGAACGACGACCAAGTGCGGCGTCTGGACCGCACGCGCGAAGAGATCAGCGACGATTTGGATGCTATGTTGGTCCGGGGACATACGAATATCATCTTCTGGGGTGAGAGTGCTGAAGAGGTAAAAGAGTACCGAACGCGGATCACGAATTATTTGAGGCAGGTCCGTGATTTCGAGCCTTCGGTGCCGATGGGTGCGGAGCTTCGCAATATCGTGTTCTGCTCACATCCTGCAACGGTAACCTGCATGGACCGGGATTCGTTTTACTTGGTTGATCTTCGGCAGGCGTTGGCGCTGTTTCAGCATACGGGAAGTTACAGGTCGGATGCCGAAGGCGTTTTTTTCAGTGATCCTGTCAACCATCTGCCGTTGCGCTACGATCTCTACGATCCACATCGGAAATATGTCGATTCCCGCAATATTGCGGTGATAGGACGCACGGGAGGAGGTAAAACGGTGGACTTGGAGAAGATCGTCGGGGACTATCACAATGATTCTGCAGCGGAATACGTGAACATCATCATCGACTGCGGCGGCTCGTATGACAAGGCCGCCCGGCTGTATGATCCTGAGGAGGTTTTTATCTTCCGCTACAACAGTAGTGATCCATTAGGGCTTGATCCGTTTGCCGTTGCCGACGTCGACAATGGTGAGAGTGTGGACGACATCTGCGAGACGCTGTGGCTTATCATTAAGCCGGGAGGTATTCCGACGGCCGAGGAAGAGGTGTCGCTGCGCAAGATCGTCATGTCGTACCTGCATATCGTCGCAGCCCCCTCTTGGCCGGGATTCTACGTCTGGCTGCGCGACAACTATCAGCTGATTCTTGAGAAGAACGAGATCCGCAGCGCTTATTTCGACGTGAGCCAGTTTGTACACAACGGCAGCGAGTGGTGCGAGGGCGGCAGCTATGGGAATGTTTTTGCACGCAGCGAAGACCCTACGACACGTTTGAAGGGGAAACGGCTGCTGATCTTCGAATTGGAGAATATCCGCTCGAAACCCCAGTTGTTGAGTATCGTCGTACACCTGATCGGCATCACCATCCGAACGCTTGTCTGGGAGCAGATGGGTAAGCGAGGCTTCATTATCTACGAGGAGTTTGCCGAGTTGATGCAGAAGCCGGTGATCTTCGGTGCCGTGCTGTACCAGATGCAGGCGATCCGTAAGAAAGGCGGTTCGGCGTGTATCGTTTTGCAGAACCTCGACCAGCTGGCGTTGAACGCCGAGGACAGGTATAAGAAAGACGGAGGAGCTGCCGGCGCCCTGATGAAGAACATCGAGACGGTGATCTTTCTGGCTGGAGCAGATCCCACGGGCTTTGAGAAATACTCGACGGGCTTCACCGAGCATGACCGGCAATGCGTCTTGTCGCTGAGGAACAACTTCAATACGCCGCCCATGTATTCCTCTTTCTACATTTACCGGAGTAAGAAATCGACCCTGATGAGTCTTTGCATAAGCCCTCGGACCTATCTGGCATTCCAGACCGAGGGTGAAGTCTGTGACGAGCTCGGTCGGCTGTATGCCCAAACCAAGTCGATGGAACGAGCCATCGAGCAATACGAACGGATTCACAGTGCTAATTAATACTTCTATACTTATGAAACGATTATTCTTAATTTTTGCAGTTATTTGCGGAGCTGCTCAGGTGCAGGCCCAAATGGTTGTGACGGCTCCGTCCCTTGAAGTTCAGGAGGCTCTGAACCACGTCGAGCAGATGCAGCAGGCTGTCCAGACCTACCAGACGATGATGGGTGTGAAGCAGGGTATCGATAAAACCGTCGATGCCGTTGAGAAGGTCAACAGCAAGCTGGCTACGATCCGCGAGGTGCAGGAGATCGCCACCCGCTCGGCGGCCTGCGTTAAAAGGATTCAGCAGGTTTATGACAAGATTTCGGCCATGAAGGTCGACCGGCGCTATACGACCAACCTGTTGTCGTTGTGCAGCCAGACGACGCGCGAGTGCGTCAACGTCACAGCCTATGGCGCGAAGATCTTTACGAGCAATTTCCTCCGACTGAGCGACGCGGAACGCCTGAACGAAACCCGGCAGGTCCTCGACAACATCGACAAGCTCTTGGCCCGTGTAAACTATATCAATCTTCAGGCGGATGCCGTGAAGTTCAACAACCAGTTATTGAACGCATATTTCAAGTGATATGAATCTGGATTTTTTGGACCAACTCGTCATTTCCCAAGCGACGATCCCTCCGGTAGTAAGTCGTATCGCAGGTTTTTTTCTCTTGGTGCAAGCCTTGCTTATCGTCCTTCAGAAGAAGAACGATCCGCATAAGGCCATCTGGGAGGATATTCAGGGTGTTCTGCTGGCCGGCCTTGTGGTGTTCCTGTTTCCGGAATTTATCCAATTCGCCGAACTGCTGGTGAACTCTACGGCACGGATTACGGCCAATCCTCAAAGTATGATTGCGGATCTTATGCAAACGACGCTTCTTGGCGAAGAGGCCGTAGAAGAAGAATCCGCCGGAGGCTATTTTTCGTCGATGGTTGGCATGTTCACGTCGTTTATGAATGGCGGAAGTGCCAATATCGGCTCCTTCATGTTTGCCAATTATATTCTCAAGCCGTTGGCCGATATTGTCAACGTATTATGCTTTCCGACCTATATGTTCATCCGTGCGGCATCACTGAAGATCGCCTATTTCGTGGCGCCTCTGGTCCTTGTCCTGGGGGCTTTCGAGCCTTTCAGGGCTTTGTGGAAACATTGGTTTATGATCTATTTCGCGCTGCTGTTCGCAGGGCCCGCCCTGATATTGGCGAACAACTTTTGTGAGGATTGTTTCGCGGTCTATATCAACCTGACGGATTCTCCGATTCTCGGGTTCATCATGGTCGCCCTGGCGCGGTTCAAAATCTTTCAGGCCGTATTGGATTTATGTTACAGAATATTCCGAGTTTAGCCATGATCCCTGAAAAGATACAATCCATGCGCCGCAGCCTGGTGCGCAATAACCTTATCACGATTCTTTGCCTTATACTGGTTCTGGTGTGTTTTATCCTGAACTACCTCGAACGGCGTGAGGAACGTGAGGAGCGTATGAAGTATGCCTATTATGTAGCGACCGACGGCGAGGTCATTCCGGCCCGGTACGCCCAGCGGCGGGACAATCTCGAGATCGAGATTCGCCACCACCTGTCCATGTTCGTCGAGGACTGGTACAGCCTGACGCAATACGATTGGGAACGCAAGGCGGAGGCCGCCGGGTGGCTCGGGGGCAACAGCCTCCGGGATGCTTTCCTGACACGCCGGAAATCGGGTTTCTTCAACCGCTTCATTCAGCGAAATGTGGTTCAGGAGGCGGCGATCAAAGATTTGCAGATCCGCCCCGCAGAAGACGGGAGTTTCGCTTTTGAATTGGTTGTGGATATTCAGGAGCGGATGGATACTTACTCACGGTTGTGGAGAGTCCTGGCCAGCGGATCGATCCACGTTATCGAGCGCAGCTGGCCGCATAATCCCCACGGTCTTTTGATCGAACCCTATCTGGAGAATAAAATTTTCGAAGTCCATGAATAATCGAATGAAGATCCTGCTGATTGCAGGAGCGGTCATGGTGCTGCTGCTTGTCGCCGGCTACTTGAAACAGCAGGACCGGAACAGCGATGGTTCGCAGAACAGCGTGACATCAATCGAGGCCGCAATCGATGATAAGACTTACACGTCCAAGAAGGCGGCTTATGAGGCATATGCCAATGAAAAGGAGAGTTTCTACAACCGTCCTCCGAGCGGATTTGAACCTATGGCCGAACACCCTGAGCCGTCGGCCTCCAAATCGGAGAATGCGCAGTCCGCATCGATCACGACGCTCCGGGTTGATCGAAAAGCCTCGGAGGAGCAGTTCGATGCCGCCTATGAGGAGATTGCGCAGAACATGGATCAGATCTATGAGGGTGAAACGTCTGTTGGCCGGTCCCGGCAGGCCGCGTCGAGTGCTCCGGATGGGCCGGCGACGAATGAGCAGGTGGTGGATGAGGCCACCCGTCGTAGGCAGGCCATGATGCGCGATTGGGGAGTCGGCCAGTCCTTACAACCGGGACAAGGCAATCCTCCGGGAGCCTCCATGTTCCGGGCCGTGATTCACGGTACGCAGCTCGTTAAGTCCGGGCAGACGGCATTGTTCCGGACCAAAGAACCGATTCGCTACGGCAGCTTGGTAGTCCCGGCCAATACGCTGCTGTCCGGAGTCGCGGCGATCTCGGAAAACAGACTTTCCGTGAAGATCAACTCGGTGCGCATGGGCCGCGAGGTGTTCTCCCTGCCATTGGCGGTCTATGGGTCGGACGGGATTCAGGGAATACCGCTCAACTACGACGAAGTAGGGAAGATTGCCAACTCGCAGACCTCCATGACGGCGGTTCAGGAGGCCAGCTCGGCCGTGTCCCAATACGGAGGAACGGTCGGCCGGGTTGTCGGGTCGATGATCTCCGGAGTCGGTAACCAAGTGCGCAGCGCCAAGACCGTAGAGATAAAACTGATAGACAATCAGATCGTAATTCTTAAAATCGACGAAAGATGAAAAGATATTTATTCGTGATGGCCGTTTTGGGCATGGCGTTTTCGGCAACGGCACAACAACGGATCGAGTGGCGGCGGGACAAGGTGACGCAGATCATATTCCCGGCCGATGTCGTGAAATTCCGGACCGGATACACCTCCGATGATGCGATCTCGCAGAGCGACGGTCGTGTGATGTATATTCAGCCGGTGGATACGATGCCCGAAACGAACCTGAACGTGCAGACCGCCGACGGACGCTATTACGCCTTCGATGTGGTATATAATAACGCGGCTTCGGAGGTCAACTATATCGTATCTCCGTCGATGGCCATTTATCAGGAAGAGCAACTCTCCGAAGATCCGCAGACAGAGCCCCGGCCCTTCAGAGCGGAACAGCCGGCGGTCGTAGATGAGACCCCGGTCGAAAGGTTGACTCCGGAGCTGCTGTTCGCCAAAGTCCGGAAACAACCCGATTACATCGTGGCCAACAATGTGGCCCGGCTCCAGAAACTCACGATATTGCTCAAAGGCGTCTACGTGGACGAAGCGCACGTCTACTTCAAATTCCGTCTTGAGAACAGTAGTAACGTTCCTTTCGACGTCGATTATATCGCATTCTCTGTCACGGCTCGCAAGACGAAAAAGACATCGACGCAGGAACGTTTGCAGATCCTTCCCGTCGGGGTCGATACGAAGATTCATCGCGTGGATGCAAAGTCCTTTTGTGAGGTGATCTACCGCTTTGAGAAGTTCACTATCGGTAAGGAGAAAATTCTGCTGGCCGAGGTGCTTGAGCAGGGAGGTGATCGTAATATCACGCTCAGAATCTCTGAAGACTTTATCATCGAGGCCCGTAGACTATGAGCCGGAGAAAGGGATTCCGGGCTTTCTGGAAAGCTGAAGGAGAATTAGGGCGAACGGCGCTCAGGGCTGCCGGACACTTGTTTCGGGCACTTTATTGTGAGATAGAAAAGTTCATAACCATTTTTAAGCAAAAGAGAAATGAGAAAGAAAATCATGTTGTCGATGCTGGCCGTTATGACGGCAATGACCGTACAGGCACAGATCGGCTATAAGGGGCAGGTGACTGCGGCCATCGATGGCGGTATCACGCACCTCGGAGGATTCGTCGGTGCTGCACGGATCGGGGCCAATCTTTCCCCGCATTCGGTATTAGGGGGCGGTGTGATGTTTGACAAGACCCGCTATGATGCCACGCTGGGAGATTCGTTCGATGCAGCGCAGTGGCTCGGTGAGATTCATTATCAATATGCTGTAGCGCTGAACAGGTTTGTGCTGCTACCGTCCGGAGGGCTTCTTCTTGGGGGTGAGAGTTGCGATAGGCTGTCACGTCAGGGTAATCTGCTGGCCTATCAGAACCAGTTCGTGTACGGCCTTTTTGCTGAATTCGGTGTGGAGTATGTGTTCGGCAGGCATTGGGCGGTAGCTGTTAACCCTCGTTTGCAATACCTTATGAAAACCAGTTTTGATAGTTTGAAGCTGTCTGGGAGCGTTGGGCTGAAGTTCTATTTCTGAATAGATCGATGGATCGTTGCAATTCGGGTTTGAGTGTATGTAATTTTAATTTTCGAGCGTAAATAAATAAACGAATTTGATCGCTTGAATTTCTTTGTTATTTTTGTGAAAAAGATCGAGTTGTATGACATACAAGGAGGTATTCTCGATTTTGCTTGCACGGAGAAAGTCTGAAAATAGACGATTTCTTCCCTTCACGATTCAACACGATGGCACCAGATGGCAGAATACGATGATAGATTGAGCCTGGCGGCATATCCTTTTCCTGAGATTAATCGGAGAGATATGGTTTTCGCCACGATCGAGACTGATCCGATTTTGCTTGAAGAGGCGAAAAAGAGAGGCTTTTATATGAAAGACACTCCTGCGAATCGGATGTTCAACGAACTGTTCAACAACGGCGGACGATTGATCTGTAAGGAGGAGATAGATCCGAATTACCTGAAAAGGGCCATGCTATATCTGAAAGCGCTGATGCGAAGTTTTGTTCCACGGCATGAGGAAAAAGAGGCTGTCTGTGCAATGTTGCTGGATGAATTGGCATTGGAAGTAGTACCTGGTAAGAAATAATTACAATGGCAAAAGGAAAATATACCCGCAAAGAGGCTGGGATTAAGGCTTATTGGGAGGTCACCGGAGAGGAATTACCATCGCGTGTTACAGTTGCGGAAATACGTGAGTATTCGAAGGCGCTGCCGGAGGATAAGCGCAAGCGCTGCCACGAACTGTACCTTCAGTATATGAGTATCGGCCGGCCCGAGTATCTTGAGCATTATTCTAATCGTTAACCAAACAGAAAATGGACGTTCAGATCATACAGAATAAAATTTACGAGATTCGTGGTCAGCGGGTCATGTTGGATTTCGATCTGGCAGAACTCTATCAAGTCTCGACCAGTGCATTGAATCAAGCAGTAAAACGTAATATGGAGCGTTTCCCGGAAGAATTCATGTTCCGTATCTCCGAAACAGAATGGGGAAATATGTCATCACAATTTGTGACGACATCCAGAGCAAAACGGCCCAAAACATCTTTGCCTTATGCTTTTACTGAACAGGGTGTTGCAATGCTTTCTGCGGTTTTGCGTAGTAAACCAGCTATACAAGTAAGCATCTCTATTATGAAAGCCTTTGTCGCTATGCGCAATTACATTCTGCAATCTACCCAGGTATCAGCCGAGCTGCTGGAGTTACGTAGCCGGTTGCAGTTGGTTGAGCGTGACTGCCGGGAGAACCTGGAGGCTGTGAATGATTTGAGCGAAGATGTACGAAAAGACATCGATGCGATTTATGAGGCTATTGGGGCCTTGTCCGTGAAATTGCCGAAAATTCAGACCCATGCACCGAGAATAGGATATAAAAAATAGACAATGGAGATTTGGGTATACTGATTAAACTAAAAAAGTAATATTAGGCTAAAATCTGATCGCTTTGTAGCGTTTGGGTACTTATGCTAGCGTCCACGGGCAAGCATTGCCAATGCGATAGGACCTGCGATATTCAACTCGTCCGCGTAATCGGGTTCAGTACTTTTTTGTAGATTTACAAAAGTGACCGATTATGCCTTGGTCGTGGATTGTTGACAGTTTTTTTCAGTATAGGTTTTAGGTGAGAATCCGAACTTTTTGCGGAAAAGGCGCGTGAAATAGTTCGGAGAAGAGAAGCCTGTGGCATAGGCTGCTTCTGAGACTCGATAGCCGGCTTTAAGCAATGATAGCGATTCATTGAGACGGAAATGGTTGATGTATTCCGTGCCCGACATGCCCACCAGACTTTTGAGCTTGAGGTAAAACTGAGTGCGACTGACTCCGGCATCGATCATCAGCTCATTGACTGAAAAACTCTCCTTTGCATAATTCTTCTTGATGATGGCGTCGATGCGTGCCATGAATTTCGCATCGTGCGTATTGTTAACCAGTTCGGTCGAGTCGGCCTGGCCTGCTATGTAGCGACGAATCAACTTTTCACGCGATTGAATTAGGTTGCGCACTTGTTCCTGCAGGACGGTAGGGTGAAAAGGTTTCTCGATGTAAAAATCGGCCCCCGTGCGGTAACTCTCGATGGCGGTGCCCGATTTGGCCGTGAGCAGAATCATCTGAATGTGAGACGTGGCCACATGCTCTTTGAGTCGTTTGGTCAACTCATAGCCGTTCATCACCGGCATCATGACATCGCTGATGATGATGGCCGGTATTGTTTTCAGTGCCAACTCCCAGCCCTCTTGTCCGTTAGAAGCCGTGAGAACGCGATATTCGTCATTGAATAGTTACGAATCGGGAGTGGAACGCTATATCGCAAAACCGTTCAGTCCTCAGATTCTCCTCATGCAAATCTCCAACCTACTCCACCTCAAGGAGAACCTGCAAAAGAAATACATCGCCAACCAGCTTCCGCTCGACGAGGTGGTCTCCGACAGCAAGGACAAACAATTGGTTGGGAAGATTGAGCAGTATATCCGCGATCATTTCGACAATGAGGAGTTGTCAATCAATGACATCGTTGCAGCGGTGGGCCTGAGCCGTACATTGCTTTATGTGAAACTCAAGTCTACGGTGGGCCTTTCGGCCACACAGTTTATCACCAATATCTGCCTCAAAGAGTCGCTGAAACTGCTCATGCAGGACTACCATATTTCCGAAGTGGCATATAGCTGCGGTTTCTCCTCGTCGAATTATTACACCCGTTGCTTCCGCAAGCAATTCGGCATCTCCCCCACAGAATACCGCAAATCCTTCGAACAAGCGAACGATCAGGAAACAGATGGCAATTGAAATCCCTTAGAACTTCTTCACTGCCGTGTCCCATCGGATTGCTTCGATCTGGAATGGTATATGGACAAAATCGGATTCTGGTGCGTGTACTTTTGTGGAAACAAGGCAGATTACTGATAGAAAACGGAGGAAGATGGTTCCTTCTGTAGCGAATGTATTGTATGGTTATCGTCCATCAACATGATGGAAAGAGCTGATTCGCAACGGTGGAAAAAACAGGAGTATAAAGTTGGACGATCCGATAATTTATTCTATATTTGCTGCGGGTAAAGGTATCCGGCATATCCGTTCCGAGCGATATGTGCGGTTTCATACAGAGGCATACGCATAGACAGGAGGTTTTCTTCCAATGTTTATGTAGATGCATTTACAAAATAGTCTTCATCGAAAAGGGATCATTTCGGTTGGAACCTGGCTGGTCGATACTGTCAAAATGATAGACAGTTATCCGGCGAGGGGCAACCTTGCGACCATTCGGCAGATAGATGCCGGATTGGGAGGGTGTGCCCACAACGTATTGGCCGATCTCTCGGCGCTGCAATCCGGTTTGCCGCTTTATGCGGGGGGATGCGTTGGCGACGATTCCGACGGCAAACGGATTCTGCGGGAGATTGCGGATCGGGGTATCGATACGCAGAATATGCATGTCCTCCCCGGAGAAACCACCTCCTATACCGATGTCATGGGCGAAATCGGCGGTCAGGCGTCTCGAACCTTTTTTCACTACCGGGGCGCGAATGCCCGGCTTTCCCCCTCGCATGTTTCATCGGTCGCCGTTCCCGCGAAGATATTTCATTTGGGGTATCTGCTCCTGCTGGATGAACTGGATAAGTGTGACCCGGAGTACGGTACGGTGGCCGCCCGAGTGCTGCACGACCTTCAACGGCGCGGATATGCGACTTCGGTGGATGTGGTATCCGAAGAGGGCGACCGGTTCCGGCAGGTGATCGGTCCGTGTCTTCCCTATGTGGATTATTTCATCGTCAACGAAATCGAAGCCGGTGCATGCTCCGGCAGGGCCCTGCGGAAAAAGGACGGCAGCCCGGACCTCGAAGAGATCGCACATGCGGCGCAGTGCCTTATGGAATGTGGTATTAGGCAGACGTGTGTCATCCATTTTCCGGAAGGCGGCTATCGGCTCAACAGGGACGGCACGGCCCATTACGAACCTTCGCTGCATCTGGATAGTGCGCAGATCCGTTCGACGGTCGGTGCCGGGGATGCATTTTGCGCAGGGATGCTCTATGCGCTTCACGAAGAGCTGCCCCTGCGGGAAAGTCTTCTGATCGCCAACGTCTCGGCGCGTTTCAATCTGCGCAGCACGACGAGCACGGGAGGCGCCCCCACGCTGCGGGAAATCCGGAATTTTATTCGTCAAAACTATCAAAACGTATCATTATGAAAAGATCGGAAATCAATGAGTACATCCGTACGGCCAGACAGTTTTTCGAAGCGCATCGATTCTTTTTGCCGCTGTGGGCCGACTGGTCCCCGGAGGTCTGGGCCGGAAAAGGAAAGGAATGTGCGGAAATCGTACGAAATCAGTTGGGTTGGGATGTGACCGATTTCGGCGGTTCGGACTTCCGCAAGGAGGGATTGACCCTCTTTACGGTCCGCAACGGGAACGCGCTGCGGGACCGCAAGGTCTATTGCGAGAAAATCATGTTCGTGCAGAAGATGCAGGTCACCCCGATCCATTTCCACTGGAAAAAGATGGAAGACATCATCAATCGTGGAGGCGGCATGCTGTGTATGAAACTCTGGAAAGCCGACGGCGAGGAGCGGCAAAGCAGCGAGGAGTGTACGGTCAAAATCGACGGAATCGCTACGCGGATCGCGGCCGGAGAGGTTCTCAGACTGCGTCCGGGGCAGAGCATTACGTTCGAACCGCGCATGTACCATACCTTTTGGGCCGAAGAGGGTGACTGCATGGTCGGCGAAGTATCGGCCGTGAACGACGATGCGGCGGACAACCGGTTTCTCGAGGAGCAGAACCGGTTCCCCCGAATCGACGAGGACGAGCCGGCTGCATTCTGTCTTTGCAATGAATATCCGGTGTTATGAAAGTGCACGACCGAATCACGATTCCCGTTCGTTGGGAGGTCGGCTGTTCGGCGCAGGCGGAGACTTCGCCCGCCGAATTCGTGCCGGCTCAGGTACCCGGCGCCGTGCAGCTCGATTTTGCCCGCGCACTGCATTATCCCGATTACGGAAGCGGGGAGAATTTCAGGCGCTTCGAGTGGATGGAAGACAGGCACTACCTTTACCGTGCCTTTTTCCCGCATCCCGGTCTGGAGCCGGGACAAAGACTCTGGTTCGTATCGAAGGGCATCGACTACGCGTTTCGAATCAGTCTCAACGGGCGGTGTTTGTACGCTCGGGAAGGGATGTTCGCGCCGGTGGAGATCGATCTTACGGAGTGTCTGATGGAAGAGAACCGGCTGGAGATTGCTATTTCCCCCGTCCCGAAACTGCACCCGGCACCCGCGGACCGCAGCCAGGCCGCCGGTGCGGTGAAACCGCCGGTCAGTTACGGGTGGGATTGGCATCCGCGGCTGATTCCGCTCGGAATCTGGGACGACACCGTGCTTGAAGTTCGGCATGCCGCATCCATTCGGGACGTTCACGTCGGGTATGTGCTGTCCGAGGACCTGCAACAGGCGGAGCTGACCTTGCGGGCGCAGACCTCCGCGGTCGAGGGGCTTCGCTACCGGTGGACGCTGAGAGACCCCGACGGAGCCGGCGTCCTGTACCGGGAGGGCGAACTGGAGCGGGAGGTCGAAATCGGGGCCGTGCTGGAAAGCCCCCGGTTATGGTGGACCCATGACCACGGCGCACCGGAGCTCTACGAGTCGGAGTTCGTGATCCGCTCTGCCGCCGGGGAGGTGCTGGACCGTGCGGTCTCGCACATCGGGTTCCGCCGGATCCGGCTGGTGATGAACGAGGGAGCCTGGGACGAACCGCGCGATTTCCCCAAGGGACCGAGCGTCGATCCGATACAGCTCGAACTCAACGGGCGGCGGGTCTTCGCCAAGGGGACGAACTGGGTCAATCCGGAGATTTTTCCCGGAACGATTACGGAAAAACGCTACGACGAACTGCTCGACCTGGCACTCGAGGCGAATTTCAACCTCCTGCGGGTCTGGGGCGGCGGCATCGTCAACAAGGATTCGTTCTACGATCTCTGCGACCGAAAGGGACTGATGGTGTGGCAGGAGTTTCCGTTGGCCTGCAACGACTACCCGGATGACGATCGTTATCTCGCGGTACTGGAACGCGAGGCCGAAGCCATCATCCGCAGACTGCGCAAACACCCCTGTCTGGCGATCTGGTGCGGAGGCAACGAACTGTTCAACAACTGGTCCGGAATGACCCGGCAATCGTGGGCCCTGCGCCTGCTCGATGCGCTGTGTTACCGCCATGATCGTCACACGCCCTTTCTGCCGACTTCGCCTATCTATGGGATGGGGCACGGCAACTACGTTTTCAAATGGGAGGGCAGGGAGGTCCTCGAGACCATGTTAGAGAGCCGGAACACGGCCTATACCGAGTTCGGAATGCCGGGAATCTCTCCGCGCAGCGTGCTGGAGCGGGCTCTGCCCGCCGAGGAGCTGTTCCCGCCCCGCGAGCATTCGTCCTGGCAGTCGCATCATGCGTATCATGCGTGGGATGCCCTGCCCGACACGTGGCTGTGCATGGGTCTGCTGGAGGAATACTTCGGAGCCGCGGATACGCTCGACCAACTGATCGAACGAAGTCAGACGCTCCAGTGCGTCGGCTACAAGACAATCTACGAGGAGGCGCGGCGGCAGAAACCCTATTGTTCGATGGCCCTGAACTGGTGTTTCAACGATGTGTGGCCGGTGGCGGCCAACAATTCGCTGATCGCCTATCCCGCCGAGCCCAAACCCGCTTTCAGGGCTGTTGCGGCCTCCTGCCGGCCCGTTTGTACGAGCGCCCGGTTCCGGAAATTCGTCTGGACGGCCGGCGAGATGTTCGAAGCCGAACTGTGGGTGCTCAACGACCGCTTCGCCGAGGCGCCCGGCCTGAAGGTCAAGGTCTGGCTGGAAACCCCGGCCGAGAGCACGTTTTTGCTCGAATGGAATTCCCCGCAACTGAAACCCAACGCGAACGTGGCGGGGCCTACCGTGCGCTTTGCGCTCTCGGAGGATGCGCCGCCCCGGTTCGTGCTTCGGCTGGAGGCGGAGCATTTCCCCGAGTACGATTCGGAATATCTCTTTCTCGCTCGTCCGAAGGAGACCGAAAGCCCACGCACGGCAGTCATGAATGTATAACCCAATCACTCATAAAATCTCAAAAAACATGAAAAAACTAGTTGTATTTGTCGCAATCCTCCTCTCGAGTGCAACGATGCTTTGCGCGCAATATCCTGCCGACTGGCGTCCGGCGGATGTTCACGGAGCCTTGCAGGTCAAGGGACGCTTTCTGTGCAACGAGCGCGGCGACACGATTTCGCTGCGCGGCGTGAGTTTCGGATGGCACAACCTGTGGCCGCGGTTTTACAACCAGGCGGCATTGAAATGGCTCAAAAACGACTGGAAAGCGTCGGTTTTCCGGGCGGCGATGGGGGTATATAAAGGAGTGGAAGACGGCTATCTCGAAAACCCCGATTTCGCCCTCAACTGCATCGAGCCGGTAATCCGCGCGGCCATTGCCGAAGGCGTCTATGTGATCATCGACTGGCATGCCCATGATTTCCATCCGGAGGAGGCGAAAGCCTTTTTCCGAAAAATGGCCCGGGAATACGGCGCATATCCCAATGTGCTGTACGAGATATTCAACGAACCGACCCATGAACATTTCTGGCCCGAAATCAAGGCCTATTCCGAAGAGCTGATCGCCGCGATACGCGAGATCGATCCCGACAACATCATCCTCGTGGGTACCCCCTCGTGGGACCAGCACGTGGATATTGCGGCGGCCGACCCCATTCAAGGAGTCGAAAACATCATGTATACATGCCACTTCTATGCGGCGAGCCACAAGTCGGATCACCGAAATCGCGTGCAGAAGGCGATCGACATGGATTTGCCGATCTTTTTCACCGAGTGTGCCGGAATGGAGCATACGGGCAACGGATTCCTCGACATTCCCGAGTGGACGGTTTGGGTCGAATTCATGGAGAAAAACCGCCTGAGCTGGGTGAACTGGTCCATATCCAACAAAAACGAGACCTGCTCGATGATTCTTCCCCGCGGCAGTTACGAAGGGGGCTGGGCCGACGACGTGATCAAACCGGCCGGCATTCAGTGCCGGAAATTTCTTCGCCGCTACAACGGCGGCGATCCGGCCTATGCGGACGGGGAAAAGTAGAATAAGGAACTCCGGTTCCTCTCCGACGAAGACGGGTCCGCAGCTGCGGACCCGTCGTTTGCTTCCGGAAGCGGGCTACGAACCGTTTTTTTCATCCGCCGCCCGGAATATGGAGGGGGGGGGAAATAACTGCGGTTTGACATCGATCGCAAAACGGTACTTGTCGCCGTGATAGAGGGAATATTCGATCTCGATGATCTCTCCGCCCCCGGTCATACACACTCCGTTGAGGATAAATGCGGGCAGCGGAAGTTCATTTTCGAAATAGTTGTCCGCCGCATCGGGATAGAGGATCGTGGTGCTGATCGTGCGGTGTATGTTTTCGATCTTCAATTTGTACTTCTCTTCATAAAGGCGGACCAACGGCTGGCCCGTCTCCACGAGATGGATGTTTTTGCAGGCAGTCATCGAGATATAACGTGTGTCGTCCTTCATCAGTATGTCGTTCGCATAGCGGAGCCGGTGATATTTGAGCACCGGGCCCTCGATGGAAAAAATACGGCCGTTGACGTTCGTGGAGATTCCGTTTTCGATGATGGTTTTCTCCATCAGAATGGTTTTCGGAGTAAAACCCTCGTGGATCAGGTTCTCTTCGAAACTCTCCTTTATGGCATCCAGCGACCCGAGAATTCGCGTCAGATGCATCTCCTTCGAGCGGTTGAGGACGAATGTTCCTTTGCCTTTGATTCGCGTGACCCATCCTTTCAACTCGACGTCCAACAGGCTTTTGCGTGCGGTGGTGTTGCTGATTCCGTATTGCTGGATCAATTCGTTCTCCGACGGGACCCGGTCCCCGGGACGCAATTCGCCGCTTTCGATTCGGGCGATGATTTCCTGGCTGATTCGGATGTATTTGCTTTTGCTTGAGTTCATGGTGCGGTTGTTTTGGTAAGGGGTAGAAATCAGTCGGGCAGGATGGCGCCGTGCGCCGCCAACAGGTTACGGACTTTGTCGAGGGAGACCTTTTCGGGCGTCGTGTTCTCCTTGCAGGCTATGGCGGCCACCGCGCCGGCGGCCTGTCCCATGGCCATGCACGAGGCCTGAACGCGCAGCGCGGAATTCGCGAGACGGTCGCTGCTGACGCTGCGGCCCGCGACGGTCAGATTCCGGCTGCCCCTGGGGATCATTGCCCGAAGCGGAATCGTTGCGACCACCGAATCCCGGAGGTGCCTGGGTTCCACCCCGTGGCTTACGTGGAGGTCGATGGGGTAGAAGGAGTAGCAGAGCGCATCCTCGAAATGCCGGCCCGAGACGTAATCGTCCCGCGTGATGCGGTACAATCCATCGATCCGGTAGGTTTCGCGTACCGCGGTTTCCGGCGACATGCTCTTGATCCGGACCTTTTCGCAACCCGGGAGCGTCCTGACGAAACGCAGGATTCTGAGCAGGGAGGCCCGGCCTTCGATATTGGTCCGGGTGTGGGTCAGCGATGTCGAGGAGTCGGCTCCCGGGACATGCTGGGTCGCCAGGCCGTTGCCGACGGTCAGCAGCGCTTCTATGCCGTTGTACGCATCGGTTTTCAGCAGCGTGCCTGCCGCCAGCGCCTTGTCGTAACAGGCCGAGATCGCTTCCTTGTCCAATGCCGCAAAGTCGTACCCTTCGAGTTCGAATATCAGCGATCCGGGCTGCGTCTCGTCTTCCCTGAGGCATTCGAATCCGGCCATCCGCACGGCAGCCGCATTCCCCGTGCAGTCGATCAGCTGGCGGGTGCGGATCGTCTCATCCGTACCCTTGCCGACCAATCGCACGAGCCATCCGTCGTCGGCCGGAGTTACGCAAATCGGCGTTTCGTAATAGCGGACGACGGCGCCCGATTCCAGACACGCCTGCTCTGCAAGCAGGGCATAGAGGTGTCGGTTGATCGAGATCTGGTGTTTCCAATGCGCATGGCCGCAAGGTATCGTGAAATCGGGCAGCTTGTCGTTGTTCAGGGCGACCGTCCGTTCGACCAACTCCCATCCGATGCCTCCGATGATCTGTTTGCCCCATGCGTGAAAAAGTCCGGGAATGGCTACGCCTCCCGTCGTCATCGTTCCGCCGAGCTGGCTGCCCGATTCGACGAGAATGGTCCTGCATCCCGCTTTCGCTGCCTGAATCGCAGCGATCGTTCCGGAGGTTCCTCCGCCGATTACCATCACGTCGGCTGTCGAAACAGCCTGACTGCCGTCGCGGCTGCAGCCGGCCGCGGTGATTGAAAGGACGACCGAAAGGGCCGCGGTTAGTGTTTTCAGTTTCATCGGTTCATGCTTCGGTTCGTTGCCCCGCCGAATTGCATGCTGTACGGAGGTCTGCGGCGGATTTTGCCCGCTCCAACGGCTCGTTACAGGATCTTCGGCAGGTTGAACGACATTATATCCTATTGTAATTGCCTGACAAAGGTAAAAATTTTCGCCAAAAAAAGAAAAATTATTTGGATTTTTGAAATAAGTTAATACCTTTGCAATACAAACATAGTGCACTAACCTGAAAAAAATGAAAAGGAACTTATACTGTTGGCTGATCGTTCTACTGGTCATGGTCGCTACTGCCCTGAGTTTTATGGACAGGCAGGTGCTCTCCATCTCCATTCTGAAAATCCGAGAGGAGCTGGGCATAACCGAAGTCGAATACGGCTTTATCAATTCGGGTTTTCTGATCAGCTACACGTTGATGTTCACCCTGGGCGGAATTTTCGTGGACCGCTTCGGAAGCCGCAGGGGGCTGGGTTATTCCGTGGGGTTCTGGTCGCTGACGACCGCCCTGCATGCGCTGGCGACGAAAGCCCTCCATTTCGGATTTTTCCGTTTTCTGCTCGGTATCGGAGAGGGCGGCTGCTTTCCGGGGGCCGTGAAAGTGGTGCAGGAATGGGTTCCCAAAGAGCGCCAGGCGGTCGCCAACGGGTTGGCGATCGGGGGATCGGCGATCGGTTCGGTCATTGCCCTCCCGATGTGCGCGCTCTTGCTGCAATATGCCGGCTGGCGGTCGATCTTCATCGGCTGCGGCCTGATCGGCATGATCTGGTTCACGGTCTGGTGGGTGATGACCGGTTCGAAAAAATACGCCCGCTACGGTATGGGAACTCCCCCCCCCTCCGGGTCTGAACGCACCCGTTTCGACTGGAAGTCGTTGGGACGGGCCATGAAGTCGAAAGAGGCCCGTGTGTTTATCGTCATGCGTTTTCTGCTCGATCCGATCTTTTATTTCTACATGTTCTGGATTCCGAAATATCTGAGCGACGAACGGGGGATGAGCATCGGCGATATCGGTTATACGACCTGGATTCCTTTCGTTGCGCTCGGCATAGCCAACGTGGTCGGAGGTTACGTCTCCGATGCCGTATATACGAAGACCGGAAGACTCGATTTTTCGCGTAAAATCGTCATGGGGTGTGCGGCGGCGCTGACCCTGCCGGTCCTTTTCATAAGCGTTTACCGAAGCATCCCGCTGGTCATAGCGGTCATGTCGCTGGCTTTCTTCGCCCACGGCCTGTGGATCACCAACTACATCACCAGCATCGGCGACACGTTCGGCAAAACCGCAACCTCGACCATCGTCGGGCTGTCGGGTTCGGCGGGAGCCGTATCCTCGCTGATCGTCAATCCGCTGGTGGGGTATTGCGTGGCCTACTCCTATGACATGTTGTGGATTTACGCGGGCAGTATGTATCCGGTGGCATTCGTGATCTTTCTCTGCTTCATGCCGCGTCTTCAATTGAAAACCGAATAATTTTTTTCTCAATTTTAACTTAGTGCGTTAATTATGGAAAGTATGTGCGACAATAAAGACGGAGGGTGTCAGCCGTCAGCCGTCGGCCGACAGACCGATACCTCCCGACCGCGGATCGGGATCTTCGGCATCGGCTACGATGTCTATTGGAAGCAGTTCCCGGGACTGGAAGCGGAGATGCAGGAAAAATTCCGGGTTTTCAGGGAGATGCTCCCGCACAGCGCGGCCGTTCTCGACTATGGAATCGTCGATTCACCCGAACGGGCTTACGAGGTGGTGAAGCAGATGCAGAGCGGGAACCTCGACCTGGTGTTCTGCGACATGCTCACCTACGGAACGTCGGGAACGTTCGGAACGATCGTGCGCAATCTCCGTGCTCCGATGGTCTTGGTCGCCCTGCAGCCCATGAAGGCGATGGATTACGCCAGGGCGAGCACCTACATGCAGCTGATGAACGACGACGTCTGCGCCGTCCCCGAGTTTACGGGGGTGGCCCGGCGGTTGGGGTGCGAGGTGCCCGATGTCGTGATCGGAACCTTGTACGACGATGCTCAGGCGGTGGGCGAGATCGACGAATACTGCCGCATCGCCCGGGTGCTGCACGACCTCAAATATGCGAGGCTGGGACATCTCGGCCATCCGCTCAATGCCATGCTGGACATGCACACCGATCCTACGATGATCACCGCCTGCTTCGGCTGCCATACGGTAGAGTGCGAACCGAACGAGCTGACGGCCTGCCTGAAGGAGGTCTCCCCGGAGGCGCTGGAGAGACGGAAGCGCGAGATACTCGAATTTTTCGATACGCCCGATCCCGTCTCCGATCCCATCTCCATGAAACTGCGCGAGGAGGACCTGCAGTCGGCCGCCGAGGTGAGCCTCGCGTTGGATGCGTTCGTCGCAAAACGGAAACTCGACGGATTGTCCTATTATTTCGACGGCGAACCCGGGGGCGAAATCCGCCGGGTGATGACCAATCTCGCTGTGGGCAATTCGCTGCTGACGGCGCGGCACATTCCCATGTGCGGAGAGTCGGATCAGAAAACCCTGATCGCCCTGATGATCATGGACCGGTTGGGCATCGGCGGCAGTTTTGCCGAATTCCATCCCATCGATTTCGAAGAGGGCTTTGTGCTCGTGGGCCACGACGGACCCCACAACATCTCGATCGCCCAGGGCAAGCCGGTGCTCAGGAGCCTGAAAAAATACCACGGCAAGCCGGGATATGGCGCCGGAGTGGAGTTCAAAATCAAGGAAGGCCCCATCACGATCCTGTCGATCAACTCCACGCCGGACGGGAAATTCAAGTTCGTCATCGCCGAAGGGGAGTCGGTCGGCGGGCCCATTCCCGCCACCGGAAATACCAACACCCGGGGCTTTTTCGGCAGCGACATCCGAAAGTTCCTCAAGGCGTGGGTGAAGGAGGGTCCGACCCACCATTTTGCCCTGGGCGTGGGCCATCATGCCCAAACGATCGCCCGGATAGCCGTGTATCTCGGCCTCGAAGCCGCAATCGTCCGATAACGATACATGTTTAACCCGAAAACCCGATGCCTATGAAGCATGCCTTTGTGTGAACCGAAAAACCTTTACCCCACCCCAATCCAACCAATCAAAGTTTTAACCGAAAAATTTACTGATCAATGATTCAAAATTACATGTCTCTAAGAGAACCGCTCCAGCGGCTGAGCAGGCTGCCGCTGTCTGCCGGGACGTGGGCCGCGAAATTGCTGCTGGCGGCTCTGCTGTTTGCCTCCGCTTTGCCGCCTCAGCAGGCAGTTGCACAGCAGAAGGCGCCGTCGACGGTCAAAGGTGTCGTCAGGACGGAGAACGGGCTCCCGGTCGCCGGCGTCAGCGTGGTCATCAAAGGAACGCTTCGGGGAACGACTACCGATGCAAAGGGCGCTTTCGCCATCCAGGCCAAAAGCGCCGACGTGCTGGTCTTCTCCTTCATCGGTTATCAGACGGCCGAAATACGGGTCGGAGCGCAGACTCACATCGAGATGGTTCTCTCGGAACAGGCGACCGAACTGGACGACGTGGTGGTCATCGGTTACGGTACGGCCAAGAAGAGCGATCTTTCCGGAGCCGTGGCATCGATCCGGGCCGACGATGTGATGAAAGGCACGGCAAACACCAGCATCAACCAGGCTCTTCAGGGACGGCTGGCCGGTGTGACGGTCAGTCAGAACGACGGTGCTCCGGGCAGCGGGGTGAATATCAACATCCGGGGCGTCAATACGTTTCTCTCCAACTCCCAGCCCCTCTATGTCGTAGACGGCATTCCGTTCGATCCTCCGGCCACTCCGCGGAGTGCCGAAAACACGGATAACAGCGCCGAGTCCGTAACCAATGCCATGGCCTTCATCAATCCCCACGACATCGCCTCCATCGAAGTGCTCAAAGACGCCTCCGCAACGGCGATCTACGGTTCGCGCGGTGCCAACGGGGTCATCCTCATCACCACCAAAAAGGGAACCAGCCGCAAGCCGGTGGTGGAGTTCAGCGCCAACATGAGCATCTCGAAGGTGCGCAAGACCATTCCCGTGCTCAACGGCTATGAATTTGCGACCTACCGCAACGAGCAGCAGGAGAACGGCTTTATCTACGACGGAGTGCCCTATAGGGAAAAGGTGTTTCCCGGGCGGTTCGACTTCATGACCTCCAGCGACGGAACCGTTATCGGAGCACGCTACAAGGCCGCCCCGGAGGATTATCTGAATCCCGGATGGGTCTACGGCACCGATCCCGCCGGCAGGGAGTGGCGTTCGTGGGTCGAAGGAACCGACTGGCAGGACGAAATCTTCCAGATCGGCATCTCCCAGGAATACAACATCCAGGTCTCCGGCGCTACGGATAAAGGCAACTATGCCTTCTCGGGCAACTACACCTCGCAGGACGGTACGATCAAGAACACCGGTTACGACCGGTTCACACTGAGGGCCAATATCTCGCAGGAGATCGTCAAGGGCATCACGGCCGGAATCAATCTCAGCTACGCCAACGCGGTCAACAACTTCGCCAAGTCGAACTCGATGAGTCAGAGTTTTCTGCGTTCGGCGCTGATGTTCCCTTCGACGATCAGCAAGAGCGACTTCTCGCAAAACGAGGAGCTGGCCAGCCTGGTCACCAATCCCATCTCCTATGTGGACAATGCGAAAAACCAGCTGACCAGCGACAACGTCTTCTCGTCGGCATTCGTGTCGATCAAACTGGCTCCCGGTCTGACCTTCCGCCAGAACCTGGGTCTGAGCTATTTCGCCAACGAGCGCAGCACCTATTACAACCGCGAGACGGGCGAAGGGTTCGCGCCGACGATCAACGGCCGCGGCGGCTATTCGGACAACGTGCAGCGCAACCTCACCGAGGAGTCGATGCTCACCTATGCCAATACGTTCAACAAAATCCATAACCTCAATATCGTCGGAGCGGTTACCTTCGAGCAGACGGCCTTTACTTCGAAAACGATGTCGGGAACGAACTTCCCTTCGGACATCACGGAAAATTACGACATGGGAGCGGCGCTGAACCCCGGTCCTCTGGTTACGGACAAGCGGCGCAACCGGCTGTTCTCGCTTCTCGGCCGCATCAACTACGTGTTGAAGGACCGCTATATCTTCACGGCCAGTTTCCGCCGCGACGGTTCCAGCAAATTCTCGAAGAGCAACCGCTGGTCCAATTTCGCGTCGGGAGCCATCGCCTGGCGTATTTCGGAGGAGCCCTTTATCAAACGGCTCGAAATTTTCGACAACCTGAAGCTGCGGGCCAGTTTCGGTCAGACCGGCAATCAGGGTATTCCCGATTATCTGACGTCGTACATGATGCAGATGAACAAGTACGTTTTCAGCGGGAAGGACGCGAGCGGGTACCGTTCGGGCTCGGCCTTCAATCCGAACCTGAGGTGGGAGACGACCGACCAGTATAACGTGGGTCTCGATATCGGCGTGCTCAAGAACCGCATCAACCTGACCGTCGAGTATTACTACAAGAACACCAAGGACCTGCTGCAGAACTTCAAGATTCCCGAGAGCAGCGGATTTACCAACCAGATGATGAATCAGGGACGTGTGACCAACGAAGGACTGGAGATTCAGGGTAACTTCCGGGTACTGGAGCGGGCTCTGAGCTGGAGCATCGATGCCAATATCTCGTTCAACCGCAACCGGATCAAGGACATGCCTCACGACCAGTTCGCCACGCGGCTGTGGTACAGTGCGGACAATGCATTCATCTTCCGGAACGATTGCCCGGTAGGTTCGATCTACGGCTATGTGGAGGACGGATTCTACGACAACGAGGCCGAGGTGCGGGCCAATCCCGATTATGCCAACGCCACCGATGCGACCGTCAAGTCGATGATCGGTGAGGTCAAATACCGCGAGGGACAGCACATCATCGGCAACACCAATCCCGACTATACGTTCGGCATGACCCACAATTTCTCGTGGAAAAACCTCTCGTTCGGCTTCTTCCTTCAGGGAATGGTCGGCAACGACATCTTCAACGGCAATTTGCAGAACATAACCCTTTCGTCTCCCTACAACATCACGCGCGATGCATACAAAACGCGCTGGACGCCCGAAAACCGCGAGCATGCCAAATGGCCCAAAGCCTCGAATCAGGTCAAACGCACCTGGCTCGTTTCGGACCGTTATGTGGAGGACGGGTCCTATTTACGCCTGAAAAACGTGAATATTGGATATACGTTCAACCGCCCGAAGTTCTGCAAGCACATCAGCAGCATCAACATCTACGCCAGTGTGACCAATCTCTTCACGATCACCGGTTACAGCTGGTACGATCCGGACGTGAACGCATTCGGAGGCGATGCTTCCCGCCGCGGCGTGGATATCTATTCCTATCCGACGAGCCGAACGTTCTCGTTCGGAGTGAAAGTTCAGTTTTAACCCCTGAATATCGAACAACATGAAAAGATACATAGTCAGAATTGCCTTTTTGATAACCCTGTCGTTCGCCCTCGGGGCCTGCGAGAGTCTGCTGGAGGAGAAAGTTTACTCCAAAATCACGAATCGGGACATCGAGGACTCGGATGCCGGAGCGGATCTGTGGGTGACCGGCGCGTACAACGGCCTGAACCGATTCTTCATCTGGCAGGAGTTTCCGCGAAATCTGGAAAACGATTGCGATTATGCTTCCGGCCCCAACTGGGCCTTCGGCGAGACCGGAGCCGGAAACTTCCAGGGCGCTGCCCGCGAGGTCGACGCTACGTGGAAACTGCCCTATGACCTGATCAACGTCACCAACGAAGCGATCTACAACATCGAGCAGATGAAAAACGTCACCCCCGAGCACCGGAACAACTGTCTCGGGGAACTGAAAATGATTCAGGCATACTGCTACTTTCTAATCGTCCGGGCCTACGGACCCTGCCCCGTATTCAAGAAGTCGATCAATCAGGGGGAGCATGCGCATCAGCCCCGCAGCCAGCTCAAAGACGTATATGCCCACATCATCGATCTGTTGACCTTTGCAAAGGACAATCTCTATAAACGGGGCGATTCCCGACTGGTCGAAGGACGAGTCTGTGCGGCTGCCGCGGCGACGCTGCTGGCCAAGGTCTATGTGACGATCGGTGCGGCGTCGATGCCCGACGGTGCTACCGTCTACGTCAAGGGAGGCCGCCCCTATACCTTAGCCGCAGACGGCAAAACCAAGATTCTGACCAATCCGCAGACGCTGAAGATTTCCAAGAGGCAGGTGGCCGGCTACGAGGTTTTCGATTCGGGCGAATACTACCGTTTGGCGAAGGAACTGGCTACGGATATCGTTTTGAACAAGTTGTACGGCAATCACGCCCTGCTTCCCTACGATGTTTTGTGGAAAAAGGCAGGACGCACCAACGAGGAGCATTTCTTCAGATATACGGGAAAATCGGGCGACGACAATCTGGGCGCTCTCTTCCCCCGCTGGTATTCCGGGCAGTGGGCTCCCGAAGGGTATGCCATCGGCGGCACGCTGACCTGGGGGCTGCGGAGTCACTGGTACAAACTCTTCGAAGAGCAGGATCTGCGCATCGTGGACGGAGTTTTCCACCGCTGGGTCCGCCAGGACGAGTACAAGGCGAACCGGGGAGGTTTTTATCCCGACACCCCCGAATGGAGACTCAAAGCGACCGGAAAGGATGAAAACGGCGATCCGGTGAAGGGTTATCCGGTCGCGCCGTTCAATGACGGACGCGTCTACACCAATGCCATCGGCGAGAACTACCTGGCCTATGTGACCAAATACCAGGATGTCTCCGACCCGACGCTTCAGCGCACCGACGGCATGTTCCCTTTCCTGCGCTATGCCGACGCGCTGCTGATTCTGGCCGAGGCGTCGAACGAGGTGGACGGCCCGAACAAAACGGCACTCGATGCCCTGAACGAGGTGCGGACCCGCAGCAATGCCTCCGAGAAGAACCTCGGGAGTATGGAAGGGGGCGGTTTGGCAACCAAGGAACTCTTCCGCTCGGCGGTTCTCGAAGAGCGGGCCATGGAGCTGGCTCTGGAGTCGGACAGGCGCTGGGATCTGATTCGCTGGGGAATCTATCTCGATGTCATGAATGCGATCGGAGGTCCGGATGAAATCGGTACGAGCAAAGCCCGTCTCGAACGCCATCTGCTTTATCCCATACCTCAATCGGAAATTCAGGCCAACGAGGCGATCAATGAGAACAATCCGGGATGGAATTAAGGTCTAATGTTAAAAAAGTTTACCATGAAAATGTTCATTCGATATGCCTTGTCGCTTTGTATCGGCACGATGCTCTTCTCGGCGTGCGACGAAGTAGTCACCTATAACGACGGATACGACGACGGGCTGACACCTTACGGACCGCCGGTTATCGCGCGCATTACGACCGTTGCGGATACCGAAACCGATATTTCTACAGGCAGTTTCAACCAGATGATCGTTCTTCACGGCGAGAATCTTTCGCAGGTCCAATCGCTGGTGTTCAACGACCAGGAGGTCGATCTGAAGGAAATTTACGCCGTCAACGACCGAATCACGGTGAGGGTTCCCGGCACGGTACCCGACCAGATCGACGATAAGGTCAAACTCCGGACTTCGAAAGGAGAGGTGGCTTTCGATTTCAAAGTGGCCTTTCCCGATCTGGTCATCGCGGGACTCTCCCATCATTTCGCTTCGGCCGGAGAACAGGTTCAGTTGCTGGGCGAGAATCTCAAACTCTATGATTTCACGCCCGAAAAGGGTCAGTTGACCATCGGCGGGAAGAAGGCTGCTATCGTTGCGTGCGAAGAAAACGTCCTGACTTTCACCGTCCCCGACGGGGTGGGGGACAATTCGCCGCTGATTCTCAGCAGCGAGCGGATGAAGACCGTGACGGGGCTCGAAGAGGTCGAACTTACCTACCGCGATCGCGGCTATTCGGTTCTCGACATGTTCGCAGACAACTTCGAGGCACTCACGACCAACGACCAGGGCGTCTCATATGCCACCCAGGGCGGTGCGGGCGGTCCTGCCCCGTTGTTCCCGGGAGCCTGGTTCTGTCGTTTCAACGCCGTGTCTGGGGCCTACAAGTGGAACTATTTGGTTTGGCAGTCGAAGTATCAGTTCAGCCTGCCGAACGCCGACGCGCTGTGCGCCGAGATTCTCAAGGACTTGTCGGCGTTCGATTTCCGGTATGAGATTCTCGTTCCGGCCGAAAAACCGATCGCAGGAACGAATCACCGAGTGATGGTCTTCCTCGGCCGCCGGCCTGCGGACGCCAACCTCGAGTGGCTGCCTGCCGCCAGTGGAACGGCCTATCACACCCAGGGGCGGTGGGCAACGGTCAGCATGTCGGGTTCCGATTATCTGAATCCGGATGGCTCCACCCCCTTGAAAGAGCATGGCAACCCGTTCGGTATCGCTTACATTACGGGCGGAACCGATCTGGATCTGGATGTCAGCTTTACCAATTTCAGGATATGCAAAAAGATGTCTCGCCGCATATCTCAAAAATAAACTGCATGTTTTCGCGAACCGGATTTCCGGTTCGCGAAAACCAAGAAATAACGAATATGCGAAATTATATCAGATTATTAGCGTTGTGTCTGCTATTCGCGGCGGTGTCCTGCGAAAAGGGTGGCGATCCGCCGTCGTCCGAACCCGAACCCATTAATCCGCCCGTCGTACCCGGTGAAACCGAATACAAGGGGCTCGACGAGTATTTCGGGGTCAATATGTCCGGCGGTGAATTCGGAGGGGTCTATCCGGGAAAGATAGGTACCCATTACGGTTATCCCACCGCCCGCGATCTCGACTATTTCAAGGACAAGGGGTTGAAATTGATCCGGTTCCCGTTTCGCTGGGAGCGCATTCAGCTCGAGCTGAACGGCCCGTTGAATACGGTCGACCTGAACCTGATGAAAACATTCGTCGCGGCGGCGGAGGAGCGCGAAATGCCCCTCATCCTGGATATGCACAATTTCGGGCGCCGCTCGTTCGATGGGGGGGCCACGGATGTGGTGATCGGCGAGGGGCCTCAATTGACCGGAGAGCATTTGGCCGAAGTCTGGGGCCGGCTGGCCGAGGAGTTCAAAGACTACAAGAATATCCGGGGATACGACATCATGAACGAGCCGCACGGCATGTCCAAAACGGAACCGTGGTTCACGATCGCCCAGAAAGTGATCTACGCGATCCGTCGCGTGGACACCGAGACCCCGATCATCATCAGCGGTGACGGGTACAGCTCGGCCCTGCGCTGGACGGAGCTCAGTGACAACCTCCGCAACCTGGACGATCCGTCGAACAAGCTGATCTACCAGGCGCATGTCTACTTCGACAAAAACCAGGGTGGAACCTACGGCTCCTATGTGAACGGGGAGTTCGTGCCTTCGACCTATGCAGCCGAAGGGGCCGACCCCCAGACGGGAGTAAACCGGGTCAAACCCTTTGTGGAGTGGCTGGTGCGTTACAACAAGGTCGGATTTGTCGGAGAGTACGGCATTCCGGACGATGCCGCCGATCTGGAGAATTGGGGGAAAGTCCTCGAAAACATGCTCTCCTATATGCGGGATATGGGAGTTCCGGGTACCTACTGGTCGGCAGGGCCCCGCTGGGGAACTTACCGTCTGGCCGTCCAGCCTTCCGATAATTATACGGTCGACCGGCCGCAAATGCGGTTTCTGGAAAAATATCTGAGAACGAACCCGAAAAAATAAAATGAAGATGAAAAGAGTGTTGTTTTTCGCATCCGTAACTTTAACGTATTGTCTGCTTGCCTGGGGATGCTGCCGAACCGAACCCGCCTCTTTTGGCGTGAACATGTCCGGCGGAGAGTTCGGCGGAGTGTATCCCGGCGAACTGGGGGTCCATTACGGATACCCCGCTGCCGCGGACCTCGATTATTTCAAGGAGAAAGGGTTGACGCTGATCCGTTTTCCGTTCCGCTGGGAGCGTCTCCAGCCGGAGTTGTACGGCGAGCTCAATGAACGGGACCTCGAACTTATGAAAGCGTTCGTGGCGGCCGCGAAAGAGCGCGAAATGCCCATTTTCATCGACATGCACAACTTCGGGCGGCGCTCGATGGACGGCGGCAAGACGCAGACGCTGATCGGCGAAGGGCCGGAGCTGACGGCCGACCATTTGGCAGATGCCTGGGGCAAGCTGGCTGCCGCCTTCAAGGACGACGGGCTTTGGGGATACGATATCATGAACGAGCCGCACGACATGTCGGCAAACGCACCCTGGTTCGGCATCGCACAGGCCGTTATCGACCGTATCCGGACCGTGGACACACGCACGCCGATCGTTATCAGCGGGGACAGCTGGAGTTCCGGTGAGCGCTGGCTCCAGTTCAGCGACACGCTCCGTCTGTTGAAGGACCCTGCGAACAAACTGATCTTCCAGTGCCATCAGTATTTCGACCACAACTCCGCGGGCAGCTACGGCAAGCGCAACGAAGAGGGCGTTTTCCTGCCTTCGACCTACGAATTCGAGGGCGCTACGCCGCAGACCGGTGTGGAACGCATCCGTCCTTTCGTCGAATGGCTTCGCAAGCATGACCTCAAAGGGCTGGTCGGAGAATACGGCATCCCCGACGACGATCCCCGCTGGAACGTCGTGTTGGACAATATGCTGAAATACATGCAGGAGAACAACGTTTCGGGAACCTATTGGTCTGCCGGACCGCGATGGGGCAAATACCGTCTTGCCGTACAGCCCTACGAAAACTATACGGTCGACCGCCCCCAAATGGAAGTTCTGTCGAAATACGGTGCATGCCGCAAAGCAAAGGCCGAATAATGCCGCTGCCATCGATCTGTTTCGCCGCGGTCGTTTCGCTGCTCATGCTGTGCGGATGTGCCGGACCCGAAGGTTCGGCCCCTCCGTTCGTACACGGCGCATTGCGCGTATCGCCCGACGGCAGGTATTTGATGCACGAGGACGGGACCCCGTTCCTCTACCTCGGCGATACGGCCTGGCAGTTGTTCCACCGCCTCGATTCGGCCGAAACGGTCTCTTATTTCGAAGACCGCCGAAAGAAAGGGTTCAACGTGATTCAGGCCTGCATTCTGGCGGAACTGGACGGGCTCGAAACGCCCAACCGCAGAGGCGACTGCCCGCTGGCGGGCAATGATCCGACGGCTCCGAACGAAGCCTATTTCGCTTGGGTCGATACCGTTATCCGGATGGCGGCCCGTCACGGGCTCTACGTCGGTCTGCTGCCGACCTGGGGCGATAAGGTCAACCGCAAGTGGGGTGTCGGCCCCGAGTGTTTCGACTCGGAAAACGCCTTCGCCTACGGCCGGTTTCTGGGGAGGCGGTACAAGGATTTCCCCAATATCATCTGGATCAACGGGGGCGACCGCCCGGGGCATGAAAAGACCGAGGTCTGGGATGCGCTCGCAGCCGGGATTAAACGCGAGGATTCGCTTCACCTGATGACGTTCCATCCTTCGGGCGAAGCCTCTTCGGGGATGTGTTTCCATGACCGCGGATGGCTCGATTTCAACATGTTCCAGAGCGGTCACGCGCAAACCGATTACGCCATATACGAGCGGCTGCTGCTCCCGGATTACCGGCGTTCGCCGGCAAAACCGGTGCTCGACGGAGAGCCCCGCTATGAAGACATTCCGATCCGGTTCAAAGCGGAAAACGGACGTTTTACCGACGCCGATGTCCGTCAAACGCTTTACTGGAGTCTGTTTTCCGGGGCCTGCGGATATACCTACGGTGCCAACGACGTGTGGCAGTTCCATACGCCCGGCCGCAAGCCGATGTGCGACGCCCGCAGCCATTGGCGCGATGCGCTGCAACTGCCCGGGTCCTCGCAGATCATCCATGCCCGGCGATTGACGGAGCGTGTCGACTGGCCGAACCGTATCGCCGCACCCGGGATGATCCTCGACCGGCAGACGGACCAAGCGGACAGGGCGCTGGCCGTTCGGGGAGCCGGCTACGCCTACGTCTATTTTCCGAACGGAAATCCGTTAAGCGTCTCGCTTTCCGAAATCCCGGATGCGCGGAAGCTGAAACTGGCGTGGTACGACCCCCGTTGCGGGACGCAGCGGGCGATAGGCCGGTTCGAGGCCGTCGGAACCTACCGCGCCGTGCCGCCGTCGAGCGGAAAAGGGAATGATTGGATTCTGATCATGAAGTCGTGTTAACCGAAAAAAGATGAATATGTCAACCGTAAAACTGCGTGAAAAGATCGGGTACGGATTGGGCGACGCCGCCTCGTCGATGTTCTGGAAACTGTTCACGATGTATCTGCTGTTTTTCTATACCGACATCGCGGGACTGCCGGCTGCGGCAATCGGAACGATGTTTCTGATTACGCGCATCTGGGATGCCTTCATCGATCCGCTGATGGGGGTCATCACGGATCGTACCTGTTCGCGATGGGGCAAGTTTCGGCCCTATATCCTGTTCGGGGCCGTACCTTTCGGCGTTATCGGCGTTCTGACCTTCCTGACACCCGATTTCGGGCCGACGGGCAAACTCGTTTACGCCTATGCGACCTACGGTCTGATGATGATGGTTTACAGTGCCGTGAATGTCCCCTACGCGTCGCTCATGGGGGTGATGTCCCCCGACCCGAAGGTCCGGACGGAACTCTCCTCCTACCGGATGACCTTCGCATTCGGAGGCAGCATTCTGGTATTGCTGCTGGTCGAGCCGCTGGTAGAGATTTTCGGAAAAATCCAGGGCCCGGCCCTTCCGGATACCCGCTTCGGGTGGCAGATGGCCGCCGTGGTCTTCGCTGCGATTGCCGTCATCATGTTTTTTTGTACCTTCGCGTGGACGCGCGAACGGGTGAAACCGATCAAGGAGACGACCAACCGGCTGAAAGACGATATGCTCGACCTGTTGAAAAACCGTCCCTGGTGGATGCTGCTCGGAGCCGGAATAGCCGCGCAGATATTCAATTCGATCCGCGACGGCTCTGCGGTATATTACTTCAAGTATTATGTTGAAGGGACGGAAGGCTTCCGGCTCGGTTTTATCGATGCGTCGGTATCGCTCACCACGATCTACCTGGTGCTCGGGCAGGCGGCCAACATTCTGGGGATCATTCTGGTGACGCCGGTGTCGAACCGGATCGGGAAAAAGATGACCTATCTGTGGTCCATGGTGGGGGCTTCGGTGCTGAGCGTCGTGTTTTATTTTCTGGACAAGTCGGATATCGGCGGGATGCTGGCCCTGCAATTCTTCATCAGCATGTGTGCCGGCGCCGTGTTCCCGCTGCTGTGGTCCATGTATGCCGATGTCACCGATTATTCCGAGTTCAAGACGGGGCGCCGGGCGACCGGCCTGATTTTCTCGTCGTCCTCGATGTCCCAGAAATTCGGGTGGACGATCGCGGGAGCGCTCACCGGCTGGCTGCTCGGTTATTTCGGCTTCGAAGCCAATGTGGTGCAGAGCGCTACGGCGCAAAACGGCATCCGGATGATGATGAGTTTGCTGCCTACTGCCGGAACGGTGCTGTCGGTCGTTTTCATCGCCTTCTATCCGCTCAATGAAACCCGTCTTGGGAGCATTATGAGCGGTTTGGAATCCAAACGCAATCAGGAAAAAACGCAATAGAATGAAAAAGATTATTTCAGCCGTATGTCTCTCGGCGCTCTGTCTCTTCGTTTCTCGGGCCGCACAGCCGGTTGCAGGCCAGGCCGACGGTTCGATGCGGAACTTCGGCAGCGTAACGCTGGAGATGTCCTTGAAGCCTTTCAAGAAAAACAGCCCGGAATATATTCGCGAAGTATGCCGGGAGCTTTACAGCCAGTGGCAGCCATTGCTCGAACATGCCGACACGGTCTCCATCCTGCTGTGGACATCGGACGGTTCGGAGATTCTCGACTACTCAGGGGATTTGCGCCAGCCCCTCGAATGGGGCATGTATGCCGGAAATCCCAACACGAAGCATCCCGTGAACTCGGGACCTAAAGAACTGAACCTGCATCAGCGCGCATACACCTATATCCCCTCGCCGCCGGCCTTTACCTACGGTGATCTGAAGTTCATCGTCTCCGCCTTGAAGGAGACGGGCCGCAGGGCGACCGGGAAGGTCATCCGCGTGGGCGAAACGTTCGACCCGGGGCCCGAATTCGCCAAATCGACCTTCAAGTACGAACGGCATCCCGAAATCTGCATGGCCAACACGCTCGGAGCCAAATCGTTCGTATGCTGCTATGCGAGGCTGAATGCCGACCGGCGGGCCTATGCGTCCTATCCCGAGGGCATTCCGCAGGGAACCTTGCTGGGAACGTTTCTCGGCAAGCAGAGCCGCAGGTTTCTCTCCGACATGGGTTTCGATTATCTGTGGATGTCGAACGGTTTCGGTTTCGGCATGGAGACCTGGAATACCGTCGGGGCCATATTCGACGGAGAGCGTTTCCGGGGCGACCGCATGACGGATATCCGAAGCAAGATTCTCGATTTCTGGACGACATTCCGTGAAGCGTGTCCCGACTATCCGATCGAAACGCGCGGCACGAACCTCTCGGCGGGAATCGATTTGGCCCGCGACGGGGTGGATCTGCGCAGTATCTACCGCGGAGGATTCCATCTTCTGCCGCCTCCCAATTCGCCCTGGGCGGCTCTCGACGGCGACTTCGGGCTCGAGATGACCGGATACATGTCCCGGTTGGCAGAAATCCCCGGCGACAGGTATCTGTTCCGTTATTACACGCACGATCCCTGGTGGGCTAACAGCCCCTGGCTGGACCGTTACGGCAGGGAGCCGCACGACATCTATCTGCCGATGTCGGTAGCGCGCATCGATACGCTGGGGCGGATCGCCCTGCCGACGAATCTCAATCTGCTCACCGTCGACGATACCTACGGCAACATGCCCGATCAGGTGCCCGAAGAGGTGATTCCGCATCTGCTTCAGGCGCGTCGGATCGCTCCCGATCAGGCCGGCCCGGTTGTCTGGGCCTATCCTTTCGACGAGTATCACGACTGGGCATTCGAAAAACCCGAGCGGCTGCCGGAGATATTTTACGGCGACTGGTTTATCCGGCAGGCGATCAACGAAGGTTTTCCGATGAATACGGTGGTTTCCACGACGACGTTCGCTTCGCTCGAGCGGCGAAACAGCCCGGTGTTCGACGGTTCGGTGATCGTGACGGTCGTTCCCGATGCAGGCAGCGACACCGAGCGGCGATTGATGGATTTCGTCCGCGGAGGAGGAAAACTGATCGTTTACGGTCCCGCGGAGCGGGGCAGCGGGGAGTTCCTCGATTTTTTGAATGTGAAGACCGTCGAGCCTCTCGACGGCGTGTTCTCGCTCCGGCTCGCCTCGGAGTTCGACCGGACGGGCGGTTCGATGCGCCTGCGCCACGACGGAGCCTTTTCCGGAGGCGGTCTTGAAACCCGGATCAAGAGGCCGCAGTCCGACACCCGGTCGCTCGCCCGCGCCGTGCAGGGCGGCAAAACGCGCGATGCGGTCATTTGCCGCCGCGGCGCCGGATGGCAGGGCGGAATGGTCTGTTATGTTCGGGGAACGAATTCGGCCCGGTACACGGGAGGGATGCTGCTGACTCCGGACAAACCGTCGGAATATTTCCCGGGCGGCTCGCTGATGCGCTATGCGCTGAGCGCGATGGGGTACGACGTGCGGTTCGAAAAGGCCGATCCCGATTTGCGCACTCCCGTGAATGTCGTTTCGCGAAACGCTAACGGGTATTACTTTTCGGGATACGTCCCCAATCAGACCGTGGAGCAGAGTTTCCGCTTCCCGCAGGGGGCACCGGTCTTCACCGGTCATGAAACCCTGCTCGAAGAGGGTCGGGCGACCTATCGGTTGCCCCGGGCCTGGAACGAGGAGTGCCGGATTTTCGTCGGACAGGACGACGGCATCGTCTCCTGCTGGGAGATACCTCCCGTGGAGTTCGGCGTCAAGCGGAAGATCGGTGTCAACGGATTGAAAAACGCCAAGCTGAGGGTCTATCCCTACGGCGATGTCACGAATTACAGCGTCATGCCCGGAAAGGATCATTATCCCTCGCGGGAAGGGATGCTCGAATCGGTCATGCGGCGGGACGACACGGGCTGGTACTACGAATACACCGGACTTTCGGGGTCCTATGTGATCACCTGGTAAACCGGAATCGATCGTGTCGGGTCTGTTGAAACGGGTCGTCGCAGGCGCCGGGATGGCGGTGTTCTTCCTGCAGTCGCTGTCGGCCGGAGAGTTGTGGGTGCGAAAAAGTCCGCCGGAATGCGGGGAGAAGGGATTCGCTACCGTAAGGGAGGCGCTCGCATGCGCCGCTGCGGGTGACACGGTGCGCATCTTTTCCGGAACCTATGATGAATCGGGTCTGCGCGTGCCGGATGGAGTGACAATAATCGGTTCCGGGGATGTTTACATTCGGGGGGCGCTGCCCGCGACGACGGATTGCCGGACGGCCAACGAGACCTCGACCATCGATTTCTTCGGCAATGGCAAGCTGGAAAATCTGACCGTGACGGCCCGCAACATGAGGTATCCGGTCCACTCCGACTTTTCAGAGGGAAATACCCGCCAGGAGGTCGTAAACTGCCGGTTTATCCATTACGGCAGCAGCGAACTCCATGCCTACCGGAAAAGGCACGGGCTGATAAGCGATTCGATCGCCGATTCGCTGTTCATCGTGCAGAGCGCCTGGGGCGGAGGGACCAGAGCGGGCGACGAGCGGATTTTCAGGGACTGCTATTTCGAAAGTCCGATGCGGGCATTCAGCACGCACAACAACGTCGATTTCCACCTGTCGCACGGTGCATCTACGGTTATCCTGGAGCGGTGCGAGATGGTGTCTCACGGCCGGGGTATCGACGGGCGTCCTGTCGGATTCCGGGCTCCGGTGGTTATCCAGAGTCTGGAATCGCACACCGCGGATCGGGTGATACTGGTCGGATGCCGGATCAACGGATACCTGTGTTTTCAGAACCGGCCGACGCATGCCGTATGGTGCGATACGCCGAATCTGAAGCTGGTGTTCAATACGGTCGGGGGATCGCGCGTCATGGCCGACCAGATTTCGGTTTTGGCGGAAAATCTCGATTGGTTTCCCGTCATACCGCAGGAAACGGAGTATTGCATCAACTGCGGGAAAGAACCCGTCGCCCGGGGAAAAGCCGTGAAACGCCTGCCATCGGGGATCGGGCTGATGACCTCCGACGACCCTGCGGATGCATTCTGCGGAGTCGCGCTCCAAACGATCGAACCCGGCCGGGGCGGTGAAGTGAAGGTAAGGGGATACTTGCCTTACCCCTATTTTGACGGACTGTGGCCCGGGACTGTCGCCGAGGGCGACGGAATCGGAGTGGACGGGCGGGGAAGTTTCCGGCGGAACGATCCGAATCCCGTGGCATACGCTTCGGATAACGGAAATATACGCATCAAGTGATTTCGTAAAAAGATAAAATTTCGAATTATGCTGGTTTCATTGAAAGAAGTGCTCCGGGATGCCTATGACAAAGGGTATGCAGTCGGAGCGTTCAACTGTCTCAGTCTGGAAAACGTGCTCGGGGCCGTCGAGGCGGCCGAAACTCTGCGTTCGCCGATAATCTTGCAGCTTGCCGAGGTGCAGTTCCCCTGCGCCCCGATGGAGTTGATGGCTCCGCTCTATTTGCAGGCGGCGCGGAACGCATCGGTTCCGGTGGTCGTGCATCTGGATCACGGGCAAAGTCTCGAAACGTGCGTGAAAGCCATTCGCTGCGGATTCAATTCGGTGATGTTCGACGGTGCCGCGTTATCTCTGGCGAGAAACATCGACCAGACCCGGCAGGTGGTTCGGATCGCCCGGGCTTCGGGAGTGGACGTCGAGGCGGAGTTGGGACGTGTGGGCAACACCGGATCGGGATCGGACGAGGGAGCCGGATCGGAGTCCGAACCCGACGTGTATACGGATGTCGAAGATTCCGTTCTTTTCGTCGACCGGACGGGTGTGGATGCATTGGCCATAGCGATCGGAAACCGGCACGGACACTACACCGCAACGCCCCGGTTGAATATCGCGCGTCTTCAGCAGATCAGTCGGCGGAATGCCCTGCCGCTGGTTTTGCACGGAGGAAGCGGGACGAGCCGCGAGGACTTCAAGTCGTGTATCCACAACGGAATTTCCAAGATCAATGTCGCCACCGCCATGCAGATGGCCGTCGCGGAGCGTCTGCGGCATTATATCGAGACGACGGAGTATCCGGATTATATAGCCGTCAAGCGTGAAATCATGATTGCCTCCCGGGACTGCGTGCTGGAACATATCGAACTCTTTGAGAGTTCGAGTCGAGCGTAAATAAATCGGATATAAATAGGTGTCCGTCGTGTTAATGTACGTTATGGTAGCAGTCTGCTTGGCAGTGAGCGCTTTCGAGTGTTCGTTGGCCAAAACGCCCAGTAGTCGGCGGATGGAAATTCCTTTCTCAATTAGGTTGTAAAATAATCTGTTACATCCCGGTCACCGCCATTCAGTAGGACGTAATGTCCCAGATTGTAGAACAATCGTGGGCTCTTTGTAATATTAATATCGGAGTACGTCAATGTCGAACACTTATTTCTCGATTTCGTCAACATTGCGCATCAGGCTTTGGAAACCACATATTCGTGTTTCAAGAATTTGTAGTCATTCTGGATGAAGCGTAGGTAATATAGGTAATAATGGAATCCATATTTTTTTATTACTTAACCAAAGAGGAACAGGTTTGATCTCGTTCCTCTTTGGTTGCATTGAAATAATGTTTGTACTTATTCCCGTATGCACCGCACAGGGCTGGCCCAATATCGTGACAGATCGGATGTTGCGATTGTTGTGTTGGACTGTGGTTGGAAGGTGATTCCTGTCCCACGACGTGCGAAATAGTAATAGTTCCTATCCGAGCTCCAACAATAAGGCGCAGCCGTATATAGTGTTCCTATTGTTCCGTTTTGGCTGTATGTCTCGAAATAGTGTCCTCCCAATGGAATTTGTGTCGTAGCGCTTCCGTTATAACGTATCGTTACATAATAGGGTACTGTACTGCTCACATATTCTATTCCTTTGAAGCTTTCCAGATCGGGGACTCTCCATCCAGGAGGACATGGATCGTAGATGGATTTGCTGGTACTCTTGTTTATAGATGTCGAAGTTCGGTTTCCCCACAGGTTCGGACGGTCTTTATATGACCAGTCCGACACGGAGGGAAAGTCGTCCCAATCTTGCGGGAACAGCGGATTGATATAAGTCGATGGATGTGCTACCGCCCATTCCGGGCTCATCATTTCTTCCCATTCATTTGTGGCAGTCATTTCAGTATATTCGAATCCGGGCATATAGGTTGCCGGAGCCTGTACTTTCTGGTTCCAACTGTTTTGCTGGAAGGTCGAAGGATACATGAACGGGTCTTTGCGTCCCCATTGATAGTATAGCCCTTTGGCGGCCGCTTGCATACAATCTGTGGTCAGAGCTCCGAGGTTCCGGTCCATGAATACGGCTCCGGAGACATAAGTTTGCCCCGATGTCTCAATGTCATAGTCTACCGACCAGATGTGCCAGGACCAGATGCAATTTCCGGAAGCGTCGAAGAGTCCGATAAGCGCATTGCCCCGTTCTGTCCCGGTCTTGAAAATGATGCGTCCGGACTTGTATTCAACATCCGTTATGACTGTCCCGCGTACTGTTCCGGTTTCCCAGATCACACGGGCCTGTGTTCCGGATAGTTTCTGCGGAGTGATATTGAGTGTTGTTTTGCCGTTGCCCATTACCGTTGCATTGAATGAGTATGAAGACCCGAGTTTTGGCGCGATGTAGCAGTTGGCAGTTCCTTCGTTGTCCAAAGGTTCCGTTTCAGGCCGGAATACTGCATATATGTCGCGGAACCAATCTGTCGTCGCAAACGCATACGGGTTTTGATCCGATGCCTTGTTGCTGAATTCCTCATCATAATACCACCCATCGAACAAGTATCCGGCGGCAGGAGTTGCCGTCAGGGTACATCCTTCCATGCAAAGGGTTATAACCGACATGTCGTGAGTTTCGGAATGAAGTGCACCTGCTACGGTGATATTTCCGGAACCGACAACATGTGTCCGAACGGTATTTGCCATGCGGTGTTCGAAGTCGTATGATTGCGTGAATCCATGTGCATCCACCAACGTAATACGGTATGCCAGCAATGAATTCTTTTCGGTGAAGCATTTTGGAGTATACTCCATTTCGTAGGTGTTGTCTCCGTTCATGTCGTACAAGTCGAAATCATGTTCGGCTCCGGTATCTCCGTAGTTGAACGTAAAACCTTTCAGATCTCCCGAAAGGAGTTGCAAATGTCCTTGTGTCGGAGCTGATCCGTCGTAGCATTCTACGTCGATGTGCAGGTAACGGGTGCCGTCCATCAGGCAGTATCCACCGTAGTTGTAGTTGTCGAAATCATCCCACACTTGCAGCGTATAGGCGGAAACCCGGGTGTCTACCTCATTGTCTCCCAGAATCGAGATATTGAATTGATATTGCACATTCGCACGGACATTGAAATCTGAGGTGTTGTTTTCACCAAGAAAGACCGTATATGTCAGTACCTTGTTATTGGCCAACGCCCGAATCAGCAGATAGGAGGCATTGTCGGGGGCATTGTCTTTGTTTTTTTGCCGCTGATCGGTAATCGACGGGACCGAACCCTGCATATTGGGTAGCAGATAACAGGTTCCGGCAGCTTGTTTGCCTGAGATTTCGGTTTCGGGGCTGTCCGTATAATCATCGGGATTGTCCGACGGAGTGGCTGTAGTATCGAAAAGGGATACTGAACGAGGTGCGGAGAGAAGTTGTACGGATTGCAGCTCTATATCCGTGGGTTGGACGGCAATATTATAGGAAATTTTTGCTACGGTGCGTTGTACTTTTACTGCGGGCAGTGTCCCTCCTGATGACGGTATAGTAACGTTGCCTTCATAGAACATCGGTAGGATGTCATACTCGTCAGTGTGTGTAACGATGAAATCTTCTGATGTCGGGGTCTCTCCCAGGTCATGACCTAAATTGGCCGCGATCTGCATCCGATAGTTTCCAGGAACGCATTGGAATTGTAGCGTTGGACTTGTCTGATAACGATGCAGTGTGACCTCTCCCTTGTCGTTGTAGAGATAGACGTTTACGTCTTTGATGGACATTTCGTCTGTCGCCCTCGTGATTTTCCCGAGTTTGTCGGGCTGGATTTTTATTTCGATCGCAACGCTGCGCGGATCGGATGTATCCTGAGTGTTGTCATGATTGCAACCGTGTAGAATCCATGCTGCCATCAATATCCAAATTGTCTTTTTCATATCGTGTGATTTTGAAGGTTATTGCATTGTTATATCGGTAGGGATGTAGTATTTCGTAGTTTCCGATTCTATATATCGTTTCTTGAAATTGAACTTAAACCCCGGATTGTCCGATGCCCGCAGGTAGACAATATATTTCTTGTCGTATCTCCAAAAGTATCCGGATTTCGTGGCTCCTTTATGTAGGACTGGCGCTGCACTCTTTTTCACAGCTGGGGGTGGGATCTTGCTTTTGTCGAGCCTGTATTCTTCATAGTAGAATTTAATAGGTTCCGAAGCCTTATAGTCTGCCGAATACTGCATCCGGTAATCATAGGCAACTTTAGGAACAGGCCGGCCGTTTTGCATGATAAGATATTGGAATTCCATTTGTTCTATTCCCCTGCGGGTAATCGTTACGGTCCGTTGTTTGAGCCCTACCTTGATGTCGGTGATACAGTCCGCCGACAGTTTGAGTGAATATGTCTCTTCTTGTGAAAGCAGATTTCCGGAGGCGTCATACCATCCTGCCGCCTCAAAGTTGTATAGTTCGTCATTGACGAGGGCGAGTGTTATTTCTTTTCCTTCGGTGTTATATTCTCCGGTTCCTTCGATTGTGAAACAGCCCTCGACATCACTCGCTACGGAGATATTTCTCACAATGTCCATATAGGCACGGGCTTTGGCTGTAGTGTGATCGGTTGCTACCTGGAACTCGAGGATCTGTTCCCCGATCACTTCCGGGAAATATTCGAACGTTGTGTCCTCATTTACGGGACATTTTGCATCGTTGACGATATTCCCCTCGAGAAATATTTTACCCTGACCCTGACTGATCGATGGGATTACCATGAATTTTCCATCCGGACTTTTTCCGTCGATCCGAAGTTGTACGGGAATTTTGGCTCCGTGTTCGAGATTTATGATCTTGGCTTCACAGGTTGCTTCGGCGGCTATCTGGGACGGTGCGGTTACGGTTATTGCCAGATCATGCCGATCGCTGGTTTCCCCGGAGGGCACTTTCGCCTGGATGGTAACGGCCAGCTCCCCGACGGTCTTCGGCGTTATATCCATTCTTGCGGTTTTCCCGTCCAATGTGACCCATTGCCCGGTCGTTTGAACCTCTCTTCCCTCGATCGAGATTTGCGCCTTCCCTTGACGGATAAATGCGGAAATCGAGAAATTCCCATCCACTCCTTCCTGATCGACGGTCAATGTGATGTTTACCGCCTGGCCGAGTTCGCAGTTGGCCGAGTTTTTCGAAAGTGCCAGTGTCGGCCGCGGCTCGACGATCCGATACTCTGAAGAGGTGCATCCAACCGATATGAACAAGAGTGCGGCTATTATTATCTGTTTCATAGTATCAGTTAGTTATGATGATCTCGATGTCTCTGTATTCTGTCGTTCGCCCGTCTGTGGCCGAGAACTGGAGCTTGTGAATCCCTCGCGCATCAGGCGTGTAATAGAGCGGCTGATCGGAGTTTGCCGGTACGGAAAAGTTTGCACCTGGAGCAATATTGACTGCGCCGTATTGAAGGGTCCCGTTACCGCTGAGCTGTTCATATTTTACGGGGATAGCTCCTTCCCATCCGGCTTTGGTAACGATCATCATCAACGCTACCGGGGAAGCTATGGATGCGGTTTCCGGGCATTTGATGGAAAATTGTAAGGCCGGGCTCTCTTTCACCGTAAAGTTTGTGAAGCTCCGGCCGCTTTGGCCGCCATCTTTCGACTTTACCTCGAAAGAGATCCTCAGTGTTCCGGTTTTGGTCGGTGTGAGCGTCAGGATCTCCGTGGCATTGGACATCGATGTCCATGTCCCGTCGGTAGGCAAGTCATGGCCCTGCATGGTCAATTCGCAGGCACCTTCACTGAGCACCGCCGAGACCTGGAACTCCCCGTCATATCCCTGTTGCGAGACTTTGAGCTGGATGTATGCCGGTTCCTGAAGCGTATAGGTCTCCTGCAATGCTGTTACCTCGAGTGTTGGTGCGGGTTCGGTGATTTGATAGGTTGATTTTGAGCAACTATGAAATAAGATGCAGCCTATCAAAATAATGATCGTCTTATTCATACTCAGAATGTTAAAGTTTGAACAGGGTAGGTCTTGTAAAAATGACTTGGATAAATCCAGTGGGTTGTGAATGAAGAGGTGTTGTTCGGATTGCATTTCAGGGTAAAGATATAGCTGTCGTTGCACCCTGTAGAACTGCAATAGTATTCGTTTCCGTACTGGTATTCGAAACGCTGGCCTCCGATTGTTTTCAGGCATGCCTGTACTTCTTCGAAATTCTCGTGGATCAGGAACAGCTGCCCGGCGGCCGGTATATACCATCTCCCGGGCTGCTCGGGATCATAATTGTAGCAGAGTTTCGCTATCGGAGCCTGTATTAATCCTTTGCTGTCGGCATCTACCAACGCTTTCGTATTCTTATATCCGTCGAAATCCGCTTTGGCCGTGCCGTAATCCATCGTCCATGTCAATTCCGGCATGATACTCATGTAATCTCTTTTCTCTGGATCATCCTCTTGCAGAGGATCTACCCATTTTCCGCTTTTAGGTGCGGGAGCCAGAAGAAAAGAACTTTGGCTTGAAACGATTACGGGGGATAAAACCAAATGTATAAAAAAAAGTAGCGACAGAAAGAAAAATATGCGGTATATATCAAACGGTTAGCAGCGCGATACCCCCGGACGAGGCGCGAAACCAAATGTTACTTCGGTGTTACTTTCGTGTTACATTCGACTTTGATTTGAACGCAGTGTTCAACCCCGGATGTTACATCGCCTCCGAAAACGGCCAGAAACGGCCAAATTTCGGCGGCGATTTTTTATTTGTATTCCCCTGCGGAAAAGCTGCGACAAGTGAATATAGCGGCAATTTTGGACGCTGCTAATGTGTTCTCAGTGGATTCCTCGGAGCGCCTGTTCAGACATTATTTTTTTGCCGTTCAAATAGCATTTCAAGAGAAGGTTTTCCGGTTCTATTTATTGGAGGCCTACGCTTTGATTTGAAATTAAAACGGACACTTATGCGGACATTAAAACGGACACCCAAAATCGGCAAATCAAAACGAAAAAGATGCGTTAAACGGACATTTAGACGGACAAAAACGCGCGGGAAATAACGCCTAAACCGATATATAGCACCATAAAAGCGGCTTTTTTGCGTGAAAATAGCGATTAACACTACCCCTTAATGACGCACTTTTCACAAATTCCAATCGCCTATTTTTTGTATAATCGTCTAAGAAACAGCGGCAACCGTTCAGGTTGCCGCTGTTTACTGTTTGAAAAAGTGCGCGAGACACGCTATCCCATCGTGTTGAACCTCACACTCGCCTTTACTAAGGCCAGCGCGCGAATTGAGTCTGCTGGAATCTCTTTTGGTGAATGGTGTGGGTTGTGGCTGACGAGCCGAACGAAACGGTCGTCGTCTGCCCTTTGTATGTATTTGATGGTGATATAATTTTCGCCGTCAAGCGTGAACGACAGTAGATACATCTCGCCCCATAATATACTGCTCGCGGTATAGGGAATCTCCTTATATAATACGATGTCTCCACTCTTCAGAAGCGGATACATAGAGTCTCCGCGAACATATAATGCCCCGTCGCACGGCGGCAAGTCGGGGATTTGCAGATGGCTAACAGGAACCTGCCGGGTCGTTCTATCGAAAAGGGCCGCCAGTCCAGCGGTGGCGTCGAGTTCATACAGCGGGACGCTCTGCATTCCAATCGTGCGATCTGTACGGAGGGGGAACTGCTCCTTGATGGCAGGAATGGCTAACTGCCGATCTTCTTCGCGCTGCATTTCTCCTTTGCCGGTCAGTAGCCATTCGGCAGATATGTTTGCATTTGCGCATACTTTTTCAAGGACATCATATGACGGTTTTCCTTTTCGAGTCCCAACTACATTTTCTACGACACTTGCCGATATACCAATGCTCTGCGCAAATGCTCGCTTATTTCCTTTGTATAAGGAATTTATAATTTCTTCGAATCGGGCGTTTATATTCATTGCTTCAAAATTATCCGCAAAAGCGAATATTATTCGCGTTTTATTTTGAATATTCGCATTTGCGTATTATATTTGCATCGTCTTAACATATTAAGACGCTATAAAGGTAGTGAAAATTTTGAATTATCGACATGAAAGATGAGACGAAGAAGTGGCAGACGCAGAGCTACAAGGACAAAGTCTGCTTTTACCTGATTACGCGAGGCGTCGCATTCCATTACACGGAAGAATCGGGGATTGTTTTCGAGGCGGCGGCTTCTTTCGTAGAACGCATGTCCGACGCTTTGGTAACGGTTTACGGTTGCTCCTTGCGACCGATCATCAATGAAGTAAAATAATCCGACGATGAAACGATATTGGTTCCAATTATTGACGGCGGATTACGATGAACTGGGAGCATTGATTCCCGACGGATCGAGCAAGGCTACAGCCGCCAATCGGGCGAAGCGCTGGATGCGACAGAACGGAGTCGATAGCGCAGTGCTGGCGGTCAACAGCATGGTGACCAGCAACATTCTCGACATGATATCAATTGAATTATAACATCAGGACAGAGATGAAATATATCGAATTACCGACAACCAAGAAAGCACGCATCCGGCGGGCGCTGGGCGTAAGCCGCGTGACGCTGTGGTCGGCCCTGACCTACCAGACCCAGAGCGCGCTGGCAGAAAAGATTCGCCGCATGGCCTTGCAGGATGGCGGGCGCGTGATAAGCGAGGTCGATGTCACGAACGGCTTCATGCCGAATTGCGAGACCGATTTCGAGCATGATGCCGACGGCGTACGACGGATTATTCAGACCTTCTCGAACGGCGTTCGGGTGGAGTTCGACAACGCTACGTGTACGGCCGACATCAGCCGGAACGGACGTTCCGTGAAAACGTTTTCCGACGTCAAGATTCGCGACTGGGGCAACATCGTATTCGAGGCGCAGAGCCTCGCAGATTCATTGAATAGGAATTAGACAATACCAATGCCGGACTATGAAACAGGAGTTTTTACATCCTTATGCTCATCCTCGCCTGATATCTCTTCAAGGGCTTCCCCCAAGATGCAAAGGGTCGATTTATTCCCGTTATGGAGTTCCACATACGGATAATTCAACGGCCTGCAATATTGTTTCGGAAATGGGTACTGAGGCAAAACTTTGTACATCTGCCGCCCGACATCGACTCCTTCGGAGAACAACGAAAGTCCATTGCGGAACACATCGGAGATGATCCGGGCTAAATCCTTTTTGGAGATTCTGGTTCTTTCCGTCGAGCGAAAATAAATCAAATCAGCAGTTCCGTCCTCTAACCCGAAATCATGATCCGTCAAGATCGCATATTCAAGACCGTAAAGCCAAGCGAAGTTAGTGAGGATATTGAGAATCGGCTGACGATATTGATTAACGTTGACTCCATCGAGATAGGATATGACCACATTAATACGAAAAGCTTTTTTCATAATCGCTAAATTTTGTAGTTGAACAGACAAATATAGCGATTTTCCCGCGAACGCGTAAGGCGTTGTCCGGAGCGATACCGGCGCGGGATCAAGAACGAAACGACAATGGAATATTTCGGAAATACGATAGCGGTAACGATGCACGAGCTGACGCGGTCGGACGATGGAGAGGCTGTGGTTAGCAAATGCAACTACGACAAGCTTGTCAGTCGAGGCCGGATTAATGTTCTGCGTCCGGGCAAGGGTCTCGGCTCGTATGCCCTGATCGAATATCGCTCGCTTCCGGAGCGATTCCGCACCCGCTTCGAGAAAAAATACGGTGATCCCGAAAAAACGATGAAACAGGACAAAATGCCGCTTGCGATGGATGCCCACGCGCAGCGCTTTTATCACGACCACCTGCTGCCCAGCGGCGACCATCTGCCGGAGGAGAAGCAGGCCGAATACACGCTGAACGCGCGCGTGTTGAATACTCTGTGCGAGATGTTCAATACGCAGAAGGCGATGCGCCGCGCGCACAACAACAACACGCCGATCATCTGGTCGAATATCTTTGCCGTAGCCGAGGAACTGCGCGAGGCTTACGGGCATACGCTCCCGAAAAGCGAAGCCCGCCTGCGCGACAAGCTGCGGCAGTATCGCAAGGAGGGCTATGGCTGCCTCGTGTCGGGTAAGTTCTGCAATGCGAATACACTGAAGATAACCAAAGCTGCCGGTCGGCAGATCGTCGCCCTGCGTCGCTGCCGCGTGCCGGTCTACACGACCAAGCAGCTCTTCGAGGAGTTCAACCGCATCGCCGAGCGCCGCGGATGGAAGCCGCTCGCCTCGCAGTCGTCGCTGGTGCAATACCTCGAACGGCCGGAGGTCAAGCCGTTGTGGTACGACGCCGTCTACGGCGAACTGGCGGCCAGGCAGCTCTTCGCCCGTCGCAACAAGACCGAGATGCCGACGATGCGCGATTCGCTGTGGTACGGCGACGGTACGAAGCTCAACCTCTTCTACAAGGCGGTCGAAAACGGCCGGACGGTCGTGCGCACGGTCTCGGTCTATGAGGTCATCGACGCCTACAGCGAGACGCTGCTCGGATACTCGGTCAGCGCCAGTGAGAACTTCGACGCGCAGTTCGCCGCCTTCCGCATGGCCATCGAGACGGCCGGCTGCAAGCCCTACGAGATCGTGACGGACAATCAGGGCGGCCAACGGAGCAAGATCGCGCAGAAGTTTTTCGCGAACATCTGCCGCATCAACCGGCCGACGGCGCCGTACAACGGACCGTCGAAGAGCATCGAGTCGGCATTCGGCCGCTTCCAGCAACAGGTGTTGCATGAGGACTGGCGCTTCACGGGCGGCAACATCACTTCGAAGGAGGCGTGGAAAATCAACCGCGAGTTCCTCGAAGCGAACAAGGAGAAGCTGTTCACCTACGAGGAGATGCTGGCGGCCTATGCCGCGGCTCGCTGCAAGTGGAATGCGATGAAGCACTACCGGACGGGGATCGCCCATGAGGAGATGTACCGTGCGAGCGCGAATCCGGCCACCGACCCGGTTACGGAGTTCGACATGATCGACCTGTTCTGGCTGACGACCGAGCAGCCGAGCCTGTTCACGGCTGACGGCATCACGGTTCAATACCGAAACCGCAAGTATACCTACGAGGTGCTGACCGCAGACGGCCGCCCGGACTACGAATGGCGCCGGGAGAATACCGGCCGGGAGTTCTTCGTGAAGTTCGACCCGCAGCGCATGGACCGGGCGCTGCTCTACACCCGGACGCCGATGGGGCTGCGCTACGAGGCGGTGGCCTATCCCTACCTTTCGATCCGCCGCAACATTCAGGAGCAGCAGCCGGGCGACATGGAGCTGATCCGGCTCAACGACGAGGCGAACAAGCGCGAGCGGGTGCGCCGCCAGATCGAGGCGCACGCACTGGAACTGGAGCACGGCGTCGCTCCGGAGCAGCACGGGCTGCGGACTCCGGCCCTTAAAGGCATCAGCGAAAAGGAGTACGAGCGGCTGGCCGACGCGGTAACGGTCCTGCCGGCCGAGCCTGCGGCCGAACCGCTTGCGGTCGGCGAATATACGAAAGTTGCCAGCAACATGGATTTCGACCCGGCGGCCGTCTTCAGCAGAATGTAAATTAAAATCATAATAGACAATGAAACAGTTATCACTCGAAGAGAAACAGACCATCCAGGCGCAGCTTCAGGCGTATGTGTCCAAATACCCCAGCCAGAACAAGGCTGTGAATTCGCTCGGTTTGAGTGCAGGCACGGTCAGTACGATCCTGAACGGCCGATTTGACAGCATCAGCGACGAGATGTTCCTGCGCATTCGGTCGCTGGTTTCCCCGGTCATTCCGGAGGAGTGGGCTGTCTGCGAAACAACTGCCTACCGGGAGTTGTCGGTTCTGCTCTCCGACGCACAGGCGAATCGGAACGTCTCGTGGGTGGTCGGGAATGCCGGCATCGGCAAGACGACGACCGCGCACGACTATGCGGCGAAGCATGAAAACGTCTTCGTCATCTCGTGCTCGGAGGATATGCGGCGCGGGGACTTCATCCGCGAAATGGCCCGCGTCCTCGGGCTCAAACTCGCCCAGACGAGCCTGCGGGAGAAACTCCAAGCCGTGACGGACGAGTTGCGCGTGCTCGACCGGCCCCTGCTCGTCTTCGACGAGGGCGACAAGCTGATGGATACGGTGTTCTACTACTTCATCTCGATCTACAATGCCCTCGAAGGCCGCTGCGGCATCATCTTCCTGTCGACCGAATATATCAAGCGCCGCATGAGCATCGGACTGGAGTATGACAAGAAGGGCTACGACGAAATCTATTCCCGCATCGGCCGGCGTTTCATCGACCTGACGCCCGCGACCTGCCACGAGGTGACGGCCGTCTGCCGGGCGAACGGCCTGACCGCCGACAATGCGATTGCGGAGGTGGTATCCGATGCCCGTACGATGGTTTCGACATCCGGGAATCCGTGGGAGAAACGGCAGGCGAAGGAGTATTTCGACATGCGCCGGGTGCGCAAGTCGGTGCATAAGAACAAGAAACTCGCCCAGATTAAGAAATAACCCCGTTCAAACGCTGTTCAAATGGGACGCACACTATCAGCCAAACAGGTATTGACGCTCAAGCGCCGGACGATCCGTCCGGGCGGCATCTGGGCAGACTGTGTCGGAGAGATCGACCGCACGGGCGTGGTCTTCTTCTGGGGCAATTCGGGCAACGGCAAGACCTCGGCGGTCGCCGACTTCTGCAAGGAGCTGACCCAGTTCGGCCGGGTGCTCTACCTGCCGCTGGAGGAGGGACTGGGCGGCACGACGCAGGACGCCATCCGCCGCTATCGGCTCGACGAGTGCGGCCGCAAGTTCCAGTACAACGCCTCGATGAACTTCGCCGAGATGGACGAAGCCCTGTCGAAGCCTCGCTCGTGGGATTTCGTCGTCATCGACTCGGTCCAGTATACGCAGATGTCCTACAAGGAGTATGTCGCCTTCAAGGAGCGACACCGCAACAAGCTGCTCATCTTCGTCAGCCACGCCGACGGCAAGCGCCCCGATGGACGTGCGGCGACGAAGATCATGTACGACGCCTCGCTGAAGATATGGGTCGAGGGTTACCGGGCCTTCAGCAAGGGGCGTTTCATCGGCCCGAAGGGCGAGTGCACGGTCTACGAAGAGGGTGCGCGCCGCTATTGGGGGGGGTAAATCAGTAAACCACGAGATAATATGGATTTGAATTCACAAAACAAGGTGCTGAAGGCGGGGTTCATGATCATCCGCAAGGACGACTACCCGCAGCCGAAAATCAAGTACAAGCAGTTCGGATTTCCCGAGTGGAGGACGTTCGAGAAGTTTCCGACGAAGGCGACGCGGGACCGTCGGTTTAAGGACCTGCTGCATGACAGCGGCATAATCGAAGATTGACCTATGGATATCAAGAAAATCTACATCAGCGGAAAGATCACCGGGTTGCCCATCGACGAGGTGGTCGTAAAATTCAAGGCTGCTGAAGCGAAGATACGACGCTTCGGTTTCCAGCCTGTCAATCCGCTCCGCAACGGATTGCCTCGCGAGGCGGAGTGGGCGGATCAGATGGGCGAAGACGTCAAGCTGCTGCTCAAGAGCGATGCGATCTACCTGATGGCGGATTGGCAGCAGAGCGAGGGTGCTACTCTCGAATACCTGATCGCCCGTCAGCGGCGGATGCGCATCTTTTTTGCCGAAACCTTCGCAGCTCACGCAGCTGTCGAAACGAATACCGAACAGTCCCATGAAACGGAAGCGTAACTATTCGCGGCTCTACGCCATCGCCAAAGCGAAGAGCATCGACCTCGAGCAGCACAAGGAGGTGCTGGTGTCGCAGTTCACCGGCGGCCGCACGTCCTCGTTGCGTGAGATGACCCCGGCCGAGTACGAGGAGATGTGCGAATGTCTCCAGACGGGCAAGCAGCTCGGCGAAACCTCGGACGCATACAAGGAGCGGCTGCGCAAGGCCCGTTCGGCGGCTCTGAACCGCATCCAGCGGCTCGGGGTCGATACGGCCGACAGGACATTCGCCGCCGTGAACGACTTCTGTCTCGATCCGCGCATCGCCGGCAAACCGTTCGGAGTGCTGACCGTCGACGAGCTGCAAGCTCTGGTTCCGAAGCTCGAGGCGATCCTGCGCAAGCCGAAGTCCGTAAAGCCGCAGCGGGTCATTCCGGTTCCATTTATCATCCGTCCCGACCAACTGCCGAGCTGATATGGAAAAACCGATTATCGAAGTCGATTTGCAAGGTCCGGACGGCAATGTGTTCGCCCTGATGGCGAAGGCGCGAGCAGCGATTCTATCCGACGTTCGGAGGCTCGGCTTCCAAACACGGAAATCGCGTGAAGAGCAAGATCGAGACAAAGCTCATGCGGAGTTCGTTGCAGAGCAGATGATGCGAGAGGTGATGCAAACCCATACATATGACGGGGCGCTCACTATCATTCGCCGATATGTGAACATCAAACAGAAAGGAGGTGCGCCTATGGAGTAACCGGTACGGGTGGCGACAGGAAAAGACAACGAAATGGGAAAAATTGGCTGTTGTTTAGAGATTAGCACAGGGGTTCGAGTCCCCGGCCACCCGCAACCCCTTTTAGATGAAGACTCGAGTGCAAGTAGGGCGACGATGGCGCAGGGATTACCCGCCGGAGGATGGCGGTGGCAAAGCGGAACAGGACGTTTGACTCCATCGGACAGATGACGCGAACGTCGCGTTCAAGTGAGAGCAGAAGCCGCTTGCGGATTATGCCGAACGAAGCGACGAAAAGGCACTTAAAGGCTCTGACAGCCGGGAAAGACCGGCAAATGGGTCGGCAGGGCCTTCGGTTCCACCGGAGGCATAGCACAATGGCCAAAGCGATGCGGCTGTTGTTCCGGTTCGAGTCCGGACGACTTACAGAATTATTTAACCTTTATATCAAACAGCTATGGAAAAGAAACAAGTAGGTGCGTGGCGGTTGCCGGCCGAACTAACTGAATGCCGTCAAGGTGCGGAGATTGTCTTGGTTTTCAACAACCGGGATGAATATCAGGGTATCTTCCGAGGATTCGATAACGAAGAGATCGTCCTGCAGGCGTGCGGAAGCCAATCGAAGATCGGACTTCCGCTCGGAAGACTTTACACATGGTGTGTCGTCGAAGAGGTCAAACCCATCGATGCGGTGGTCTACCCGAGCAATGAGCCGACGATCTCGGTTGTCGACGATGCGACCTACGGCGGTGCGCATTGTTACGTGATCCGCGAGTGCCTGGGGTTCAATGACGGCAAGACGCAGTATATCGACACCGAGCAGGTTGTTCGTTTCGTGCAGAAGAACGACGACGGGACGATGATCCCCGGACTGCAATCCGAGCAGTTGGTGCTGGCCCTGCTCGACCGCCATGAGAAACTGAATGCCCGGTTCCCGTCGGAGCAGAATGCCAAGATGATCGCCGGTCTGCGTATGTTCCTCGAGGCGTGTGAGGAGCGCGTGAAGAACCGCATGGAGCGCGGGGTGATGGGCGAACTCAAAGAATAAAAAAACTCCCCCGATTTAGGGGGAGAAAGCAACGGATCTACCTGTTCCGAGAAAACATCTTCCAAATTTTTGGCAAGATGTATTTTGAAACGGAATGAGAAAATCACTCGCTGATAATGCAGGATATTAAGCAACCTAAAAATGGGCCAAATATACCTGTCAATACAGGAGTAATGGTTCAGCCCAAAAGGAATCCTGCTAAGAATGAAATAAAATCATCCATAAGCATATGTTTTTTGATTGTTAATCAGCCGCCATTTCTGACAACCTACATCTATTGATTTAGGGAGACGTGCAACTGCACGACACCGCAATACTGCAATGCAAAGATACAATAAATTTTTCAAAAATTTATACAATGGATATCAAAAACATGACAGCAGCACAACGCGCCGAGTTGAAGGCGCAGCTTGAGGCCGAGGAGCGTGCCGAGAAACAGAAACGCGAAGATGATATTGCGGCGTATAAGGATTCCGTCGACGAGTTCTGCCGGGGCAAGTTCGCCCGCCTGCAGACGTTGAGCGAAGAGATGCGCCGGGCGAAGGAGGATGTGTTCGGCGACGCCGAGCGGCTGATCGCACTCAAAGAGGAATTGTTCAGAACGAAATCCGACCGTCACAGCAACCAGTTCACGACCTCGGACGGCGGCATTACGGTTGCTCTGGGCTACCGCACGAACGACGGCTGGGACGACACGGTGAACGCCGGCGTCGACAAGGTCAAGACATTCATCAAGTCGCTGGCCAAAGACGACGATTCGGCCGCGCTGACGGAGATGGTCATGAACCTGCTGGCCAAAGACCGCAAGGGCAACCTCAAAGCGAGCCGCGTGCTCCAACTGCGGGAGATCGCCTGCAAGTCGGGCTATCCGGAGCTGATCGAGGCGACCGACATCATCCAGAGCGCCTATCGGCCTGTGGATACGTGCCAGTTCATCTCGGTCTCATATAAGGACGACAAGGGCGTGAAACATGCGTTGCCGCTCTCGTTGGCGGCGATGGAATAGGGCCTTTCCCCTGCAAAGAAAATCCCACTTTTTCGAAGAGTGGGATTTTTTCGTTACCTGATTTTCTTCAAAGCCAGATCGCGGTCGAAGATATGAATGGAGAGCACATCGTTGTCTATACGTCCCGTGAACGTATTCGCGCCGGTCTTAATCGTGACATTCGGGGCTTTGTAGGAATACCGACATTCCTGTGTGACCGGTTTGAAGTATTCGTATTTCCATTCGACCGCGCATTCGTGGTTGATTCCGAAATAGAACGTATCGGTGCGTCCTTCGGTGGTCTGGCTCCATACAGTACCAGTCAGTTCATCCGAAGCCGGGATTTCCTCTTTGCCCGAACAGGATGAGAGGAGGATGCCCGCAAAACAAATGGAGAGGAGGAAAAGTTGTTTCATGGTAGATAATTTTGAAACAAAGATAGTATTTTTCGGATAAATAGCTTAATTTTGTTAAGCAAATAGGGAGAAAATTTTGTTTTCTCCCTATTTTTGTGTCCAGAATCAACGCCCCCCCCCGTGAATGCCGAGAGGAAGAAACAAGGACTTAATCGACAAGCGCAACGAAGCGTTGTGCCGCCGCTGGTACTACTGGACGGAGGTGCAGCGGTTGCGCTTCGATGACGCCCTGAAGATTCTCTCCGAGCAGGAGTTCTTCCTCTCCGAGGACCGCGTCATGGCCATCATCCGGCAATACTGCAAGGAGCATCCGGAGGACGATATCCGTCCGGTCCCGAAAATCAAGGTTCCGAAGCTCACGGCCGGACAGCTGCGCCTGTTCGCCGGGGAATAATCACACGATCTCCCGCACGAGGTACTCGAACGTCACCTCGTAGACCTTGACCCCGCCGCCGAGGGCATATTCCGTGCTGCGCCGTCGGTCGAGCTCGGACATCTTCGGCGACAGCCTCATCCCTTGCGCGGCCCGGAACAGGCGGTCGGCCATCTGTTCGCGGTCGGCGATCTTCGCCTCCGTCGTGGAGCCGACATGGGTGTCGTCGTAACAGTCGATTGCCAGCTTCAACGTGACGGACGTCTTGCCCTGCTGTATTCCCGGACGGTTCGCCATCGGCAGCCACTCCGTGTCTCCCATGCCGACGAGCACGCAGGGAAATACGACCGGATACTGGTCCTCCTGCGATTCGAGTTGTCCGTAGTCCTCGTCGATGCGGACCTCCGGCATCGCCTCTTCGATGCGCTTCATCAGCGCGAGTTTCACACTTTCCATCGTCTATAATTTAAGTACTGCTTCGATCTGCGTTTCTACATCGGCGCGTATGCGCTCCTCGAGTTCGCGGCTCTGGCCGATGAACTGCCGCTTGGGAATCCTGATCCGCAGGTGCTTCTTTTTCGTCAGAGCCAGTCCGCGCCACATCTGCGCTTCGGGCGTGAGTGCGCCGCTCGGGGCCTTTTCGGCCGATTTGCGGCCTTTCGTTCCTTTCTTCGGCTTCCCGGCCGCCTGGTAGTACATCGCCCACGCAAACCGCCTCATTTTGGGCGTTACGGCGGGCGACGTCACGCCGCCCCAGTTGTGGATCGGCGCATAGGGTACGTCGTTCACGATCTTGACCCGGTAGTCGCCCGGCACGTAGCGCACGGCGTTGAACAGGTGGTTGCGGTTGCTGAGTAGCGGCCCGTGCTTTCCGGCCGCCGACGTCCCGCCGGAGAGCTGCCGTTTGGTCTTCGGCCACGGGTGCAGCCCGCCGTCGACGAAACCGCTCTTTCGGAAGTTGTCCTGAAAGTGCCGCTTGGCCATGTTTCCGACCCGGATGGGCATCTTGCGCCGCATCAGGGAGTCGATCTCTTTCTGTTTCGCTCGAATGAGCTTCGAGAACTCTTTGATATCCATTTGAACGCCGTTCGAATAAAATTCTGTTCCGGATTTTGTTTCCGGCGAAATAGTTGCTATATTTGCGGATGAAGGCGTAGTTACGCTTTCAGAAGCATCCGAACATAAGTCCGAGCTCCATGTCGGGAGTGTCTTTCGGCCGTTCGGATGCTTTTTTCATTTCCGGTATATCGAATACGGGTGTTCGTATATTGCCGACGTTTCCCGGTTCGCCCGCGCCTCGCATTTCACCACGAAAGTCTGCTTGCCGACCTCCAACTCATATACGGTGTATTCGACCAGTCCGCGCGACTGCTTCTTGTCGGTGAAGTGCTTCGGCTCCTCCACCCGCACGAATCGCAGCCAGTCTAAATAGCGGTCCATCTTCATCGACACATCGACGCTTTCGGTATCGGCCGCATGGTATACCAACTGCCGGATGTCGGATTTCGAGCACATCACCGTTCCGTATTTCAATTCCGGCCCTGAGTGTACGACCGGTGCCGAGAGCGGCAGCCGGCTGATGCGGGACGTCGCGTCGGATTTCTTTTCGGCGAGTTCCGTCCGCTTCTCCGCCAACGTTTTTTCCGCTTTCTGCACCGCTTTGAGTACGTTCTTGCAGTGGTAGCAATCCTTTGTGCGGTTGGTGAAAAGCGTGAGTTGCACACCTTTGAACGCGCACTTCGAGCAGTCGGAGGGGAAATACGGGTGGTCGTCGGAGAACAGCTGCGCCGTGCGTGCCGGATTGCCTTTCAGACCGGGCGACGGCTCGATCCGCTCGCCGCCCAGCCCCGAGTTGTCAGTCACGGGGTCGTCTGTCGCCTCCCAGCCGCACTGGCAGCCCCACTCGTCGCCGGGCTTGTGCTCCTCCCAGAACGGATCGTCGACGGGCCATACGTGGTCGTAGAAAGGCATGTGCGACTCGCGGGGGTTGACGGCCGTCGAGGGCAGCCACCGGATATTCGGGAATACATCGGCTTCGGCCATGAACTGCCGCATCTCGGCGGCGCGGTGCGCCCGCTTGATGGCGGTGTCGTATTCGGTTCGGAGCCATGCCTCGACGTGGTGATCGGCGATCGGTTCGACGTCGCGCCGGAACTGCTGGTAGGATTTCACCTCGCCGTTCTCGTCGATGAGCTGCGCCGCCATGTCGCGCCCCATGCGGTGGGTTTTGAACGCGGCGAACACGGCGTTGTTGGTGCGCAGCTGCTCCATGAAGTCGCCGCCGGCTTCGCTGCCGGAGAACCCGGCGTCGGTCGCCGCATCGAATATCCGGCTGACCTCCTCGAAGAGTCCGGCATCGATCTCCGTGCGCGGGTCGTACCGCCGCTCGTAGATGTTCCGAAGCGCAGCGGTCAGTACACCGCTGTCGAACGTGAATCCATTCTCCGCCGGGTGCTCTTTGGCCGCATCGACATAAAGCGCGTCGACTACCAGTCTGAATCCGCCCCCGCGCTTTCGGGGGCGCGGCCGAAAAAATCGCGCACGCGATCCGTAAGTTTGCGCCCTTTCTGCTTCGGTTCAGATTCTACCGGATCGTCTTCGTCGGCACCTTTGCCGTTCTCCTCCTCGTCGGCCGGTTCTTCGGCCGCGGGCGCTGCCGTCCGTCCGGCGGCTTTCATCTCGTCGTAGTTGTCCGGTTTCGGGATGCCGAACTCCTCGTAGAGGTAATCGTCATCGATAGGCAGTCCGGCTTCGTTCTTCAGCCGGCAGACGATGGTTACCTGCTTCTCCGGGTCTTTCTTCTTCGGAGGTACGAACCTGAACTTGCCTCCGGAAGTATCGATGCCCATCGATGCGAATACGTCCGTCACCTCGTAGTTCAGGATATCGAGGATGCGCCGCTTGATGAAGAAGACGATATCGGCTTCGCCGTCCTGCTGAACGGTTCCGAGGGCCTGCGTCCCCTTGTCGCCCGCCTCGGTGGTCAGCGTATTGCCGTTCACAATCTTGCTGATCTCGTTGTTGCAGATCGTGTGGAGACGGTCGTAGAGGTCGCTGCCGCCGGAGATGTTTCCGGCCTGAATCAGGTTGATCTTCGTCCCGTCGGGGTGTACGATGACCCCGGCGCCGCCCATGTTGTAGATGTCGTCGATGAGCTTTTCGCGCGCCTTGTCGTCCCAGGCGTCGTATGTTCCCTCGCGGATCGGCCGGCCGAATATCTCGCCCAGCTCGGCCCAGTCGGCGACGTTGTTGCGCTTGAGGATAACCCAGAACGCCGCGACCGCAAGATGTCCGATCTGCCGCGGGTCGCCGACATAGAGCAGATCGGAGAAGTTGTCCCAGCTCTCGCCTATGAGATCGGTCTGGTTGCGCAGGATCGTGCGGTTGATCGCGTCGACATGCTTGCGGGGAATCAGATTGTAGTCGATCCAGCCCTTGTCGTCGAGGAAGAACTGGAAGAGCGAGCCGCCGACACCCTCCCATTCGTCATCGATGAGGTCCTCGATGAAGCGGTTGAACCACGGGGAATCGATATGCTCCTGTATCGTTTCATCGATGTTTCCGTCGCGCTGGAATTGGATCGGTGTCGAGAGGATCGCCGCTTTCTGCTTGCGCAGCACGGAGAAGAGGTGTCCGTCGAGCATGACATCGGCATACAGATCGACGAGTTTCGCCCGGCGCGGCCAATCGATGAGCTCCGCCTGCCGGATGCTGTCCATGTAGGCGGATACGTCCAGCCCGCCGCGGCGTGTGGGCTGGAGTACGATGGTCTGCGTCGGCGTGCGGCCGATATTGCCGCCGGAGGCAATGCGTTTGCCTTTCTTTTTCTTTTTCTTTTCTTTTGCCATATGTCAGAATCGGTTGTTGCGTTTGGGGTTGCTGCGTATCTGGAACTGCGATGCGGCCTCTTTTACCGTCTGCTCGACCTCCGGCAACCCTTCGACGGAGATGTCGCCCTTGCGCACGCCTTTGAGCCATTCGACGGCGCGTTCGTAGCGGTCGACGCGGATTTGCGACATGTTGCGCGGGTTGTGGATGGAGAAGATGTGGTAGATGGCGATGTCGAGGGCCATCATCAGCACGAGCTGATTGCGCTCGTCGCCCTCGGCCGAGAAGACCCGGTCGCAGTCGTAGCGTGCCGAGAGATACCCGCGCATCTCGGCGACGGCGCGGTCCTCGCAGATTTCGATGATCTGCCGGTCGGAGCGGATCAGCGCGTCGAGGATCTCCTGATGAATCGAGGCGTCGTAGTCCTCCGGAATGATGAATTGTGCCATATCTTACTGTCTGTATTTGTTGCGGCGGGCCATCACGCCGCGGGGTGTCGTCACGACGGGATGCAGCTGGCCGATTTTGTCGTCGATGAAGCGGTTGCCGCCCTCCACGCAGTCCACGCCGTCGGCGTGGAACTTCAGCGCCATCGTGAAGAATTTGAACTCCTCGTCCAGGAGCTTCATGTGCGGATCGCCTTTCTCGGCCTCGTTGAGCACCAGCAGCCCCTCGCGATGGAGCGGTTCGAGGTTGGCCTCGATACGCACGGCCTTGTCGGTTTTCTTCTTCTCGTCGGGGATGACCGAGAGGCTGATTCCCGTCTCTTTCGCCTTGCGTGCGAACGCCTTTTTGAACACCTGCTGAAAGAATGGGTCCTGCAGGGAGTTGTTCTCCTGCACGACGTATATCGCGCGGCACCCGCCGGCCCGGGCATAGAGGTAGAGCGAGAAGAAGTGCGTCACGAACTCCTCGGTGGTCATCTTGCCGAGAAACCCCTTGATGACGTAGAGCGTGCGGTCGAGTTTTCCGAGCAGCCATACGGCCTTGAGCGACCCCTGCTTGTTCTTGGCCGCACCTTTGGCCTCGGACTGCGTCGGGTCGGCGTAGATGCAGAGAAACGGGAAGCGGCGCAGCGAGGGAATCTTGCCCCATTTGCGCGGGCCGAAGATTTTGCCCTCGACGACGGGGTTGTTGAAATACTCGGCCTGCTGCGCCTGCGTCGATATCTTCGACAGCGCGCGGTCGATCAACTCTTCGGTGTTCTTCTCCGGCCACGTGCTGCGCCCCTCGGCGTCGCGGATGTTCACGATATCGTGGTGGTCGGCCATCGCGCCGGCCCGGACGATGCAGCAGTCCTCGGCGATGATATTGCCATTGAATACGACCAGCAGCGCCCCCGATGGATCACGGGTCGGATAGAGGGCGTGCTCCCACCAATCCCACTTGTTGTTCAGAACATCGGGGTTGCGGCAATCCTCGTCGGTGTCGAAGTCGTCCACGAGCAGTACGTCGGGACGGATCGCTTCGTTACGTGCACCGCGCGGCGCATTTCCAGCACCTACACCGTAGAACGCCACGCCCTGCCGGGTGCGGAATTCCAGCTCGGCCCACTCGCCCACGGACATCTGCTCGCCGTAATACTGAATGATGCGCTGGTTCGATTCGAGGTTGGCCCGATACGGGGCGAGCAGTCGCGCCGCAGCTTTCTCCGTCGCCGAGGCGAGAATAACGGTGCTTTTCCTACCGGTCAGCGTCAGGTACAGCACCGCGAACATCGTGATGGTGCTCTTGGCCAGCGAGCGGCTCCACGACAGCACCTCGTACCATTCGGGGTTGTTGATGATGCGGTGGATGGCTTTCTTCTGGAAGGGAGCGAAGGGATACTTCGCGTATTTCGGGAAGAAGAACTGCATCCACTCGATAGGGTGTGCCTCGAGGTACAGCCGGTGCTTTTCGATTTCCGCCGGGGACATCGATTCGTCGATGGGCGTGTCGTTGTATATGGATTGCTTGAGGGCTTCCCACTCCTTCAGGGCGTCGCGGTCGATCTGTTTCATCACATCAGGGATTTGAGGAATTTGTCGAACAGGCCGGCGAACGTCTTCGTCAGTGCGGGGTCGACAGGCCGCAGCCATGCGACGAACCGCTGTGCGGTGCTGACGGCTTCGTGAATGCCCAGTTCCGTTTCGAGCTTGCCGATGGCGTTGGTCAGTTTGGCGATGGCGTCGGCCTCTTTGGGCGTTGCGAACCGCTGGCCCTGTTCGCGGCCGAGGATGACGTTGTTGATCTCCATGATCTGCCGCTGCAGGTTCTTGATCTGCTCCTCGCGGGTCATGGTCAGCGACGCCTTGTGTTCGTCCCATTTGTCGGCTTTGGCCCAGCGTATGACGGTCTGCCGCGACACGCCGCACGCCTCGGCGATTTCGGCCTGCGTGCGGTTTTCGTTCAGGTACATCGAGAGCGCCCAGCGGCGCATCTGTTCGGAGGTCATTTTCGACATTGCTTCATGAATTGTTCAGTGCAAAATTGACCTATAAAACGCTGTCGAGCAAATGATAAAAATAGGATGCGTCTTTGCGGTTGTATCATACAATCAGAAAGTTGTATCATAAAACGCCGATTTGCAGAGGCCGAAAATGACGCTCAATTTTGCACAAAACGAATCGCAAAATGGAGCGCATTTTCAATATCATTCCCGGGCCGCAGGAGGACACTTGCTGCATCTTGTTGTACGGCGAAATCGGCGACTATGCCGATGTCGGCGCCGAGGATATCGTCCGTCAGCTCGTAGCTGCCGAGCGAACCTATCGCAAGATCGACGTGAGGATCAACTCCGTCGGCGGCGATGTAGCTGCGGGCATCGCCATCTTCAACTTCCTGCGCCAGTCCGCGGCCGACATCACGATCTACATCGACTGCATCGCCGCATCTACGGCGTCGTTCATCGCCGGCTGCGGCAAGCGGGTCAAGATGAGCCGCTACGGTCAGATTATGATCCACCAGCCGATGAGCGACGTGTTCGGCAATGCTGCCAAGTTGAAAGACTGCGTCGCACACCTCGAACAGGTCGAGGATACGCTGTGCGAGATTTACGCGGCACGCACGGGTAAGAGCGTCGAGGAGATACGCACGACCTACATGGACGGTCGCGACCATTGGCTGACGGCCGAGGAGGCGCTGGCGGAGGGTTTCGTCGACGAGATTTTCGACGATAACGCGGTCGCCGTCTCCGCTTCGCTTACGCCGCGCGAACGCTGCGAGCGATACACGGCGCTTTACATCGAACATGTTTCACTTAAAAATCAAGAACAGATGATCAACAAACTCAGATCGATGCCGACCTTCTCCGACTGTGCGGACGAGGCGGCGGTCATGTCGCGTCTCGACGAGGTCGTGAACAAGGCCCGGGAGCACGATGCAGCGGTCGCCGAGCGCGAGGTGCTCAAAGCGAAGGTCGCCGACCTCGAGCGCAAGGAGCGCGAAGCGGCGGAGGCGGCCTACGATGCCGAGGTCGACACGGCACGCGAAGAGGAGCGCATCGGCGCCGACGAGGTGCCGGGCTTCAAGGCGCTCATGCGCAAGGACCCCGAGAACACGCGAACCCTGCTTGCGGCGCGCAAGCCCAAGCGGCGTGTCATGCAGACCCTCGCCTCGGCCGCCGGTGCTGCCGGAGGCAAGACCGACAAGGACTACCTCGCCGAGCGTGAAGCGGAGGTTCTCGCACGGCTCAAACAGTAATCAATCATCAACTCAATCAACATTATGGCAAATCCGAATATTCAAACCGCCTACAGCGGCGAAGTCCTCGACCAGATTTTGGTCAAGGCCGCCACAGGCAATCAGCTCTTCGAGAAGGGGCTGATCCACATGGAGACCTCGATCGGCGACAAGTTCTACATCCCGCGTCTCCAGCTCTCGAAGCTGTTGCAGAAGCGTGTCGAGATGCCCAAGAGCGAGAACTCGAAGGGCGATTTCAAGATCGACGAGCGGCTGCTCAAACCCGAGGACGTCATGGTCTACACGGAGTTCAATCCGCGTTCGTTCGAGAAGTTCTGGCGCAAGTGGCAGCCGACGGGCAACCTCGTGTTCCGCGAGCTTCCGGGCGACGTGCAGGTGGCGCTGCTCGGCGAGGTGCTCAAGCAGGTCGGCACGGAGATGGGCTACCACTTCATTCAGGGCGTGTCGGGCGATGGCGAGGAGCAGTTCTTCAACGGCATTCTCACGCGCATGATGGCCGATCCCGATGTGGTGAAAGCGACCTGTACGGAGACGAGCCAGATCAAGCGTCTGCGCGCGGTCTGGGAGAAGACGGCGGACAAGGTTCGCGGCGAGGCGAACTTCACCTTCCTGATGTCCTCGGCCGACTTCGACAAGTACGACAACGAGCTCACGGACCTGCATCACAAGGGTGCCGATCCGACCTCGACGAACGTCGCCCGCTTCAAGGGCAAGCGCATCGCTGCGCTGAACGACTGGCCCGAAGGCGTGATCGCCGGTACGATCTGTTCGCTGGGCACGGACTCGAACCTCTATGCGGGCTGCAACCTCGCCAACGACTACGAGTGTCTGCAGGTCGACAAAGTGCAGGCCAGCGGCGAGCTGTACTTCATCAAGATGCTGATGACGGCCGACACGCAGATCGCATGGGGCGAACTGGTGACGCTGCTCGACACGCGCACTCCGGGTAACGAAGTAGGTTAAACTCAAAAACAACGAAAGACATGAAATTGAAATTGAAAGTCCTGCGTCCGTTCAAGGACAAGAACAACCTGAAAATCTGCTATGAAGTCGGCGGCGAACTGTCGATTCCGACGGATAAGCCCGAAAATGTGGCCCGCATCAACGACCTGGTCGCCCGCGGCCTTTGCGAGATCGCCGCCGCGGAGGCCGAGGCCCCTGCGGCAGCTCCGGCCGGCAAGGATGACGAGACTGCCCCCGCGACGGTGTCGTTCGGCGGGCAGGAACATCCGCTCGCTGCGATGAAGGTCGCACTGGAGGCCGTCGGGGTCGCCGTCGCGAAGAACGCCGGCGTTCCGGCCGTCACCAAAGCCCTCGATGCACTGACCGAGGAGCAGACCGCTGCGCTCGTTGAGGTGCTGGCCGCAAAGGAGGAGTAACCCGGAATAGCGTATGACACCATCGGAATTCAAACGCACTTACTATCCGGCCATCGAGCGCGTCTGCGCCGGGACAGGGCTGAACCCGCTCTTCGTAGCGGCGCAGGCCGCGCTCGAGACGGGTTGGGGTAAGAATGCCATCGGCAAGAACCTCTTCGGTATCACGGCCGGCGACAAGTGGACGGGCAAGCGTCAGATCGTGCGCACGACGGAATACTTAAAGGACGACCGTCAGGGCGGAAACTTTGTCCGCGTGCATTCGATCACGCCGTTGGCCGACGGCCGCTACCTCTACGACGTAGACCGTGCTTTCCGCGACTACGACTCGGTGGAGGAGTGTCTGCACGACCACTTCAAGGTCTTGTCTGCGAAACGCTACGCTGCGGCGATGCCGTATCGTCACGACGTGCAGCGCTTCGCCTACGAGGTCGCCAGAGCCGGTTACTGCACGGCCAGTCCGACGGTGTATGCCGACAGCATCGCGAAAATCGCACGCATGATCGAACGGGTTTAACTATCGACGGGAACAGGAAGATGGATAATGCAATGATGCAAATATTGATGTGGGCGTTGCCGAGCGGCTTTCTATCGTCGGTGGTAACGTGGCTCGTCACCCGCCGCCAGCGGAACAACGATTTTCTCGCCTCGTTGCAGAACTCCATCGACCTGTTGACGGCGAAGTACACCGAGACGCTGGACGAGAACGTGCGCCTGCAGGCGGACAACGCCCGGCTGCTGGCGAACCAGCAGATCATGGCGGAGAAGATCGACTCGATGAGCCGGAAGATCGACCAATTGACCAAACAACTCAAAAGCATTCAGAATGAAAAATCGAATTCGGGGAATTCCCCTCATGTTGCTTCTCGTCGCAGTACTGATGGCGGCGTGCGGGGCAATCAGGAACACGACGAGCGAGCAGACGGCCTCGTTGGAGCAGAGCAGCTCCAGCGCGCAGCTCGAAGCGCAGGCCGCCGCCGTTCACGACACGCATCGGCATGTGCAGGAGCAGACGCAGACGGACTCGACGACGACGCGCCGGGAGTATGCGGAGCCGGTGCCGGAGGAGCGGACGGACATGACGATTCCGACGCAGAACCTCCTTGATCTGCCCGACGGCGCGAAGTATAGCGCACAGAACGGCCGTGCGAGCATCGAGGCCGAGCGGCAGGGCGACAAGATCGTCGTCCGGGGCAGATGCGACAGCATCGCCCGCCGCTGCACCTATTTCGAGAACCGCGTATTCCGACAACGCGTCCTCATCGATTCACTCGCGGACCGACTGGACGAAATGCAGGCATACCGGGCGCGCGCCGATTCGCTGCTCGCTGCGGTATCCGCGGCATATCATGCGGCCGAGTGCACCGAAGAGCCGCCCTCCATGTGGTATCGGTGGCTGCTTGTCGGCTTCCTTGCGGGAGGAGCCGCGTCGGCCTTGCTGACGAAAACGAACCCGCTGAAAGCGATTGTAAAACTTATCAAAAACATCGTGTAATATGGCTGAAAACACACAGCAGACCTCTGCAAAGGCACACGACGGATTCGTCTACGGTCTCGAATCTCTCATTTTCGCCGGCAAGGAGCTCGGTCTGATCAGCAATGACGGTCTGGACTGGGGCGGAGACGACCCGTCGACGAACAAAATCTGGGCGGCGCAGAAGCGCTCGGCTCCGGCGAAAGAGATCGAGGAGAATCCCGGAACGAACGAGATCGAGTTCGACCTGATCGAACTCAAACCCGAGAACCTCGTGCAGGTGATGGGCGGCACAACCTCCAAAAACGGCAAGAAGTGGAACGCTCCCGCGAAGCGCATTCGACTGGAAGGTCCGGTTGTCATCCGCTCGGCGGACGGCTCCGAAACCGAAGCTGCAAAGGTGTCGCTTATGGCGTCCCCGAAGGGCAAGTATGACTATTCGGACGTGATGAAGATTCACTGCAAGATGACCTTCCTGCTGCCGGATGACCCCGAGGCGTCGCCCTACGGCTTCGACTTCGCACCGGACGAGGAAGAGACCCCTGTCGGATAGCACGCTGAGCGATGAGTGCGAATCCGCAGATCGAAATCGAGGCAGCGGAGGCTCTGCTGGATATCGGAGTCTCGCTGCCCTTTTTCAAGATACCGTTTACCCGTAAGTTTGTCCGGCTGACGATGAAACGCCCGTGTCTGGGCGGGCAGATACGCCTCGCGCGGCTCTATCTCCAGACTGGGATCGCCTACGAGGAGATGCTGGAGTTCTCCAAGCACGAGGAGTTGGCCTACATGGCGTTGCATGGGCGACGGGTCTCGAAGATGGTGGCCCTGACGATTTGCCGGGGCGCGTTGTCGACGTGGCTGTTCTCCGATCTGCTCGCATGGCTGCTGCGCTGGTTCGTCGACGACGAGTACCTGCGGGCCGCGAGCATGCAGTTCCTATGCTTGCTGGGAACGAAGTCTTTTATGACCATTATCAAATCGATCTCAACGACGAACCCGATGAGACCGAGGTTGAGCCGAAGAAAAAGCGAAAAGGGGAGTTAAAGACCGAATATGTCGGGTCCCATAGCCCTTTCGGTATCGTGTGGCAAATCGCCGCAGCGACAGGCTGGCCGATTCGCTACATCCTTTGGAGCGTGAACTACCAAACGCTTCGGATGATGCTGGCCGATGCTCCGCGATACGTCAAGAAGAAAGAGAAGCCGCGAACGCTTTCCGGCTTCGTCCAATCGAGACTGAAACAAAAAAGTAAACAGAATGCCGAAACCCGTTGAAATAGAATTCCTGATGCGCGACAAGCTCTCCGGCGGCCTCAATGCCGCCGGGAAGTCTGTCGAGACGCTGGGCGACCGTGTCGAGCGGGTTTCGCAAAGCATCACGGAGCGCATTGCGGAGCAGCGTGAGCAGGTGCGCTACGTCGAACAATGCCTGAAAGACCTCCGGCGTCAGTACGACCGGCTGGGGCCGGGCAAGGCGCAGGCGGAGATGCGTGCGGAGATCGACGCCTGTACGCAGGCCCTCAATGAAGACAAGGCCGTGCTGGCCGGACTGCGCAGCGAGCACGAGAAGAACGCGGCGACGGCGCGCGGGCTTACGATGGAGCTGCGGCAGCTTCAGGGTGCTATGGCGAAGATGCGTCTCGAGGGACGTCTGAACTCGCAGGAGTACCAGGCGATGGCGCAGCGCGCGGCCCTGTTGCAGGATACGCTGGGCGATCTGCGTACGCAGACGAAGATTCTGGCGCACGACAACTCCGGCCTGCAAGGTCTGATGAGCGGGGTGAACGGTGTGTCCGGAGCTTTCACGATGGCTACGGGCATCATGGGCGCTTTCGCGTCGGAGAACGAGAACCTCGTCAAGGTTCAGACGCGCGTGCAGAGCGTGCTGGCCATTACGATGGGCTTGCAGCAGGTGATGAATGCCCTGAACAAGGACTCGGCGTTCCGGCTGGTGACGGTCGTCAAGATGAAGAACATGCTGACGGCTGCCAATACGCGGCTGGCTACGTCGCTGGGCATTTCGACGGCTGCTGCATCGGCGCTCATGGCGACGCTGACGCTGGGGCTCTCGGCCGTTGTCACGGGTTTGATAGTCCTGTGGGATCGTTATTCCGATTCGCAGGAGAAGGCTGCGGCCAAAGCCAAAGAGCGGGTGGAAATCGAAAAGGACGGTCGGGCGCAGATGATCAAGACGCGTTTCGAGATCGACTCGACCCTGAAAAGCCTCAAGGAGTTCACCGGCACGAAGGAGCAGGAAAAGGCGAAGGTCGAAGAGCTCAACCGTAAATACGGCGAGAGTTTCGGCTACTACAACACCATCGGCGAATGGTACGACACGTTGCTTCAAAAAGGCGCTGCTTACATTCAGATGCTCTTTCTTCAGGCCAAAGTACAGAGCCTTATCAATAAAGCGACCGAGGCGGACGAGCGGGTGCAGGAGGCCGAGGCGAAACCCGAATCGGATTATGATACATGGTGGGGCTACGGCGGAAAAGTAGACCGATTCTTTTCCGATAATCAGCGATATAAAAACTCGCCCAACGGAGTATGGCTGAAAAAGGAAGCGGTCGCTGCGGCTAAGAAAGAGCGCGAGGCTTATCTGGACGAGGCGAAGAACCTGATGGATGAGATCGCCAATATCGGCAAGGATTTCAATATCGGCGGGTTCATTGCGCCTACGAAGAACGGTGCCGCCGATGTGAACACGCTCACGCAAAACCTCGTCGATTACGAGACGAAGGCCCGCCAGCGTATCGAGAACACACGCATCGTGCTGATGAAGGAGGGTTTCGAGAAAGAGCGCGCCGAGGCGCAGCAAGCCTTCGAGCGGGAGAAGACGCGCATCGCCAAAGAGGAGCAGGAGCGGCTCCAGCTTTACGAGCGGCTGCGCAAGGCCGGCGGAAAGGTTACACCGGGACAGAAGGGGGCGATTCTCGCACAGGCCGCGGCCCAGCGGGTGCAGGCTGCACAGAGCCTCGATCATGCGCTGACCGAGATCGACAAGAAAGAAGAGAAAGCGAATGCGGATCATCTCGAGAATCTGCTCAAAACCTACAAGGATTATGCGGCGGAACGCGAGGAGACTGAGCGCAAGCACGGCAAGGCCATCGCCGAGCTGCGCAGTCATTTGAGCGATGAGCGTCTGGCTGCATTGGGCAAGCAGATGACGGACCGGTTCGTCGGCAACGTTGATCTGCTGGCGCGGCCGATGATCGATGCGGCACGGCTGGCGGAGAAGGGCTGGCAGGATGCCGGCGAGGGCATCGCTACGGTGTTCAGCTCCCAGTTCGGCATCGACGACGCGGCCGGCAAGCGTCGCGAGATTCTCGTCACGCCGATTCTGCCCAACGGCGATGTGCTTTCGGAAGCCGAACTGAATGCGTACATCGACGAATCGTTGAACGGCGCCGAGGACATTCTGAAGGCCGATACGCTGGGGCTCGTGATCGCCGTCGATGTCGATCCGGACGGCATGGCCGGCGAGGCATTGCATCAGCTGCAGGAGAAATATTACGCGCTCAAGCAGGACGCGGAGGGCAATGCGGCCTCCGACGCCCGGATACGCCGGGCGATCAAGGTCGCTGAAGATACGAAGAACCGGGAGCTGGCCGCTCTGTCGGGCCTGCTTGCGAAATACCGGGATTTCGAGGCCCAGCGTGCGGAGATCAAGCGTCAGGGCGACGAGGATATTGCCGCGCTGGAGGAGCAGCGTACGGAGGCCAATTCGGCGCTTATCGACCGGGCTATCGCCGTTGCGCGGCAGAAGATCGAGGAGGGCATCCGCTCGGTGAACGACGCCGAGGCTGCGAGCATCTCCAAAGACAACGGGTTCCTGAAACAGCTCTTCGGCGACTATTCGTCGATGTCGTTCGACAAGTTGCGCGACCTGATCGCACAGGCGAAGCAGCTGCAGGCCTACCTGAACGGCAAAGGTTCTGCGGAGGGCATCGCCTTCATCTCTGCCGCGGAGCTGAAGAATATCGAGAAGAGTCCTGCGGAGTTGGACAAGCTGCGCAAGGCACTCGACAAGTTACTCAACACCGGCAAGAAGGGCGGCGGTAACAAGTGGGAGAATATCTTCAAGACCTTCGAGAAGGGGCTGGCCGAACTCAAAGGCGCGAGCGGGATCAAGGAGATTTCCGGTGCCATCGGAACCATCGGCGGTGCCGCAGCGGACGCCGCGGGGGAACTCGCCGATATGTTCGAGCAGATGGGCGACACCGAGACGGCCGATGCCATCAGCGGCGTGCAGCAAGTTTTGGGCGCCGTGTCGAACATCGGTCAGGGATTCGCTAAAGGCGGCCTCATCGGCGGCATCGGTGCTGCCATCGGCGAAGCGGCCAACTTCATCGGTCAGGCTTTCGCCGCCGAGGCCCGGCATCGGGAGGCGCTGAAGGAGATCGAGCGTGCGAAGCTCGACTTCCAGCGGCAGTACAACCTCGCGCTGTTAGAGCAGAACCTGTTGCTGAAGGAGGCGACGAACGTCTTCGGGGAGCGTCAGATCATGAAGGCGGCCAACGCCATGCAGGTCTATAAGGAGGCTCTGTCGCAGTTCGAGGCTGAGATGAAAGGTTCGACCCCTACGATGAACTGGATCGAGCGCGTCACGGGCGATGCCTACGGAACGTACGCTGCGCGGATGGCCCAATATCAACAGGGCATCTATGGACTCGCTTCGGCACAGATCGTCACGGGACACAAGAAGACGGGCCTGTTCGGCTGGGGTAAGGGCAAGGACGTTTACAGCAGTATCCTCTCGGTATATCCGGAGCTGATCGACGCCAACGGCAATCTGGATACGGCGATGCTCCAGACGATTCTCGACACGCGGAAGATGTCGGACGAGACGCGCAAGTATCTGGAGAACCTCATCAGTTTGAAAGATATGATGGATGAGGCGGAACAGGCGTTGAAAGACTACCTCTCCGCTACGTTCGGGTCGCTTGGCGACAGCGTGCTGGATCGCGTCCGGGATATGGCCAGAGGCGTCACAGGGGTCTACGACGATATGTGCGACGACATCGCGGCCAAACTCGAGGAACTGGCCGATCAGGTCGTCTACTCACTGTTCTTCGCCGACAAGTTCGACAAATTGCAGGACGACCTGAAGGCGATTTATTCGAGCGGCAAGAGCGAGGAGGACATCGCCTACGACGTGATGAACCTGCTTGACGACTTCTACTCGGGTATCGGTTCGAACATGAATGCCGCCGAAGCATGGATGGATGAGTTTGCGAAGCGTGCCGAGGAGATGGGATACGAGCTGTGGAAGCCGGATGCGACTACGCAGAGCGGTCGCGCCGGGGCCTCCACGGCCATGACGCAGGATCAGGGCACGAAGCTCGAAGGGTTGATGACGTCGCTTCAAATGCACGGAGCCAGCATCGACGAGAAGCTGGACAACGTCTCCGAGGGATTGGCCGGAGCGTTGGACACTCTGAACCGAATCGCCCAAAATACCGATGATATTCCGCTCATCCTCGCGCTTCTTAAGTCGGTTAAGCGAGACGGATTAAAAGTGAAATAGATATGAATGTGCTGACGGGATTATTGACGATAAACGACATCGACCCTTACGTCGAATACGGGGCATTTCTCGCGGAAGACAAAGCCGGAGATACGAAAAACTATTCGTCTCTGCTGAAGCCGTCGGCCGTGAAGCCGCAGAAAGAGGTGTCGTTCCGCGAACAGGACGGAGCTAAGGTTCCCGAAGTCATCGTGCAGCAGCTCCAGCCTCGCGATGTATCGCTTCAATTCGCCATTGTCGCTGCGGACAGAACGGAGTTCTCGGAGCGTTATTCGGCATTCCTTCGGATGCTGCAACGGGGCGAGGGCGGCTGGCTCGATTTCTACTTTCCTGAATTGAACCGACACTTCCGGATGTTTTACAAAGAAGCGACCGACTATAAGCAGCTGACCGACTTCGAGGGTGAGGTCGCCGGGAAATTCTACGTGAAGTTCCGGGAGCCGGAGCCTGCATTTTAACGCCGTTCGAACGGCATTTGAACAGTATTTGAGAGTAGCATGAAACTGAAAATCTATAACCAGTTCGACGAGTTGAAACTGACGGTGTCGCCGTCGGATAATTCGACGCGTCAAAGGGGCGTGATGGCGGACCATGTGTTGGGGCTGTCGTTCGTCTCTTTCGATTTCGTGCGTCTGGAAGTGAACGACTGGGTGGAGTTCGAGGGGCAGCGTTACTGGCTCGTCGAGGAATACGTACCCGAGCAGACCTCGACCGTCGAATGGGAATACGACGTCAAGTTCTACGGCCCCGAAAACCTCTTGTCGCAGGCTTTGATGCTCAAGACGGTCGACGGCGAGAACGACCCCGTCTTCTCCCTGACGGCTCCGGCGCATGAACAGGTAGCACTGGTGGTCGAAAACATCAACCGGCAGATGGGAACGACCGACTGGAAGGTCGGCGAAGTCATCGATACGGAGAACCTCGTCGTCGATTACGAGGGCACCTATTGCAACGAGGCGCTGAACAAAATCGCCGATGCGGCCGAAACCGAATGGTGGATCGACGGCATGACCGTCAATCTGGGCCGGTGCGAATACGGCGAATCCGTTCCGCTCGGGTATGCGAACGGAGCCGAATCGATCGACATCGCGTCGGCCAACGGCGTGAAATTTTTCACCCGCCTGTTCCCCATCGGCAGCAGTCGCAATATTGACCGCGAGCACTACGGCGCTGCCCGGCTCCAGCTGCCCGGCGGTGCAAAGTACGTGGAGCAGGATACCCATCTGGGAATCGTCGAGCACTACGAGCGGGAGGCATTTTCGGGTATTTATCCGCGCAGAGTCGGCAAGGTCGGCTCTGTCCGCAGCGAGAACGCGACCGGCGAGGACGGCGATCCGTTTACGATCTACTACTTCAAGGATGAAGAGTTGTCGTTCGACCCGAACACCTGTGAAATCGGCGGTTTGGTCAAGCAGGTAACGTTCCAGAGCGGGGAGTTGAACGGTCGCGAATTCGAGGTGAACTTCGACTCGAAGAGCCGCGAGTTCGAGATCATCACCCAATGGCCTTATGAAGATGAAACGCAGCTGCCGGGCGGGCTTTTGGTGCCGAAGCCCGGCGATGAGTATATTCTTTGGAACCTCCGTATGCCGGACGAATACTATGCGCTGGCCGAACAGGAGTTCGCCGAGGCCGTCGAAGCGTACATGCGCAAGCATCGCAAGGACCGGCGCGTCTACAAGATTACGACCGACTACGTCGACATCGGAGCGCGCGGCCTGCGATTCGACATCGGCCAGCGCATCCGGCTGGAGAGCGCGCGATATTTTCCGGAGAGCGGCTATCGCGACAGCCGGATCGTGCGCTTTACCCAAAATCTGAACATTCCGACACAGTACGACCTCGAGATCAGCGACGTTCTCTCGACGGGCGCCTTGTCGAGAATCGAGGACAATATCGAGGAGGTGCGCAACTATACCCGCATCGCAACCAGTAATTTGCCGGATGTCGTTCGCAGCTGGGAGAATACGCCGCCGTCCGACTTCAATCTCTTCTCGGCAAAGCGCAGTTGTAAGGAGTTTCTGAGCAAACGGCAGGGAGGAACTGTCGAAGGGCAAGTGCGGTTCATGCAGCGTATTACGCTCGATAAAGGCTTTCGTACGCACGATTTCGCCTCGGGACCCACGGGATTCGGCGGGCAGATAGATGAACGAGGAGTCTCCGAGCTCGAAAGCCTTGTATTGCGTCGCAGTTTAACGGTTCCGGAACTGAACTACAACCGAGTTGAAATATCCGTAGGCGATGATTGGAGCGCTCCCGGAGGTGGTATCATCAAGGAGATTGATACTTCGCAGCAGTTGGTGACGCTCAAGCTGGAAGATGGCGAGCGCGGTGCCGTAGCGGTTGGTGATATATGTATGGGTATCTTCCATAGCACAACACTTTCGGATAACGCCGCAGAGGATGCAGATGACAGTCGTGGCAACCGTACTTTTGCGGGGTTCGCAACGGCCTACTTCCGCATCACGGAGGTTCTCGGGGATCACAACGAGCAGTTCAAATACGAGTTGAGGCCCGTATCGACATCATATCCCGCTCAAATTACGCCTATGATTTCGATGAAATTCGTGGCTTATGGGTCCTTTACGGACGCATCTCGCCGTACATCACGTTATTCGACACGCACCTACCAGCGTTACCTGCGCGGCGTCTCCGACTGGGAGTTCACGGCGGAGAACATAGCCGCTCAGTTCGGTGATCTGTCGAACCTGTCCGTTTTCGGGTTGGCGATGTCGGGGTATTCGGCATATCTGGACAATATCTACATGCAGGGGCTCTTACGCAGCCTGGACGGAACGTTCATCATCGACACGAAGACCCGATCTCTGCTGATGGCCTCGGGGGAAACGGGCGTAGGATTGGCTTTTAATCCCGAGCAGGGTTTGAAGATCGGCGCGGTGTACGATCCTGAAACGGGGAAGTTTCAGAAAGAGTACGACATCGAGCAGATCGCTAAGACCGCGAACGATACGAAAGAGGAGTTGGATAATCTTCAGTATTCTGCTGATAATATCGTCAACGGTTCCCATGCCGACTGGGTTGCGGCAAGAACAGACGCTTACGGATACGAATCAGGTAATAATCTTGGCATAGACTATACGCTTATCCGAGGGAACCTGATTACCTATCGCGTCGAACTGAAAGGTGAGAGTGCCCAAGCGTCCGAACTGGGATTCGAAATAAAAATTACCTACTCTGACGGCACGACTCAATGGCTTACGCGATATACGACACCATACATTCCGGATCGAGGCACATTCGAGAAAACTTACACGTTTAGTTCACAGGTCCAAGATAAAGAAATAGCATCTGCTGTTCTATATCCGGTCTTCAAATCATCGAGTGGCGGCGAAGTATCCGGAAAACTTTATATTCGACACGAATTCGTCGGCGTGGGGAACAAATTGCCCGCGATGTGGTCTCCGTCCATTGCCGATCAGAAGAAGTATACCGACGATAAGGTAGACAACATTCAGATTGGCGGAGTGAACCTGATGCGCAACACACAGCATCCCGATCCGACCGATACGGCGATTTGGAATAACAACAACGGCCTTCCGTCAATTTGGGGTGAAGTCAGGGAGTTCACAGCCTACAAAATTCAGCAGAACTGGGGACGCTTGTGGCAGACTATTCCGGGAGGCTATAAGGCAGGGCAGCAATACACTTTTTCCTGTATGGTCAAACGCGATGCGACACAGGAAACGGCAGTAACGAAGGCCGCTATTTATATCCTGTCAGGGATGTATATCATCAGAGCATCCATAGGCGGCCGTGTTATTGCCTCGAATACTTCTTCTGCTGAAATTCAAATTCCCCTTTCGCCCGATATTTTCGAGAAACTCGAGGTGACTTTCGTTGCCGATCAGGATATTGCCGACGGATTGGGAATGCGTATCGAATTTTTTGCGGTTCCCTACATCGACAATACGCCCTGCGGCGTGGTGTATGGATACAAGCTGGAGACCGGCAATAAAGCCACGGCCTGGTCGGAAGCAGCGGAAGACGTGAAAGCCGGCATCGACGCAGCCGTCGATGGCATTCATATCGGCGGAGTGAACATACTTAACGACTCGGAATCTATTACTTTCGATTCACAAGGTGGCGTATGGGGTAAGTGGAATTCCGTAAATACCGAAACGTTCGAAGGGTACAAATGCGCAGTAGTCCGAAATCCTAAACTCAGGGTGACTAACGGTGCGTTCTTACGACTGGAGAAAGTCGAGAATGCACGGATTGCTGAAGGATCGTCTTATATGGCCTCGGCCTACGTGTGGGCCAATGAACCCGTCGGAATCCGTATCGGGTTAGAGAATTCCGAAGGATTCGTATTCATCATTGATTCAACGATGACCGGAAAATGGATCAGATTGTCGTCTTACCAAAAAGCCGTGAAAGACAATCCAGCATTCGTGTTGTATGCCAATCCCACTACGTCTACGACCGTGGTAGCATTCCGAATGGCGCAACTCGAAGGTGGGAACAAGGCAACGGCGTGGTCCCCGTCTGTCGCCGATCAAGAGAAGTATACCGACGAAAAGGTAGAGAACATTCAGTTCTCTGCGGTAAACCTTATTAACAACACAGAAAGTAGAATAGCAACAGCCTCGACGACGGATAATTATGGCAGAATAGAATTCAGAATCTCGGAAGAAGTGCAGTCCGGAGACCAATTCGCAATATCCATCGGTGAGATAACGAATCTTGTCGGAGATGCAGAGTTGTATGCGATTACATTGTATAATACAACTTATGACAGACAATTATCCCCCACATTGCGTCTTACTGCTGACAACAGGGCCGGTGTTTTAACGGTATATGAAGGATATTCCAAACAGCCGGCATTGCTATTCGTATTTGCTGGTAATAGTGGATCAACTGCCGGTAACTCCGTCCGATATGACAAGATTATGTTCGTACGTGGGAACAAACCGTCATTGTCATGGTCCCCGTCTGTCGCAGATCAACAAGCCGAAATAGACGCAGCCCGTAAGGCAGCCGATGATGCCGCCGCAGGAGTCGATTCACTAAAGAACTTCACCGACAAAGCCTTCGCCGACGGAATTATCGACCGGGCCGAAGCTGCTTCCATTGAAAAATACATCAATTCTGTTTCGGAAACAAAAAATGCTGTTGCAGCGTCCTATACTGTTGTTTATGAAAACTCGCTGCTCGGCGGTACTGCGAAATCGAATCTACATGCCGCAAAAAGCGCTTTTGACACAGCCGTAGCCAGCCTGCTGGCGTCGATATCCACGGCGTCTGCGGACGGCGTGGCCACTGCGGAAGAGAAAGCCGGCGTGGACGCCAAATACGCGATTTTCAATGAGGCATACAGAACCTATACCGTTCGTATTGAGGAGGCGGAGAAATATATTCAGATCGCAATCAACACCAAGGCACAGGGGGCCTATCAGATTGCAGAGGAATTGCAGGGGAAGATCAGTAACATCAATCGGATTCTGGAGGACCAGCAGTCGCAGATTGACGGTCAGATCGTGAGTTGGACCGGTACGGAAGTTCCGACACTGCGGAACTATCCGGCAAGTCAATGGGCAACTCCCGAAGAGGTCGCTCGCCACGAAAATGACTTGTATGACCGGGAGATCAGCGCAGATAACGGTCAGAAGGTTTACGAATCGTATAAGTTCCGGAACATCGACGGAACGTATCAATGGGTCCGTATCGCCGACAGCGACAGCGCAGCCGTGCGAATCATCGCCGAAGATGCGTTGGGGATTGCCAGCCGCAAGTCCGCGAATTTTTACGGCTCTACCGTTCCGGTTCCGCCATACCATATAGACGACGTATGGTATAAATCCATCCCCGGTAAACAGGAATTGCAGGGCGTCTATATCTGCAATACCGACCGGGAAAAGGGGGACACGGCATTGCTGTCGGATTGGGGGTTGGTTGACGACAGCGCCGCACGACTGCGCCAGATGTCTTCGGACAGCGTGATCTCGAAAGAGGAGAAAGCGTCGTTGCGCAATACGCTGGTGCAACGAGAGAAGGAAATGGCTGCCTACCGGAAGGACGCCACAACTTATGGCGTGTCAATATCTGCGCTGAACACGGCCTATCAGAGCCTCGTGAACTTTCTCACGGGAACCGTCGCTGTTAATAACAATACGGACACAGAACTCACCTCTGAACAGCGCGCCTCCTATAATGGCTATTTCGCCGCCTACGACGCGGAGGTTAGCCGTTTTATGAATCTTGTGGCCGATGCTGTAGCTCAGCAAAAAGTTAACGACATTCAGTTAGGAACCAATATTCTCAACGGTTCCCATGCGGATTGGGTTGCGGCGTTTGCGGGAGGCTCAGGATACGCAACCGGGGATAGCGTACTTTATCTCGATCATACCCTAATACGAGGGAAACAGATCACTTATAGAGTAGAACTGAAAGGAGAGGGTGCGCAAGCGCCCAACCTGGGATTCGAAATCAAAGTGCATTTCACGGATGGTACGGATCAATGGCTTGCACGATACTCGGCAGGCGATATTCCGGAGCGGGGGACATTTGAAAAAGCATACACCTTCAGTTCGCAGGTTCAAGACAAAGAGATTGAGTATGCGCGACTGTATCCAGTGTTCAGATCATTGAGCGGAGGTGAAGTATCCGGAAAACTTTATATCAGACATGAGTTCGTCGGCGTGGGCAATAAATTACCCTCGACGTGGTCTCCGTCTGTCGCAGATCAAGAGACGAAAATCCCCGACGTGGAGTATATCAAAAAACTCTTTCCTGCATCGATGGATGTCGACGGCGCAGCCATAGCCCAAACGCTCGCTGTGAAGAACGATGCGGGGTCGCAAGTTCTGGGATTTATAAACGGGTCGTCAAACTTCTCTGATCCGACGCATGGCATCTGTATGATGGCTATGGGGATGAGTAGTATCACGGGGTGGAAAACTGCCAAGACAAGATTGTACGGGGATGGGCACTTTGTAAGCGCCAGCGCTGAAATTACGGGCAAGATCACGGCTCAGACCGGGGTGATCGGCCCCTTTACGATCACAACTTCCTATCTGACAGGTACGGAGGGGAGCTCGTCTCTGCGGTTGTCTTCGAACTTGATCCGGTTTACAGATACATACAGTTCTGCATATATCGGGAATAATGTCTTTCCCGCCTCAATGGGTGATACCGTTCGCGGTCCGGCACGCTTTGAGGTAAATAGATCGGTATCCTCAGGCTCAGCTAATGTGGGTGTGTATGTATCCTCATCAGGAGCAACAGATTATGATGATATGATTGATTCCGGGAATCATGCTCTGTATATACCCAGCGGAGATATATGCGGACTTCGGTTCCGGGTTCGCCGGCTTAGCAGCAGTCAAACATTATCGGAGATGGATACCTTCATTTTGGTAACGACTTCGGGAACTATTGACCTGACATTGCCTTCAAGCCCTCAGCCCGGACAGTTGTATTTCTTCAAACTAATCGGGAGCGGCAAATTCAACATAAAGGTAGGGGCCAGTGGTCACTACATTAGCAATAACCGCTCTGATCGGATAACGACCTGGGGATTCAACTCAGCCCCGATTATTATGCTTGTTTGGGATCGGGTGAATAAAATATGGCACGGTGGACATCTCGCCGCCGGTTAATAACTGATTTAACATATAAATATGAAAAAGATCAACTTCAAACAATTCAAGACCTTCACGGATATTACCCGTGAAAAAACATCCCTTGTGGATGTCCGAAAGCCTTTGGCTGATGCCCTCTACAAGAACGCGAACGGCATTGCGGCTCATGACCTTGCGCTGCGCATTTATCGCAGCGACGGTGAAATTGAGTTAGAGGAATCCGATGCGCAGTTGTTGCGCAATTTTGCGAAGAACCTGACGCCGATATTCATGGATAGCTTCGAAGAAAACCTCATGGATTAGCCTTATCAACTTGCTCGGGATTCCGCAGGGCTGAAATGGCGAATCTGAGGAATGAAGCCCTTCGGGGGAGGGCATAAAAATCCCCCGGTCTGTTAGTAAGTCCTCTTACCTACGTACTAACACAAAGGCGCCTAACCGCACGACCGGGGGAATACCCTCGATTGCGGTTAGGCGTTTTTTGTGCCATAAACTTTGCACGTAGGTAAGAGGACACAAATGTATAAAAATTTAGAAAAATAAACTATGAAAACCCCAATTTCGTACTATGGCGGTAAGCAGACGATGCTCAAATATATCCTGCCTCTGATTCCGTTGCATAAAATCTACACAGAGGCGTTCTGCGGAGGTGCGGCTGTTCTTTTCGCCAAACGGCCTTCCGAGGCTGAGGTTATCAACGACATCAATATGGAGTTGACCAATTTCTATTGGTGCGCACAGGTCTACTATTCTGACCTCAAACGAGAGATTGATAAGACGCTGCACAGCCGGGATATTCACGCCCACGCAGCCCATATCAACGCTTATCCGCAGTTCTTCGCACCGGCCGAGCGGGCATGGGCCGTGTGGGCACTCTGCAAGATGTCGTTTGCATCGATGATGGACGGCACCTTCGGCTACGACTTCGGCGGCATGATGCCCAAGAAGCTGCGTAATGCGAAAGACGATTTTACGGAAACCCTCTGCGGGCGGTTGGAGCGCGTGACCATCGAGAACCGCAATGCCCTCGACGTGATCGCCTGTTACGACGCCCCGGATGCCTTTCATTTCGTCGATCCTCCCTATGTGAACTCTGACTGTGGCCACTATGAGGATACGTTCAACAAGCAGAATATGGAGCAGCTCCTACAACTGCTCGAAACGGTCAAGGGAAAGTTCATGCTGACGATGTTCCCGTTCGGCATGATCGAACGGTACGCACAGAAAAACGGATGGACCATCCACCGGATCGAACGAACGATCAGCGCTTCCAAAGCCAGCCGACGCAGGCAGGAGGAGTGGATGGTATGCAACTACGAAGAGAAGGCGCAGGCATCCCTGTTCGGGGGAGGGTATTTAAGCGAGTGAGGCGGATTCGCCCTAATGCAAAACACCGTTCGAGTGGTAGTCAAATGCCATTCGAACGGTGTTTTTTCTTGATTCGCTTTACATATCTTTCGCAAGATGTAAACGAAACGCATATTTGCTTTACATCGATGTGTGTGCGAAATTTTCGTCGCTTTTGGTTTTGGGCTACTTCAACCCCCGAAAAGTCGCATCTGGTTCTGAACTCCGTCGCATCTCGTTTTGCCGATTATACGATCGCTACCCCTTCGGCTTTCAGCCCCCCCCCTTCGGTTTTCCACTTCGAGCGCGGGTAATATCGCGCCCCAGCGTAAATGTACACTCCGGGATCAGGGTTTATCAGCCCGGACTCTGGGCCGTAGCTATCCGGCATTACTTCGACAGATCCTTCCAATACCGTCTCGCTCATACTGTCGAAAATCTTAATGGTAAATTTGTGTATCCCGGCTTTCAGGGGTTGGTACTCGATCCGTTTTGTAGAATTGGCCGGTATGTCGAAATACCATACGGTGCGATTGTCATTGTCCGGATCGATAAAATATCCATCCCCTTCTAAGATTTTGGTGTCTACTTTGAAATTGCCTGTATAATTTTCTTTTGATGCCGACCATTCGAAGGCAAAAGTTTCATCCAATTCAATGTGTGTTTCTCCCGTGCTGATGATTTGTGCCGTGATAGGAGCTGCATTTTGAGTCTTAATCTGGATCTCTTTATATGTTTTTTGTATCCCATCAGGGCTGCTGACGAAAAACCGCAGGCTGTATTCATTTTTTGCCCACTCGCTAAATTCGGGGGCCACGGTAAAATGCAGTGTTGCAGATGAACCGGATTCATTAATGATCCCGTATGGAATCTGCTGCCCCTTTTTCCAGTCGATGGATTCTCCTTCGAGCGTAATGGTTCCCGTTCCATAAAATACGGGGGCAAAGAGGAAATAATCCTCCTGGGCTGTTTTCTTTTCAACGGTCAATGTAATATCGACCGTTTCGCCCGGATTATAGGCTCGGTTTTCATATTCGACGTTCAGGTTGAACGGATTCTCTTGTTGCGGCCCGGGGCCGTCGGTGTCATTGTTTTTGTTGCAGGCGGCACTGGCTACGAGCAACAGGGAAAGAAGAATTTGTTTCATGGCGCTTACTATTAGAAATGTGTGCCACCGGCGGGACTCAAACCCACAACCTCAGCTCCCGATGGGAGGTGCGCTCTTTCCATTGAGCTACGGTGGCCGGAATCATCCCCGACAATGCGGGGATGATGGAATAGATTATTGTCCCAGGTTTACGTCCTGCGTTACGAGTGCCTCCCAGTTTGCAACGGTTATGGCCAGCGTTACATCCTGCCCTGTCAGACCATCGAGTTTGGCGTTGACCTTGTAGGAGCCGTTGCGAGCGATTTTACCGCCGGTTGCTCCCGTCAACTCAGTTTCGTAGGAAATCGGCAGTTGGTCGGTCGTTGTTGAGAGATTTCCGTCAGCATCATAGAGGGCTTCGATCACGAGCTTAACGCGCGATCCGGCTGCTGCGGCCTTTTCATTGATGTAGAAAAGGTTGTTGTACTTATACTGATTGGTTGCCGAAACGCCGGCTTTGTCGCAGTATGCGTCTTGTGCCGAGGTGAAGGTCGAACTTACGGTGGCATATTTGCTTGTTGTCTGATCGATCAGATACGACTTCTCGGCGCCTTTGCTCAGCGTGATCTTATTTACCTGGACGCATCCATTTCCATACTTGCTACGGAAAGAGTCGGTCATTATGCACTGTACCTCGACTTTTGCAACGACTCGTTTAACCGTAACGGCTACGGCGGTGGTTCCCGATACAATTTTGGCAGTCGCAGTACCGGTCATTACAAAGCCTTCGGGGCGCATGGCCTTCGTCGTGACGTTGGCATAGGTACCGTTGTAGGATGCGATGTCACTCTCCAATTCTGCGAGGAGGGCTGTCTTGGTCGTGACGGCATCCGGTATGGTGCGGTTGATCACCACGTAGAAATCGCACGAAGCACCGACGTCCGTTCCGGGCAGAACGAATTTGATCGGAGTTCCAGTCGATGCGGTTACTTCGGCCGAAGTCAATACCCGGCGCAAGATCTGTGTCCCGGACGAGTTGTAGACAAGCAGTACGGCCGAGGAGATCGATTTTTCCCAAGTTTCGGTGGTTCCGGCTCCGAATGCCCGGGTTTCATTGCTCGGGTTCTGTAAGGTCAGTTCAATGTCGGCTCCTTTTCCCACGCCGTTCCCATTGGTTTCGGGCGCCGGACCGATGTTTTCTTTGTTGCAGGCTACGACGGCGCCCATCATCGCTGCGATTGCAGCCACTTTGAAAAACAGTTTTTTCATAATACGGAAATTGAAAGATGAATGAAAATTGGTGATTATAATGTAGGGTTTCAGACCCCGAAATGTTCTTCCTGAACAATGGTTCCCTCCCAGTCGGAGATTATTATGGTGGCATTGGCACCATTCTGAATGATATGTATGTCGATTTCTACATTTTGACCAGGGTTGGGTGCTATTTCCATGTAACGCCGAATTGAGGTCTTGAATAATGTATGGCCATAGATCGACGAGGGGTTATCGGTGTATATGCCGAGAGTGATGGGGCTGTCCGAGGGAAAGTGCGGGGTGTAAAATGAGCCTGACATAGTGCCGGTCAATATATTAAATGACAGTTTAGGCTTATAGGTCTTGAACTCCCCGGCAGGTTCGTTTGCAAAAGTCAACGACGAGTAGTTCTCCAGCCCGAAATAAAATTCTTCGGGATTGTCGAGGTTCTGGAGTCCTTCGATCAGAACGTTGATCTTGTAGACGGACTTGAACAGATTTATATTGAAATGCAGGGAGTCTCCTTTTATAATCGGAGTCTGGAGGCGTCCGAAAAAGAGCGGATCAGCCCCTTGATCGGAAATGTCGAGACGGGCGTTGCTCAGGGTTTGAGCAGATACCGTGGAGCCATGACCTACATTGGCCATGCACACAAATTCATATCTTCCGTTGCTGATGTAGGTTTGCATGGCTCCGGTATCTGTCAGGAATTCGTCCCGTGTCAATGTCGTATCCCGGTATAAACGGTCTGTGGCCAGGTCGAAGAGGAATAAGCGCATACTTTGCACTTCATCCATTGTGTCGTGCTCGCCGTCATTGTAGTTGTAGCGCAGGTATACAACGGCCTTGCGCTTCACACTTACGTTGATGTCGTCGTGAATCTCGCAGCTGGTCAGGCTTACGAGCCAAAGTCCTGTGAGTATGTAGTAGAGGTATTTCATGTGTCGTTATTTCTGTTTGTTCAGTTCGTCGAATAGTGTTTTCAGTTCCGCGTTGGAGGCCAAATACAGGAAGAGTAAATTTTGGGGTTTGCAGATTGTGGCCAGGTGTTCTTGCGCTTGGTCGATCCGCCCGGCCTTGTAGTACACTATGGCCGCCAGCGCATGCGTTTCTTTCGTGAAATGCCATCTGTGCAGACGATCCATGATGTATGCTGCATCTCCGAACTTTCCCTGCTGCAAAAGATCGAGTGTCATTGCCTCATAACTTTTTCGACGGAAAGTGACCGAGTTCGGCAGTTTGTAACATAATCCGGTTGCTGTACATAGCAGGAGTGCATATAGCACGATGTCGAATATACCTAACTCAACTGTCATAAGTTGTGGATTTTACGTTGTTCTGCTTGTAAAGTATCTGGATCTCGGGGTCGAGGTTGCCGCGGAATTTCAGGACCGGATCAGCCTGAATTGCCTTGAGATAGTACTCCAGTCCTTCACGTGGCCGGTTCATATGCGAAAGGGCTACGGCCGATAGATAGTCCGTGCGTGCGTTCTTCTCGGCCTGCGGCAGCTGTTCCAGAATCTCAAATGCAGCCTCGTCGTAGCCCAATGACAATAACACGATTGCAAAATTCTGGCACTTGTAGTCATTAAGTGTACGCAGCGCTCCGACATAATCCCGGTCGCGGAGTTGCTGCACTCCGCGCATGTAGGTCGTATCGAGCACGGTCAGCACGACGGTATCCTTGACCATATCGACGCGGCGCAGGTTGTAGCGGAAGTCCACGGCCCGCAACTGGGGATAGAGGATCTCCTTCATGTAGGCATAGTCTTTGGGAAACTGCTGGTGGATTTGCGGCTCCGTTACGTCGAGGTTCCTGCTTTGATCGATCATGGCCATAATTTGCTCCCAGTTGGGCATATCGCTGTTGTGACGTATCAGACGTTTGAGCAATGCCCAATCCTCGCCGATGGAGCGGGTGCGAATCAGCGTATCGACTCCGTGTCCGAATTTGCGCACCAGGCGTTCCTTTATTGCGCGGGCACGTCCGCCGGCAATACGGTTGTTGGTCGCCATCGAACCGTCGGGAGAGGATGAAGCGGTAATGGTGATGGAATCAACGAAGAATTCGTATTGATTGATGAGTGTATCCATCAACCTCTCGATTTTGGCCAGCTGCACCATGTTCTGAGCCATAGTATCGATAATTGAAGCACGGCCGACCGGAAAGGTTATGTAGTTGCGATCCCGGACCTCGACGTATTTGTCGATAACTTTGAGCATATAGCGGGGACTGTTGTCCAGAAGCGACAGCATGGATGTCACAGTATAGGTCAACGTATCACTGTTGGCCAAGGCGTAGTGGCTGCGATCGATTGCATCGACGTGTCCCCGGAAATAAAGGTGCAACCGATGCGTGTCTTTGGTCGGCCGATAACGTTGCGTATAATAATACCTGAGTTCTCCTTTTCGGAGCAGTACCGAATCGAGACGCGGGTCGGATAAATAGGGGAATGAGATCGTTTCTTTGTATGTGGACTCCAGTTTGTCGGCTCGGCGCTTTTGGCCGCCGGCGATGTATCGGTTGTAGGCTTCGTAGTACTTCGCGGCCAGATTGGTAGTGGACGTAAGTTCTGTGGAGTCGTCGAGAATGCAGTTCAGATGCTTGTTCATCTGCCAGTATTGGCGCTTTTGTACCTCTGAAAAAAGCTCACCCCGAATAGAGAGCGGTTGCAGCGCCTCTTCTGTTCCGTTGTTCTCTATGACTGGGGTGAGCGATAATCCCCATGTGTTGTTTTGGAGTGTTGCAGGAATGCCTATAATGAAGTCGAGGGCGATCTCTCCATTGCGTTCGGCAACGGTTTTGGATTTGGCAACGACATAGACCGTGGGGACCGCGCCACCTTTCATCGTAACTTCTCCGATGGAATCGCGCTCAACTTCCGCCAGGAACACACTATCCCGGCTGCCGTTCATCGAGATCTTACTGAGCTGCTCTACAGCACGCTCGACGTCCTCGACTTCCGGAGTCTCGACAGGACCGTTGCTGGGCAGTTTGATGTCAGCCGTAGGCGTTTGCCGTTGCAGAGAGTGTGTCATGGCACAAGACAGCATTACGGCACTTATGACGGTTGAGAATATAGGTTTTAATAATCTCATGTTAAATTGATTGGATATTTAGTCTGCTTAAAATTAAATTTATATCCTTTGGAATTTTCGAAAGTCGTTGTCATAATATATCAGATCAGAATAGATAGGAAAATGATAAATTGCACTTAATTGGCAACAACAGAATTCGTTGATGGTGATAGGTATATTCATCGTCGAACTCCCTGATGTATTTGGGCCGCAGCTTCTCGGTGTAGGGGGTATAGATGATGCCGGCACCTACTTCAACGATGAAATTCCAGCGGGTACTCAGGAGCTTCGAGTAGCCCCATGAGCAGCCGATGCCGTAGGCGTTGCCTTTGAAAGTGCGTTTGTCGTAGCCGATCGTGTAGTGGGCATAAAACAGCGACGGGGAAACGAACTGGCCGATGTATCGCTCGACGAACCAGTGCCGCCATCCCGGTTGCAAAACGACATGGCTCCACTGGGTATTCCCGAACTTGAGCGGATTGACCGAAATTGGGATGTTGATCGTGTTGTGCAGATTCATATTCACGTCAACGGCCGCATTGATATTACCGGCTGCCCATCCGACGATGTTGGTTGATACGGACGAGAACTGTGCCTGCGCAACTGCTGAAATAAGAATTGCGGCAATAGATAAGAAGATATGTTTCATTTGCAAACGTTATTAAAATGCTAATTCGTTAAATTGGGACCAGATTCTTTGATATGCTTCTTCCCTTCACCAATCAACATTTTCTGCCATCGGAGGTATAAATAGCAATACGGGAGCGGATTTTGCTCAATGCCGTTCTTGGAAACTCCGTAGTGCAGGTGCGGCCCTGTGCTGCGACCTGTGCTGCCGACACGTCCGATTACCTGGCCGATATGAACACTCTCACTTTCCGTAACATCGATCGAACTCAAATGGCCGTAAAGGGTCATAAAGCCGTAATCGTGGCGCAGTCGGATGAATTTTCCGATCGTTGCTGCCTGGCCGACTTTCGCTACCTTTCCTTCCGCAGTTGCATAAACCCATTCGCCAAGGTCGCTTGGCAGATCTACGCCCGCATGGTGTTTGTATTCATTCAGGAGCGGATGGAGACGGGGCCCGTAAGCGGAACTGATCCGGAGGTGTCGAAAATCTTCGGCTCGAAGTGGCGAAATGCAGGGTACATGGTCAATTATCGGATTCGGTCGCTTGAGCAACAGAATCGTTTGTTCAACTTGGCGGTAGTTTTCTACCATATTTAATAATCGCTCGATACCGGTTTGCGGAGCGAGACTGCAAACTGCTGCGGTGCATAATATAAGAAATGTCATGCTCTCGTAATTTTACTGCCGTGGTAGGTATTACATGTGTTTTTAGCAGGGATGCCATTCTTTCGCAACGGATGATACCTGTATTGGATGGAACCATCAAAAGGGTCGATAAAACAGCCGCAGACCACGCCGATACGTTTGTGCCAGGCGTAATCAATTTCTACATGTTCTCCGTCTGCAAATTCTCGATCTTCGAGATGTTCTTTATCCAATGCGGCGATTGCCAGGCCGAGTGTCTGACGACGTTCTTTATATTCTTTGTTCGTCATATTTATATCCTTCGTTTTGGGCCAAACATTTTAATCCGTCGTAAACAGCTTCCCAGACATACGATTTATGATGTTTGAATAGGTGCTGTTTGATAATGGAGTCCATTTCTGCGGTGAACTCAATAGTGGATCTTCGAACTGTCGTTCTGATCTTTTTACGCCCCTTTTTTACACCGCGACGTCTGGAGCCTTGCCCCATGTCGGTAATCAGGTTATCCAGTTCACTGGTCATAATTACTGTTTTTGAGTCGATGTATTACTTCTTTTGAGAATGCAGTCATATCGAGAGCTGCATTGCTGCGTTTGTCAAATTCGTATACGCTTTTATGTGCCAGTTCCGCTCTACGGAAACTTTCGCAATACCGAATCCGGCAATCGAACATGGGTAAACCGCTATCGCTCAAATGTGAAATGAGGTTTTGAGATGCGACTCTACCAGCACTAAAAAGTGTTGGAAGTATTCCCAGGATTGTAACCTTTGGATTGTATTCTCTTTGGATGGTTGTTATTGCCGCAATCACTGATTCGAGACCTTGAGATGCAAATTCCCCGGTTGTAACTGGAATAATTACATGGTCTGCAGCTACGACTGCATTGACAACCGTTTGTCCCAAACTGGGCGGGCAATCTATAATTGCATAGTCGTAAATTTCCGTATAATCCCGGCTGTGCAATATATCAGTGAGGATATACAGCGAGTTTTGTTCTCCTTCGATTAAGGAGTTGATCTTCGAGGACCTGGCGTTGGATGGAATGATGTGCAGATTCTTTTTGACAATAACTGGATGAACTTTATCGCGCATAGCGAACATGCCGAAAAAATTATCCTGTTTGGGTACGTCTGTTTGATAGAAGTGAGTAAGATTTGCCTGTGGGTCTGCATCAATGAGTAGTACGCGCTTTTTTTCAACCGAAGCTATATATTCTGCCAGATTGATTGTAGACGTGGTTTTACCAACCCCGCCTTTTAAGTTGAGAATTGTTATAACTTTCATTGTTTTAAAGTATTGAAGGGTTTGAGAAATCGAATTCTGTCTGTATTTCGGCTGGCTTGAGCAATTCGCCAAACACTATATTTTGCATAGCCTGTCTGTAATAGGCTGCACGATTCGTAATTTCACTTTCATTTTCACCGATATATGCAAGTAGTTCGTTATGTTTTTCGTACACATAGCGACTATTCTGCGGGGTAATCTTTTCTAAAATAGAGCTCATGGAACGAGCGGTTATTCCAAAATGTGAGCTTATGTCCTTAATCCGATCAACTCGGTTTTTATAATCACGCTGCTCTTGGTCACTCAACTGGCCATTATGAATAATGAAATAGATTATATCGGGAATCTTCGAACGCAAGGGAAAACGTTCGTAAAATGTAAACCAGTAATTCGTTTTGTTCATCAAAGCATCAGCACTGCTTTTCAGTATTCGTTTCCGAAAATCGTGATATGAATTGTATTTTGTTGGATCAATATTCAGGATGGATCGCAGTTCCAAATAGCTGACAACCCACTGGCCTTTATCCGCCCAACGGCAGATGTTGAAGTATAACTTAGCGGTATAGATTGAACTGACCTTCTCGACAGTTTCTTTTAATATTTGGGAAAAACCGTTTTGAGGATTAATGATTGTATGTACAATCTGTTCGTGAAAGAAGAAATGTGCATTCTGACGACGTTTATTTTTTCGTTCAATTGCGACATGGCACAATCCTCCGGTTGCAGTCAGTTCTTCATTCGTTAAAGCCGATTTTTGAGGAAAAGTCACACTGATCCGACTCATGTCGAGGAGAGCCCTTTCGAGTTCGTTATAATGTTCGGGCCTAACACCAAAGTCTCGTAGTGGTAATACAATTTCTACTATGTGTGACTCTCTATCCCAGTAGACATTTTTTGCCTGGATGGAAATTTTTCCATCAGGTGTGTCGAAATTGGTCCGAATAATTGGTTGTAACGATATTGCGATACGAAACAGTGCGAGGAACTGCGTGTATGAATACGCAGATCTCATATCAATAAACAGATTGGGATGCTTGACCTTCGTATATGACGATATATCAATAGCTGCTTCCGAAATGTTATTTTCCGGAATCGTGTAGACGTAGCCACCCCGATCTCGTATTTTTACCTGATTCGCCATTTGTAAAATTTGGGGAGACAGGGGCAACTGCCTCCCCGAAGTTTTCTCTACTTTACTTCGAAAAATAGATTATTAAAAGAACCATATATGCGCTTTCTACGCATATTCGAATATCATTTGGGAATCCAATTCCCCATGATGTCTTGTTTGAATTTCGATTCATGCCTTTTCCAACTCCATCTCTCGGCTCGTGTGTGATCATAAGCCTTAATCCATTCTGTTGTCGGATATTTCGTTATGATTCTATTTTTTATTTCTCCGCTCTGAACTTGTCTTATCGAACAGTTGTGCCATTTAATTATCCGGCAGTTTGGACAATCATAGACTATCTTTTTTCTTGTCTCAGCATTGTGTGAACAAGCAGGGCAGAGTATCTTGAATAATACAGTGTATGTCCGTAGGCGTAGATATTCACGTTTTTCTTGTTCTTCTACAGTTGCCCAGTATTCGGCCCACTCTTCTTTTGTCAGAGGTCGGTTGCTGCCCATCTTGGGGTTTGATATATAGTAATTGAATTGATGATTGGCAAAGAGCTTGATTGATCTCCACTCTACTCAGATAGTATCTCGCACCAATTTTTCTCAAACTAATCAAATTGGCTTCGAGTAGCTCTCGGATTCTGGCTTCTCCGAATTCCAACTCCGCTTTTTTGCGAGATAGAGCATCGGATTTTGGCCGCAACTCTTTCAGAACCGTTGAAGAACCGACTGCGATAGCCTCTTCAAGTAGTTGCTTTATTGTTTTGAGGTCCGGGATCATCATTTATCCGTGTTATAATGAATAGTTTCGGTTTCCTGTGTTTGTGTGTCTTAAATCGTAAATGAGAATATCTTGCGCTCCTTCGCAATCGTTTAATCGCGGCGCGAGCATTATCTGCCGTGTTGTCTTCTAATTTCAGCGACCAAGCATCATTTATCTCCATTTCTGTCAGTACAGCCCGCCAGTTGGATGGTGCGGATTCTGGTCGCTTTTTTAAGATCCTGCCCATTTTTGGTTAATTCCTATTTTTTCAGTAACTTACCCCGATTTATTGAGGTATGAACGTATGGTACGTTCGTACCACGATGCAAATATATACGCATTTTGAATAAAAACAAAGCAATATGCGTATTTTTTTACTCAATTTATTTGGCGATATGGTCGATAAAAAAGTTAGGGCGCAGCAAATCAGTTTATTAGTGAATTATTATTCGAATGGTAATAAATCTGACTTTGCACGTAAAATTGGCATTACCCCCCAAGGTTTAAGTAGTTGGATTACGCGAGGAACTTTTGATTTTGAAATAATTTACTCTAAATGCGAAAATATATCCGCGGATTGGTTGCTGAGTGGTGAAGGGGATATGATAAAAGACGAAGCCATTTCTCAAAATGAGGCTCCCGATTTTGTGAATGCTAAACTTGTTCAGGCGCTTGCTGATGCAAATAAAGCATTAGCTGCAGCAAATGAAACCATACTTCAGCAGCAGGATATAATCGCAAAATACACAAATACAGGAACTTATACCCCCCCCCATGCAGGGTCGGAGGCAAAACATTCACTAAGCCCAGTTGATAAAAAATGATAGGCGGAAGGGGCTTAAAAACACGCAATAGGATAAATCGCATATTTTGGCCCTAATTATTCGCTTTAAGCCAAATAGGCCCCTGTATTCTTTTTCTTGGAGAAAGCCGAAATTTGGGGCCTTAAAAACGCAAATAGCGCCTATTGCGCTATTTTGTATAACCTCGCAGCAGAATTGAAATCAGTTAAATAAATTCCGAATGTTGCCCAAATAAGATTTCGTACAAGGTCGCAAATTGCTTTTGGGCATCCCGTTTTTCGTATCCGTTATTTGCGAGGCAGGGTCGTCACTACGCGTGTGCCGCCGGTGTAGTCGGGGTCGATATGGATTTCGCCGCCCAGGTGGCGGACGATCAGGCGGCAGAGGTACAGCCCCAGTCCGTTACCCTGGCTGAAGGTGTCGAGCTTGGTGAAACGTTCGAAGACATGGTCGTATTGCTCGGACGGAATGCCGCATCCGGTGTCCGTGACGGTGATGCTGAAGTGCTCTTCGTCCCGGCTGCATTCGAGTCGAATCTCTCCCAGGCGGGTGAACTTCTGCGCATTGCCCAGCAGCGCCATGAGGAGGATCGTGAGGTATTTCTCGCTCGAAATCGCCGCGATCGGCTCCACGGGAATCCCGTCGGCGTAAGCCACACCCGCCTTGGGGTAGCGGATCTTCATCACCCGCAGCTGCGTGCGGCACAAGGCGCAGATGTCCAGATAATCACGCTGCAACGGCTCGGTGAGGTTCTCGAGATAGGAGACTTCCAGCAGGTCGTCGAACAGATAGCGCAACTGGCGGCGGCTCTCCTGGATGATTTCGCAGTATTGAGCGTGGGCCTCGGGCGGCACCTCCTCGGTGGAGAGCAGTTCCGAGAACCCCGTGATGCTGTTGAGCGGCGTGCGCACCTCGTGGCATATCGAGTTGATGAAATCCGCCTTTTTGACCTCGCTTTCGTGCACCTGCTGCATCTGTTGCAGCAGTTCGCGCTGAAGCCGCTGGGTGCGGCGGTTCCCGGCGTAGATGAACCCGATTCCCGCTCCGATCGCCGAGATCAGCAGGGCCAGTGAGATGAGGGCCCTCTTGTGGTGGTGGGCGGTGAGCAGCGCCTTGTCGAGTTCCAGCCGGTCCAGTTCATACGAAGACTGCATTTCGCGTAGCGTCTGGCTCTGCTCGAGGTGCATGACCGAATCCTGCACCGCCACGGCGCGGTCGAAAGTCGCGCAGGCTTCGGCGTCGCGTTGCAGGAGATGGAGCATCCGGGCGCGTTTCAGGTAGCCGCCCGTGAAGGTCACCCCCGGTATGCGGTGGTATTCGGCCATGTGGACCAGCGAGTCGGCGTAGGCGAGCGCCCGGTCGTATGCGCCGCTGTCGGCGGCCTTGCGGTAGGCTTCCCGGTAATTGCGGATGCGGGCCATGGTCAGCCGGTCCCGGCGGATCGATTCGATGAACCGGCTGGGCAGGAAGAGGTGCATCCCCGGGGTTCCGCCGTAGGGATTGCCTCCGTCCCGGGGAGCCCACGGCTGTGCGGCTGTCGGATGCGGTCCGGCCGTCAGGGCCAGCAGCAGCAATGCCGCTGCGGCGAGGGTATGGCGAATGAATCCGGTCATGGTTTCAACGGAACGGTGAAGATGAACCGCGCCCCTTTCGTATAGCCTGCATCGAGGCGTATCGAACCCGCGAGGTGTTCGGCGATCATGCGGCAGAGTGCGAGGCTCAGGCCGCGCGATTCGGACGAAGGGTCGGCCAGCGGGCCGAACAGCTCTTCCCGGCGTCCGGGAGGGACTCCGCAGCCGGTGTCGGTGATCCGTACGCGGAGTTCGTTGGCCGCGTCGTCGGTCTCGTAGCTGAGCGAGATGCGTCCTTTGCTGGTGAATTTGCGGGCGTTGTCGAGCAGGGCACGGACCACCAGCGCGAAGTATTTGGGATGCGTCGGGACGATGCACGCCTCTCCCGGGGTTTCGATCGTGTATTCGATATCCTGTCCTTGCCGGAGACGGCGGACCGCGATCAATTCCGCACGGCACAGCCGGTCGATATCCACCGGTTCCACCCGGAGCCTTTCGGTCAGGCTGTCGAGGCTGGCGGCTTCGAGCATGTTGTCGAGCGTCGAGAGCAGCAGGTCGGTATTTTCCCGGATCTCTTCGAGCAACGGTCTCCGGTCGGCGACGGGGGCTTCGGTGGTCATTACCGTATATGCCGTGCGGTCGATGGCTTTCAGCGGCGGCCCGATACGGCAGCAGATCGTGTTGACGAAGATCGATTTCATGCGTTCGCTTTCCTGCGCTTTGAGGGCGTGGCGGGCGATGTCGGCCTGCAGACGGCGGTTGCGGCGCAGTGCGACGGCGAGGTAGACGCCCGTGCCGAGCAGCAGGATGCCGAAAGCGATGAACGAGATGAGCGCCGCCGTGCGGTTGCGGATCACGGCGCGGGTCTCGGCGAGTTTCAGACGGTCCATGTCGTGACGCAGGCGGATGGTTTCGCTCCGTTCGAGCTGTCCGGCGTTGAAGATCGAGTCCTGTATCTCCCGTGTGCGTTCGTAAGCGGCGTATGACTCCTCGTACCGGCCTGCGCGCGCCAGCATCAGGCTCCGGTCGCGGTGGACCTGGTAGATCTTCGAGGGATTCATGCGGAAATAGCCTTTGCCCTGACCGATCATCGTGATCAGCGAATCGCAGTAGAGGATGCTCTGTGCATAGTCGCCCCGGATGCCTTTCCAGAGATAGCCCAATTCATAGAGATAGGTCTTGTTGCGCAGCAGGTTCTCTCCGTCGGCGTTCATCATGCGCCGGCGAAACTGTTTGAAATGCATTTCCGCCAGGTCGTCGCGTTTGATGTTGAGCGTGCAGCGGATCAGCTGCCGGAAAGGATTCACATAGCTGTTGTCCCGGTAAAGATAGGGGCGTCGGCCCAGACGCTCCTCGGCGGCATAGTAGGCGTCGAGCATGTCGACATAATCGGAGGTCAGCTTCTCCTGTTTGTCGTAGCGTCTGGCCTGGTTGTAGGCGCCGCTGAGGACATAGTAGACCAGATTGGCGAAGTTGTGGCGGACGATCTGGTCGGGCATCTGCCGGATGAGTTCGAAAGCCTCTTCCCAGAATCGGGTCTGAGGAATGAAGGCATGCCTTATGCCTTTTTCGTAGTAATCGATCGTCGCTCCGGCATGACCTTTCAGCATGAGCCGCTTCACTTGGTGGAAAACGTTGTCCGGGTGTGCCGCGTCGTCGTCGCACCACCTGCGGATGGCGTGTGCCAGCCGCAGCGCCTCTTCCCGGTTGTATTCGCCGCGCAGGCGGTAGAATCCGTCGCTCATTTCGGCGAGAGCGTCCATACCCTCCTCGGGAGTCCCGGGAGTCATTTCCCGCAGTTTCGAGATGTAGTAGCGGAGCGAGTCCTCTTTTTCGGGGTAGGGGGCATACTGCGCAACGACGGGCACCGCGGCTACGGCCATGGCGTAGGTGTCACCGGTGGCGGCCGCCTCGCGGAAGAGCTGGATCGAATAAGCCAGGTTGAGGTTCGAATCCTCGTTGATATCTTTCAGGTTGAGAAGCAGTTGCACCCGGTCTTCGGGGTCGGCTGTGTGGGCCAACGCCTGTTGCAGGCTGTCGGATAATTGATGTTGCGCCCGAGCACCCGGGGCGGAGCACATCAGGACGCATATTACGAAGAATATGTGCCGGAAAAAATACATTTGCAGGAACGACGCTTTTGCGGATGCTAAAGTACTAAAAAAAACAGACCGGACAAATTTCCGGCCTGCTTTTCGGGAAAACGGCTTGTCGAAGCCGCTATTTGAGATATTTGTCGAGATACATTTTCAGTTCGCGCGGCATGACGGGCTCGGTGATGAATCCGTTGCAGCCGGCCTCCTCGGCGATGCGCCGGTCGGTGTCGAATGCATAGGCCGTCTGCATGATGACGGGCAGTTCGGTCGTGTGGCGGCGAATCTCCTTCAGGGCTTCGATGCCGTCCATCACGGGCATTTTGATATCCATCAGTACGGCGTCGGGATGCTCTGCGAGAGCGTACTCTACCGCCTCCTTACCGTTCTTGGCCCACAGCAGGTTATACTCTTTTTTGAGGATTATTTCCAGCAGTTTGTAGTTGCTTTCGACATCTTCCGCAATCAGTATCAGCGGTTTACGTTCCGATGTATTGTTGTCAGTCATGTTTGTAGAAATTGCTCTTAGCGCAAATATAGGAAATATTTTGCAATCCGCGCTCATTACCGGTAAAATATGCCCTTGAAATGTGCCGTATTGCCGCATCCGTCCCTCACCGAAAGCTGCACCTCGTGTTTGCGCCGCTGCGCCGGATTGCCGAAGAAATGGACGAGCGTGCCCTTCATGGGGAAACGGTCGCAGGGGACCCATTCGCCGTCGATGCGCAGCGTCCACGAGGCGATGCCCGAGAAATTGTCGGCGACGCGGAAGCGCAGGCTTTCGGACTTCGAGAGGTCGGCGCCCTCGGCGAAGAGGGGGCGGATCGAAGGCGGCAGCGTATCGGCCACCACGGCCAGGTCGCCCGTGGCGTAGGTCGTGGCCGTCACGGCGCCGTTCGCATAGGAACCTCCGATGCTGGACAGCCGGCCTTTGCGGTTGCGCACGGCCAGCACGGTTTGCAGTTGCAGCGGTCGCGGCACGCGGGTACGGATGGTGACTGCTGCGGGATGCCGCAACGGCGTGTCGGGGTTGAGGAAGCGGTAGGCGGGCGAAAGCACCACGACGCCCGAATCGGCCTGCGGGGCCTCCCGGCGTTCGGGTTTCACGAATATCGGTTCGTAGAGCGCCCCTTCGGGGATGCTGGCCCGGGCCTCGCGGCCGACCTGCACGAGCGAGGTCCGGTCGGGATAGATGGCGACGGCTGCCGTGTCGGCTTCTGCCCGGAAACTCTCCGAGCGTCCGCGGACCGTAAATTCCAGCGCCGAGCGGTTGCCGCAGTCGTCTTCGGCCTCGATACGGATGCGCCGCAGCTGCCCTTCGTCCGTGCGTATCACGCCGTGCTCCTCCATCGTGGGATAGAAACAGTCGGGCGAACCGGCCAGCCGGGCCAGGCGGATCGCCTCGTTGCGCGAGTCGAGTTGGAGTGGATAGCAGCTCACGGCGTCGCAGCAGCGCGACAGGTCGTGGGTGAAGCCGTCCATGCGGTATTCGAAATAGGGGACGCCGTCAACCGAAGCCGTGATGCGCCAGATGCCGAACGTGTTGTGCACGCCGTTGCGGCGGTCGGTGACCTCGGCCACGAAATACCCCTTGCGTCCCACGCCGACGGGTTCCTCGCGCGTCAGGCGGTAGCGTCCTTCGGCCTCGCGGACCACGGCATAGCTCTCCATGCGGCTGCGGACCGGAACGCCTTGCAGGGTGTCGACCTCGACGTAATGCAGACGCATGATGCGGGGCGGGAGGTTGTCCTCGGGGCGGATGACGCCCTCGCGGACGATGTTGTAGAGCCGCTGGGTCGGGGTGTCGCGGATCTCGAAATGGAGGTGCGGGCCCATCGACGAACCGCTGTTGCCCGAGAATCCGATCACGTCGCCCTGCTTCACGGGCCACGCTTCGGGGCCGAACCAGAGGTTGACGCTGTTCGCCCGGCGGGCCGTGCGCTCCTGCCGGACGTGCTCCTCGATGTCGTCGCGGAAACGCTGCAAGTGGCCGTAAACGGCTGTCGTGCCGTTGCGCAGCGTGAGATAGACGGCCCTGCCATAGCCGCCCGCCGTAAGGCTCACGCGCGAAACGTAACCGTCGGCCACGGCCACGAGGGGCTTGCCCTCCGCACCGTCGGTTTTGATGTCGACGCCTGCGTGGAAATGCGCCGGGCGCATCTCGCCGAAGTTGGCCGCGTAGAGCCGCGCCACGTCGCGTATGGGGTAAATGTAATCTCCGGGATCGAGCCGCTGGGCGTGTGCCCCCGGGCCGATCGCGGCAAACAGCAGAACGGTTAAAAATCTTCGCATGTATCTGTCTCTCTCACCATTGCCGACGCGGCTTCGATCACCGCTTCGTATTCGTATCCGAGCGAAAGCCCGTAGCGTATCAACTTGGTTTTCAAATCATAGGGCGTGGCGGCCTTCACCGTCCGCGCCTTGCGGGCGAGCATCTGCGCGAGGCGTTCGCCCATGTCCGTACCCCCGGCCTGCGCCAATGCCGCGTCGATCAGCTCTTTGCGGATGCCTTTGCGTTGCAGCGCCGTGCGGATTTTGTACGCGCCCCAGCCGCTCAGCCGCAGTTTTTCGCGCACGAAGGCTTCGGCATAGCGGCCGTCGTCGATGAAGCGGTCGCGGACGAGTTTCCCGAGCACCTGTTCGGCATCCCGGTCGGCCAGCCCCCAGCCGCGCATCAGCCGCCGGGCGTCGCTCTCCGACTTCTCGGCCCGGGCGCAGAGCCGCATCAGCGCGGCGAGCGCCTGATCGGGGGTCTTGTCGCGTCTCTTTTTCAGTTCAGCCGGCTGCATACCATGCGGGGTTTATCGAAAAGGTCCTTGCAGACCGTGATATCGGTATATTGTTCGTCGCCGAGCATGCGGGCGACCTCGTCCGCGGCGTGCTCGTAAATCTCGAACCAGAGCCGTCCGCCGGGGGCGAGCATGTGACGCCCGGCCTGCGCGATGGCGCGGTAGAAGCGGATGCGGTCGTCGTCCGGGACGAACAGCGCCAGGGCGGGTTCGTGGTCGCGGACGTTGGGGTGCATCTCCGCGCGGTCGCTTTCGGGAACGTAAGGCGGATTCGAGACGATCACGTCGAAACGCTCCGGAAAGACCTCCGCCAGTCCGTTCAGCGCGTCGGCCTTGCGGAGCGTGACCCGGGCGTCGAGCGTCCGGAAATTCTCTGCGGCGACGGCCAGCGCTTCGTCCGAAATATCGGCGGCGAAGACCTCCGCTTCGGGAAGCGCCAGCGCCAGCGACGCCGCGATGCAGCCGCTTCCCGTTCCCACGTCCAGCATCCTCCTGCTCCCGCGTTCGCTGCGCAGGATACGGTCGACCAGCTCCTCGGTCTCGGGACGCGGAATCAGCACCCCTTCGCGCACGGCGAAACGGTGGCCGCAGAATTCGGTGTGTCCGACGACATATTGCAAGGGTTTTCCGGCGATGAGCTGTGCCTCCGCTTCCGCCAGCCCTTCTGCGGCGAGTTCCGCTCCGGGGTCGGTCAGCAGGGCCGACAGCGGGAGTCCGGCGAGTTCCGCGACGGCGTTGCGGGCGATCGCGCGGGCTTCGCGCTCCCCGTAAAGGGGCACGAGGCGTGCGGTCAGGCGGTCGACGGTCTCGCGGCGGGTCATCAGCGGATGAAGTTGGCCAGGGCGATGGCTACGGCGGCTTCGACGACCACCGCGCCGCGCAGGGCGACGCAGACGTCGTGGCGGCCGCGGATTTCGAGCGGCTCCACCCGGTCGGTGTCCTGGTTATAGGTTATCTGTTCGCGGCTGATGCTCGGCGTGGGTTTCAGCGCCGCGCGGACCACGATTTCGTTGCCGTTCGTGATGCCGCCGTTGATGCCGCCGGCATGGTTCGTCACGGTGGCGCCTGCGGCATCCGTGAAGCAGTCGTTGTTTTCGGAACCGCGCAGGCGTGCGCCCGCGAATCCGCTGCCGAATTCCACCCCTTTGACCGCCGGAACGGCAAACAGCAGGTGGGCGATCATGCTCTCCGCCGAGTCGAAGAACGGCTCTCCCAATCCCAGCGGAACGCCCTGCACGCGGCATTCGACAATGCCGCCCACCGAATCTCGGTCGGCCGTCGCCGCGCGCAGCACTTCGTCGAAACGGGTCGGATCGGTGCATCCGCCGATTTCGGTGAGCCGCGTGGCGAAACGCACGTCCGCCGGCAGCAGCTTCTTGGCGACGACCCCTGCGGCGACCAGCCCCAGCGTCAGGCGGGCCGAGAAATGGCCTCCGCCGCGCGGGTCGTTGAACCCGCCGAATTTGTGGTGGGCCACCAGGTCGGCGTGCGAGGGCCGGTAGTGGCGCACGACGTTGGAATAGTCCTGCGACCGGGTATTGGTGTTGGTGAATTCGACGGTCAGCGGAGCGCCTGTCGTATGGCCGTTGTAGATGCCCGAGACGATTTGCGGCAGGTCGGGTTCGCGGCGCGGCGTGGTCCCGGGGGCTCCGCTGCGCCGGCGTGCGAGGTCCTCGGCGAAATCCGCCTCCGAAAGGGGGATTCCGGCCGGAACGCCGTCCATCGAGACGCCGATCTGCGTCCCGTGCGACTCACCCCAGACGGTGAGCCGGAAATTTTGTCCGAATTGGTTCATGGGCAACGGGGTTTAATACCGGATGAGTTCGAGGTCCTCGAAAAATCCGGGATAGCTTTTGGCGACGCTCTCGGCTCCCTCGATGGTGATTTCGCCGTCCGAGCGCAGCGCTGCGACGGCCAGCGACATGGCCATGCGGTGATCGCCGTGGCTCCGCGTGCGCGCTCCGTGCACCTGCCCGCCGCGTATGCGCATCAGGTCCTCCTCCGAGGTGTCGACTTCGATGCCCAGCTTGGCGTATTCGTCGCGGATGGCCTCGGCGCGGTTGCACTCCTTGTATTCGAGACGCGAGGTGCCGCGGATCTCGCTCACGCCGTCGGCCGCCGCGGCAAGTGCGGCGAGCGCCGGAAAGAGGTCGGGGCAGTTGGTGGCGTCGAACTCGAAAGCGTGCAGCGGACGGTGCTGGACCGTCACCGATTCCGGTTCGTTGATGACCGCCGCGCCGGCGCGCACCAGCGCCGTGCAGATGGCCGTGTCGGCCTGCTTGGAGAGCATCGAGACGTTGCGCACGGTGATCTCTCCCGCCGTGGCGCCCGCCACCAGCAACATGGCCGCGGCGCTCCAGTCGCCCTCAATGCTGAAATAGGTCGAGCGGTAGTGTTGGCGTCCCGGGATGTAGAACTCTTCGTAGTCGCGCTGGCTGATCTCCACGCCGAAACGGGCCGCCGTGTCGAGCGTCATATCTAAATAAGGTGTCGACACCGCGCCCTGTACGCGCAGCGTCGTGTCTTGTTTGGCTTTGGGCAGGGCCAGCAGCAGCCCCGTGATGAACTGCGACGAGACCGATCCGTCGACTTCGACCTCCCCGCCGCGGATCGGGCCGCAGACCTCGATCGGCAGGAAGCCGTCGTTGTCGCGGACCTGTACGCCCAGCCGGCGCAGGGGTTCGAGCATCATCCCCATCGGGCGGCGCAGCAGCGAGTCGCGCCCCTCGATGACGATGGGCGTGGAGCAGAGCGATGCCAGGGGGGTGAAAAGGCGTGTCGCGAGCCCCGATTCGCCGACGTTGAGCCGGCTGACCCGGGGGGCGAGCCCGCCCTCGATGGAGAGCGTCGTGGGGTCTGCCTGACGGACCCGGGCGCCCAGCGCCTCGATGCAGCGCAGGGCCGAGCGGGTGTCGTCGCAGAATTCGAGGTTGCGCAATACCGAGACCTCTTCCGAGAGCAGCGCCGCCGCGAGGGCGCGCTGGGCATAACTTTTCGAACAGGGCGGTGTCAGTGTGCCTTTGACACGGCCCGGGCCAGCCGTTTTGTCCATAAATTACTCTTTTGTCTCCTGTCCTATGCGGTTTTTCATCTCCTGTGTCAGTTGGTGGCTCTTTTTGAGCTCGAAATGCTGCCCGAGGTAGACCTTGCGGACCATCGGGTCGGCGGCCAGCTCCTCGGCCGTACCGGTTTTCAGAATCTTGCCCTCATAGAGCAGGTAGGTGCGGTCGGTGATGGCCAGCGTCTCGTCGACGTTGTGGTCGGTGATGATTACGCCGATGTTCTTGTGTTTGAGCGTCGCCACGATCGACTGGATATCCTCCACGGCGATCGGGTCCACGCCGGCGAACGGTTCGTCCAGAAGGATGAAAGCCGGGTTGATGGCTACCGCGCGGGCGATCTCCGTGCGTCGGCGCTCGCCGCCCGAGAGCTGGATGCCGAGGCTCTTGCGCACTTTCTGCAGGCGGAACTCCTCGATCAGCGCCTCGACCCGTTCGGCCTGGTACTCTTTCGAATAGGAGGTCATCTCGAGCACCGCGCGGATGTTGTCTTCGACCGAGAGGCGGCGGAACACCGACGCCTCCTGGGCCAGATAGCCCACGCCCAGCTGGGCGCGGCGGTAGACCGGATAGTCGGTCAGTTCGGTGGTCTGTCCTTCGTCGCTCTCGAGGAAAATGCGTCCCTCGTTGGGTTTGATGAGTCCCACGATCATGTAGAACGTAGTGGTCTTGCCGGCTCCGTTGGGGCCCAGCAGTCCGACGATCTCGCCCTGGTTGACGTCGATCGACACATGGTCCACGACCGTGCGGGCCTTGTATTTTTTTACGAGTTCACTGGTGTAAAGACGCATTGCGTATCGGCGATAAAATTTTTTACAAAGTTATGTTTTTTTCCGAAATGTTTTTTATCTTTACATTGAATTTTCCGATTTTAAAGCATTAAATCACATAAACGGCGAAATGAAACAATTCGATTCATCCCTGCTGCACGACAAACTGAAGGAGTACTTCGGCTTTTCGTCGTTCAAAGGGAACCAGGAAGCGGTGATCCGCAACGTGCTGGAAGGCAATGATACCTTCGTGCTGATGCCTACGGGCGGCGGCAAGTCGTTGTGCTATCAGTTGCCGGCGCTCCTGATGGACGGGGTCGCCATCGTTATCTCGCCGCTGATCGCCCTGATGAAGAACCAGGTCGACGCGATGCGCACGTTCTCGGCCGAGTCGGGAATCGCGCATTTCCTCAATTCGTCGCTCAACAAGACCGCCGTGGCGCAGGTCCGCGCCGACGTGCTCGCCGGGAAGACCAAACTGCTCTATTTCGCCCCCGAGTCGCTCACCAAAGAGGACAACGTGGCGTTCCTGCATAAAATAAAGGTGTCGTTCTACGCCATCGACGAGGCGCACTGCATCTCGGAGTGGGGACACGACTTCCGGCCCGAGTACCGCCGCATCCGCCCGATCATCAACGAGATCGGCGCCGCGCCGCTGATCGCCCTCACGGCCACGGCCACGCCCAAGGTGCAGCTGGACATCCAGAAGAACCTGGGCATGTCCGACGCTTCGGTCTTCAAATCGTCGTTCAACCGGGCGAACCTCTACTATGAGATCCGCCCCAAGCGCAACGTCGACCGCGACATCATCCGCTTCATCAAACAGAACGAGGGCAAGAGCGGCATCATTTACTGCCTGAGCCGCAAGAAGGTCGAGGAGCTTACCGAGCTGCTCGTCGCCAACGGCATCCGTGCGCTGGCCTACCATGCGGGCATGGACGCCGTGACGCGGGCTGCCAACCAGGACGATTTCCTGATGGAGCGCGTCGAGGTGATCGTCGCCACGATCGCTTTCGGCATGGGCATCGACAAGCCCGACGTGCGCTACGTCATTCACTACGACATTCCCAAATCGCTGGAGGGGTACTACCAGGAGACCGGCCGCGCCGGCCGTGACGGCGGCGAGGGTTACTGCCTGACCTTTTACAGCTATAAGGATATTCAGAAACTCGAGAAGTTCATGCAGGGCAAGCCCATCGCCGAACAGGAGATCGGCAAGCTGCTGCTGCTGGAGACGGTCTCCTATGCCGAGAGTTCGATGTGCCGCCGCAAGACGCTGTTGCATTATTTCGGCGAGGACTATACCGAGGACAACTGCGGCAACTGCGACAACTGCCGCAATCCGAAGCCGAAGGTCGATGCCAAGGCGGCCCTGAAGATGGCCCTCGAAGCCCTGCGCGACATCGGCGACAAGTTCAAGGCCGACTACCTGATCAATGTGCTGGTGGGCAAGACCACGGCGCTGATCAAAAGCTACGGCCATAACAAGTCGAAATGGTTCGGGGCCGGCGCCGAGCACGACGCCCGGTTCTGGGGTGCGGTGCTGCGACAAGCGCTGATTCTGGGGCTGGTGGACAAGAATATCGAGAATTACGGCCTTATTTCGGTCAATAAAAAGGGCGAGGGATATATCGCCCTGCCGTTCCCGGTGACCGTGACCCTCGATCACGATTACGACGAGGAGGAGAAGGAATCCGAGTCCGTAGCCCCGATGGGCAAGGGCGGAGCCGCCGACGAGGAGTTGTTCTCGATGCTCAAAGACCTGCGGAAGAAGGTGGCCAAGCAGCACGGACTGCCGCCGTTCGTCATCTTCCAGGACCCGTCGCTGGAGGATATGGCCGTGCAGTACCCGATCACCTTCGAGGAGATGCAGAACATAACGGGCGTGGGTGTGGGCAAGGCCCGCAAGTTCGGCGAGGAGTTCATCAAACTCATCAAAGCCTACGTCGAGGAGAAGGAGATCATCCGTCCGCAGGATATGATCGTCAAAGGCGTGGCCAGCAAGTCGGGCAACAAGATTTTCATCATCCAGTCGATCGACCGCAAGATGGATTTCGAGGATATCGCCCGGGCCAAGGACCTCGATTTCGACGAACTGCTCACCGAGATCGAGGGCATCGTCAACTCGGGCACGAAACTCGACATCTCCTATTACCTGAAAGGGTTTATGGACGAGGACAAGATCGAGGATATCTACCTCTATTTCAAAGAGGATGCCGAGAGCGATTCGCTCGACATGGCCATCGAGGAACTGGGGGCGGACTATACCGAGGAGGAGATACGCCTCGTGCGCATTAAGTTCATGTGTGAACAGGGCAACTGATTTTTGATTTTACGGGGCATTTTCCGCACTTCGTTTGCGGCCCGGAAACTGCTCCTCTAAAATCAAAAATGAATGGAACGGGGTTGGTGCTTTGGGCGCCGGGATAGCAAGAGATGTAACTAACCGATATAACTTAACTATGACGCCTATGAACAAGAAGACTTTTACACTTGCCCTGGTATTTCTGCTGGTGACGATTGCGTGGCTCGGTGTCAACATCTACTGGGCCCTGAACCGTCAGAACAATGCGTTCGATATGGTTGTGGCGCTGTTGTTCGTCGCGGCCGGTATCGGAATGGTTTACAATGAGTGCAAAAAGAAAAAATGCCGGCACCTCGACGAGGTCAACCGGCACAAGATTCCGTAGCCTGTGCATGCGACAGACCGGTTTCAGGCGATATTGGCTGTCGCCCCGGCCTGACGACCCTCGGAGCGCTCCGGCATCGGAAAAAGAAATATTCTCAAAACGAGGATTGATATGAAGAACAATCTTATGCAGCTTGTGCGCCTGGTAGCAATGGTGCTGGCTATTGCGGGCATCATCTATGCCCTGGAGTTTATGGAGCGCGGCATCGCCGTGTGGTTCTGGGTCACGCTCCTGGGCGTGGGGTTTGTGGGACTGCTCTACACGTTCCGCCTGACGCAGCGTCGTGCGGCGCGTGCCCGGCGCGAGCAGGAACGCCTCGAGAAGAAGCGCAGCCGCCGCTCGAAACGCTGAGGAGGCAGTTGTTGCCGGAAATGGAACGAATCCGCCGAACGGCCTTATGGCCTCCGGCGGATTCGTGCGTTAATTCTGGATCGAAGAGAGTATTCCGTTCTCGAAGTAGAGGTAGCTGCCCAGTCCGTAAACCCATTGTTCGTGGACGCCCCAGCTTCCCGACGAACGGTTGATGTCGTCCGGCGATCCCCACGCTTCGCGGCACATCTCGCGGGTCATGCCGATCCGCACCTTGCCTGCGAGAATCAGGTCGGCGGTCTGTCTGCCGTATTTCCGGTAGAGCGCCGCCTTGTGCTCGCGCTCCTCTTTCTCGCGTTGCAGACGGGTCTCTTCGCGCTGCCGCTCCTCCTCGGCGCGCCGGGCGTACACCTCTTCGGCCGGGGTGAGCACCAGCTTGTCCACAAAGGCGCGGTCCCTGCGATGCGCGTACCCTTCGACCCCGAACGGGGTCGGGTAACGGGTCAGCGGTATGTAAATCTGCACGCTGTCCTCTCTCTTTTCGAAGACGAACGACGGTACGGCGTATCCCGTTCCGTCGCCGATCAGCCGGACATCCGTACAGCGCAGTTCCGTGCCGAACTGCAGTTGATCGGCCTCTCCCTGCCATGGTGTTGACGTACAGTCCGAAATAGTCGGAGACGTACCCCAAGGCGTCCGGTTTGCGTCCCGTCAGGAAGAAATCTTTGCCGAGATACTCCGCGCGGTATTTTTCGATCAGCCCTTCGATCACGGCCGGATAGCATTCGTCCCGCAGGTTTTTCGGGTCCGTTCCGCGGTGTGCGAACCAGCAGAGCACCTTGCCTGCGTCGTCGCGGAGCCGGAACATCAGCAGCTCGGAATCTTCGAGCCGGCTTGTCTCCACCCCGAGAATTTCGAAACTCCGCCCGTCGACCGCCTCCGCCGGGGTGAACCACCCGGAGCGGGTTTGTCCCGAATAGTCCAGCGTGCCCAGACCGCCTGCTTCGTGGAACGGGCATCCGAGGGGCGTCAGGTCGTCGTGCCCGAAGTGCTTGTAATACCGGGGGCTGTACACGTCGCTGTACACGGTGTCGATCCGGAAATCCTCCGGACGGACCTTCCTGCGGGGCTTGCGCAGCCACACCGTGTCGACGGCGACGGCGGCAGGCGTTTCCGCGAGGAAGTTGAAATAGGCGACCGGCTTCAGACCGGCGTGGATGTCCCGGGGATAGAAGAGGATGCGCTGTCCTTTGAGGCCCTCGTAATAGGCCGCATCGCCGTTTATGCGGATGTTCGAAAGCGAGTCGTAGACGACGGCGGCCGGAGTCTCTGGGGCGGCTTTGCGGGGCAGGACGGATTCGGTTTTGAGTTGGGCCGAGGCGCTCAGGATACACCAGAGGCCCGGCAGGAGGCAGTATAGGGGTTTCATTTTTCGGGGCGTATGGAGACAAAGGTAACAATATTTCGCACCATTGGTGTCGTAACGACACTTTTTAATTGTCGGAAAGTTTTGTCGAACCGCATGCAATTCGGTTTTGAATCCATCCGACTTTTTCGTACCTTTGGAGCCTATTCGAGTAATTATGACGGAAGTAAGGGCTAAAAAGGCGCTGGGACAGCATTTTCTCACCGACCTGAACATTGCACGCAAAATTTGCGATTCACTGTCGGGCGGAACCTCCTCCGCGCCGTGTCCGGTGCTGGAAGTGGGGTGCGGTATGGGCGTGCTGACGCAGTTTTTGCTGCGCCGCGACGATGTCGTGACGTGGGGCGCCGAGATCGACTCGGAGAGCGTCGCCTACCTCCACGCCCATTATCCGGAGTTCGCACCGCGGCTGATCGAGGGCGATTTCCTGCGGATGAACCTCCGCGAACGCTTTCCCGAGGGGCTGCGGATCATCGGCAATTTCCCTTATAACATCTCGTCTCAGATTTTCTTCAAAGTGCTGGAAAACCGCGACCTCGTGCCCGAGTGCGTCGGCATGATCCAGAAAGAGGTCGCCGTGCGGCTGGCCGAGCCTCCCGGGTCGAAAGAGTACGGCATCCTTTCGGTGCTCCTGCAGGCGTGGTACGACATCGAATACCTTTTCACGGTCAACGAAACGGTCTTCAATCCGCCTCCGAAGGTCAAAAGCGCCGTCATCCGCCTGCGCCGCAACGCCACGGAGCGTCTGGGGTGCGACGAGCCGCTGTTCGTAAAGGTGGTGAAAGCCTCCTTCGGCCAGCGCCGCAAGATGATCCGCAATTCGCTGAAATCCGTGTTCGGCGACTTCGGCGGCGCGGAGCACCCGTTCTTCACGCAGCGCGCCGAGCAGCTCTCGGTGGCCGATTTCGTCGAACTTACGAATTGGGTCGCCGCGCACCGGCAATAACCGTCACCAAATCCTCTTTCGCCAGGTATTTCCGGGCCAGCGTTTGCACGTCGGCGGGCGTCATCTGCCGGATGCGGCGGATATTCTCGCCGATTGCCGTGTTGTCCGTGCCGCAGAGAATGTTCTCGATCGTCACGTCGGCGATGCCGAACGGTCCGTCGAGAATGCGCATCATCTCGCCCGTCATCATGTTCTTCACCAGCGCCAGCTCCTCCTCGGGCATCGGCTCCGTGCGGAGGCGTTCGATCTCCTTGTAGATTTCCTGCAGGGCCTCCTGCGTGACATCGGTCCCGACCTGCGCCGCCACGGCGAAATAGCCCTCGCGTTCGAAGTTGACCATTGCGGCCACCACACCATACGTGTACCCGTGCTTTTCGCGGAGGTTCTGCATCAGCCGCGATCCGAAGTAGCCGCCCAGGGCCGTCGCCACGACCTGCATGCCCACGAAATCGGGATGCTGGCGCGGGAACAGCAGGCGTCCCAGCCGCAGTGACGACTGTACCGCCCCGGGGTGGTCGACGAACGCCGCGTGCGTGGTCTCGGGCGCCGGAAACCGGATCGCCGTCTCGGCCTCCCCGTGGGGAAGCTGCGCCGCGAGGGCTCCGACGGCCTGCAGTTCGTGTTCTCCGATGCGGCCGCTGCAGACCACGAAGCAGTTCTCTGCGGTGTAGAACCGCCGGTGGAAATCGGCCACGTCGTCGCGTGTGAGCCGGTCGTATTCAGCCTCGTCCGACGAAATGCCGTAGGGGTGGTGCGCCCCGAACAGCGCCCGGGAGAAGGCTTCGCGGGCCTGGACGTCGACTTTCGTGCGGTCGATGGCCAGCCGTTGCCTGCGTTTGGCGGCATAGGTGCGCAGCTCCTCTTCGGGGAACGTGGGGCGGAGCAGGATCTCCTCCGCCACGGCGAGCGTCCGGTCGAAGAATTTCGAGAGGGTGGCGAAATTGATATAGGCGTAGTCGCGGTCGATGTTGACATCGTACCACGAGCCGTAGTAATCGAGTTGTTCGGCGACCTCACGGGCCGTCATGTTGTGCGTGCCCTCGGCGAGCAGGTTGGCGGCGGCCGATGCCGAGAAAGGCGCCTGCTGAAGGGCCGATCCGGCGCGGAAGACGAACGAGATGCGCAGCACCTCGAAATCCTCCGAAGCGAGCGTGTAGAGGGCGACGCCGTTGGGCAGCAGGGTCTTTGCAGCCTCGGCGACCTCGACCTCCGAGGGGGTTATGCGGGGTTGTGTCATTTTTTCGTGTTGTAAATGAGCGTGGAGCTGTTTTCGGGCCGGAACGTGCGGCTGCTGAACGAGCGGATCTCTTCGTCGGTGACGGCACGGTAGCGGTCGACTTCGCGGTTGATCAGTTCGAGGTCTCCCAGCATCTCGTAAAACCCGAGGTTCATCGCCTTGTTCATGACGTTCAGTTCGCCGAACAGCGTGTTGGCTTCGAACTTGTTTTTGACTTTTTCGACCTCGTAAGCCGTTGCGGGCGTCGTTTGCAGCATGGCGATTTCTTCGCGGAACGCCGCTTCGGCCGCCTCGGGCGGGATGCCCGGAAGCAACTGGCCCGTGAAGACGAACAGCCCCGGGTCCACGTCGCCCGTGACATAGGCGTTGACGCTCGACAGCAGTTGGCGCTCTTTGACCAGATGTGTGTAGAGTCGTCCCGAGTCGCCGCCCGACAGCAGGTCCGAAACCAGGTCGGCCGTGTAGAAATCCCCTTCGGTGCGTCCGCCCATGTGGTAGGCCACGGTGACGGTCGAAGCCGGCACGTCGCGCTCCACCTCCTCGCGGCGCGCCTCGGTCTGCACGGGCTCCTGCGGAATGGCTGCGGCGTCGGCAGGGTGGTCGGCGAGCTGTGCGAACCACTTTTCGGCCAGTTCCAGCATGCGCTCCTCCTCGATGTCCGCCGAGATCGACAGCACGGCGTTCGACGGGCGGTAGTGGGCGCGGTAGAAGGCCTCCACCTCTTCGAGCGTCGCTCCGGCAATGTGGTCGGTCGTAAGGCCGATGGTCGCCCAGCGGTAGGGGTGGACTTTGTAGGCCAGCGCCCGCAGCAGCATCGTCTGGTCGCCGTAAGGCTGGTTGAGGTAGCGCTGGCGGAACTCCTCGATCACCACTCTTTTCTCGGCTTCGAATTTCGCAGGGGTGATGTCCAGTCCCTCCATGCGGTCGCTTTCGAGCCAGAGGGCCGTCTCGATGTTGTCCTTCGGGAGCGTGATGTAGAAATCCGTATAGTCGTTGTTCGTGAAGGCGTTGTTGTCGCCCGAGGCCATCTGCACCGGGAGGTCGAAATTGGGAACCTCGCGCGTGCCGCGGAACATCAGGTGCTCGAACAGGTGGGCGAATCCCGTGCGTGCGGGATTCTCGTTGCGTGCGCCGACTTTGTAGAGCATGTTCACGGCGGCGAGTTTCGAAGCCCGGTCGCGGTTGACGACTACGGTGAGGCCGTTCGGCAGTATTTTCTTGGTGTATGGAATCATGATTGGCAAAGGTAATAAAAAGCAGAATGGCTGCAAAACCGAATGCAATTCGGTTCAGCAGGCCCTTCCGAGCGGTAAAAGTGTCGTTACGGCACCAAAGGTATGAAAAAGCAGCGGCGGAGAATACAAGTGACGCCTCATTGTTTCAGAAAAATGGATTCGGTGACTATGAAGAAGTTTGGGATTTAGAGAATCCATCGTTCCCGCCGCTGCATGATGACAGACCGGCAGAAACGAGAAGAGTGCTGCCGACAATCTGGCTCCTGTGGCTCTGGTAAGCCCTCAAACCCTTCACATCAGCACGCACCCTTAGGTACGATCCATTGTGGGTTTGCAAAAAATTTACCAGATTTCAGGAGCCCCAATACAATCGTCTTTTATTTCCGATTATTTAAAGAACGGTT
>QWCN01000298.1_pt1 | contig 119108 bp, 125 predicted proteins | sample 1972711 | NCBI WGS metagenome assembly QWCN01 (sample SAMN09866707, study PRJNA288562) | Human gut metagenome isolate term1_stool, whole genome shotgun sequencing... | isolation source: gut | host: Homo sapiens | place: USA: California | reverse complement strand
GCAGGCAGCAGAGCCGCGGCGAGAGCAACAGAGCAAGGAAGACGTCTCATGATACACCTCTATAACTAATTCAAAGCCTGTTCTCAGATTAGCATAGATGACATACAATGTCAATATATAATAAGACGCAAACTTTGTTCGCGCTAAAACGGGTAATGCTTAAGGATAAAATAAACCCTGCCGTTCTTATGAAGGGCAGGGGTGCAGGCTAATTGTTTTTTAGCGATGCATGATATTTTCGAACGGCGTTGTCATTAGAAACCTTAATCAGAGCATTATTCCAAAAATCGAATCTTTGCTGATAAAAGGAGATTTCCTCATCCAACGCGGCCGTATCAGCTTCGGAAGACTGAAAGCGCCTTTCTTGTTGCGCATCTTCCAACAATTCCCCCCAATAATTTAAGGAAATCTGAATAACACCTACATAACTTTCCACATAGGCGTCGCTGAAACTTTTCGGATTTTCCCTGTATTTCTGATACTGTTTCACAAAATACGCCTCAACTTTTTCATCAGACAGAAAGCTGAGATAAATGTTAAGGCCAAACGCCAGTATTTTGGGAAGGATATGCTTAATAAAGCCATAAAGCAAAATTAAGCAGCAAACAATGATTAAAAATGTTTTCATGGATATGTGTTTTTACGGGTTAAAATATTTCCGGCGGTTAATCTCATAAGTGAGATGTTTTTCCGCATTTTGCCAGAATTCCAAAATGGCGGAGTTTAGTTTTTCCTTTTTCTCCAAAGCCTGCCTGACCGGTTCGGAATAGTCGCTGCCGTGACACTCTCTGGCAATGCAAAGCTTTCCGCTCCAAATATGGCTCAAATAACGAGACATTTCCAAAAGCCAGTCCAGCCCCTCCAAACTAAAAGAACGGCGATCCCGTTCATATGCTTCATATTGGAGTCTGACAGCTTTTTCGAGTTGTTCGTCGGAAGCCCGGCGGAGATAAAACCTCCAGGCCCGTTCTAAAATCCGGTTACGAAATTGATAGGCCGTAAAGATTGCCGTAACCGCTGCAATCCATAAAATAAGATTTCCACTCATAATCACTAGTTTAAGTTAATAATAAATAGAAAAATAAAAAGATTGAATCGGAATATAATCTTTGTTTTGCTTTTTGTCAATTACGGCATTTAAAGCGGCTGAACGGCAAAAAAATAAGGAAGTCGTGAAAGCTTCCTTATTTGAACGGTTGCGGGAAAACTAATCGGCAAGTCCCAATAAGCGGTATTTTACCCGAACGTCATAATCGGATCCGAAGTCTTCAATCAGCTGGCGGGCATAATCGGAAGACAGATCCATCTTCGTCCGGCGGGCAACCGCTGCAATCTCTTCGGAACTCGGTTTTTCAGCCGGAACAACGTCAACACCGACGGCAATAATCTGAATGCCGTCATTGTTAATCAGTTTCGGCGAACCAGACGGTTCTTGGAACAGTTCCAGCATAACGGCCGGTGCAATTGCCTCAAAGTTTTTGTTGCGGGTGAGGGCGGCTGTCCGGTGCAGCTGCAGATTGTTCCTTGCGGCAACGCTTTCAATCGAGTCGCCGGTTTCCAAGTCATGCATAACGTCATTGACGATTTCCTGGGCAATAGCTCCGCGCTCGTTAACTTCCCACAAGGCTTCGATTTCGCCTCTGACCTCATCAACGGATTTCGGATGTGCGTCAACGATTTTGTTGACTTTCAAAACCATAAATCCTTCATCTGTTTCCACAACCTGGCTGACTTCGTCAACATTATATGAAAAAGCCGTATCGACAAAATCATTGCTTTTCAGCAGGGCCGCATAAGCCGCCGGTTCTTTGCGGGCTTTCCCGTCTTCGGTCAGCCCTTGAACGTCATAAATTTTAACATTCATCTCTTTGGCAATGTCGGACAGGCCTGCTCCCGCACCGATTTTGTCTTCGATTTGAGCCGAAATTTCGTAAGCTTCGTCATAAGCACGGTCTTTTTTCAAAATGGAAACAATTTTGGCTCTAGCCTGTTTTTTATCCATCTTGGAACCGGCTTTGATGTCGCTGACTTTCATAATATGCCAGCCCATTTCCGATTTGACGGGGCCGACAACGGCGCCTTTTTTTGCCTTAAAGACGGCTTCTGACATATCGGCAATCAGCATATCCTGCGAAACAAAGCCCAGATTGGTAGCCTCTCTGTCTTGTTTGGCCAGCTCTTTCGCCACGGCATAAAAGTCTTTGCCTTCTTTCAGTGCGGCATTTGCTTTGTCTGCTTCTTCTTGACTGTCGAAAACCATCTGCAGCACGTTGCGGGTTTCCGGTGTTTCAAACTGGTTAAGGTTTTCGTTGTAATAAGCCTCGATATCTTCGTCGCTGAGATTGATTTTTGCGGCAATGTCATCGGTTGATAATACGATAAAGGAAACGTCTCTTTCTTCCGGCGCAACGAATTCGCTGCTGAAATCCTCATAAAACTGCTCAACTTCGTCTTGTGAAATCTTGCGGTCAATTGTCATCTTTTCCGGATCGATTTTAACATATTTGAAAATCTTTTTCTGGTTTTCCGCCTTAGCCAGATATTCGGCCAGAATATTGGGCACATTGATGTTGTCCGCCGGATTCTGAATAAGGTGCTGTTTGATGACGTCGAGTTTCAGGCTGTCGATATATCTTTTTTCGGTCCAGCCGCTGGCGGCCAGAACGCGTCTCAGTTTCTGAATGTCAAACTTTCCGTCGGCATCCAGAAATTCGGCCTGAGAATAAATGATTTTGCGGATCAGGTTGTCGCTGATGCTGATGTCAAGCTCGTCGGCCGTGCGGCGGATGATGGTGTCAGTCAGGGCTTTTTGCACAATTCCCTGCAGCATGGCATTGCGGATGTTGTCGTTGATGTCGAGATTATCGCCGAACAGACCTCGCGCCATTTGCATCTGCTGCTCCAGCCGCTGAGAAATATCGCTTTGCAGCACTTCGTAATTGTCAACCTTGATAACCGGACGATTCTTGCCTGCGCTGCCGATATAGCCCGACACGCCGAACAGCGACATAAAGCTGACCGCGGTAAGAATCAAAATAAACTTGGAAAGCCAAGTTTCCTGCATTTTTCTAAATTTATTCATCATAGCCCAAAAATCCTGTAACTGTATTTTATTCAGACTTGCCGATTATACGGCTAAATTAGTAATTTATGCAATCTTATAAATATTCGTGTTGAAAAGTTTTTTATACTGGAAAAAATAAATTTGCTGTGTTACAAAACAAAAAAACAAATAACCCGTTGTGATGCCGTCGGCAGTTGTCAATCCGCGGCATTAACTGTGAAAGAAGGATAAAAACATGGCTCGTAAAAAACTTATTGCCGGAAACTGGAAAATGAACGGTCTTCTGGCTGACGGTGTTGAATTGGCTAAGGAAATTGCCGCAGAAGTCAAAAAAATCGGCAAACCCGAATGTGAATTTCTGGTCTGTCCGCCGGCAACGCTGCTGACTTCGGTTAAAAAGGCGCTGCGCGGTGCCAAAGTTGCCCTCGGTGCTCAGGACTGCCATTGGGAAAACAAAGGCGCCCACACCGGAGACATCAGCCCGGCCATGATTAAGGAAATCGGCTGCTCTTATGTTATTCTCGGTCACTCCGAGCGCCGCGCCGATCATTGTGAAATCAACGAAATTGTTCAAAAGAAAGCGCGCGCCGCTCATGAAAACGGTCTGAAAACGATTATCTGTATCGGTGAATCCGAGGCCGAACGCGATGCCGGCAAAGCTCTGGATGTCTGCACCAAACAAATTTCCGGTTCCGTTCCCGACAATGCAACCGCTGCCGACACCGTTATTGCCTATGAACCGATTTGGGCTATCGGCACCGGCAAAACGCCGACCCCGGCCGATGTTGAAGAAGTCCACGCCGCTGTCCGCAAAGCTCTGGCCAAAAAGCTGGGCAAAGCTCAGGCCAACAAAATGCGGATTTTGTACGGCGGTTCGGTTAAACCGGGCAACGCCAAAGAATTTTTGTCTCTGCCTGATGTTGACGGAGCCCTGATTGGCGGCGCCAGCTTAAAAACAGCTGACTTTTTGGGTATTGCCAAAAACGCCGGTTGCTGTTAATATCGGTCAGATTTTGAAATTTAGGACAATTTAATTTGGGATGCGAAAGGATTAAATAATGGAAACAGTTTTATTGGTCGTCCATTTGTTGGTAGCCATCTTTTTGGTCAGTGTTATTCTGATGCAGCGCTCCAGCGGCGGCGCATTGGACGGTTTGGGCGGCGGCAGCGGTGCCAACAGCATTTTGAGCGCCCGCGGCACCGGCAACTTTCTGACCAGACTGACGGCCATTCTGGCGACAATATTTTTTATCACCAGCCTTTCGCTGTCGCTGCTGTACAAGAGCGGCGAACCTAAAGCCACCTCTATTCTGGAAAGCGCTCCCGCCGAGCAAAGTGTTCCCGACGTTCCTTCCGCTCCGGTCGCGGCAGAATAGCGAAAATGACTAATCTCCAAAAAAATAAAGGCACCTTTTCCCGAAGGTGCCTTTGTCACTTTTAAATAAAGGTAAATTAAATGACTAATACGATGAATTCTCAACCGAAATTTATTTTTATTACCGGCGGTGTCGTGTCATCGCTGGGAAAAGGGTTGGCCTCGGCTTCGTTGGCTTCTCTGTTGCAGTCACGCGGTTTCAAAGTCCGTCTGCGCAAGCTTGACCCTTATCTGAATGTCGATCCCGGAACCATGAGCCCTTATCAGCACGGCGAGGTTTTCGTAACCGATGACGGCACCGAAGCCGATCTTGACTTGGGGCACTATGAGCGCTTTTCAGGCGTGCCGGCCAAAAAAACCGACAGCATTACCACCGGCAAAATCTATCAGCGCGTGATTGACAAGGAGCGTCACGGCGATTATCTCGGGGCGACCATTCAGGTTATTCCCCATGTCACCAACGAAATAAAAGATTTTATTCTTTCAGATGTTACCGATGAAGATTTTGTGCTCTGCGAAATCGGCGGAACCGTCGGCGATATTGAGGGGCAGCCTTATTTGGAAACGATTCGCCAGGTGGCTTATGATTTGGGACGCGACCGCGCAATGTTTATTCATGTCACGCTGCTGCCGTTTATTCCGACCGCAGGTGAATTAAAAACCAAGCCGACCCAGCATTCGGTAAAAAAACTTCAGGAATACGGCATTCAGCCTGATATGCTGCTCTGCCGCACCCAGATGGATATCCCTCAGAACGAAAAACGCAAAATCGCCTTGTTCTGTAATATCCGTGAAGAAAACGTCATTGCGGCCAAAGATGCCGCCAATATCTATCAGGTTCCGATTGCCTATTCCAAAGAGGGCATGGATACTCAGGTCTGCAAACATTTCGGCATTGATTGTGACAAACCGGCAGATTTAAGCAAATGGGAAAAAATCGTTGATATCATTGCCCATCCGGAAGGTGAAGTGAGAGTGGCCGTTGTCGGGAAATACACCCAGCTGCTCGAAGCTTATAAATCGCTGGGCGAAGCTTTGAGCCACGGCGGCATAGCCAACCGTTACAAAGTCAAAATCAAATGGATAGATTCGGAAGATATTGAAAAAGACGGCGCCGCCGCTCACCTGAACGATGTCAGTGCGGTTTTGGTTCCGGGCGGTTTCGGCTCCCGCGGCACCGAGGGCAAAATCAAGGCGATTGAATATGCCCGCGAAAATAATCTGCCGTTTTTGGGAATTTGTTTCGGAATGCAGATGGCCGTCATTGAAACCATGCGCCACCTGGCCGGCATCAAAGACGCCAATACCACCGAAATAGCCGGCGGCAGCTGCACTCCGGTTGTCGGTCTGATGACCGAGTGGGATAAAGAGGGGGCTAAACAAATTCGTACCAAAGACGGCGATTTGGGCGGGACTATGCGTCTGGGAGCTTATGAAAGCGTACTGGCTCCCGATTCTCTGGTCCGCCGCATTTATGGCTGCGACAGAATTTCCGAACGTCACCGTCACCGTTATGAGGTCAATATCAGCTATGAGCCGGTTTTGAATAAGGCCGGTATGCGTATTGTGGCCAAATCTCCGGACGGAAAACTCCCTGAAATTGTCGAACGGCCGGAACATCCCTGGTTTGTCGGGGTTCAGTTCCACCCTGAACTGAAATCAAAACCGTTTGACCCGCATCCGCTGTTTGTTTCGTTCATTCAGGCGGCAATCAAGAAAAGCCGTCTGCTGTAAGACGGGAAAAGGCTCCTTCGGGAGCCTTTTCTTTTAGTTGGAAGTTTAGAAAAAGAGCTTGTTTTTGTCTAAACACTATGTTATATCTCAACCGAAAAATAATTATTAATTAACTTAAATTATTAGAAAAATGAGTCAGAATTTAACCCTGCGCCAAGCCGCAAAGAAAATTTACGAGGAAAATTCCCTCCGTGTGTCAACCTGTTATGAACTTGAAAATCTTCAGGAAATCAATGTGATATTCATACCGGGCGATGCTCCGGCTTATGTTAAGGAAGTTGCCGCTCAGTTGGAACGGCATGTTCGTTTGAAATATCCCGACTGCTGTCCCGTAACGCTTTCAATACCGGAAATGTCCGTTTCATCCGTAAAAAGCGGTCATTACGATGAAATTTATGCTGGCATGGAAAAAGAACTCCGTCGATTTGACAGCTTCTCTTCCCGTCTGGGCAAGGCTGAAGCCGTTGTACTCGCCGATGCCCGTACCATCGTTGAAATGCTGCTCCTTTATGGAAACAAAAAGCAGGACAGCGGTGAAGATTTTGTTCCCCGCTATTTTCTGGATGTTAACGCCTATATGCGGAACGATGAAAATCCGGGAGGCGGAATTTCGCGTTATGCCGATATTGCACCTGAGGCATTGCAATCTTATATGCCTTATCTGCTGAAGCGGATTGCACCGGCCGAATGTCTGATTGCTTATGCCGGCGGTTATGAAAGCTGGATTGATTTGGTTTATGCCTGGCATGAAATCAAACGTCGGCACGGTATTTTGCCCCGTATTATATACGTTGATGACTTATGCCGCTGGACGTCTATGGAATATTCGGACAAGATTTTCCGCAAGTTTGAAAAGTTCCTGTCCCGTCTGAAAGTCAAAATGCCGGTTCAAAAGCTTCATTCCTCATTGCCGCAGCTGATAATCAACAGCTTAAACGATTGCTCGGGAATAGCTTTCCTGCCGCAGAATATGACTTACCACTGCGGCCGGTTTCAAAAACGGGAATGTTGGCAAGGACAGCTTTCTTTCAATATCAGTGAAAGGGACTTTGACAGCGTTTGGGAAAACGGCGGCCCGATAACCCGTCAGTTTTTCTGTCAGGAATTGGCTGAATTTATGTCCGATTGGACAAACCGCGATTATAATGAAAAAGGCTATGATTTTTACCGCCTGTTCCGCCATCGCCGTTTTAAAAATTGGAATCTTCGTTTCTATTGGTGGAATTATAAGATCCGCCTCGGAAATGTCTGTCGTCAGATTTATCTCAGTGAATACAGTACATTCCGCTGACAATCTTCTGAAAATTCTGTTTGGCTCCCGAAATGGGAGCCTTTTTTTATAAAAAAACTTGTTTTTGTCTAAAAAATATGTTACAGCAAAAAACAAATAAATATAATTTTTTCTATTATTAAAACAAGTAAAGTTATGAGTCAGAAAATTTTAGAAATGAGAAGTGCCGCGCGCAAAGTTTTTAATGCGTTGGGCGAGAATGTATCAAACTGTTATGCTTTCAAGGGTTTGAAACATCCGAAAACGGTTTACTACGGAAAAAACGATGCCGGATGCCGCATCGCTGCCGAACAGCTTGGCGAACAAATCAGACAGGAGACGGGACGGGAAGTAACTTTCGTTCCTGTCAGATACAATCTGACATCGCTTAAGGACTTTGCTCATCAGGCGCTGTTGTTTATGAGCGAATTCCGTGGCAAGGATCCGGATGCCGTCGTCATCTGCAATACGTTTGTTGCGTCGGAAATCATTGCGGCGGAGAAAATCGCCAAAGAACAGTCTTTTGACCTGTTTTTTCCCGATTTTATCTGTGATATTAATGATTTTTGGCAGGAAGAGACCTGCGGAAACGTCTATCTGGTTGAGCCTTTGACGGAAGAAATCAGAGAGGAAATCCGTTCCCGCTGCCCTTATGAAAGAAAGCAGCTCAAAGACAGCAATCGTCTGGCCATTCTGCTGAGTGCGTCTGAAACCTGGGAAACGGCAGTCTATGCCTATCATGAACTGCAGTTGGAATATGAACGCGAAGTTCGCGTTATCATCGTCAACGATCTGGAAGGAACGGCGCCGCAATGGTTTATCCGCTCCCAGTTGAAACGCCTGCAAAAGGTTCTGCGCCGCTTGGCCTCCCGCAATGTTAAGATATACAATTGCCGGAAAGACACTTTTAAGACGCTGCTTGAAACAATCGGCTGCACGGCGATAACGATTTTTCTGCCCCAGCTGAAAACCTGGTGGCTGAAAGAGTTGGAAAATGTCAGTTCATTGGTCTATCTCTATTACAACATCATGGAATGCGATATTGACGAACTGATGGACTGGCATGGTCCCATCGGCAAACAGCTCATTTATGACGACATTCTGCACTTTGCCCGTCAGGCGCCGTCTTTGCCTGCAAGTGCAGAATTTTCAAAGCTTTACACCGGCTGCCGCAGTTCCCGCCTTAACCGGACGGTTTACTGGCTGAACCAATGGTTCGGATGCCGTTTGTATGAAACGCCGTTGTTTATGACAACCGCGGAAGACATCAGAAAAAACTGCATCGGCTGAAAATCTGCGCTTTTACGGCTCCGGAATTTTCCGGGGCCGTTTTTTATACCGAAATTGTCAACGGGAGAGTTGCCAAATTCTGAAAATCTGCTATTACTGATAACATATTAATAGCAAAGGAACAAAACATGGAACAACATCAGGTAAAAATCGGTAATTTTGAAATCGGCAACAAACTCCCTCTGGCTTTGATTGCCGGTCCTTGTCAGATTCAAAGCCGTCAGCATGCGGTCGAACTGGCGGGAAAATTGGTTGAACTGACCTCGAAACTCGGCATTAATTACATCTTTAAAGCCTCGTTCGACAAGGCTAACCGCACTTCGATCACCGGGGCCCGCGGCGTTGGCATAGAGGAGGGAATACATACCTTTGACGAAATCAAAAAATTATACGGCTGCCCGATTGTCACCGACATTCACGAACGGGAACAATGTCAGATAATCGCTCCGCATGTTGATATGCTGCAAATTCCGGCCTTTTTGTGCCGTCAGACCGACTTGGTTGTGGCCGCAGCCAAAACCGGCAAAGTCGTTAACATTAAAAAAGGGCAGTTCTTGGCTCCGTGGGATATGAAAAACATTGTCAAAAAATCGGTTGATTCCGGTAATGCAAATGTCTGCATCACCGAACGCGGAACCAGTTTCGGCTATAACACGCTGGTAACCGATATGCGCGGCTTGCCGCAAATGGCCAGAGATACCGGTTGTCCGGTTATTTTCGATGCCACGCACTCGGTTCAGCAGCCGGGCGGCTTGGGCGGAAGTTCCGGCGGGCAGGGCGAGTTTGCACCGGTTTTGGCTCGGGCGGCAGTTGCCGTCGGCGTGGCTGCCGTTTTTATCGAAACACATGAAGACCCAGCCAAGTCTCCCAGTGACGGACCGAATATGATTCCGCTGCACGCCATGGAAAAAGTCGTCTCGGATTTAATGGCTTATGATTGCCTGACCAAATCACGGATACAAGATTATTAAAGGCTGAAATTATTGCAGTTTCAGGATGAAGGCTATATCATCAATTTACGGCGGCACGGTGAGAAATCTTTAATTCTCACCGTGTTGACGCGTCATCACGGCAAATTGGTCGGCTATGTCAAAAATTGCCTGACCAAGAAAAATCTCGGTGTTTATCAGTTGGGTAACCGGGTTTCCGTTGATGCTTATGCCCGCCTGGAAGAGAATATGTGGAGCTTTCGTATTGAACTGCTCTCACCCGCGGCGGTCAATTTTATGAACGATGCGCGAAAACTGGCGGCCTTGGCTTCTCTCTGCTCGCTTTGCAATGAAGCGCTGCCGGAAGGCGATAATCTCGAACGCTTTTTTTATTATGTTGACAGTTTTTTTAATCTTATAGATGAAGAAAACTGGATAGTGCATTATTCTTACTTTGAATTTTATTTGCTTGAATATCTCGGAATAGGGCTGGATTTAAGCGAGTGCTCGGCCACCGGAACCACGGAAAACCTGCGCTATGTTTCGCCCAAAACCGGCAAAGCCGTTTGCGCGGAAGCCGGAGAACCCTATAAAGACCGTTTGTTTGCCTATCCGGCATTTATCGTCGGGCAGAAATATCATCCGGAAGAGCGGGAAATCTGTGATTTGCTGAAAATGACCGGTTTTTTCCTCCGCAAAAACTTTTTTCAAACTCACGGCTTGAAATTCCCCGAAAACCGTGCTAGTTTGCTCTCGAATTTAGGTCTGACCAGCTATTAAATAACAGGAAAAATTATGGATAACACTGCCGGCGAAGAAAAAATCAAAGACGTTCATCTTGCGGAAGAATTGAGCTCCCGCTATTTGTCTTATGCAATGTCAACCATCGTTTCCCGTTCTCTGCCGGACGTCCGTGACGGATTGAAACCGGTTCATCGCCGGTTGCTTTACGCTATGCGCCAGCTGCATCTGGATCCCAAGTCAGGCTTTAAGAAATGTGCCCGCGTTGTCGGTGACGTCATCGGTAAATATCACCCTCACGGCGACAGTGCCGTTTACGGGGCAATGGTTCGCCTGGCTCAGGACTTTTCCGTTCGTTATCCGCTGGTTGACGGGCAGGGAAACTTTGGCAATATTGACGGAGACGGCGCCGCAGCCATGCGTTATACCGAAGCCCGCCTGACCGAATTTGCCATGGCTCTGATGGAAGGCCTGAACGACAATGCCGTTGATTTTCGCGAAACATATGACGGCGAAGAATCCGAACCGGTGGTTATGCCTTCTATGGTGCCCAATCTGCTCTGCAACGGTTCGACGGGTATTGCCGTCGGTATGGCTACCAACATCCCGCCGCATAACCTCAGTGAAGTCTGCGATGCGCTGCTCTACCTGATAGAAAAGCCCGATTGCGAAATCGAACCGCTGGTTCGCCGCATTAAAGGCCCTGATTTTCCGACCGGCGGCGTGATTATTGACAGTTTCAACACCATTCTGAACAACTATACGCAGGGTAAAGGCTTTTTCCGTATCCGTGCCAAATGGGAAACGGAAGACTTAGGCAAGGGCCAGTATCAGATTATTATTAAGGAAATTCCTTATCAGGTTGTAAAATCTAAATTAATTGAGAAAATTGCCCAGCTTCTGAATGACAAAAAACTGCCGATGCTGAGCGATGTTCGCGATGAATCCTCCCATGATGTCCGTATTGTTTTGGAACCCAAAAGCCGGACGGTGGATGCCAATCTGTTGATGGAGCACCTGTTTAAACAGACGGAATTGGAAATCCGTTTCAGTATGAACATGAACGTGTTGGATTCTGACGGCGTGCCCCGCGTTATGTCGATTAAGGAAGTTCTGCGCGAATTTTTGAACCACCGCCACATCGTTTTGCAGCGCCGTGCCCGCTTCCGTCTGGATAAGATTAATGCCCGTCTGGAGATATTGTCGGGATATCTGATTGCTTTTCTCAATCTGGATGAAATCATTCGTATTATCCGCGAAGAAGACGATCCCAAAGCGGAAATGATGAAAAAGTTCAGCCTGACCGAAAATCAGGCCGAGGCTATCCTCAATATGAAACTGCGCAGCCTGCGCAAACTTGAGGAAAAGGAAATCCGCGGCGAATATGAAGAGTTGGAAAACGAAAAAGCCGAACTGGAAGCCCTCTTGAGTGACGAGAATAAACGCTGGGCGGCACTCGGCGAGGAAATTAAAGCCATTCGTGAAAAATTCGGCAAAAAAACAGCGCTTGGCAAACGCCGCACCGAATTCAGCGAAGTTTCGGAAGAAATTGAAGTGCCGGTCGAAATTCTGGTTGAAAAAGAACCGATAACCGTCATCTTATCCCAAAAAGGCTGGATACGCTGCGTCAAAGGCCATGTCAATTTGAATGACGATTTCAAATTTAAGGATGACGACGCGCTGCAATGCGCCATTCATGCCCAAACGACGGACAAAATCATTCTCTTTGACACTTCGGGAAAATTCTTCAACATCTCGGGCAATGAAATTCCAAGCGGCCGCGGTTTCGGCCAGCCGCTGCGTTTGATGGTTGATTTGGGCATCAATGACAATATCTGTGAAATGTTTGTCTTTGAACCGAAGGCCTCCTATGTCATTGCATCTAATTCCGGCAAGGGTTTTGTCGTTGATGAAAATCACCTGATAGCCCAGACCCGCAACGGCCGCAAAATTATGAATATGGCCGAAGGTGAAACGGCCTCTTTCTGCCGTAAAATTACCGGGGATATGATTGCCGTTGTCGGTGACAACCGGAAAATGCTGATTTTCAAAATCGAAGAAATTCCGACCATGGCGCGCGGCCGCGGCGTAACTCTGCAAAAATATAAAGACGGCGGCCTGTCGGATATGCAGATTTTCAATGAAGCGGACGGCTTTACCTTTGAAAAAAACAGCTGCACCAAAACCGAAACCGAATTGCTCGGCTGGCTGGGGCATCGGGGGCAGGTCGGCAAGCTGGTGCCTTTCGGCTTTCTGAAAACCAATAAGTTTTTCAAATAGACTTTTTTAGACAGAATAAGTTTACTTAATCTTAAATATCGTTTATTATAACAGAAGATAAAGATAGTTAGGGTTAAGCGATATGGATGAATTTATCGGATTCGGTGTCAGGGATTTGGCTGTCGAACATCATTGGCGGGAGTTGGAACGCCCGGCAGTGTTGAAAACGGCAGTCCCGAAGATTCTGATTTTTCCCGGAGACGGCACTGAAACGGCAGAACAGGCCAACGGTTTCTGCAAAGCCGTTTCTCAGGTATTCGGAAAAACAAATGCACCGGAAATTTATTCGATTTACTACAAAGACAACTCTTCTTGTGCGGCACACCGGCTGCATCAGAAGGCCGGAGTCAATCAGCTTGATGACGCACGCTATCCTTTAGGGCGTGAACCGCAACCCTATCTGGACACTTTTTATCAGGAGCAGATACTGCCTCTGATTTCCGTCCGTGAAGGCAGGGAAAAAATGCCGCTGCATGATGCGGCCCGATATCTCAGAGCAACAACAATCGTTACTCACTGCCACGGCAGCACGGTTTTGTTTGCCATCGAAGACAAACTCCGCCGGTCAATGCGAAAACTCGGTTACGATACCGGAGAGCAGAGCTTTTTGCTGAAACAGATTTTCAGTTTTAACGTCTGTTCATCCATGCCTTTGGAGCAGACGCAGACTTCGGCTTTGCATATTATGTCGCAGGCCGACGGGCAGGCGGTTATGAACTGGCGGCTGGGCTCTCTGAGCCGTTTTATCCAGTCGGCCCGGTTAAAACCTGATGAAGCCGCATTATTCCCGGCATCATCTAACGAGCACATTCTTGTTTTGCATAATATTTATCAGCCGCAGATTGATGAAATCGACGGTGCGGCTCCGGATGAACATCTGGGATCAATTTATTTCGACTTGAAAATCAATCGTCAGCAGCGGACGGCTGCGTCCGAACAGGTATTGCTGTTTTCGCACCGGATGCTTCAAAAGGCTTTGGAAACTCCCGTCTCCGCTGACTTATTTAACGGTCTGTCCGGCGAAGATGACAACATCCGCCGGGCTGAAGCCTCCGGCCGCAAATATCGGCAGAAATACCGGCGGCAGAAAGTTCTCATCGCCGATGCAGAGGAAAAGCTTCAACAAATGTTAAACGCCGGTATGGCTTGTGATTTCAGACATCTGCCGACGGCTGAGTTGCTTTTGCGCCGTAATGAAAAGGGAACGACACCCTTTGAAAAACTGATAGAACGGGGAAATATCACCGAAATCAAACAAATGCGAGATTACATTGCCGCTTTTGAAAAGAAAAACAGATTGTTGCTGCTGCCTTCGCGTCTGCTGAACAAAACGATTGAACAGGCGGCGCAAAACGGGCGCTATGATATTGTTGACTGCTTTGTCCCCCAAAATTCCCGCCGCCTGCCGCCGGCAATCTGTGCGGAAAAACTTGCCGCCGACGATATTCCGCAAATAATGCCGATACTGGATAAAATTCAGCCGGATGTACAGTTCGTTTATACGCTTTTGCCCCTGTATTTGAAAAGCGCCCATATTTCCGATCCGCTTCGGAAAAGGCGGACACAGACACTGCTTGAACGGATGATTTTTTCGGATAAAACGTCTTTAAGAGAAAATATCCGCCTCTATGACTATTGCCGCCGTTATGACGAGAAAGAGCGCCAACCGCTGCAGGCAGAGTTCAGCCGCCGGATATCTGCCAAAATCAGTACGGCCCGTGATTTTTATGATGTCATCGAATTGGAGAAATCGCGTCGTGCCCGGGATGATTCCCATGATTTATATGCCGGGTTGAGTACGGAAGCCAAAATCAGACTGGAACAAATTTGCGTCAGAGAAATGAAAAAACAACTGAACGAGTATGTTAAAGCGGCCGTCTTAAGGGGAAGAGGTTCCGACTATGTTGCCTACGCCGAACTCTACAGTCGAAATATGAACGATGCCGGAAGAAACGCATTCAATGAAAAGATTATGGCGGCCAATCAGCGCTATAAGGAAGACAAATCAAAGCAGAAAGAGCTGGTTGAAGAATTGAAAAGCTATATTATGTCGGAAAATTCTGCTGTCTTTCAGGTAGCAGAACCGAAGAAACCCGCCAATTTTATAAAGGATACCCGTCATTATGAGTGAGATATTGTTTGAGTTTTTTCGCCAGGGCGCTTATGTCAAAGTTACGGCCATTGAGCCGGAAACAGCCATTGAAGCTTCGGTTGTCGTTCCGGCGGGCCTCTCGGAAGATCAGATGAAATTTCAGGCTTTAAACAAATTAAAATATGTTTTGCGTAAAGCGGAACAATCCTGAATTTTTGCCGCCCTGTGGATAAGTGTTTAAGTGCAGGTTTAAGGTTTTCAAATCAAAAATAATTGCTATAATTGCCCCAGTTTATAAACATGATCAGATTCAGTCCCGGGGAAGACCAAAATGTCAGAGCCAACCAAAAACCAGCAAAATTCAAATGCTTTGCCTAATTTTATGTCCGAAAACGGCAAAACCAGCTATATCGAGGAAAATGAAACGCCGAACTGGCTGGCCAATAACCTGCATCGGCTGATGATTTGGGTCAGTATCATCTGGTTCGGAATTGTTTTAATTTATATCAGCCAGTTTTTCGGCTGGTCCAATCTGTTTTTGATGATGCCGGACGAATTTGGTGCATTTTTGGCCGGTGTCACGCTGCCTTTGGCAATTATCTGGGTGGTTATGGCCTATATTGACCGGGGAACGAATTTCAAAAACGAAGCCAGATTTCTCCGGGCCTATCTGAACCAGCTGGTCTATCCCGAAGACGGCGGCGCCGGCACGGCCAAAGCCATGGCGGAAGCCTTGCGGGCCCAAACGGTTGAACTGCAACAGGCTACCAAAGAAGCAACCCTGCAAACCGCCCGCATTAAGGAGGAATTGGGTGCTCACGTCAACGACTTCGCCAAATTGGTCGGTGTTTTGGATAATTATTCCAGCAAAACTATCGGTGAACTGACGGAAGGCGTTAAAACGCTGATTACCAGTTTCGATTATATCAACGAAAAAACGATTGCCGCAACCGATGAGTTTCACAAACAAAGCGCGGAATTCGTCTCCGTCAGCAATGAACTGCATAAAAATGCCGGAACATTGCTTGACAATCTGCTTCCGGTTATCAAAGACGTCAAAGATTCAGCCGGTTTGCTGCAAAATATCTTTGATGACAACAATGCCAAAATTCTCCGCACCAATGAAATTGTCGTCACCAGCAGCAATAAGCTGAGCAAGGATATGGAACTGGTCGGCGCCATGGTCGCCAACCAGGGGCAAAAGCTGGAGCAGATTTCCTCTCATGCGCTGGATAGCTGTCAGAGTGTTTATAAAAGCCTTGAAAACGGCGCCGCGCAGATTGATAAGGTGCTGAATCTGCAAAGCCAGACGGTGCTGAATCATCTGAGCAAGCTTGAAAAAACGGCCGAACAGGTCTCCGACCGTTTCAATGCCTTCAGCGAAAGTGTCGGAATGGAAGTTGACAATGTCATCGCCCGCGCTAATGGCATTGAGGAAAGTATTGGTATTCAGGTTCGCGAATTAAGCGGCATATCCGAAACGATTGCTTCAGATATGAGCAGCGTGGAAGAAAGTATCCGTACCGAAGTTCAGCAGCTGAGCAAAGCCACTGAAAATGCCGTCAGCGACATTCAGTCGGTTACCGGGCTGCTTGAAGAAAAAATTGCCCTGCTGGGTGATTTGAGTAATTCAACCGTCAACAAAACATCTGCCGTTGCTGGCGAAATAGATGACAGACATAATGCACTTTTGCAGATTTCAACCGAACTGCAAAGCGCTCTGAAATCGCTCGGCGTTGAAATTGCCGAACAGTCGGATAACATTCGCAATCAGACGGATTTAGCACTTAATCAGTTTGGTGAAGTCGGCGAGATGATGAAAAAGCAGTCTGAAAACCTTTCGGAAGCTTCGTCCATTGTCGTTTCGCAAAGTAAAATATCCGAAACGGCTCTGGCTCAGCAACAGCGCCATATCAGCGGCTCGGTTACCAAAATCGAAGAAATCAAAGGCGAGCTGAAACGCCAGATTGACGAATTGATTAAAGCTTCCAACATCATCGACGAAGAGGCAACCGGTGCCGTTAAACGTTTGAAAGAGCAGATGGAAGCCACTCTGCGCTCATCGGAAGATGTCGTCAACCGCACCAATGCATTAAATGACAATCTGCGCAGCCAGTCGCAGGCTTTTGAAAACTCAACCTCCAACACCCTGAACAAAGCGATTGAGTTTGAAGATATTCTCAATAACCAGCATGAAAAACTGGACAGCCTGTCGGCCTCTATCGTCGAACGCAGCCGCGAAATCAGTACACTGCTTGACGAACACGGCGAACGTATCAACGAAGCGGTAGAAAAATCGCGCACGACCCATAATGAGCTGGTCTCTTCCTTCGAAACCCAGTCGGGCATTCTCAACTCCGTAGCCGAAAACACCGTCGGTTATGTTTCTGACGTTGTTCAGGCTTTGGATGAAAAAGCCGAGACGATTAACTTGCTGTTTAAACATCAGGAAAACGAATTCTTTGACATTTGCGACCGTATTGCCGAAAACACTTCCAACATCGGCAGTTCGCTCAAAAAGCAGGTTGCCGTCATTGAACAAAGCGCCGACCGTGTTTTCTCGCGTATGGCCCTGTTGGAAGAAGACGTCAACAAACGGGCGGAAACTGTTGTTGCCAGCTCCACCAAATCAATGGATCGCCTTGGTGAAATTAACGATGCGATTACCAAGCAGAATCAGGATGTGGAAAATATCATACAGCAAATGGCCGATAAACTTGACGTTATTTATAAAGATTTCCGCGGCAACGTCGACCGTTTTGAAGGCATTGTTAAAGATGTCAGGGACGAAGCCACGCAGGTTTCCGGCGTTTTGCTGGAAAATTGCAGCCAGATAAAAGCCGCAAACAATGACCTGGCGGATGAAGGAAAGTCTATTTCCGTTATGATGGACACCCATGTAAAGAACTTGGAAAACGCCTTGGTTAAGGTTCGGGCCCAGGCTGACGGCATTCAGGAAACTTTCGGCCACCAGCAGGAAAGCCTGACCGATGTCGTTAACGTCGTGGCCACCCAAACCCGGCTCGGCGAAGCCTCTCTGGCTCAGCAGTATAAATATTTGTCCGATGCTGCCAATGATGTTGCCCTGAAAATGAACGAAATCAACGCCAAATTTAAAGACAGTACGGATAAGGTCTTTGAAAATGCGGAAAAAATTGCTTATGAAGTTGACGTTCTGGGCGACCGTCTGTTAAAGAGCGGGGAAGATATTGCCAAATCCTCCAAATCGTCAATCAAAAATATTGAACAGGTCAATATGGCGCTCAGCCAGACGGCCGATGAACTGGGCGATGTCGTCACTTCTTCAACCGCGCGCGTCGGCGGCGTTATGAAAGATTATGAAAAATATATTGCCGATTTCAATACGATTACGGCGGAAGCCAGTACCGGCGTAGTAGAAATCAGCGGTATGATCAACCAGCAAAGTGACAAGATGATTAAAATTTCTGAAGATACCAAGCAGTTGGTCGATGCCTTTAATACCGTTTTGAACGATACTTCCATGCAACTGTCCAAACGCGCCAATAATGCCTACGATAAAGTCAAAGGGCTGGGTGAAAATCTGAAAGAGCTTAGTTTGCAGCTGGAAGAAGCAACCTCAATGAGCGCCAAGCATTTTGAAAATTCGGGTGATAAGTTGCGCGGCACAATCGGTGAAATCGCCGCCAATGCCGAACGCATTTCTAACGAAATCCGTTCTTCCGGCGAGGTATTCCTTAAACAGTCCGGCGTTTTGATAGCCGCCACCGAAGATACCTTGAAAAAGGTAAACGACGTGATGACCTCGTTAAATAAAAATGCCGATGAATTCAGCCGCCGGGGCAGCGAAGCACTCCAGAGCACGGCATCTTTCAGCGAGCTCTACACCAAACAGATGAAACTTTTGAGCGATACGTCTGCCAAGGCCGAAAAAGAGCTCAAAGAGCTGGAGAAAAGCTATCATGCTATGAAGACGGATACTTTCCTTAAAGACGCTTCGGCAATTATTGAAAAAATGGAAACCGTAGCCGTTGACATCAATCGTATTTTTAACCCGACGGTCGAAGAAGAAATCTGGAAGAAATATTATAACGGTGATACATCGGCCTTTGTCCGTTATCTGGCCAAAGCCATGACCAAAAACCAGGTGCTTGCCATTCGTAAGGAATTTGAGGAAAATCTTGAATTTCGCAGCCTGGTCACCCGTTACCTCTCTGATTTTGAAACGCTGGTCAGCAAAGCGCGCGGCAACGAACGTTCGGGAATACTGCTCTCGGTCATTTCCGGAGCTGATGTCGGCAAATTGTATTACATTCTGGCCAAATCGCTGGATAAGCTGAACTAGGATTGATATATGGCTCTGACCGGAATCAATGCAATGCCTTATGACTTGAGCGCTCTGACCGCTCAGATTTCCGATTCTGTCCGCAATATCAAAGCTAAAGCGGCTGTCGTTCCGCAAAATGTCGGCAGTTCGGATAATGGCGCCGGGACTTATACCGCGCAGCCTTTTTCGTTAAACAGCTATGCCGTCAGCTATTTAGAGCCGTTTTCCCTTTATTCGGTTCAAAAAATTGTTTCCGAAGCGGCGGAAGAAATGCCGGAACAAAATCGCCGCCAACTGTGTCCGGACGGCGAAACCGCGGAGAAAAAAGCGGCTGAAAGCGCACATTATATCGGCGGCTTCGGTTTTGCCGAAGAATTGGCTCAGGTAGCTTCTGCCGCGGATTATGCCAAAGCGGCTGCCGTTTACGGACAGCGTTTCAGCATTGATGTTCCCGAAGTAAACTGGCTGTTTGGCGGAAATGCCGATTCCGAAAATCAGGTCAGCTATGCCGCCCGGGCTTATCATACGGCTGCCGAATTAAATCGGGAGAAAGAACCCCTGATTGATTTTATGCATGAATATAACCGTAATTTTGACTATAAGATATGAACAGACTTGGTTTTAAAAGCAATATTTTTTTAGCTCCGATGGCGGGTATCACCGATAAGCCGATGCGCCGTCTGGTATCGTCTTTCGGACCGGGAACCGTTGTTTCTGAAATGGTTGCGGTCAATGCCGTTCAGCGGCGAAATCCCAAAAGTTATCGTATTGCCGATGTCAGGGACGAACCTTATCCGGTTGTTGTACAGCTGGTAGGGGGAGAGGCCTCCCTGTTTGCCGATGTTGTCAAACTGATTGAAGAACTTGGAGCTTTCTCTGTCGATATCAATATGGGCTGCCCAGTGAAAAAAATTGTCAACAATCATTCCGGTTCGGCACTGATGCAGGATATGAAAGGCGCCGCCGAAATCATCAAAACCGTTGTAGGTTCAACCCGGCTGATGACCAGTGTCAAATTCCGCAAAGGCTGGGATCACCAGCATGTTAACGCCGTCGAATTTGCCCGCATGTGCGAAGATTGCGGCGCCGCTTATGTAACGATACACGGCCGCACCCGAAGCGACTTTTATGCGGGAACCGCTGATTGGGATACGATTGCCGCCGTTAAACAGGCCGTCAAAATCCCGGTTATCGGCAACGGAGATGTTACCGATCCGGAAAAGGCCGTGCAAATGGTGAATTATACCGGGGTTGACGGGGTTATGGTCGGCCGGGCGGCTCTGGGCGCACCCTGGTTAATTTCGCAGATTCATAATTATATCCATAACGGAACGCCGCCGCAAAAACCGTCGCCGCCTGAAATCAGACAGATTCTTTTGCAGCATTTGCAGGCGTTGGTTGATTACTACGGTATAAGGCTGGCATTGCCGCTGTCACGGAAATATGCCGGCTGGTACAGCCGCGGCCTGAGAGATGCCAAACGCTTTCGTGAGACTTATAACCGTCTGAACAGCCTTGACGAAGCAATTGCCGAAATTAACCGCTATTTTGACACTTGCGGCGGGGAAGAAAGTGAGGAATAAAGAATGAAGATAATCGTTTGCGGGGCAGGGAGCGTCGGTCGGAGCATTGTCGGCTATCTCACCCAGGGTAACAATGATATTGTCGTAATCGATCACGATGCCAAAGCCTTGGACGTGATTGCGAAAGAATATGACATTCAGCCGGTTTTCGGCGAAGCAGCACATCCCGATATTTTGGAAAAAGCCGGTGCGGAAAATGCTGATATCCTGATTGCTGCGACGGATTGCGATGAAGTTAATATGGTTGCCTGCGAAGTTGCCGCCGCTCTTTTTAACGTTCCTAAAAAAATTGCCCGCATTGACGCTCAGGATTATCTGAGCCCGTTATGGGGAACACTGTTTAATGACAAACATATCCCGGTCGATTTGGTTATCTCGCCTGACCGGGCCATTGCCAGGGCTATTTTGAGCCTGTTAAAGGTTCCGGGCGCTTCCGAGGCCATATCTCTGCTCGGGTCGGCCGCACGTCTGCTCGCTTTTCGCTGCGATGACAAAACCCCGCTTATCCGGACGCCGCTGTCACATCTGAACCGGGTCGCACCGGAACTGGATATTAACATTATCAGCATTGTCCGCAACGGACACAGTTTTATTCCCCATGCCGAAGATATGCTGATGGCCGGGGATACGGTTTATTTTCTGGTTAAAAGTTCGGAAATCGAACAGGCCGTCCGTGATTTCGGCATGGAGCGCAGTGCCGTTGAACGGGTTATTATTTTCGGCGGCAACCAGATTTCCCGCTATCTGGGAAAGAGTCTGGAGCAGGATGACAACATCATCAGCAGCAAAATAATTGACGACGATGACATTGCCACCAGACGCCTGGCCGGAGAATTGAATAACACAATTGTCATCAACGGCGAAATGATGAGTGATGTTATTCTGACCGAAGCCGGAATTGAAAACACCGATGCAACCATTGCCGTAACCGCCAAAGACAAAGATAATCTGCTGGTTTCCATGCTGGCACAGAAACGCGGGGTCATTAACACGCTGGCTCTGGTTAACTCCCGTTCGTACGATAATCTGATTGACAATATCGGCGACAACATTCTGGTTGACCGTTCTTCCGTTACGATTTCCGGAATTTTGCAGGAACTGCGCAAAGCACGGATTCGCGATGCTTATTCGCTTGGCCGCGGTTTTGGGGAAGTTTGGGAAATCAAGCTTGACGAAGACAATTTGAACGTCGGCAAAAAACTGGCGGAAATTGAACTTCCGGTCACCAGCAAAATCTGCGCCGTTGCTCGGGACGGAGAAGTCTTCTTTCCTGAAGCCGAAACCGTTTTATGTGCCGATGACGTTATTATATTATATGTCAGCAGCAAAGGCATCAAAAAAGCGGAACGGTTGTTCGCCTGAACGGCAACCGGTGCGCTAACTTCCGGTAGAAGTTATCCCCTTGATGTAAACGGCACTTTACTAATTATATAAAATAAGATTATATAAAATGATAAGAAAACAATAAGAAGGATAAAAAAATGTCACAAGAATTACAGGATGTCCAAAGCGATTTTTTAAATGATATCCGCAAAAACAAAGTATCCGTCACTGTCTTTCTGGTCAACGGCGTCAAATTGCAGGGAATTATCACCTGGTTTGACAATTTTTCACTGCTCTTGCGTCGCGACGGACACACCCAGTTGATTTATAAACATGCCGTATCAACCATTATGCCGAGCACACCGGTTGATATCGAAATCAGTGAAGACTGAATTGCCGGGGTTTGAAACACATAAAAATTACCGCCCGAAAGCCGCAGTTGTTTTTCCCAGCCTGCCGACCTCGTTGATTCAACTGTCTCCCGAGGCGCGGCTGGAAGAAGCCTGCGGCTTGGCTTTGGCCATTAATCTCGATGTCGTTTTCGCCGATATCGTAAAGCTCCGTGAGGTCAAACCGGCTACTTTCCTCGGACACGGTTATCTGGAAAAATTGCAGGAAATTATCGGCAGCCGTGATATTGAGCTTTTAATTGTCGATATTAGCCTGACGCCGATACAGCAGCGGAACCTGGAAAAAAAGCTTAACATCAAAGTTATTGACCGGACGGCGCTGATTTTGGAGATCTTCGGCGAAAGGGCCAAAACCCGGGAAGGAAAACTGCAAGTCGAACTCGCTCACCTTAATTATCAGCGCTCCCGGCTGGTTCGCAGCTGGACGCACCTTGAACGCCAGCGCGGCGGTGCCGGTTTTCTCGGCGGCCCCGGCGAAACCCAGATTGAACTTGACCGCCGTATTATTGATGATAAGATTGTCAAAATCAAAAAAGAGCTTCAAAAAGTCAAACAAACGCGGGCTTTACAGCGTAATGCCCGGCAGCGGGTTCCTTATCCCGTCGTTGCGCTTGTCGGTTATACCAACGCCGGAAAATCAAGTCTGTTTAATCGCCTGGCCGGAGCCGATGTCTTTGCCAAAGATTTGCTGTTTGCCACTTTGGATCCGACCATGCGCCGTCTCCGGCTTCCTTCCGGCCGCGAAATAATACTCTCTGATACGGTGGGCTTCATTTCAGATCTTCCGCACGAATTGATTATGGCTTTCCGCGCCACTTTGGAAGAAGTGCTGGAAGCAGACCTGATAGTCCATGTCCGCGATATTGCCAATCCGAACTCCGGCGAGCAGAAGAAAGACGTTCTGTCCGTTTTGGATAATCTGGGGCTGAAAGAAGTTGAACAGCAGGACAAATATATTGAAGTCCTGAATAAAACGGATTTGCTGACGCCTGAAGATCATGCTTCCGTTCTGTCTCTTTGTGAACGGAGACTTAATGTCGTGCCAACTTCTGCCGTCACCGGGGAGGGAACCGGAGCATTTCTCCGGCTCGTTGAAGAAAAACTGTCGGCGGCGCATCGGCAGACACAGATAAAAATTCCGGCTGCGGACGGCCGGCTGCTCGCCTGGATATATTCCAATTCGGAGGTGCTTGACTGCCAAACCAAAGGAGAAAATCTGCTGCTGAACATTAAAATCAATGCGGTTAACCTGGCTAAGCTCGAAGCAAAATTATCATAAAGGCCGTCTTGAAAAAATGCGGCCGCGAATTAAATACTTCCTATCAAAAAGTTTTAGGGAGGAAGAAATGTTGGTTTTATGCGTTTTATTGTTAATGGGGTGCGTCTCGGACCAAAATTCCTACAATGCCAACCTGCAAAACTGGGTCGGCATGAGTCAGGAAACCTTATACGAAAGTTGGGGAACGCCGACGAATGAACTCTATGTCGGACCTAACGAAAAAGTGGTGACTTATCTCCAAATTGACGAAGACGGCCCCGTTAACGGCAATACCGAACCTTATCAGGGCTACGAAGTGCAGTACGGAGCCATTGAAACGCCTGATTACGGCTTTCCGTCCGACAACGGCGGCAGCTATTACTGCAAAACCAGTTTTACCATTGTAAACGGTGAAATTACCGACTACACTTTTAACGGCGACGACTGTGTCGCAAATAATTAGATAATGCTGACTTTTGAACCGATACAACTGAACCGCCGCGGAGAATATCTCGAATATTACCGCCAATGCCTTGAAAAAGCCTCTGATTACAGCTTTGTAAATATCTGGTCCTGGGCCGGAAAATATCAATATGAATGGGCTTGGGCCGATGATTTGGTCTGGCTGCGTTACCGCTACGGTCCGCTTTACCTTTACGGAGCGCCGATAGGCGCCTGGCAGCGCGATGACTGGCAGAAACTTCTTGCCGAAAATCTGGAACCTCACTTTATTATGACCCGGGTTCCTGAAACCCTGAGCCGAATAATCGAAACGCAAATGCCGGACATCGTCGGCAAAAATCAACGCGAGCATTGGGAATATCTTTATAATATCAACGATTTAATTGAACTCAAAGGCTCTGATTATGCTGCCAAACGCAAATTGGCCAACACTTTTGAGCGCCGCTACGCCTATGAATTCCGCCCGCTGCGGATACAGGACTTCCCTGCCGTCAGAACTTTTATGAAAGGCTGGATTGAGCAACAAGGGCAGCGGCGTGATATTAATACAGAAGACTTTATTTTGGAAAATCAGGCAATAAACCGTTTATTTGAAAGTTGGAAAGACCTTCCTGAAATCGTCTCCGGCAGTATTTGGATTAATAACGGGCTTGCCGCTTTTACCATCGGAGAAATTGTTGACCCTCAAACGGTTATTATTCATTTTGAAAAAGCCTCGCTTGATTTTATCGGGATATATCAGGCAATTAACCGCAGAATGTTAATGTCTCTGCCGGAAAACATAACCTGCGTCAACCGGGAGCAGGATTTAGGGCTTCCCGGTCTGCGCAAGGCTAAAACCGAATATCGTCCGGTTGATTTTATCCGAAAACAAAAGTTAATGTATCAGATTAACACACAGGAATAAAGAACTGCAAAGAAATGCATAATCGTTCCTGTAAGCACAAATCCGTGCCAGATTGCATGCGTATATTTACGGCTTTTCCATACATAAAACAAAATTCCCGCTGTATAGAAAAAGCCGCCTAAAACCAGAAATTTCAGGCCGATTGGGGGCAGGGCGCCGACCAGTTGTTTGGAAGCAATAACAATCATCCAGCCCATAATCAGATAAAGGCTGATAGACCACACTTTGGTTCCGCAGCCCGAACTGAGCAGTTTAAGAATGGTTCCGGTTAAAGCCAACGCCCAGATAATGCCGAAAATGGTCCAGCCGAGCGTTCCCCGCATGCAAACCAGCAAAAACGGCGTGTAACTTCCGGCGATCAGGTAATAAATTGAAATATGGTCAAACTTTTTCAAATGCCGTTTAAGGTCAAGATTGGGCACGGCATGATAAATGGTTGATGCCGTATATAGAACAATCATCGACACGCCGAAAACGGCAGTTGAAACAACGGTCCATACGTCACGATATCTGGCTGCCAGAGCAACCAGAGTTGTCAGTCCGGCAATGCTCAGTACAATCCCGAGACCATGGATGGCACAGCTCCAGACTTCTTCTTCAAACGTATAAGGCCTTCCGGATTTTGAATTCAGGGCAGACATATTCACCTCGACTAATTATCATCTTTGTTTTAAGAACATCAAAATTATATCTTTGATGTCAGCACATATGGTAACGCGATGATAAAGTTTTATATGCAAACCCACACGCTTTATAGCCAGCAATACTGTATGTGTTGACACAATCCTCAGGCGGCCGGTTTGATTCTGCGGACGTTGTCCAACGCCAGAAATTCATCCCGCATTTTTTTCAAAAACGGTAAATCCGGAACCTGCGGCATAATTTTGTTTCTAAGATATATGATGAATATTTTCGAAAAACAGGGGGCCTTGTGCGTTTTTTTATAAAATTTCCAATAAGCTGAAACCGCACGCTTATACATCAGTCTTCTGGCCCAGATTGGCAGCTGCGGATTATCCAGAATTGTATAGCAGTAAGCCAGAAAGCGGTCATTGTCCAATTGAATCTTGTTGCCTGAAAAATTTCCCAGCTCTTTGGGAACCAAAACAACGTCGGCATCCATTTTAATCGCCCCTAAGGCATGAATGGCGCTGCGCAGGGGAATTGACTCATCCTGAATAAAGACTCGCTCGTCGGCTCCTTTAGCCTTCTGTAAAACGGAAGTGCGGATAAGCTGTCCCATGCGGGTAAAACGTCCGGTCAGCACCATTTGCAAAGCGTTGGAGTTATATTTGTATTTAAACGGTTTCAAATATTCCTGCTCCAGTTCCTGTGGCTCTTTGCCCGTTTTGGTAAAACAGCCGTAAACCATATCCGCTTTGTGCTTGCGAGCCAGTTCAAGCATCTTTTCGGTTGAATCCAAAGGAAAAATGTCATCCGAATCAAGCATTCGCGTATATTCGCCTTCGGCTTCGGCGATTCCCTGATTAATCCGGACGCTGATGCCGCGGTTTTCCTTGTTGGCAATAATTTTTACATTGGGAATGCCCTGTGTCATCTCGCGGATAATTTCCACCGAGCGGTCACTGGAAAGGTCATCTACGAAAATATACTCGGGATTTTTTAATCCGGTCTGATTCAATAAAGCCTTAAGCACGGAAGGCAGATAATATTCTTTGTTATAAACCGTCATTACAAAGCTGACGTCAATCGCGTTATCACTCATTGCAAACAACCTTTTGTTCTTTTAGACACTGAAAAGAGTTTACCTCTGAAGAGAGGTAAACTCAACGACTATTTCAGACTGTTGACAATTAATCAAATTCATATTTGCATGTCCGAATCAAATAACATTGTCTTTGCCGATAATATGCCGCAGCGAAATTAAAGCTCTTTTATGGACCAGGCGGCCGGCCGTACTGGCGCAATAATCGGCCAAAACTTTCGGCAGAATTCGATTGTCAAACAAATCGAGTGCGATTTTTGCCACGCAGCAGTCCGTACTTTGTCCGCAAACATCAATTGAAGTAATGCCTTGCTGTTGCAGATATTCAATAAACTCAGGCGTCGCGCCGTATGAATATTTTGAAAAGACAAGCGCATCCGGTCGAATTTTAAAAGCCAGTTCCGTATCTTGAGTATTCAGAGAAAGTTTATGCCAGTTAAGCTGTTTGCGGAACATTGAATCCTCAAGGTTAATAAATTGCATGGCATAAACGTTGGCATAATTGTTTTGAAGCTTTTCTATTTTGCCGGGAAGTTCGCGGGTATATTCATTGATAAACCCTTTTTGAACATCTATAATCAGAAGCGCATTGTTAGTCATTAGCGTGTTTCCTGTCTGTTTAATTGTGAATTATATGGTTTTTTGATTAACAGTGAAATTTATTCCGCCATTAATTGCAAACAATTATACAAAAAAAGGAAAGAAGCTCCAGTATGATTATATCTCTATGGGTATAATTTGCGGCTTTTAAATGTTTTTTGAAAAAGAAATGACCTTAAAGTCGCGGAAAATATGGTTATACAGACTAACCTTAATTTTTCGGGAATATGCCAAAAAGGAATTATACTTGACAGAAAACAGACTGCCGAAGCAGTCTGTTATTTTATTGATTTTGTAATTTTTTTAATTCAGCTTCCAAATCGGCTGCCGTGTCTGCGTCAATAAACTGATCATCTTCAACAGCTCCATCTTCGGATAAGGCCTCGACGACCGGAAGTTCATCGTCCGAAGAGTGTTTATCTTCCGCGGCAGGTTGATTTACCGGTAGTTCACCGATTGTCTTGCCGGCCGGCATAGCCGGTGTTCTGTCTTGTTCCGTTTGCTCATCGCTGACCGGTTTTTCGGGAAGAAGCTCGGTTGGCTGCGTTTCTTTATCTGCCTCGTCCGGGATACTGAACAACGGCTGCGGGGCTCCTGTATCGGCTGCCTGAGCGTCGTCAGCCGGAGAAACTTCTTTATTGCCGGCAGGAAGCAGTGAAACCGGAGCGTTATCTTCGGTCTTTTCATCGCCGTCCTGAGTCATACTTTCCTGTAAAGCTGCCGGAACGACGGCTTCTTCCAATTCTATGTCATCTGTTATGGCCGGCACGACCGGAAGTTCTTCCTCTTTTGTCTGAAGCACGTCCGGTTCCGCAGTATTCTCTTCGGCTTTATTTTCTTCTTCCGGCGTTTCTTCTGCGGCGGCTTGTTTTTCCTCAGCCTCGGCCTCGGCGGCAATCAGAGCCTCTTTGGACATTTTTTCTGCCTTGTCCAAATCTTCCTGACGGGGCAGCCCGTCACGTTCGGCCAGGACTTCGTCACTCAACAGGCTTTTCTTGTCGGTTGTTTTATCTATACACTGCAACAGCCATACGTCATATATCGGATGTTCAACCGCATTCAGGGCAGGGGAAGACGACATCATCCACCCCTTAAAAATATTATATGGCTTTCCGTCTTTGCCTGTATCAGCCACATCAACAAAAGCGTAATTTTCCGGCGTTTCTTCCGGCGGCGTCTTTTTGCAGGCACGCACGACAATCGAAAAACTTCCGAACTTCACTTCTCCGTTGACCGGAACCTCAATAACACTGACGCGGCCGGTAATCTTGTCCATGGCCTGCATCTTTGCCGTATTAGTCTGAATTTCGTAAGCGCCGGCAGAGGCAGTCCACAAAAGGCTGCCGAGGAGAACCGAAGCTGCCGGAAGTTTATTTCTTGTCACCATTGTCTGTCACCATAAAGATAATTTCGCCGACCATATCCTCAAGCGTTTTAAAGTCTTTCGTATTGGCAACGGTATCGCCGTTTTGCAGAAATTCTTTTGACTTGCCCGGTTCAATCTTAATAAACTTATTGCCGACCAGGCCGTCGCTGACAATGGAAACGACACTGTCTTTCGGCAGCTGAATATTGGAAGAAATGCTGAGTTTAACATCGGCCACATAGTCTTCCGGATCCAGGTTCTGGGCAATAACCGTTCCGACCTTAATGCCGTTGATGCGCACGTCGGAGCCGACGTTCAGCCCGCCGACTTTAAGAAATCTGGCATTAATGTCATAACCTTTGACAACCTGCAGGTCAGAAACCTGATAAGCAAAATACAAAAAGAACGCCGCTACAAAAATAACAACAATTCCCATAATGGTTTCAACCGGTTTTTTATTCATCATCTTCTCCTAAAAGTTCTTTTCTCTGATTTTACATATCAAGTTCTTTTTCCATTTTTTCGATTTCTTTTTGTTCTTTCGGGGCACGGTTGGCTTTGCCGATGCTGACGATGCGATCCAGCAGTTCTTCAATAACCATTGCGTCCTGAGTATAGGAAAATTCGCTGCCCGGAGCAAGATAATCTTCTGACCCGCCCGGTTCTATTTCGATATATTTCGGCCCCATCAGCCCGGAACTGACAATCGAAGCGCTGCTGTCGTCGGGAATATTAATGCCTTCCTTAATTTCAATCGTCATAATCGCATTGAAATGTTCATCAAGTTTGGCACCGACCACTTTGCCGACGGTAACGCCCGCCAGCCGAACCTTGTCTCCGACCAAAAGACCGTCCGTCCGTCCGAAACGGGCGTCCAGAGCATAATAGCTGCCGTTGTCGGCATGTTCGATTTCCTGAGCCGTGAAAGCCTTGTAGCCGATAATCGCCAGAATGGCCAGAGCGACATAAGCCCCGACTTTAAAGGACTGTGTCTCTTCCTTTGTATATACTTCCTGCACTTATTGTTACTCCGTTATTCAAAATTTGTTTCTTATATAGATAAATGAAAATAAGTATTTTGTCATCAAACATTTTGAAAAATAAAAATAGTTGTTAAAATTTAAAAAATCTCTGTTAGAATAAACCGCAGACAAATTGATTATTTTAGGATAAGAAATGATAGTTGCAAAAAAGTTATCAAAGAATTTTGGTTCTATCCGGGCATTGGATAACCTTAATTTCTGCCTGAAAAAAGGAGACGTTGTGGCTCTGCTCGGGCCGAACGGGGCAGGGAAGACAACTCTTTTGCGGCTGCTTACCGGCTATCTTCTGCCCTCGGAAGGCAATGTTGAAATTTACGGACATGATCCGCGTTTTCAGCGAGTCGAAGCGCTGTCTAAAATAGGCTATGTGCCCGAAAACGCGCCCCTTTATCCTGAAATGACCGTTTTTGAATTCATCAAATATGCCGCAGACCTTCGTCATCTCGGCGGTGAAGCGTTTCTTGCCGCTCTCAGGGAAGCATCGGCACAAATGCGTCTGAATGACGTGATGACCCGGAAAATAGAAACGCTGTCCAAAGGATTCAAGCATCGCGTTGCCATAGCCGCCGCATTAATCCACCAGCCGCGCATTCTTATTCTTGACGAGCCGACCGAAGGCCTTGATCCCAATCAGAAGCATGAAATCCACAAATTCATCAGGGAATACGGCCGCCGCAGCATTATCGTCATTTCGACGCATATCCTTGAAGAAGTCGAAGCCGTGGCTAACCGCGTCATTTTACTGCATAAGGGAAAACTGGTGCGGGATACCACACCGCAGGAACTCAAACTTTCCGGTGCCGATTATGATATCGCTTCGGCATTCCGGACCATTACCGGAGAAGAATAGCCATGTTTTATCAGTTGCGGGCAGTCATGCAAAAAGAATTTGCCGGTTATTTCCGCACTCCGACGGCTTATATCATTATAGCCGTTTATCTGGTTCTGTCGATGTTTGCAACCTTCTATTCCGCTTATTTTTTCGCTTACGACAACAGCGGACTGATATCTTTCTTTACCTATCAGCCGGAAATCTTTGTCGTGCTGATGCCGGCGGCGACCATGCGTCTGTGGGCTGACGAGCGCCGCTCCGGAACAATTGAATTTCTGCTCACCCAGCCGGTCGATTATACCGCCGTTGTCTTGGGCAAATTTATGGCCGCCGCGGCATTCGGCCTGCTGATGCTGGCGCTGACCCTGCCTTTTGCCCTTTATGCTTCGACACTGGTTGACCTGGATATGCTCAATGTCTTGTCTGCCTATCTGGCCACGGTTCTGGCTATTGCGCTCCTGACGGCAGCCGGGTGTCTGGTTTCGGTTTTCAATACCAACGCCGTTTTGGCATATTTGTTTTCCGTTTTCGTCGGCTGGCTGTTGGTCTCGCTTAACTTTGATTTTTTGCTGTCGCCCCTGTTGAATATTTCGGAAACGATTTCCAACCGGCTCAGCCGGTCGCTGAATTTTTACCGTAATTATCAGGATATGATGCTCGGTCAGCCCGGTTTTGACAATCTGGCATATTTCCTGCTCCTGACAATTCTGATATTATGGCTGAATGTTGCCGCAATCGATTATAAAAAGCACTGAGGAAGAACAATGTTTAAATCAAGAAAAAGCACGTCACTCTTAGTCTTTGTCATTTTGCTTCTGATAAGCTTTGTCGGCCTGACGGTTACGGCTAACCTGCTCGGCAACACCCAAAAATTTGATTTGACCGACAATAAACGCTTTTCGCTGTCGCCCGCCAGCAAAAAAATACTCTCGGAGCTGACGGCGCCCGTATATGTCCGTGTTTATCTTTCCAATAATCTGGTTAAGGAAAACCCGCAATATTCCGCTTATGCCTCTTTTGTCCTGCGTTATCTGAAAAAATATCAGCAGGCGGCGGCCGTTGACAATGTCAAAATAGAGGTTCTCAATCCCGAACCTTACAGCCCGCTTGAAGAAGAAGCTAAAAAAGCCGGAATAAAAGCCATTCCCGATGCCGGCGGACAAAGCAACCTTTATTTCGGTGCCGTCTTTGCCAATGCAACCGGTGCCGGCTACGTCATTCCCAACTTTATCCCCGCCCGCAGCGGTCTGTTGGAAACCGACATAAGCAAAATTTTTGCCAAAATAAATGACGACAAACGCCCGACCGTCGGGCTTATCAGCCCGCAGCTGCCGTTAATCAGCCGCCAATACGGGAAGATTGTTCCCAACTGGGCCATTGTCGCACAGCTCCAAAATGATTATAATATCCTGCCGTTAAGCGAAGAAACCCCCGTTATTCCGGGCAATGTTGACGTTCTGGTCGTCATTAACCTGAAAGAACTGTCTCCGCTGCTGACTTACGCGCTTGACCAGTATATTCTGCGCGGCAGCAGACTCTTGGTCTTTAATGATGTCTTCAGCGAAAAGCAGGTTGAACTGTACAATGCCCAGAATTTCGCGGCCGCGGATATGAACCGATTGTTCCGCAACTGGGGTTTCCGGCAGGATAATCAAAATGTCGTCGGTGATCGCGGTCTCGGTGAAATTATGCTGATGAAAGTGGGATCGTCCAGCCAGGCCAAAAATTTCCCTTTCTGGATGCAGCTTACCGCAGAACAGATTAATCAGGATCATCCGTTAACGTCCGGCTTGAAAAATATCCGTCTTAAAACGCCGGGAAGTCTTCGTTCGGAAGAAAATCCCGACGGAGTCCGGCTGACGCCGCTGCTGACAACGGCCGCATCCGGCGGAACCCTGTCGGTACGCGAATTTACCGGACATACCCAGCCCGAACTGGCTGCCATGTTTAAAGGAAATGAAGGAAAATATACTCTTGCCCTGCAGGCAGAAGGAAAATTTGATTCCCTTTTTACCGCAAATATTATGGCCGGTACTGAATTTGAAAGAAAAATGCCGTCTTTTCTGCCGCATTCGATTGCCCCGGCGCGCATTGTTGCCGTGGCTGACAGCGATTTGATTGTTGCCGAAAACTGGGCCGACACCTCGGAAACGATCGACAACCCGGTTTACGGACTGGCTCCGGTTTATGATAACGGAAATTTTATCTTGCGGGCGGTTGACTATCTGGCCGGAAGAGATGACGTCCTCGGCCTGACTGATAAAGAAACCGGCAGCAGCAAAACCGTCGGCGAAATAATTTACAGCGACGTTTTCAACCGCCACGCCCGTGAATACAATCTTCTCCAGCAGGAATTGGAAATCAACACCCGGGCCATGTCCGTCGTTGAGCAGGAGCTTTCCCGAAACAAGCTCGCCCTTTCGGCGGAAACGATGAGCGCAATCGAACAACACCGGAAAGAAATCGGACGATTACAACAGGAATTAAAACAAATTGAATATCAGATTAAACAGGAAAACGAAAAACGCCTGAGTTCAATCATCACCGCAAACGTTATCATTATTCCTGCCGCGGTCATTATCCTGCTTGCCGGCTGTTTTCTCTTTATTCGCCGCCGGAAACTCAACGCTGTAAAGGAGATTTTTAATGTATCCTCGTCTGATTAAGTCTGCCGCCGTTTTAGCGGCCGTCAGCCTTTGTGCCGCCGCCGCTTCTTTATACTGGGTTTACCGCAGCGGGCATGCCCACCTGATCGGCAGTTTGGTTTTTGCTGAAACCGTCCGTCCGGAAAGTAAAATAAAGGAAATTGTCATCCGCAGCCCCGAATATACGGCAACTCTGGAAAATGACAATGATTTCTGGCATATACGGGAAGCCGATAACTATTACGCTAATTTTGATTTGGTACGTTCGCTGTTCAAAAACTTCCGGGAAACACGCTTTATCCGCAAACAAACGGCAACGCCGCAGCTCTTGTCCGAACTTGATTTGGGCAATCCGTATCGGAGTGACGCCCATGCGGGCACCAGCATAAGCATTCTGGACGAGCAGGGAAGGGAATTGAATCATCTGATTTTGGGTAAAGCCGGAGCTGAAAACCAAACCCGTTTTGCCCGCATTCCGTCCTTGCCTGATATTTTTACCGTCAGCGGGCAATATACGCTCCCCACCGAACTTTCCTCCTGGATTCAGCAGCCTCTGATGTCTTTGGAATTAAAAGACCTGCAGGCCGTTCAGATTGACGGGGAAAAGGTTTCCCGCAAGGCTCCGGCTCAGGCTTTCATCATTTTTGAAAACAATCACCCGCAAAAGCTGGTGCGGTTGGAAGTGCTTGAACGGCAGCTGTCATATCTGGGCAGCGAGGCCGTCATGTCGGCGCAGAATTTTGACGACACCCGTTATCCCCGGCGCCGGCAGATGGCGTTTACGACCTTCGACGGGCTGATCTATAATCTGGAACTTTATGCCGACAATCAGGATTATTGGGCAAAGTTAACTTTATCGGCCACACCTCTTCCAACCACCGAAACCAATGATTATATCAGAAGCAGCGCATTCCTCTATGACGGATGGTTTTTTAAGCTCTCCGCCGAAACGGGACGCACCTTGTTTCAATATAAACTCTGATAATTGGTAAAAAATGGCCGGCGGGGATAACGAACAGAATTTATTAAACATATCAACCAATTTGCTCTTCGAGCTGAATACCTCGGGAAGAATTTTGTACGCCAACCGCAAGGCGGAACAGACCTGGCAGATTTCCGCCCGGAAATCCCTGCGCCTGATAGATTACCTCGATGCACTTTCGGTTAACGTAATTGACAATGCTCTGAACCGGGTCATAACCGGAAATGCTCCCTGCAATTTTATTCTGACCGACCGGGACCGCCTTTATGCCGCCGCTTTATATCCTCCGTCTTCGGGGCGGCTGTTGCTTTGCCTCGAAGACATCAGCGACCGTCATAATCTGTCGGTCAAGCTGCAAAAGACTGCCCGCCGGCTTGATTTTGCCGAAAAGACGGCAAACCTCGGCTATTGGGAAATCAACACCCGGACACGAAAAATTTACTGGTCGGCGGAAATGTATCGGATTTTCGGCCTGCCCGAAGGCCGGTTGTCACCCCGTCGTAATTTGATTCGCGAACAGATGCTGCCCGAAGACATTCCTCTCTACAAAGCCAAATTAAGGGAGCTTCTCGTCCGCGGACGAAACGTTGACGGCGTCCTGCGGCTCCGACGGCTTGACGGCCGCCTGATCCATTGCTCGTTCAGGGCCGGACTCATTTATGAAAACCACCAGCGCCTGATTGCCGGAACTTTTCAGGACATAACGGCAATGATTGAAACCCAGAAAGAACTGCAACACGCCAAACAGCAGGCCGAAGAACTGAGCAACGCCAAATCTTACTTTCTCGCCCAGGCCAGCCACGACCTTCGCCAGCCGATGCAGGCTTTAAAAATATTCATTGCCACATTGCTGGAAGAAAAACTGACCTCTCATCAGCATCATCTGGCACAAAAAATTGAAGATTCGGCCGAAAATCTGAATACATTGCTGGACAATCTGCTTGATATTTCCAAAATAGAGGCCGGCGGCGTCGATTATCGCCCGGTCGTTTTTGATATCGGACTGTTGGTTGGCGGACTGGCCCGCGAATACCGGGAATTGGCGAAAGATAAGGATATTTCCTTTCGTTGCGTGCCGCTGCATCAGTATGTGAACAGCGATCCTGTTTTAATTGAACGGGTAATCCGCAATCTGCTCAATAACGCTTTCAAATATACCAAAGATAAAATTTTGCTGGGAGTCCGCCGCTGCGGAAAAGACGTCTGCCTGATTGTGATGGATAACGGCTGCGGTATAGCTCCGGAAGACATAAAAAACATTTTCAAAGATTTCTATCAAAGCCGACAACAATTCTGCCGCAAAAAACAAGGAGCCGGTCTCGGGCTCGGAATAGTCAGCCGAATTGCCGGACTGCTCAAAACCGAGGTGGAGGTCAAGAGCAAACTCGGGCAGGGCAGCTGTTTCAGTTTCAAAATTCCTCAAAACAAAACCCCGCATTGATAAACAATACGGGGTTTGCCGTCTGACAAACGACTAATCCATATCGGCAACGGCATTTTTCAGCAGAGCATCCAAATCATCCCTATGCTTTTCCGTCATTGTCCGCAAACAGTCGGTACGATGAAATTCTTCGTCGCCGTATCCTGATTTGGAGGCTTCGTAATAAAGACAGTAATTGTCCCGATAGGCTTTCCAGCTTTTAAATTGATTGTCAAGCGATTCCGCTCCCCGGTTAAATTTTCCGAAAAGCGGATTACGGGCCAATCGTCCGTAAATCGTGGTAATCTCACGCATCAGGCTCCTTGTCTCATCCTGATTGCAGACAACCTGTTTCCGCCAGTCGCCCTGAGAACGGTTGATGCACAAGCCATAGTCTGAAGCTTGGGCGCCGGCAGCCCCAAAAATTCCCAATCCCAAAATAACAGCCGCTAATTTTTTCATTTTACAGTCCTTTCTTCAAACTAAGCGTTTTCCTGATAGATTTTGACAATTGCTTCAACATCGTCCAAAAAACGTTTGTTCATGTCAATTTGACACTTGGTTCTCTGAAGGTTTGAAATGGTTCCCAAATCCTGCGTATAGGTATAACCGTACAAATCGCAGTATTTGTCGCGAAACTCGACCCAGTTGTCCAACAGCTGAGTAAAATCTTTCCGGCTGGAATTCCAGTTATTGAAATAGCTGGTTGCGGCAATTGAATTCATTCTTTTTCTTATTTCGCCCATAATCCGGTCCGCTTCGGCCTCATTGCAGCCGGCCATCTCATTATCGCTCATATAATGCTTGTCCAAGCATTCCTGATATAAATCAGCCTTGGCGCCGCTGGCAAAAACCGCGGCCGCGGCAACGACCAGACATCCGATATTCTTACGCATCAAGCTATCCTTTCTCAAAATTGTTAGGCCTAAACTCATCTGAACACACCATATCACATAGTCATTAAAGGATGATTAAAAAATTCCCTCTTTAAAAATACAAATAAAAATCGCGATTAAAACATTTATACACACTTTTGTTTAATAAAATATTTTATCTTGATTATTGCTGAGGGCTGGGATAATATGTGTCCAAAATAACATAACCGGGAAGCCGTACACTATGTCCAGAAGCCCAGCGCTTTAAAAGTTATGGAGTTGCCATATCCGGCAGCCGTTCAACTTCCCGGTCATCAGACTATAAAAAAAGAGGACGGAAATGAAAATTCTTGTAACCGGAGGGGCCGGATTTATCGGCAGTCATTTAACCGACCGCCTGTTGGCGGAAAACAACCAAGTCGTCGCCTTGGACAACCTGTCCCTGGGACGCAAGTCCAATCTGAAACAGGCATCGGAAAATCCGAACTTTACTTTTATTGAAGAAGATATTCTGCATGAGGACGCCTTGAACCGAATATTTGCCGAGCATCGGTTTGACAAGGTCTTCCATCTGGCCGCCAACTCGGATATTGCCCGTAGTTTTGCCAATCCCGACGTCGATCTCGATATGACCTTTATGACCACTTACATACTGCTGAAAACGATGAAAAAGCATAACGTCAAAAAATTAATGTTTGCGTCCACCTCAGCCATCTACGGCCAAACCGGCGGTGTTGAGGTCAGAGAAAACTACGGCCCGCTGTTTCCGGCTTCTCACTACGGGGCTGGCAAACTGGCCAGTGAGGCTTTTATCGCCAGTTTTGCCGAAAATTACGGCATCCAAGCTTGGATTACCCGCTTCCCGAATGTTTGCGGAGAAAGAACCACACACGGCATTTTGCACGACTTTGTCAAAAAGCTGAAAAACAACCCGAAAGAACTGGAGGTTCTCGGTAACGGCAAACAGGCAAAACCTTACCTTTATGTCAAAGATCTCATTGATGCCATTCTTTTTGTCTGTCGTCAAACCAATGATAAAATTAATTTTTTCAACTTGGGAGTCGAAGGGCAAACCAGCGTTGCCAAAATTGCCGAAATGGTCATAGAAGCCATGAAACTGCAGGCCTCAATCCGTTACACCGGCGGCGACAGAGGCTGGGTGGGCGATGTGCCTAAGTTTGCATATAATCTGGATAAGATTCACGGGCTGGGCTGGAAAGCGTCTCTGACTTCCGATCAGGCTGTCGCCAAAGCTATCCGCTATATTCTGGAGCAGGATGCATGCAACTTGTAATTCTGGCCGGCGGCAAAGGAACCCGCCTCGGCCTGACCGACATTCCCAAACCGATGTGCCCGATAGCCGGAAAACCGCTGCTCGAAAGACAGATTGAACTGGCTAAAACATACGGATTTGATGAAATTTTTATTCTGTCCGGACATTTGGCGCATGTTATCAGCGATTATTTCGGCGACGGTTCGCGTTGGGGCGTTAAGATTCATCATATCGTTGAAGACAAGCCTCTGGGCACCGCCGGTGCTTTAAAACTGATTGAAAACAAGCTTGCCGAAAACTTTATGGTTATTTACGGCGATGTCGTTATGGACTTTGATATGCAGGCAATGCTCGCTTTTGCAAATCGAATGTCGGCAGTGGCGACACTGTTGGTTCACCCCAACAATCACCCTTATGACAGCGATTTGCTTCAAATCGACAGCCGGGGCAGGGTAACCGCTTTATTGCCCAAGCCGCATCCTGATGGCCTGATTTACCACAATCTGGTTAATGCCGCAGTATATGTCTTCAACAAGAAAATACTCTCTTATATTGCAGCCGATACGGCGCAGGATTTCGGCAAAGACATCTTTCCCAGACTGCTGCAGGCGGGAGAAACGCTCAGAGCTTATCACAGCGCCGAATATGTTAAAGATATGGGAACCAAAGACCGGCTTCCGGTTATCTGTGCCGATGTTGAAAGCGGCAAAGTCAGCCGTCTGAATAAAAAGAATGCCCGTCCTGCTGTTTTTCTTGACCGGGACGGCGTCCTCAACCGGGATATGGATAAAGCGCCGCGAGCGGAAAACTTTGAACTTCTGCCCGGAGTTTCCGAAGCTGTCCGACTTTTGAATCAAAGCGATTACCTCAGTATCGTTGTAACCAATCAGCCGATGATAGCCAAAGGCTTTGTAACATTTCACGATGTGGACGAGGTTCACAAGCGGTTGGAAACCGAGTTGGGCAATGAAAAAGCTTATCTTGACGGAATTTATTTTTGCCCGCATCACCCGGAGAAAGGTTTTCCCGGCGAAGTGGCCGAACTCAAAATTGATTGCGGCTGCCGCAAACCAAAACCCGGCATGCTTCTTCGGGCCAAGGAGGATTTTAACATCGACCTGCAGTCTTCATGGATGATCGGCGACCGCGACAGCGATATGCTGGCAGGCAAAAACGCCGGCTGCCATACAATTCTGGTCGGTGACACCATCAGCGGCTCGACAGCGGCCGATTATCGTTTTTCCAGCCTCTTGGAAGCCGTCCGTTTTATTACAGGAGCAGATAAATGATTATTACACGAACCCCGTTTCGCATAAGTTTTGCCGGAGGCGGCAGCGATTTGGCCAATTATTATGAAAAATTCGGCGGCGCTGTTATCAGCACGGCCATTGACAAATACATTTACCTGTCAATGCACCCGTATTTTTTCAAAGACGGCTATTTTCTTAAATATTCGCAGGTTGAAGACGTTCATGATATTAACGACATAAAACATCGCATTATCAAAGAGGTATTTAAACTCTATAACATCCGTGGCGTCGATTTTAACTCCAGCGCCGATATTCCTTCCGGCACGGGACTGGCGTCATCTTCGGCATTCACTGCCGGGCTGATAAACCTCTGCAATGCCTACAACGAAACCTATATGAACAAAGAAGACATTGCCGAGCAGGCCTGCCATGTGGAAATTGACCTGCTGGGAGAACCGATTGGCAAGCAGGACCAGTATGCCTGCGCTTGCGGCGGGCTGAATTTCATTACTTTTGAAACCAGCGGCAAGGTTAATGTTGAAAAGGTTTTCCTCACCACGGCGGGGTACAAACGGCTGGAGAACAATCTCCTGATGTTTTACACCGGCCAAACCCGTGCTGCCGGAGATATTTTGAAAGAGCAGAAAAAGAACACGACCGACGACCGGAAGAAAATCGAAAATCTGCATAAAATGGTCAGGCTGGCCTATACGCTGAAAGAAGAACTCCTGCATAATAATATTGATGCGATGGGAGACATTCTTCATCAGGGCTGGATGTATAAAAAAGAACTCGCCGGCGGCATCTCCAACGAGTTGATCAACCGGTATTATGACCTCGCCATGCAAAACGGCGCTTCCGGCGGCAAGCTGCTTGGGGCTGGAGGAGGGGGCTTTCTGCTCTTTTACGTCAAAGAAGAAAATCACGAACGTGTCCGCCATGCCTTGCGTAACCTCAAAGAACTCAAATTCAAATTTGACAATAAAGGCACCACTATCATTCATTACAACAAACACTCACTGAGAGGGGAATTTTAGTCATGAAACACGATTTCACCAACGATATATCTTGCTATCTGGCTCGTTTGCAGGCAACCATCGGCAAACTGGATAAAAACGAAATCAATACCTTTATCAATCTGTTGATTGAAGCCCGTGACCAGGACAGACAAATTTTCATAATGGGAAACGGCGGCAGCGCCGCAACGGCTTCACACTATTGCTGCGATTTTAACAAAGGCGCCAGCTACGGCTACGACAAACGTTTCAAATTTATTTGCCTGAACGACAATGTTGCCGGAATGATGGCTTACGCCAATGACGTCAGCTATGACGACGTGTTTGTCGAACAGCTGAAAAACTTTTACCAAAACGGGGACGTCGTTATCGGCATTTCCGGCAGCGGCAACTCTAAAAATGTTTTAAAAGCCATTGAATACGCCAATGCCAACGGCGGCCTCACCATCGGACTGACCGGCTTTGACGGCGGAAAACTCCGCCAAATGGCAAAATATTCCGTCAATATGAACATTGATGATATGCAGATAAGTGAAGACCTGCACATGATGCTTGACCACCTGTCAATGAAAGTCATCACCAATAATATGATTTCCGAAACCCTAGCCAAAGCTGAATAGTTTTAAGAGATGAGTAATGAAACAGCCTAAAGTAAGTATTATCGTTCCTGTTTACAAAGTTGAAAAATATCTGGTTCAGTGTCTGGATTCTATCGTCGGACAAACGCTGAAAGATATTGAAATTATTATTGTTGACGAAGGAGATAAAGACGCCTGTCGCTATATCATCGACCATTATGAACAGGCAGATAAACGCGTCATTGCCATCCACGAAAAGAACGGAGGTTACGGAGCCTCTGTCAATAAAGGACTTGCCATAGCCAAGGGGGAATACATCGGAATTGTGGAATCAGACGATTTTATCGCTCCTGAAATGTATGAAGAAATGTACAACTATGCTAAAAAACTTGATGCTGATATTGTCAAAACCCCTTACTATGAATATTGGGACAAAAATAAAGATAGAGAAGAAATTATTCAGCCTTGTTTCTGGGTAGAATGGACCAAGGACGTTCCCGAAAATCGGATTTTTTCAATAAAGAATTATCCCATTTTCGTTGGAATACACCCTTCTTTATGGTCATGTCTCTACAAAAGGGATTATATCCTCCACAACAGCATCAAGTTTTTGGAAGTCAAAAGCGGATATCTTGACCATCATTTTAAAACATTAGCTTTTCTCAAAACAGAAAAATTTGCTTTTCTTAATAAACCTTATTATTTCTACAGATTATCAAATCCCGACGCTTCAGCCTCTGCTTTTAATATATCTTCCATGGCAAAACGCTGGAATGAAGTTCATAAGCTTTTAAAGAAAGAGTTCCCGTCTTATCTGGAAATAGATAAAATTAGAGAGCAATATCTCAGAGAAGAATTTGTTTGTACTTTTGAATATATCCTGCACCATAAGAAAGAAATTTCTTTATCTAAAGAAGATTATCAAAAACTCATAGAAAATCTGTCAGATATATCTATTGATGATATAGAAAAAATTCCCAATGTCTTAACGAAAACAAAAGAAGAATTTAAAAAAATAAAAAAACATCCTGAAATATTGAAACAATTCATTACCGATTCTGAGCAGTGTTTTTTTGTGAAATCCAACACAAAGAAATTTTCCAACAAACTTTCTTTACATTTGAAACGTACGGAAATTCATCTTCTAAGACGCTTTAAAAAGGGCATATTCCGCTTCACTTTTCGATTAGGAGGTCTTCATGTTGTTGATTTTTGTCTAGGAAAGGTAAAATAATGAAAAAACAAATAAAAGTCTCAATTATTGTTCCAATATACAAAGTCGAAAAATACTTGGTTCAATGCATAGATTCCATCATTAACCAAACCTTAAAAGACATAGAAATCATTTTAGTTGATGAAGGAGATAAAGATGCCTGCCGCTATATCATTGATCATTATGAACAAACAGACAACCGCGTTGTCGCCATTCATAAGAAAAATGGAGGTTATGGCGCTTCAGTCAATAACGGTATTGATATAGCCCGAGGAGAATATATCGGTATAGTCGAATCAGATGACTTTATAAAAGCAGAAATGTTTGAAGAACTCTACAAATATGCTCATAAACTAAACGCTGACGTTGTTAAAAGTCCTTATTACGAATACTACGAAAAAGACAAGAACAGACCGGAATCAATAAATGATTGTCACTGGAGAAGATGGACTCTTAAAGTTCCTCAAGACAAACTTTTTTCATTAAAGGATCATCCTGTTTTTGTTAGTTTTCACGCTTCGTTGTGGAGTGCCATTTATAAAACATCATATCTCCGAAAACACAGTATTCGCTTTCTGGAAATAAAAGGCGGTGCATATGTGGATCACAGCTTCAGAACAGAGGCATTAATGAACACAAAAAAAATCGCATGGCTGGACAAACCATTTTATTTTTATAGACTTTCCAATGAATTATCAACAACAAACAGCTTTAATCTTAGCGCAATGATTAAGCGTTGGAATGACGGAAGAAAACTGTTGTCAGCAAAATATTCTGATTACATAAAAGTTCCCGGAATACGCTATGCTCTTTTGAGGGATGAATTTTGCTGTATCTACGACAAAATCTTATTTCTTAATTATAAAATCAGTGAAACAGATTACAATCTTTTGCTCGAAAATCTGAATAACATAACAGAGGATGATATTAATAATATTTACGACTTGCTTCCGGAACATAAGCATATCCTGAAAAAAATAAAATCAAATCCCAAACTATTAAAAAGGTTTTTGAATAAACCGAAGAAAAACAAAAAAATAAAATGGTATGCTTGCAACGCATCCTTTTATCTTAACAAAATTACAATACACCTGCTAAAATATATGCGACACAATATCTTCAGATTAAAGATAAGACTGGGCGAAACATATACTCTGGATATTTGTTTAGGAAAGGTCAAATAAGTCCTATGCCTGAGCTCTCCGTTATTATTCCCGTTTACAACACGGCGGCGTATTTGCGCAGATGCCTGGATTCTGTCATAAATCAGACAATACGGGATATTGAAATTATTCTGGCTTCAGACGGCCCCGAAGACTGCGATGCCATTTGTCGGGAATATGCCGCCGGAGACAGCCGGATTAAGCTTATTGAACGCCCGGGGAGCTATGGTGCAGCCGTCAACCGGGGAATAGAGCAGGCTCAGAGCGATTTCATCGGTATTGTCGAAGCCGACGACTGGATTGCTCCGCACATGTATGAAAAACTTTATGAGACAGCTTGTGAAACAAGGGCCGATGTTGTTAAGGCGTCGTTTTATTTCAGTTATGACAATGACATCAACACAAAAGCACCGGACTTTCAAAATCCGCATAAAATCTGCAGCATCCGCGATTATCCTGCTTTTTTGAGCTATCAGGCTTCAATCTGGAGCGCAATTTATAAGAAATCTTTTTTGCAAAAACAAAATATTGTTCTCCCGGAACAGCGCCTGTCTTTCGTAGATTCTCCGTTTCACATGGAAACATTTCTTAAAGCAGCGCGCTACGCCTTCATTAACGAGCCGTTATATTATTACTATCAGGATAATCCCGGACAATCTGTTAAAGATGACCGTCATGTCACCGACATCATTGCCACCAATGATTTTTTCCTCTCCCGGCTGGATAAAACATCACGGGAAAATTATAAGCCCTGGATTATTCAGGCTGTTATCGACCACCTTTTCTGGAATTTTAAAAGATTAAGCCAAAACAAAGCAAAAAACGCTTTTCTGCAAGCAGCATCGCAATACATCAGAAAGCTGAATTTAAAGGAAAAGGATTTGACGCGGCTGGATTCATACCAATTGATTTTTTTGCATGGGCTCCGGCAAAACCTGTCTGCAAAGCAAATCAGTCAAAAGCTGATAGAAAAAGTCCGCTGGATAAAGCTTTGCGGCATTTTGCCTCTGGTTAAGATAAAAGAGCAGTCTTTGTCTTCCCGTGCTTTGCTGGGAGGAATTCTCCCGTTATATAAAATTACCCGCAAGCAGCATAAAACGATCATTAAACTGTTTAACTTCATTCCCATCTGTAAAAAAGGATAAGCTCATGAAACTGACAATTCTCGGCGGCGGCCTGTCCGCCATCTCTTTAGCCTGCTTCCTGCAAAATCGGGAAGATATTGCCGAAATCAATATTCTGGAAAAGGAAGACCGGGCAGGGGGCCTGTGCCGGACTTTTGAAACCAACGGCATTGAATATGACGTCGGCCCGCATATTATTTTCTCCAAAGACAAAGAAATATTAGATTTTATGAACGGCCTGCTGGAAGACAATATTGCCCAAATTCGCCGTTCCAACCGCATTTTGCATCAAAAACGCTTTGTGCAGTATCCGTTTGAAAACGACCTGTCCAAACTGCCGGAACAGGACAAAAACTACTGCGTCAATGCTTTTCTGCATAACCCCTATGAAAACTATGATGCTCAAAATATGCTGCAATTTTTTCTTAAAACCTTTGGCGAAGGCATAACCAACACCTATCTGCGCCCTTATAACGAAAAAATCTGGAAATATGATCCCAGCTTTATGGATACGCAGATGGTTGACCGTATTCCCAAACCTCCCAAAGAAGACATTCTGCGCAGCGCCGCCGGCGAAACCGTCGAAGGCTACCTGCACCAGCTTTATTTTACTTATCCGCAACAAGGCGGAACGGAAGCATTGGTTAAAGCTTTGATAAAAAGATTGTCCCCAAAAGTCAAAATTCATACCGGAACCGAAGTTCTTTCCGTTAAAAAACAGCAGGATATCTTCATTATTGAAACAACCAAGGGAAGTTTTTCATCTGAACGTCTGGTTTCAACCATGCCGGTTAATCTTTTGGCCAAACAGTATGAAAATACGCCGGAAGATATCAGAAAAACGGCCGAAGAACTGAAATATAATTCAATTGTTATCGCCGTTGTCAATGTCAAACCCGATGCGGCCAAAGATAATTTTGCCTTTATGATTGCCGACAAGGAAGTCAAATTTCACCGTCTGTCAAAACTTGACTTCCTCGGCAGCCATTACCATAAGGAAAATTCCGTCAGCTATATGCTGGAAATCACTTACCGCAAAAACGACCTGACCGATTTGGCCTCTGATGAAGAAATAACACAACAAATTATTGACGGTTTGCAAAAAATCGGCTTTATTTCCTCTCAGGAAGATGTTAATTTCACCGACCTGAAACGTTTTGAATACGCTTATGTCATTTATGATCTTAACCATCGCCGCAATATGGATAAATTGAAAGACTATTTCAAAGGAGAAGGAATAAATTTGAACGGACGTTTCGGCTCTTTCGAATATTTGAATATGGATGCGGTTATCAAACAGTCTAAACAACTGGCCGATAACTTCTGACAAAAGGAGAAAGTATGCCCCGATATGGAATAAAAGTCTGGTCGAAAGATGTTCTGAAAAATCCGGACTTCTTTAACGAAGCCGCCGAAGCCGTTAAAAACGGAACTTTCGGTTATATTGAGCTTTTTGCAATTCCGGATAGTTTCAATGAAACCCAATCTCTGATAGCCCCTGCGATTAAAGGGCTCCCCGTGGTTATTCATGCGCCGCATTCCTGCTTTGGCCTGGACACGGGAAATCCGGAACTTGAAACTTCCAATCAAAAGAAATTTGAAGATTCCCGCCGGTTTGCCGACTTGTTAAATGCGGAAATCATAATCCTTCACGCCGGTGCCGGAGCAGGCGAAGCCTGCCTGAACGAAACAATCCGCCAGTTCCGCAATATCGGCGACAGCCGGATTGCCGTCGAAAACCTTCCGTTAATATGCTCGTCAACACATGTACGGCTCCATGGCAACACACCGGCTGAAATACAGCGGATAATTACCGAAACCGGATGCAAATTCTGCCTTGATTTTTCTCATGCCGTCTGTGCGGCCAACAGCACAAACGCGGATGTCTGGCAGACATTAAACGCCTTTGCGGCCCTGAATCCGTCAATGTATCACCTCTGTGACGGAAACATAAACGGCACAGACGATGAGCATCTGCATTACGGGGAAGGGAACTATGACCTGAAACGGCTGCTGACGGAATATGTCGAACCGAACGCCCTGGTAACGATGGAAACCGGACACGAAATTCCGCAAAACATCACACCTTGGCTCGAAGACTTGAGATTTTTGCAAAATCTGTAAAAAAACTCTTGCAAAAAAAAATAAGGCGGTTTATATTCCGCCTTATCTTAAGTCTGTGACTTATGGGTGCGTAGCTCAGTTGGTAGAGCAACTGACTCTTAATCAGTGGGTCTGGGGTTCGAACCCCCACGCGCCTACCAATAAAAAAAAGCCTGCTTTATGCAGGCTTTTTTGTTGGGAGTTTTGCAAGTGGGAGGTTCGAACCGAGAGGCTGGAGGAATAAAAAATGTCAAAGTAATGACATTTTTTAGACGACAGGTGATAATTTGTTAATTTGCGAGCCGCGGCAGCGCGCGAAGCAAATGTTACCAAATGGAACTCAGCGCAACCCCCACGCGCCTACCAATAAAAAAAAAGCCTGCTTTATGCAGGCTTTTTTGTTGCCTGCGCCAAGTCCCTGAGCGGCGCTCGGCCTCATTCCTAAAATTCCGCTTGACTTTGCCGCTTTCTGTATTAGATTAAGAACCAATAAAAATATTAGTGATATATAATTGTGCGACAACCGGGATTTATTCCGTTTATTTTAGATTTTCATCTAAAAACCCGAATGTCAGACAATTACAAAAAACAATGAAATTTGGATAAGTCATATATAAATTGATGCCGACCAAATCTCTGTGAAGAGACCGGCATACGATTTCGTATTGAAGACATCTGCTTTATGTTATCTGCGAAGACGATGTAAAGCTTTCATTTGAAAGTTTGTAATTGGAAACCAGACCTTTGGTCTGTCTTTTAGGCAAAAGAGTATCTTGGGATTTTATCTTTCGGTGATAAAATTTTTAAGATACTCTTTTGTTTTTTTAAAGCAAAATTAATTTTTTCCAAGCATAAAGAGAATAGAGGAAAGGAGGCCTTATGCTGGAAAAAGAAAAGAAAATTCTTCAAGATGAGTATGAACGCAGCTTAAACATTGTCAAGGGCAGCAAAACGCACCGCTGTTTCGTTGATGAAAAAATAGCCCATTCGCTGCAAGTCTTTGAGGCGGGAAACTATCTCCTGAAAAATGAAAACGCCTTTAAAAACTGGTCGTCAAAGCTCATCAGAATGGCACGGACTGCCGTTCTGTTCCACGACGTCGGACGCTTTCAGGAAACCGTTGACAAGCTGAAATATCCTAATGTTTACAGCGATCATGCCCTGTTGGGATATGACTTTCTGCGGCAGTATCCCGAATATAACGATCTCCGCATTCTGCTTCCGGTAAAATATCACAGCTGTATGATTGAAGAACTTTATAAAGACCACGAATATCAAAACGTCGAAGATCCTCAAATTAAATACGAAATCGAAAAAATAACTTTTCTGGTTCGGGATGCCGACAAAATCGCCAACTTTAACCTTCTCGCCCACAGCGACAAAGATATCCGCCGTCTTTTCAACATTGACCTCAAAAGCAAAACGGCCCGCACACCGCTGTCTCCGGCAGTACAGGCCTGCGTTTTTGAAAAACGCCCGGTAAAAAGGGAAGACGTCCGCACCCTCAGCGATTCCATATTAAGCTTGATTTGTTGGATTTTTGATTTAAACTACAATTCATCGTTTTCATACATCCGGAAAAACGAATGTTTTGATTTTCTGCTGCAGCTGCTGAACAAGAGCAATGCGGATGCCCAAAGCCAAAAGAAAATCGAAACGGCCGTAAACGATTATTTGAATAACAAATATCAACAGCTACAAGGAACCCTATGATGAAGAAAAAATATATCTTTTTATTGGTATTGGTTGCTGCTTTTGCCGGCTTCTATTACCTGACGCCTTCATTTGAAAGCATTGTCAAACAAGTTGTTCACAAATACGGCTCGGCAGTCACCGGAACCGACGTCAACCTGGAAGGTTTTAACCTCAAACTGGCAGACGGGGAAGGACACATCGGCAAAATCACCGTCGGAAACCCCAAAAACTATAAATTAAAGAATGCCATGGAGCTCGGCGGTATCTCTGTCAAAGTAAATATCAAAAGCCTCACGCAGGACACCATTGTAATTGAATCGGTTGAAATAGATAAACCCGTTATCAATTATGAAATTCTGTCGCTGACGCAAAATAACCTCTCCCAACTTCTGGAAAACATCAAAAAGAACACGGCTTCAGCCGAAAAAGCCGAACAGAAAGAAGTTAAAGCACAGGAAAAGCAAACTTCTTCAGCTGAAAAAGACAGCGGAGGGAAAAAAGTCATCATTAAAAAGCTGGTTGTCCGCGGCGGTGAAATTTCCGTTGCGGCCAGCGCTGCGGCCGATATCACCAAAACCACGGCAAAACTGCCGGAAATCACTCTGACCAATATCGGCGAAGACAAAAAAGGCGCTTCCGTTGCCGAAACGGTTTCCAAAGTTCTGACCAAAATTCTCAATACCGCATATAAAACCATTGTTGACAGTAAAATCGCTGACCTTAAAAACGTCGCCGAAGAAAATCTCAACAATGTTGTCGGCGGTGTTAAGGAACGCATCAAAGAAATCGGCATCTTTGGCAAATAAATACAAAAAACACAAAATCCCCGGATATTTCCGGGGATTTTTTTATCCGGCCGAGTTAACAGTTCACAAAAGCACGAACACTGTTTACGAAAGAATAAGCTGACCGGTTTTATCGTCCGTCCAAGTATTCATTCAATATTCCCGGGGTCAGCAGTTGCGGCAGAATAACATAATCCTCGTTTTCGCTGTCATAATAAACATACAAAGGAATGCTGTTGCGGCCGTAACGTTCCAGAGCCTCGGCAATATGACGGTCTTTATTGGTCCAGTCCGCTTTGAACAGATGAATATGATGCTTTTGCACCAGTTCGGCAAACCGGGATGTGTCTAAAGCCAGTTTTTCATTAGCCAGACAGGTAATGCACCACTTGGCGGTAAAGTCAATAAACACCGGCTTATTCTGCCGCACCAGCTCATTGACCTGCCGTTCGTCATACGGCTGCCAGTCCAGGCTCTGCCGGCTGTCTGCGCTTTCGGTCGTCAGATGCCCGAGAACCCACATCAGCCAGAAACAGGTCAGCAAAACCGGAATGGCAAAAATCTTCTTTAAGATACTCATCCAGCGGCCGGGTTTCGGCAGCAGACGAGCCAGAAAATCAGGAAACAGCCCGATCAGCGTAAAGGGCAGGGCATATCCCAGGCTTAAAGAGAGGAATACCGGATAATAAACATAAATCGGCTTTGCCAGGGTATAGCCGATTGCAATACCCATAAACGGTGCCGTACAGGGGCTGGCAATCAACACCGCAAAAAAACCGGTAAAAAAAGCATTGAGTTTTTGCTTGGCAAACGAAATACGTCCCACACGGTTGGCAAAAGGATTCCTGAAATTAACCAAATCCAGCAGCATTAAAAAGACAATAAAGAAGATGACAATCATAATCACCACAAAAGTCGGTGACTGCAACTGAAAGCCCCAGCCGATATGTTCGCCTTTTTCGCGCAGCCAGACTAAAACCGTAGCCATCAGCAAAAAGCAGCTGACCACGCCGGCCATATAAATCAAAGCCTCAATTCGCGCACTGCGGCGATTGTAAGCCCCTTGAACCAAAGCAATGGCTTTAATTGACAGAATAGGAAAGATACATGGCATAAAATTAAGGATAATGCCTCCCAGAAAAGCCATCAGCATAATAACCGGCAATGTCTGCGTTTCATAGTTAATCGGTTCATATTCGCTTAAACCGGAAGCTTTTTCCGGAGCCAGCAGATACCCCCGGCGGCCGTTTTCATGTTCAACCACAAGCACGCCCCCGGCATCTTCCGCTTTGTCATTGTCAACCGGAACCGAAACCGACAAATTTCCGCTGCGGTCAAAACCGACCTTTTGCGGCGCATTATTGACAATCAGCCCCTGCCGGAAAGGAATAAAGGTAATCTTCTGTACGTCTTTGGCAAAATTATGGTTTGGCGTTTTCAAATCAATCAACAGATTGCCGTCGACTATTTCATAACGGGACTGCCAGGATGTTTTTACCGGAAAACTATTGCTCGCTTTCAAAACTTCATCCTGCCAAATCTGAGGAATCTCGGGAATTTGTTCAACAATCGGCAGACTGAACGATATTTTGACCGTCTCCGGCATACATTCTTCCCGGCACGCCAGCCAGGAAACGGTTGCCTGAAAATCTTCCGCACCGTATTTTTTTATCGGATTCCCTTCGGGTTTCAGACGAAACTTCCAATAAGCCGTTTGGTCATAGCCATATTGAACCAACCCGTCAACAACAAATTTTTGCGGCAGGCTTTGCTCCCGGGTTTCAATTTCATAACCTTCGGGAAGAGACCATTTAATGCCGGTCGGCAGCCCGGCATCACCGGGATTAGACCAGTAAGTGTGCCAGCCGTTATGCATTTGCAGCCGCAGCAGTAAATCGATTCCGGCTTGCGGATTAAGCTCATCGGCTGAAGTAAAGACATCGGCCGAAACCTTATCGGTTCTGGCTCCCATAACCAAGGCAAAGCTCTGGCCCGAACAGGTCAGAGCAGCCAGAAAAAAACAAAGCAGACCAAAGATTCTACTGCGCATCAGGCGTTTTTTCCTTTGCCTCTTTTTTCGGCTCGGCCTTTTGCCGTGCGGCAATAACAAAGTTATAATAAGCCGTGACGATAACGCTCAAAGCCTTAACAAACGACAGACAGCCCAGAATAATCGCAATCGGCATAAACAAACCCGGAATCAGGCAAAGCACAATCAGAGCCACCAGCGTTTCCGAACCTTGGGCAACGCCGCCCAGATAAAACGGCGACTGGCTGACTTCCGGCAGTTTCGGCGCATTGTTCTTATAAGCGATAACGGCATAAGAGAGCAGGGCGGCCGCCGCGGAGGTGAAACCGAACAGCAGGAAAATCGCCGCTACGGCATTCTGTGCCGGGTGAGCCAAAGCAAAGCCGAAAATGACCCCGGCATAAAACATATAATCGAGCGCCGCGTCAAGAAAAACGCCGAAATCCGTTTTGCCGGCATATTTGGCAATCGAGCCGTCCAGCGCATCAAAGGCACGGTTGATAAGAATGCAGAGCAAGGCAAAGCCGTACATTCCCATGGAAAGGAAATTAATTGCCAGCAGGCCGATAACAAACCCGGTAATCGTAACCGAATTCGCCGAAATGCCGGCCTGATGAAGCTTCTTTCCTGCCGCGTCAAAACCGACAAAGGCCTTACGGTAAAGTTTTGTACACAATTCTTGAAACTTCTTAAAATTATCCTTGATTTTAAGCACGGCGGCTTTAAATTTCTCACTATCCGCCATAGATTTTATTTTATCTATTTTATCGCTCATTATTTTAACCTTTCATAAGATGCATTAGCTGATACTGATGAAAATAGTAGTGTAGTTTTTATTTAAAGTAAAATCATGAAACAGACTTATTAAATTTTTAAGGGTTCAAACAGTGAAATCAAGATTGCTCAAATATTTATTCTTTCTCGCCGCTGCCGTTACCGCCGTTGTCTATTATATCCGCACCCGGCAGCCTTATCAGGTTATGTCCGGCGAAACGATGAACACCTACTACCGCATCAAAATCCGCACTGATAAAGAAAACAACTTATTACATAATGCAATCAGAGACGAACTTCAACGCATCAATAAAGAAATGTCGGTTTTTGACAGCAGTTCGGAAATAAGCAGCATAAACAACGATGACAGCGGCGAATGGATTGACCTCTCGCCTGAAATGTCCGAAGTTTTGAAAGACGCCCGCAAAACCTATGTTGAAAGCAATGGCAATTTTGACCCCACGGTCGGCAAATTGGTTGATCTCTGGGGCTTCGGCACAACACGCAGCAGCAAACGCGTGCCCAGCGACGAAAAAATCAAGGAAGCCCTCAAGTCAACCGGCTTTGACAAATTGCGCTTTAACGGCAATTATACCCGGGTTAAAAAGAGCATTCCCGACGTCAAGCTTAATCTGTCAGCCCTGGCCAAAGGCTATGCCGTTGACCGCGTTGCCGCCTTGCTGGATGACAACGGTTATACCGACTATATCGTCGAAATCGGCGGCGAAGTCAAAGCCCGCGGAAACCGTTCGGAAGAGAGCAAAGGCTGGAATGTGGCTGTCGTTGAACCCAATACCCAAAACTATGAGAATGCCTACGTTGTCGGGCTGAAAGACTTTGCCGTTGCCACGTCCGGCGACTATCGCAACTTCTTTTATTACAACGACAAACGCTATTCTCATACCATTTCGCCCAAAACCGGCTATCCGGTCGAGCACAGTCTGACTTCGGCCACCGTCTTCCATAAAAGCTGCATGCATGCGGACGCTCTGGCCACGGCAATTATGGCCATGGGTGAAAGAAAAGGGCTTAACTTTGCCAACGAAAACAATCTGGCCGTCGTTCTTTTCGTCCGTGAAGACAATAACGCTTTTCGGGCCTTGCTATCCGATGAAGCTCAGAAACTTTTGGAAAACAAATGACAATTTTCACCCGGGAAGGAACAGTCAGCCGCATTTTGCCGCACCGGGTCGAAGTAACGGTTATCAGCGTTTCGGCCTGTCTGCATTGCCGGTTAAAGGAAAACTGCACCGTCAGCGATTGCCGCTCCAGAAACATTCTGGTTGAAACCGACAATCCGCAAAGATATGCACCCGGCAGCCGTGTAACCGTTTTAATGGACAGCCGGCTGGGGTGGTGGTCCGTCTTTTATGCTTATATTTTGCCCTTGATATTGGTTCTCGGCAGCTTATTTGCAATTTTGGCAGCAACCGCCGACGAAACTGCTGCCGCCGCGGGAGCTCTTGCCGTGCTTGTTCCTTATTATCTGCTGCTTGCAGCCATGAAAAAGCGCTTGCTCTCCCGCTATGCTTTCCGCCTGAAAGAGGAATAAATTGGGGAGTAATGGCAAAATTTCTTTGGCTTATATAACTTTCATGCTAAGATTCTGACAATTTTGATTAACAGAAAGAGCTGCTTTATGACGGAGATTATCTGGTTAAATGTTCTGATTGTCGGCCTGATAGCCGCGGCTGCCGCCGTTGTTCTCTATTTCACCGCAAAAAAATTTGCCGTTGAAAATAATCCGCTGGCCGACAAAATTGACGCCTTGCTGCCTCAGGCCAATTGCGGGGCTTGCGGCAAAGCCGGCTGCCGGGATTTTGCCAACGCCTGTGCCGCCGCCGATAAAAAGACCTTTGCCAAACTTTACTGTCCGGTAGGAGGGAGAAGTGTTATGCAGGGCGTTGCCGCTCTGTTAGGTTTCTCAGCGGCGGAAAAAGCCGAAACCTGCGCCGTTCTGCGCTGTAACGGAACCTGCCGAAACGCGCCGGATAAAACTGTTTATTCCGGCTTAGGCAACTGCCGCGTTGCCAACCTGATTTCAGCCGGAAGTTCCGGTTGTCCCGATGGCTGCCTGCGTTTTGGCGACTGCGTTAAAGTTTGCCGTTTCGACGCACTGCATCTCGACCCGGAAACCGGCATCCCGGTTATTAATCCCGATAAATGCACATCTTGCGGCGCCTGTGTTAATATCTGCCCGCGCAAGCTGTTCGAGATTCGCCCGATAAGTCAGGAAAACCAGCAGGTTTACGTTGCCTGCCGCAATCGCCAGAAAGGGGCTGCCGCCCGCAAAAACTGTTCTGCGGCCTGCATTGCCTGCCAAAAATGTGTTAAAATCTGTACCGACATCACGATTGAAAACAATCTTTCTTATATTCCTGACACTGTTTCTCCCGCCCGTTTTGGCGCCGAACTGGCCGCTGCTTGCCCGACCGGAGCCATCGTCTATAAAAAACAAGTAAAAGGAGAACGCCATGACGCATAAAAAAACATTCCAAATCGGCGGTATCCACCTTGATAAACACAAAATATCCGCTTTAAGCCCGATTATCGACGCCGGAGTCCCCGAATTGGTCTATATTCCGGTCAGGCAGCATATCGGTGCTCCGGCTGTTCTCCAAAAGACCAAAGGCGACAAAGTAAAAATCGGAACACTGCTTGCCGCCGCCGACGGTGTCGTTTCCGCTGACGTTCACTCTTCCGTTGCCGGAGAAATCGTTAAAATTGAAGAAATGCCGGGAAGCAGCGGCTATCAGGAACTGACCGTCGTCATCAAAACCGCGCCGGACGAATTTGAAACAGGCATTGACACCGGCAGCGACATTGTCAAAGAGATAACGGCCTCCCGGGAAGAAATTATCTCCGCCATCCGCAAAGCCGGAATTGTCGGTATGGGCGGCGCCGGTTATCCGACTCCGATAAAAACCGAGCTCCCCGAAAATAAAAAAGCCGACTGTCTGATTGTCAACGCTATCGAATGCGAACCCTATCTGACTGCGGACGGAGCTTTAATGCTTGAAAAGGCGGAACAAATCATCATCGGTGCAAAAATCATCAATAAAGCGCTCGGAATCCAAAACGCCGTCATTGCCATTGACGAAAACAAACCGCAGGCAATCGAAAAACTCACGAAAATAAGCAAAAGCTACATTGGCGTCAATGTCCGGGTCTGCAAGAGCAAATACCCTCAGGGCGGCGAACGCCAGCTGATTAACGCCATCACCGGCAGAGAGGTGCCTTCGGGAAGGCTGCCGATAGATGCCGGCTGCATCGTTCAAAACGTTGCCACCGTCTTTGCCGTCTATGAAGCGGTTATGAAACACAAACCTCTCTACGAACGAATTCTTACCGTAAGCGGAAACACCGCACTTACCACACCGGGAAATTACCGGGTCAGGGTAGGGACGCCGGCGGAATATATTTTGGATTTGGCACAAACCCGCAAAGAAGAAATCGGCAAATTGCTTTTCGGCGGGCCGATGATGGGAACGGCGGTTTCCAACCTGCAAACCCCGATAACCAAACTGACCTCGGGGCTGCTTGTTTTGTCTGCCACCGAAGCTCTCAAACCGGACGAAAGCTGCTGCATCCGCTGCGGCAAATGCGCCGAAGTCTGCCCCGTCGGATTGTTGCCGTTCAACATAGCTTCCGATCTGCGGCGCAACGACACCTCTCGCCTCCGCGAACTTCACGTTATGGACTGCATCGAATGCGGCTCCTGTGCCTATACTTGTCCGGCCAAAGTTCCGCTTCTGGACTATTGCAAACTGGGCAAATATGAATTCAAAAAACGTAAATAAGGCTATTGGACCATGCTGAAAATTTCAACCACGCCTCACATTTTTTCTCCGGTAACCACGCAGAGCCTGATGCGGGATGTTTTAATCGCCCTCACGCCTGCAATTATCGTTGCCTTGCTGATGTTCGGTATCGGCGCTTTGAAAGTATTGCTGACGTCTGTTGCCGCCTGCGTCATGTTTGAATATCTTATTACCCGCTATCTGCTCAAAACAGCCAATACGATCAGGGACTGCTCTGCAATGATTACCGGCGTTTTGCTGGCATTCAACCTGCCCAGCAGCATGCCTGCCTGGATGATTTTAGTCGGTGCGTTTGTTGCCATCGGTATAACCAAAATGGCATTCGGCGGATTGGGAAAAAATATTTTCAATCCCGCACTGGCCGGACGTGTCTTTCTGTTTATTTCCTTTCCCGTACAAATGACCACCTGGCCCAAGCCTGATTTTCTTAATTTTATGAATATCGACGCCGAAACGGCTCCCACAACGTTAAACATCCTTAAACACATCAATGATACAGGGTCTGCCGCATTCCGAAATGCTGCGTCGTCCCTGCCGGATTACGGACAAATGCTGATCGGTAACATGGGCGGCTGCCTGGGTGAAGTCTCGGCGCTGGCACTCGTCCTGGGATTGCTGTATCTGCTCTGGCGGCGGGTAATTACCTGGCACATTCCTTTTTATTATGTATCAACCTTTTTCCTGCTGACCGCCGTCACCTGGCTGAACACTGATGATATCCGTTTTGAGCCGGTTACTCATCTGCTCTCCGGCGGCCTGCTGCTCGGGGCTTTTTTCATGGCGACGGACTATGTAACCACGCCCATGACCCGCAAAGGCCAGGTTATCTTTGCCGTCGGCTGCGGCATTCTGACTTATGTCATCCGTTTTTACAGCGCTTATCCCGAAGGCGTTTCCTTTGCAATTTTGATTATGAACGCCTTTGTGCCGCTGATTGACAAATTAACCCCGCAGCGTGTTTACGGAACCCGGAGGAGATAAACATGAAACAAACCTCTCTCGCCAAACTTGTTTTCGTCATGCTGGTTGTCGCCTGTGGTTCCGCGGCTGTTTTAGCCTGGGTCTATGCCATAACCCGCGAACCGATAAAAAAAGCCGGAGAAGCCAAAGAACTGGAAGCTGTTGCCGAAGTTATCTACGGCGGTTTTGACAATGATCCGTTTCAGGAAAAAACATATATCAACACAGCTGACGGCAAAGAACGTCTGGTTTTGTTTCCCGCCCGACGCAACGGAACCATCAGCGGCGTTGCGATCAAAACCTCGACCAATAAAGGCTTCGGCGGCAAAATGGAACTGATTGTCGGTTTCTTTCTTGACGGCACCGTCAGCGGCTATAAAGTCATACACAGCAATGAAACCCCCGGGCTGGGGACCAAAGTCAGCGAACCTCGGTTCAAAGAACAGTTTGCCGGCATCCGCCCCAAAAAGCACCTGTTTAAGGTTAAACAGGACGGCGGCGAGATAGACGCCGTTACCGCGGCAACCATCAGCTCCCGGGCCGTCATCGATGCCATTCAGAAAGCCTATGACGCTTATAACAAATTCAGTACGGGAATTTAAGCCATGAACTCACCAAGTTACCAAAATTTTACCCGCGGCCTGATTCGTGAAAATCCGACACTGGTTATGCTGCTCGGCATGTGCCCGACTTTGGGGGTAACCACTTCCGCGCTCAACGGCCTGGGTATGGGACTGGCCACATTGTTTGTGCTTCTCCTTTCCAACACGGCTGTCTCCGCCGTTAAAAATTTTATTCCGGCCGCCATTCGCATTCCGTGCTATATTACCATCATTGCCTCTTTCGTAACCGTCGTGGAACTCCTGATGTCCGCTTATTTTCCTGCCTTGCACGCCGCCCTCGGCATTTATATTCCTCTGATTGTCGTCAACTGTATTATTCTCGGACGGGCCGAAGCCTTTGCCTCCCGCAACACTGTCGGACAATCCGTCCTTGACGCATTGGGAATGGGACTCGGCTTCACCTGGGCGCTGCTGGCCTTGGGACTGATACGGGAAATTCTGGGGGCGGGAAGCGCTTTCGGCTTCAGTTTCGTCGGCGAAGACGCTTACCCGGTTTTGCTCTTTATCATGCCGCCGGGAGCCTTTCTGGCTCTGGCCGGATTAATCGTCGTCTTCAACTGGCTGCGGAGAAAATAAGATGAGTTATGTAATGATTTTTATTGCCGCAATCTTTGTAAATAACATTGTTTTGTCGCAGTTCTTGGGAATCTGTCCTTTCCTCGGCGTCTCTAAAAAGATTTCCACGGCTTTGGGCATGGGGTTTGCCGTTATGTTCGTTATGACAATTTCGGCCATTGCCACCCACCTGATCTATTATCAGCTGCTGGTACCGAACCGCCTGACATTTATGATAACCGTCGTCTTCATACTGGTTATCGCCGCTCTGGTGCAGATGGTAGAAATTATTTTGCATAAGACATCTCCGCTGCTATATCAGGCTCTGGGTATTTTTCTGCCGTTAATTACCACCAATTGCGCCGTTCTGGGCGTGGCAATCCTGGCCATCCAGAAAGATTTCGGCCTGCTTTCCGCCGTTTGCTACAGCCTGGCCAATGCCATGGGCTTCACGCTGGCAATAGTCTTATTTGCCGGCATCAGGGAAAGGCTGAGCGCCGCGCCGATACCCAAAGCGCTTCAGGGCATGCCGATTGCCCTGATAACCGCGGCCCTGTTGTCGATGGCATTTATGGGATTCTCCGGTATCAGCCGTTAAAACAAAGCCCCGGATTTTCCGGGGCTTCTTCTTTCACGCTTGTTTTTTCAGTTCTCTCAACAGGCTCAGTACCTGCGGATGAGTAATTTTTTCTTCGGCATAATTGTAAAATTCTTCAAACAATCTGCCGCCGTAAGTCTGCGTCTCATCATAATAACGCGCCTGAATAACGGCATCAAGCTTGTCCATATTGCGGACAAACACGGCTTCCGGCGTTTTCTGTTCTTCAAATTCGGCAAACAGTTCCGCCAGTTCGGGGTAGTCCAGTTCTTTAACCAGCCGCCGCATTGCATCGGTTTCCAATTCATGTTTTTTCTCTGGGGCGATCCCGCTGCCGGGGGTAAAATCGCCGACATAGATCTCCGCTAAATCATGGATATTGGCCATTTTCAGACATTTGCACAAATCCAGCTCCGCCGGAGCATACAACTGCACCAAAAGGCTCAAACTCCAAGAGTGGGCGGCATCGCTTTCCGGATTTTCAATTTTGTGATAAATCCAGCCGCTGCGCTGCAAATTTTTCATTTGCCCGCTGATTTTCATAAACTTTTTAATCGTAGCCATAACTGCACATATATTAAGATAAACATTTATTAAACTATATTCGGTTTCTCTCACTGCGTCAACGGCAAAACAAAGAGCCGGAAACCCGGCTCCCGTCATAAGCTCAGTTCAGCAAACCGCCGCTGTTTGCCGTCAGGTCCAAATAGATGTACTGCTCGGCCTGCAGAGGCTGCGGTATCGGTTTAGACCGTCTGGGAGCCTTATAATCAGCCCAGGCCTCAAAAACCTCCTGCGGCAGAATATAACAGTCCCCCAGCAAACAAACCACTTCATCGCTTGAACGGCCGCCGAACAAGTTATATCCGAGCTCAGAATAACGTTGAGCTTCTTCAAACACTTCTTTCCGGCAGTTTTCACGAACTTCGTCGATTGTCCAGAAATAATACGGCTCAATAAACAGCTGGATTCCTTTTTCAATCCGGGTTGAAAAGCCTTTGGTACCAAACGTCATCCGGTGAATGGAAATACGGTTCAACTCGTTCAGGTTATTAAGCAAAACTTTGCAAGCCTGAGAAAGGGAAGGGGTATCAACCACCACGCAGTCCTCATTCGTGCCGGCAAACATCATGTTATCGGCAAAAACAGGCTTTCCTTTTCCCGCCACATCACGGCAGTCTTTTGCTTTTTGAAAATCAGCCGTCAAAACCGATGTTTTTTGCGGGACGGCATATTCCAGCATATCCTTGCTTCCGTCGCTGAAATAACGGAGTTCGCCGACACACAAAGCGCCGAGTTCGTCTTTTCGGTTTTTCAAATCAGCGGTAAAAGCTTCCTGCAAACTGGCATACAAACGACGCTCTTTGAGATCGCTGTATAGTCTCTGAGAAAAAATAATTTCAGCCATAATTCTTAATTTTTTAAAAGTTAATAATATAAATTTACCGCTATTTTAGCCAAATTTTTCTAATAAGCAAGGTTTATTTTGACAAAAAAAGACCGGGAAAATCCCGGTCTGAAAAAGGAAATGCGGCTTTTAACCGTAAATCAATTTTTTGAGCGTTGCTTTCGGCAGAATTTCAATACTTGTAAAGACATCTGCCTCCATAAAGTTCCGTTTGTCTTCCCAATCGGCAATGCTGTTGTCGTATGAGCAGTAAACGAATTTCTTTTCGTTATCTTCTCTGGCTCTGATTTGTTCAACCGTGGACTGTTTGTCCTCAAATTTCTGAATCAGATTTTCCTTGTTGATCACTTGCACAAACCCCCAGCCGATAAGCCTGAGTTCAACCTCTCTTTCGCCTTCGTCAAACGTTTCCCTGCGTTCAACCACATAGGAATAGCCCTGTTTGTGAGCTTGGGTTATTGCTGCAATTTTATCGTTAAATGAAATGTTCTCAACGCCGCCGAAAAGGTAGCCGAATTCAAATGTTGTCGTTGTCATAATAATTGTATTTTACGGATTAATTAATTTTTTAAATACTCACACCCCAAACGGCAAACGTCCGCAAGGGCAGAAAGCTTGTATTCTCGTCAGGAACGGCAAGTTCACCCTTGTCCGCATCAAGAATAAAACGCTCACATCCTTCGCTGATACGTTCATCAATCCAGGACAAAGCGGCCGGTCCGCAGACATAAGGGCTGTCTTCGCCCAAATTTTTAAGCGACCGCGGCTCATAAAGGCTTCCTTCTTTCAAAATAAAGGAATCTCTAAAGCAAACGCCGTCCTCAAAATAATCTGCCCGGGTAATTTTCAGTCCCAGCTGCTTTTCATGATTTTTTACCAGTTCTGCAGCCGCTTCGGCCAAATTTCCAACCGCTAAATCCTCAAGCGTCCGGAGCGAAACCAAAGAAAAATAACAGTCAGTGAACATCAGAGGCGTCTGCCCCGAAGCTTTGCGCGACAGTTTCCATGCTTTCATGGTTTCTTCTGATACAATGATTTCTTTGAAATCATGCTCCTTATACTCAATATCCCCGTCATCAAAAAACTCATATTCCCCGATAATCAAACCGATCATTTTTTCTTTACGGTCGGACAATCCGAGAAAATACTGATAAATTGAAGACTTGACAGGCACGGCATAAGCATCGGCCAGCTGCTGCTGGGTTAAAATTAATCGTTTCATATTTAAATTTATTTAAAGTAAATACACCATAATTTGGAAATTACTCCCATTATGCACATTTTTGGACAAAAATCAATATAATTTTTCTTATTTGGACAATAAATCCTGAATATGGCGGATAACATCCTCAAACATTTCATAGGTCAACACACCGGTATTAATATTGTAACGCGACGTATGATAAGAGTTAAGCATCCACAGATTATGCTTCTCCAAACGGTGCAGTGCATTATGGGCAAACTTAAACCCGGCCTTGCGATAACCCAGAACCCCCAAAACCGCATTATGCGCCACACTTCCCAACGTCAGGATAATCTTTAAGTTCGGCATATTCTCAATTTCCTGAATAAGATAACTGCCGCAGGCTTTCACCTCATCGCCGGTAACTTTGTTTTGCGGCGGCACACAACGGACGGAATTGGTAATCCGCACGTTTATCAGTTCAAAACCGTCATCTTTGCGTTTTTGATAATCTCCCTTGGCAAAGCCGTATTTTTTCAGAATAGGGTAGAGCACATCTCCCGCATAGTCATTGGTAAACGGACGATTGGTCTGATTCGCCCCGTTTAGTCCCGGAGCCAGCCCTACCACCAGAATCTCTGCATCCAGAGAACCGAACGGCTCAACCGGACCGTTGTAATAAGTCGGAAACTTGACAATGTTTCCCTCGCGAAAAGCTATCAGACGCGGGCAGTTACGACAGTTTTTATCGGGACAGACGAATGACATTTTGCTTAAAACCTTTCTGTTATTTCAACTTTTTATCACACTAGCACCGTTTTTTTTAACTGCCACCCTTTAAAACCAATTATCCAAAGTTATATCAATAGTCGAAATTGCAGTCTTTACCACAATTTCATAAGAAAATTAAGTAATTACATTGCAAAACCTATTTATAAATGGAGTTTTAAACATGAAGAAAACATTATTGTTAGCTGGTGTTGCCTGCATCTTTTCTTATAATGCCAACGCTATGAATATTTCATCAGACTTAAAACCTTACATCGGTTTGGATTATGTTTATTCAAAAGCTGACTTCAAAGGAGAAGCGAGCCGCCTGGAAAAGAGCAATCTCCTCAAAGACAACTACAATTCGGGCGTTATCAATGCCGGTATTAAACTCGGCGATTACACCAGCCTGGAAGCCTTCTACCAGCAGTCGGCAACTCGTAAGGGCGACCGTTACTATGTTGACGGACTGGCTCACAAAGCCAAAACCAAATTCAACGCTTACGGTTTAGACCTCTATGGCTATATGCCGGTTGGCTGCAGTGGTTTCAACCTCTTGGGAACAATCGGTTTGGCCAACTATGACCTCGAAGTCAAAGGCGCCGGAGACAAAGACACCTGGACCCGCGTCGGTTATCGCGCCGGTATCGGTGCTCAGTATGACTTTAATGAAAACTGGGCTGCCCGTGTCGTCGGCCGTTACAGCTACATCGGCACCAAAGCCGTTGACAATCTGAAAGAAGTAACCGCCGGTATTCGTTACACTTTCTAAACCTTTCTGCCATTCTATGAACCACCGAAACCTTTCGGTGGTTTTTTTATACACCACGCCGGCAGCTGTGCAAAGCTGCGCAAACAGCCTTGCTTTTAGCGTCCAAAAGCCTAAATTAAAACTTATTTATGATGACACCACGGAGAACGTAAATGAGCAAAAAACAGACTTATCTTTATATTTTAGCTGCCGGCATCATTCTGATTTTGTCCGGTTTTTTCATGCACATCTCGTTGATAACCTCTGCTTACCACACCATCGGCAAAATGGTCGCCAATCCTTTGGTTTTCGGACCGGCAGCCGTCTGCGCCTTTATCTTTATGGGAAACGGGCGCTATTGGCTGATTAATCTTGCCTGCGCACTGATTGCATCTTTAATTATCCAATATTTTGTGATTGGCCATGGGGCAGGGATCTACACAATTCTCTATCGGGCGGCGGCTTTCCTGATAGTTGTTTATTTTCTCAACCTGCTGAAAACAATTCTGGCCAAATAACCAGTCAAAAGGCGGCTTCCTGCCGCCTTTCTTTTTATTTTTCATCAAGCGGAACCAATCGTCCCGATACTGTAAGTTTTAATCCTTTGGCCTTTAACGCTTCTTTACCTGATTCGTCAAAAGTATAATAATAAACCAACTCCCGCTCATTAATGGTTTCGGCATCAATCGCAGCCTCCGGAATTCCCCAAACAACTGAAATAGGCCAAGTGAGCAAATTTAAAAAGCCATATAAATAATGCCCGCCATCACCGCCATTTCCGGACGCCAAATAAAAATTGCCAAACCCCGGCAGAAGATTTAATGCTCCGGCACCAGCCGGACTGGCAGGTCTTTCCCATTCTCCTGCGGGTTTATCTACACTAATTCCATAAGAATTAAGACTGCGTATGGTATTTTGCTCATGGTGACTTAACGAAGTGCAAGCCGAAAGAGCTAAACAAAAGGCGGAAAGAACCACAATTTTTTTCATAAGAACATCCTTTCGTTACAGTTAAACAAAACCCACCTGAAAAGGTGGGCGGATGTTCAGAAACCGTATAAAATAAACAAACAACGGCTCGGCTTATTTGGCCAAAACCTTATTCGCCGACATCCGTCCGAGACAGAAATCGGCATATAGTTTTAAGTCGCTATGCTATGGCGACTGTTTATTTTAAAAAGGGTTTCTGACGCCCTAAATGTACAATCTGTACATTCAAAGTCAGATTAACGGTTAAAAGAAAAAATGTAAAGTTTTTTATTCTAGAAACAAAAGAGAAGGGAAATCGCACAAACGCATCGGCTCTGAAAACGAGACGAAACTGTAATGATATAAATTTCACCATTCAGCTCGTTCACAGCGTCCATTTATTTATTATCTCTTTGATTTTATTTAGTTTTTACAAAAAAATATTAGATTATTTATTTCAAACGGCTAATAACACACAAAAAATATGATAATCACGACAAAATTAAACTGCAAACAAAAGACAATACACCAAAAACATCACCAAGCCCGCAAACAACAAAACGCTCTGGCGGAGCTCTTGCCGAGAAACCCGATAAACGAGAGAGGGCTCAATCACATAATAAATATTTGTCGCATAATATATATTATGCGGACAAAACGAGAAAAAAAGCGTTTAATTTCAATTAACTAAGTTTTTGTATTTTACACATAAATTATTAAATCCTTGTTAATTCATAAAATATAAAGGATTCAAAAATGATAGTATGCGTTGACGATGAAACAGAAAAAGAGCTTGAGCGCCATAAAAAAGCCTTGGAACAAACAGCCAAACGCATAATTGATCTTGTCCATATCTCTTATGATAGACAGCAAAAAGTAAACAAAGAAGCACGACAGCAAAATCCTTACATTGTTAAACGCGTTATTCGCTATATGGCCGCCGGTCACGCTAAGCCGGAAGCGATAATATTGACGGCGCTTGAATTTCACACAACTGTTGACCGCGTTAAAAACGTCTTTTGGCAGCAAAATCGCTATATGTCTGCCGTCAACCTTTTTGCTAAACGTTACACCTGCGAAAAGCTAAAAAAAGCCGGTTTTACGGCCAAAGAGATTGCAAGGGTAATCGGCGTTAGTGAAAATCATATTTACAAAATATTACGCTGCAACGTCGATTTTTGGTTTTTAGATTAAAATCAGATTGACAAATAAAAGGCGGATATTTATTTTTAGTAATTATTCGTCTATTTTAAGGGGCTAAAATGCATTACCGGATTTATGACAAGGAAAACAACGAGCTTTTAGATAAAAGATATGATACTTTTGAAGAAGCGTTGGAAGCAGCCCAAAAGCGCTTTGCGCCTGGTACTTTTAACATAACGAAGTATAATGACCTTGTAGGCATTGACGAATTATGCTATTAAAAAGAAGGGCGGATTTCTCCGCCCTTCCCCGTTGACTTATTGCAAGACAACGATTATAATCTCAAGTATTAACTTAAAGATAATAATAACCTTTATTAACACTTTGAGCCTCCTTTCGTTAAAGCGAAAGGAGTTAACCGCTTATTTTAGTTGACATTGTCAGCAAAATAAGCTATTCTAACCTCATAGGAAAGAAGTTAGGAGTCAACTCCTTTCTGTGTTAGAAAAAGTCCAACGTTGCAGCGCTGGACTTTTTTCTTGTATCATAAGAGATTCTAAAAGTCAAACAACTTGTCCCAAAAGCTTTTTTTCTTTTTTCTGCGCGTTGTTTTCTTTTTCCGCGTGGTTGTAGCTCTTTTGGTCGTTTTGCGTTTGCTGGACGATTTTTTGCGCCTTGCTGCCATTGTTTTACCCTCCGATTAAGTTTGTGATGAAATTTATGACTGCTTCCGGGGCCGATAAGGTCCCAGCCAGGACCCCGGCGACGGTGGTTGCCACACCGGCCCAGAAATTGCGATTTTTCAGCTTGTTTAAGATTTGAACCAGCATTTATTCTGTTCCTCCCTTAGCTCGACAATTTCCCGCTCAATTAACGCGCAACGCTTGTCAAACTTGCCGTATAACAGCAAAACGGCAACCAGTGTCGGCGAATTTCCCAGGACGTTAATTAAAAGTTCTTCCATTATTTCAGCTTCTTCAGCAGCAGATAGCCCAGATAGATTGCTGCAGCTCCGACAATAACCTTGCCGGTGTTGATGTTTTTCTGCTGCTGTTCGGCCGCGGCCTGGCTCTCGTTATATGAACTGATCGCCCAGTCCACACCAAGGCCAGTTAATACGGCGCCGCCGATTTTTGCCAATGCTCCCCACATGTTGCTTTTCCTCCTATTAAAGTTTTTTCAAAAATTTATAGCCGATATACATAATTATTGCCGATGTCGCGATTCTGATCACCGGGTTTTCTTTTGCTGTTTCCGTCGCTTTGTCAAATATGTTCCAAGTAACAATACCGGCCAAAAATGTTGCGATATAAGGCATTTTATTTGCTCCTATAAAAAACGTGATTTCCGATTGTGACGGTCTTCTCCAGCTTGTCCCAGTTCCATGACGGTGTTATTTTCTTATTATGGTACTCTGTCGCTCCGCCGGTGATGTCCGGAAGTTGGCCGCTGATTACCTGGCGCGCAATGTTAAGCGCTCCGGAAGCTGCTAAATCGGCCTCGGTTAAAGCGTCAATTTTAGCCCGGTTAGGGTCGGTTGCGTTCCAGCAGCTGAATTGATACGGCTTCAGGACAACGTCTTTAATACTGGCACCATACCAGCCGCCCCGATTAACGCGATTCATGATGACGTTAGCAACGGCCTGCATACCGCGCGCCCCCTCGCCCCGGGCTTCACCCCAGATTGTTTTAGCCATGTAAATATCTTGCGGCTGTGTCATATCGTACCCCTTTTTTACTAACCGATAGCCGAGATAACCGGCGATTAAGGCGATTAAAACCCGCATATCAGCCCCCCAGCTCGTTAATCCTCGCCCGCCATTCCTGGCGCGATTTGATTAAGTCGGCGTATTCTTCGGCCGTCGCTGCTCCCTCGGCGATTTTGATAACTGCATAGTCTGAAGCCGCTAATTTGCCTTTTAGTTCCCAGATTTCCGCCTGTTTAAGCTCTTCCGGTGTTGGCTCCGGAGCTTCCGGCTCGGCCGGGATTGGCTCCCAAAACCATTTTGAGCCGTTAAATTTGACCTTATAGCCTGGCTTTTCCGGTAATGGCTCGGCAAATGTTGCTGAACCAGGCAGCAAATAAACAGTTTTACCGGCCGCAACACTTGCCCGCGGGTCAATCTGGCAATCTACCGTTTTACTGTAATATCCGTTTTCATCGTATTGAAAAGCCTGCATTTTACCACCTGTATTTAATTAGTAATGCGATTGTTTGAGACGCCATATTTGCAACCAGGCCGGAATTTTGGCCGACAGTCGTAACGCCAACGCTATAGCCGTCGGAAAATTTGCCGCCGCTTATACCTGACGGGTCAATCCCTGTGTCCGGATAAGTATCTTTAAAATAATATGGATTAGTTCCACCTGCAGAACCACCGGCACACCAGCCGCCGGCACCATTATTACCTTGCAGCCCTAACGCCTTGCCGTTACCCTGAACCATTACCCAATCGCCCAGCAGGCGCATGACACCATTAGGAATATTAAACGTCGTGCTTCCGTCGCCTGCTCCGTAATTAGTGCCGATTGCAGCGAAAAGCTCCGGATATTGCGCCCGGCTAATTGCCGAACCATCACACAATAAAAAACCGTCCGGAATTGGCGAACCGGCCGCAACTGGCATAATTGCCCCTGGCTCTAATCCTGCGTTATATCCCCCGAATATCGTCATCAATACCCCGCAATCGAATAGTTAAATTTACCCGTTCCGGTGATTTCAATGGTTCCGCCGGTCACGATTGGCATTTCCCAGGACTGCCCGGTCGATAGTTCTAAATTACTGACGGCAACGCCGGCCGCTGTAATATTGACGGTAATTGTCCCGGAAGTGCAAACCAGGGCAACAACCGAGTTATTATCATACTCCAGCGACTGCGGCGCCGTCAGCGAACCCGTCTTTACGCTGCTGTATGCGCTTAATTTGGTTGACGTGTTGACCGTTCCGGAGACAGTCAACCGGTTGTCGGTAATTCCGCCGGCAGCAAGCGAAAAATCAATCGTCAGCGGACTGTCTGACGTGTTAAACAGCTGAATATAGCTGACCGGCGCCGATAAATGATACCCCATGCCGGCCGAAAATTTAGTTTGTGTGGCCGCACCGCCGAAAGTAACCTCTAAGACTTCCGGAATTGACGCTTGAAGCAAGTTAAAGCTGTCGTAAACATAGTCTACTTTGCGTGTTTCGCCGGGCTGCAGGGTAAGTACCTGCTCCCAATAAGGTGCTTGCACTGCGCCAAGGTTAATATTTTCCTGCATTTACTTACCTTTCGCGAAAATGTAGTAAAAAACTGCCGCAATCGCTGCATAAAGCGCAATCGGCCGCACAGCGTCAATAAAGTTTCGCAGCTCCGATTTGCTCTCGGCGTACGCTTCCCCGGTCGCTTTGATTGCCTGCTCGGCCGTCAAATGCGCGCTGGTAATAGCCTGGTCTGTCGTCCCGGTGATAGCGTCTAATACCGTTGACAAGTTTTCGCCAACGAGTCCCTGCTCTGTATAATTGCCGTAAACAATCTCGTTATTGGACGATAAATCGCCGATTGTCGCAGCTTGTGAGTTACTGGACGAGTTATCGGTTATATGATTAGATGTTGAACTGCTAGAATATGCCCAGGCCATTATTTACCCCCGATTTTCTTAAACAGCCAATAAAAACCCAGGCCGACAAGGCCATATATGACGATTTTACCCAGTCCAACGCCGGTATTAGAGCGCCCGGAAACGGTGTAATAATCCCCGCCCCTATATGCCGAGCTAAGCGATGAGTTAGACGACGCGTGCGGCTGCGAATTGTCATCACCCGCCCAGTTTAGATTTGCGTCACCTTGCCAATATGCCGCGTCTGCCATGCCTGCCCCCTATTTGCGAACCATTACCAGGATAAAGGCAGCCAAAATTGAACCGCCCGCAATCCATAACAGCGTGGTTTTGCTGACTTGCTGGCCGAATATGTCGATTGTCTGATTCTGCGCCTGCTGCTGGGCTAAAAGTTCCGCTTCGTATTTAGCCTGGTCGCTCTGCAGCTTTGAATTGATAATGTCCTTTGACGTATCGCCGAACCAGTCCCACATTGACTCATACCAGGGTTTTTCGTCTTCTGTCTTTGTTGCCATTTTATACCTCGTTAAGAGGGGGCGGAAGCTCCGCCCCTGGTTACATTAAGCCGAGACGGCCGCCATCATTGCGGACGGTACATTACGGATTGACACCGCCAGCAAGTCATAACTGCCAGACGTCGGCGCCTTGCTGAACGTGGTTTTCAATCTCAGTTCGGTTACGCCCTGCATTGGCAGGATTGATTTAATCGAACCGTCGCTGAAGCTGTAATTAAACGTACCGGATACCGGAGCCAGGCCGCGGGCGCTGACAATGTAGTCGTTTTCGGCCGCAGTCATCGGGTCATAAATGTTGTTGCCGTTAACAACGCATTCACCCTGGCTGATTGTGCCGCCGCCTGCGTTTGCCATAATCGACAAATAAGCTTCGTTAGCGTCACGCGGTAATGTATCGACTGAAGAAATACCGGTCGAGTTCATGTTCTGCGGATAGTTAATAATTTTGATGTAACTACCCAGATTTGCTTTGAAATTGCGACGAATGGTCGAGATTGACAAGTCGGTTACGTCGGTAACGGTCGCAGCGCAATAAACCTGCAGCTGGATTGTCTGGACATTTGCGCAGCCATAAGCGAAATAGTCCTCGGTTACCGGGTCTTTGAACAAATAACGGCCGATATTAAGCCCGATAACGTTGTTAATATTCTGGGTTACTTCCTGGCCGAGAGAGGCATAAACATCATAAAGCTGTGACAATTTGCAGTTAATAACCTGTTCGCCGTTGATTGCCAGCGCAATTTTGTTAATTGAGGTTAAAATATTGGCTTTTGCAGCTGCAGCCCCTGCGTTCTTAAATTCCAGGACGATGTCGTCAATTACTTCAAATGACGGAATCGTATAAGTCAAAACAGCGGCCTTGTTGACTGGCTTACTGTCGTGTTGAAAAATGCGTTTAACTTGTGACATGATAGCACCTCGTTATTTATTCTGGCCGAGGTTCTGAATGTACTGATAAGCGTACAATCCAGCGATTGTGCCAATCATCATTTTAAGAATGGTTTTCATGCGTTTACCCCTTTTTCTGATTCAAAAAAATCCATTGACGAATCGAGCCAAACACATTTTTTTAACCTTGTCAAATTTACTAACTTATTGTTTTATAATAATATTTTCCTATGTAATGTAGGAAAAAGCATAAAATTAAATTTTTTTCATTTTTTTATGATTTTTTGACCTGATTTGAAAAAATACTCGTAATTGTTCAGCTTTTGGAACGCGTCCCGGTACTCTCGGCCGAGCATTTTAACCCCGATATCGATATCGGCCGGCTCTGCGTGCCGGTACAAATAAACCCCGCTGCAGTTCGCCCGGAAAACGTTGTCAACAAGGTGCATGCGCTGGCTTATGCCGATTAAATTAATTCCAAAGTGTCGCCCTCGGCAGCATAGAAAACCGAAACCGTTTTTACGGTTTTTCTGCATACTTCCGGTCGGGAACGACTGGTCTAACTCGTCAACAACAAGTGTCAGCTGCGCTGTGTGCTGCGTTCCATAACCGGATTGCAGCGTTGCCAGATAATAGCTCAAGTCCTGCAGCTGCGTTTCTTCTTCACCAAATGCAGGCAAAAAAGCAAAGCGGAAGCCCTGGCCGAAATTCCGGCGCAAGGCTTGTTTTAGCTTATCTAATGAGACAAAGGGCTTGACGCCCTTGTCCCGTCCCCACTCACCCAGCGGATCAAAATAAATTACCCGCCCTAGGCCTGCGGTGAGTTCTCGGGCTTTGGTTGTTTTTCCGCACCCCGACGCCCCAAAAATCCCCAGCCGCTGCGCTTGCCCGCTGCCTGCTGTGCTTCTGCGCGTTGTTTTATTTTGTTTCGTAGCCATAATTTCCCCTTTTCTGCCAAAGATATACCTGTCCAGTTCTGAACGATTGCGTTTGTTTCACACGCAGCAAATATGCCAATCAGCGTTAAATCGTGGACAATTGCCGTCCGCCGGTCAATCATCCAGCGCAAAAAGCTGTATTTTTCCGCCATGGCGTATATTTTCCCGGCCGCAAGCGTCTGACCCTGCGCCCGCAAACTCTCGAACGTGTCAAGGCTCGTTTGCGGGCTTTTCAAAAATACCAGAAACTCGTTAAATGCCGCTTCAAATTCGCCTTGCGTATAATACCGGTCATCAGGCGATGTCGTCATCTCCCCACAGCCAGGCTGCAAACCGTTCAACTGGTCGTTGCTGGCCGTGGCCGGTGTTTCCGGCAGATTCTCCGTCTGGCCGTCCGTCAGTTGTATTTCTTCGTTGTTTTCCGTCATCTTTCTTTACCTCCGTTGTTTTTTTGACTGGTTTTTCCTCAATTTTTACAGGCTCCGGCGCCCCTATCGGAACGTAAACCGCCCCGCCCTTGCGAACCGTCCGCCCCTGGCGCAGCTCGTCTATCAGCTCCCGGCTCTCTTTCGGATTAAAACGCGAGCTGCAGCGATTGTCGCAGTACATGTACAAATTGCCGTTTTTATTGATTTTTAAGTTCTGATTCGGCGCCCCGCACACCGGACACGTCGTCCGCGCTATGATTTCTCCCATAAATTACCTCCATTTTTTCACCTAAAAAACAACCTAACATCGGCGATTTTTCAAAAGCTCCGCACCCGCAACTCTTTTCGCCATTAATACCTTTAATACATTCTATGCATTTCACATACATTTCTTACCTCCCTACATGATTTTGATTAATCCCAGGCGCGGCGTTTCAGCCCAGCTGCACACCTCCACACCGTCCGGAACGCTGTTAATTCTTGCCTTATCTGGCATAATTCTTTCAATTAGGCTACTTACCGGATTAATTTGATAAGTTCCGGCCGGAGTTCTAAACAACGCATACCAGGTCGTAAAATCCGGATATATGCGCGTTAAAAGCTTGCGCATACGCTTGTCTTTGGCCGCCCAAACATCAGCCCCTACATTCCCTGCCGAGTTTTCGCCAGCTTGCTGGCTCGGCTTTGACAGGCCGGCCGCAACGTCGGCCGGTGCTATATAGTTAGAGTGTACTCTAGGAGTATCATTTTGATTCCCCTCCTCGCGCGTTTTTAAATTTAAATCTAGGTATTTAAATATTATATCCTTATGTGGGGTACCATTTTGATTCCCCGGGGAATCAATTTGAGTCTCCGGGGTATCATTTTGATTCCCCTCTGGGGTATCATTTTGAGTCCCCTTAGGGGAATCAGTTTGATTCCCCTCAAGAGGTTTTTGCACCCCCTCAAGTGCAAACTCGATACCGCGCTCAATTGTCAGCACTATTTCGTTACTTTGGCTGCAATTTTTACGCGGATTTATAATGACATATTGCTTTTCTTCAAGATTTTTTAAGGCTCGCATAATAGCCGGCCGTGAGGTATGCAGAAACTCGGCAAGCTTATAGTTGCCGATGTAGGTGATATTTGTGTCTTTCCAGCGAAAATTTAATAACGCTGCAACGACAATTTTTTCGGCGTTCGTAATATTGGTCGCCGTGATTATGTCAAGCGGTATTTGTATAAATGCCATGAGGGATAGGCCTTTTATTGTTACAATTTAGCAACTAGCAGAACCTGCGAAACAAATCTGCTAGTTATTATTTAGTAGTAACGGTAATTCGTTAAAAATTTATTGTCAAATTCAAATTTAAATGCTATGTATAACTCGCTTTTATGTATACATAGGGGAATTTCATGAAAAACTTTAATGATTATATGACACTTGCTATAGACCGCCAAAAACTAGCTAGCAATAACAAATTAGCAAAAGAATTAGGCATAACCTCTGCCTCTATTTCAGTCCTTAATCAAGGCAAAGCCCTGCCCTCTGAAGAAACGATGATAAAACTAGCCGAACTGGCCGGCCTGCCCAAAGAGGAAGCTTTAATTGATTTAAATTTATGGCGTTCAAAAAATAATCCGGAAGTCCAAAAAATTTGGCAAAGATTATCAAAAATGATAGGTCTTCCCGCCTTTCTGTTTACATTTTCTTCTTTATTTGCAAAGGTTTACACATGTTACGATGCTATCAGCAATATCCCGTTTTTTATCCGTTATGTATAAATTATTCTATTATTATAAGTGATTGTATTTATTGTATTTATTGTATTTATTGTATTTATTGTATTTATTGTATTTATTGTGTTTATTATTAAATCAAACACTCTTAATAACATTTTATGCGACAATTACAGCGACGCTTCAATCAACAGCTTGGTGTAATCATTTTGCGGCGCCGTAAAAATCTGCGCAGCCGTATTCAACTCAACAATTTTTCCGTCTTTCATGACGGCAATCCGGTCTGCCATTGCCCGCACGGCTTTCATATCATGTGAAATAAACAAATATGTGATATTTCTCTGTCGGCGGATATCCTGCAATAATTTAATGATCTGAGCTTGAATGGTCACATCCAGTGCAGACGTCGGCTCATCTAAAATAATAAACTCCGGTTTCAAAACCAATGCTCTGGCAATCGCAATCCGCTGCCGCTGCCCGCCTGAAAATTCATGCGGATAGCGCCTCAGCACTTCAGCTCCCAGACCGACTTCTTCCAAAACCGCCGCCGCCCGCTGCCGTCGCTCTGCTTTGGAGAGCTCAGGATAATGAACGATAAGCCCCTCGGAAACAATATCTTCAATAGTCATACGCGGATTCAGAGAGTTATACGGATCCTGGAAAACAATCTGCATCTTCTGCTTTAAGGTTTTTTTCCCTTTACCGGAAAGGCTCTTCATATTGATTTTCTTATAGAAAATATCGCCGGAAACGTTAATCAGCCCGGCAAGAGCCATACCTAAGGTCGTCTTTCCTGAACCGGATTCCCCGACAATTCCCAAACATTCCCCGCACTGAATATCCAGATTCACCTGATCCAACGCATTTAGATAACTTGTTGTTCTTCCTAGAAAATTCTTTTTAAGCGGATAGCTGACCCGCAAATTTTCTGCCTTAACTATAAGCTCGGAAACCTGCGGCCGACTTTCATTCTGCAGCATGGAAGCCGAAACCAGAAGCTTGGTATAATCATGCTGCGGCTGGCGAAAAATATCCTCGACGGCTCCCTGCTCCACAATTTCGCCGTTTTTCATAACGCAAACTCTGTCCGCAATCTGCCGCACCAGCTTTAAATCATGACTGATAAACAGAATTGACATATTCAGTTTTTGCTTCAATTCGATAAGTAAATCAATAATTTGCGCCTGAATAGTCACATCCAGCGCAGTCGTCGGTTCATCGGCAATCAACAATTTGGGCTTATTGGCAATAGCCATTGCGATCATCACCCGCTGCCGCTGTCCTCCCGACAATTCAAACGGATAAGCTTTTTTGCGGATTTCCGGCTGCGAAATTCCCGTCAACCGCAGCAAACGCTCCACTTCCTTATCTGCGTTTTTAGGCGAGATGCGCCGGTGCTGCCGCAAACTTTCGGCTATCTGATCACCTATTTTGTGCAACGGATTCAAGGAGGACATCGGTTCTTGAAAAATAAAGGAAATCTCATTTCCTCTCACTTTCCGCAAAATTTTATCTTCGGCCCCTATCAGCTCCTGACCGTTAAATTTGATTGAACTGTCAAATGAATGGCCGGCTTTGGGATAAGGCAGCAAACCCAGCACGGACAGCGCGGTAACTGATTTTCCCGAGCCGGACTCTCCGACCAAACCGACCACCTCACCGCAGCCAACGTTAAAACTGACATTTTTAACCGCTCGGCGTTCTTCTCCGTCATCCGAATGAAATGAAACCGAAAGATTTTTAACTGTCAACAACGACATCAGTCATTCCTCCGGCTGTCAAAAGCATCACGCACCCCTTCCCCGATAAAAATCAGGAGCGTCAGCAGGCTGGAAAGCACAATAAAAATAGTAATTCCGATCCACGGCGCCTGCAAATTATCCTTGCCCTGGCGCACTAAATCTCCAAGCGAAGGATATTCGTGCGACAATCCCAACCCCAAAAAATCAAGCGCCGTTAAAGCAACAATTGCTTCCGAAAGCAAAAACGGCACAAACGTAACCGTTGCAATCAAAGCATTGGGCAGAATATGACGATAAATAATCCGCATATTGCCGACACCCAAAGCTCTGGCAGCCTTCACAAATTCAAAATTACGCACCCGCAGAAACTCTGCCCGCACCACACCGGTCAGCGATGTCCAAGAAAAGAACAATAAAATCACCAGCAAAGTCCAAAATGTCGGCACAAAAACACTGGCAACAATAATCAAAATAAACAACTGCGGCAAAGAATCCCATATTTCCAACAGCCTTTGAATAATAATATCCGTTTTGCCGCCGAAATACCCCTGCACGGCTCCGACGATCACACCGATCAAAGAGGAAACGGCCGTCAGAACAAAGGCAAAAATAATCGAAATGCGCAAACCATAAATAATTCTTGCCAGAATATCCCGCCCCTCATCGTCAGTTCCCAACCAATGAACCGCATCCGGCGGCGCAGGCATCTGTGCATTAAGGTCATAATCTATCGTATTGAAAGAAAAAGGAATTATGGGCATAATCATCCATCCGTTCTGCTGAATGTTATGCCGTATCAATTCATCGCGATAATCCGCCGGCGTCGGAAAATCTCCGCCGAAAACCGTTTCATTGTAAGTTTTGAAAATCGGGAAAAAATATTCATTATTATATTTGAGAATCAAAGGCTTATCATTTGCAATTAACTCAGCGGCAAAACTCACCAGCAGCACGCCGAAAAAAATCACAAAAGCATACCATGCCCGCCGGTTCCGGCGAAAGGCCCGCCATCTTCTTTGCGCCAGGCTTTCAATTTCCCGGCTGTTATTGTTTTCCTGAATTTCCACTGGATTCCCCGGCATCAACGGCACCAACTGCAGGCTGCTCAGCCTCGCCCTCCGTCTGAACGGCATTTGTCGCAGCGTCCGTTCCGGACGGAACTTCTTCTGCCGAAACCGCAATTTCTGCTGCGGAATCAATCAGTTCGGCAGTTTTTTCTTCATTCGTCTCTGTCTTTGCGGAAATCTCTTCCGCCGACGATGAAGAAGTTAAAGTATCACCTTCGCTTTGCTTCTCTTTTTCTTGAATTTCCGCGCTTATGCTCTTGACTTCGACTTCGCTTCCTTCATCTATCGGCGCCTCCATAACTTTAACCTCTCCGACATTTTTTTCCTCGGGAAGTTCCGTCGTATTCAAAACATCGGCAGTTTCTGTCTCTTCGGCTTCAGGCAAAGGAATTTCCTCAGCCGGAAACGGAGCTTTCGCATTCTTTTCTGCCGGTTTCAAAGCATTTCCGGGCTTTTGAATACTGTTGAAAGCTTTCCATTTGCCATACCATTCGTTAAAATGGGCCAAAGCCTGATTAACACTGTCTTTGGTCAACACCGATTTCAGCAGCTCTTTCTGCAAACCGCTCGCCGCCGTAGAATGAAGTTCCATCCGGTTGAATTCACGGCAGTTTCCTTGTTTGTAAAGATAATTGCGCACCAGCTCCCTGCTCTCGCAAATCTGATTGTTAATGCTGAAATTATTGCGGCTGGGATCTTTGATTGCCAGCAACACCAGATTATCACTTTTGAACTTGGCAATATAATCATCCGTCTTGACGGCATCAATGTCATTAATGCCGCTGATGCCCTGCAGGACAATAACCGTATTTTTATCCAGCTGCTTTTCGTTCAGTTTCTGCATAAACTGTTCCAAACTCCCCAGCATGCAGGAGAACTGCTCCTGATAAGCCTGTCTTTTGGCAAACAGGTTCTTATTGCTGACCCATTTATAATTGTCCATGGCCAGCCATTTGTCCTGCGGTTTCACCCGGCAAAACTCGTCATAGACATACATATCCGACGGCAAATCCATAAAGACAAAATAAGCCCGATTGCCTTTGTCGTTGGCAATATCGTTCAAAACCACGTCAAGCGTCTTAAACGAATTGACAACATACAAATAATCATACGGAATTCCGATAATCGGCGTTTTCTCGGCGCTGATAAAACCGTTGAGCGCTCCGTACAAGGTTGACCAGTCAGAAGACAGATGAAAACTGTTCAGCCACTGCACAAGCAAAAACTTGCTTTTCTCCCAGGTTGACAGTTTCATTCCCTCGGCTGAGACCGGAACGTTGATTTTATCAACACATTTATCAACGTTTCTTTCATTGTTTTTATTGCAAAAATCTATTCCGCGCGACTGATATGCCGATACGCGGTACTTTGAATTCTTATAAACGTCAATCAGCTGAGTATCTTTCAGATAAACATACTCGTCGGTAATATTATGAAATTTCCAAACGCTGTCAATGGCGACATTGCGCTGAATATGCCGTTCGGCTTTTTCATCGTCAATATTGTTCAAATCTTCCACCATACTCATCAGCGGATCTTTTGCCATCGTATAAGCATTGGGATAAACCCAGAAATTGTTCTTGGCCAGGAAAGCAATCAGCCGCTCCTGCGTCTCTTTCCCTTTCGCCGTTGACCCCAATTGGTCTTTCAAATCGCCCAGTGTCACGTAAGAGGTCGCGTTCGGCAAAAAGAAATAAACATATTTCTTGGCATTCGGTGCAATCTTGTCCAGATGATTGTCATATTTTACTGCAAATTCCTGATGTCTGTCGCGCATAATATAGCTGTCTGCGACCACACCGCCGAAAACGACAAAAATAATCCCGACAAAATAAACCAAACTTGATTTGGAAGAAATCGTCAGGACCACAAATGTCAATATTCCGGCACCGGCAACCAATATCCAGTGTGAAACGTCCGTAAACATTGAAGCTGCCGCGGCACCGATATACGGCGACAGCATCGGCACCAGAATTGATGTTTTGTCATAAACGGCAAACTGACTGAGCAACGCCCACACAAAACCGGCGGCAATCAGCGAAACCAGCAGATTCTGCAAAACGGAAGAAAAAGAAAACAAGAGCATCAGCAGCATGGAAAACACCAACAGCCCGATGACAACCGACATAATTTCAGGCTGCAGCATAAATCCGTCCGCAAACACCTTCTGACTTCCCGAACCGGCAAACAGCAAAAAGTTCATAATCAGCAGCAGCGCAGTCAAAAGCCCTTTGATAAGCCAGTCAAACATATAACTGAAAATGCCGCGGGATTTTTTTATTGTCACTTTGCGAACATTGGCGGCCAAACTTGACGATTGATTGGAGCTTTCAATAATTACGTCTTGCATCTGATTACCTCATTAATTTACTAAATTTTTTTTATCTAACCATATTAGAAAAACAATTTAAAGTAAAAAACCCCGGAACTGCACAGGCTCCGGGGTTTTTAATTGTAATCCGATACTTATTATCTTGAGTAGTATTCGATAACCAGATTCGGTTCCATAACACATCCATAAGGAATATCATCCAGTTTCGGAGTGAAGGTATATTTGGCGGTCAGCTTTTTGCCGTCAACTTCCAAATATCCGGGAACTTCGCGGGTGCTGCTTTCAACTGCAGCAATAACAATCGGCAGCTGTTTGGATTTTTCGCGGACTTCGATAACATCGCCAACCTTAACCATATAGGAAGGAATGTTTACTTTTTTGCCGTTAACGGTAACATGTCCGTGGTTAACAAACTGACGGGAAGCAAAAATCGTCGGAACGAATTTGGCTTTGTAAACCAGGTTGTCCAAACGGGATTCCAAAATGCCGACCAGGTTTTCAGCAGAGTCACCGCCTCTTCTGACGGCTTCGACATAATATTTGTGGAACTGTTTTTCGTTAACGTTGCCGTAATAGGTTTTCAGTTTCTGTTTGGCATACAGCTGTTCGCCGTAGTCGGTCATTTTCTTTCTTCTCTGACCGTGCTGACCCGGAGCATATTCTCTCTTGTTCAGCGGGCTTTTGGGATCGCCCCACAGATTGGCGCCGTAACGGCGGTTTGTTTTTTTCTTGGCATTTTCAATACTTTTCATAAAAAAATTCCTTTTAATCAGGTTTATTGCATTATTGTCTCGGTAGTTGAACAACATAAATTGCCAACGGGGTTCACTGACCCGCCTTCCCGAAAGTAACGGCAATTTATTACATTTTTTTTCAAAAGACAAGCAAAATCTTTAAAATCAGGCTGGATTATTTGTTAAATATAATTAAGATAAAGCAAAAAGGATAAAATATGGGATACGATTTACTGTTTCAGCAGGCACTCGGCTTTCATGAGCAAGGCCGCCTGAACGAAGCCGAAAACATTTACCGGCAGATTTTGGAAACCGCACCGAACAACCCGGACATTTTAAATCTGCTCGGCTTAATCGCTCAGCAGAAAGGCCTGCACGCTCAGGCCGTTGATTACTTTTACCAAGCCATCCGTCTGGCCCCGGGACATGCGCCTTTCCATTTTAACCTGGCTCTGTCGCTGGAAAACGACAATAAACCGGCGGAAGCGCTCCAATCCTATCAGGATGCTTTACGCCTTAATCCCGAATTGAAAGAAGCATACGATAACATGGGTGACATTTTCAGCGGTCTGAATCAAACGGATAAAGCGGAAGAAATGTATAACCAAGCGCTGCGGATTGACCCGGATTATCTTCTGCCTCAGGCCAAAATGGCTTACCTCCGCAAAGATATCTCCAAACTTGAACAATCCGCCCGGCAACACCCGCAGGAAGCTGTTTTCCCTTACTATCTGAGCCTGCTTTACCGGCAGCAGAACAAAAATCGCGAAGCTTTGGCCTGCGCCCGCCGCGCCGACGACTTGGCTCCCGGCAGTGAAGAACTGCTCACTCTGCTTGGCGAACTGTTGATAATCACCGGAGACCATACCGAAGCCAAACAGGTTTATGAACAGCTATTGCGCCTTAACCCGCATTCTCCGGCAGCATTGATTAACCTTGCCAATTTTGCCACCAACACCGACGATTTCGCCACTGCCGAAAAATATTACAAACAGGCTCTGGACATTCGCCCCGGCGATTTGGACGCACATTTTAATTATGCCAATATGCTCTATCATCAAAACCGGCTGCCCGAAGCGCTGGAAGAATATCGAAGCGCCGTCGTCATTGCCCCCGAACGTTTTGAAATCAGCAACAATCTCGGGCTGATACAAAAAGACCTCGGCGAATATGAAGAAGCGCTCGGACTCTTTTTCAATGCCTTTTTAAAAGAGCCGGACAAAGAAGAAATATCGGTTAACATCGCCGAAACGCTGACCCTGCTCCATTACCAAGACAAAGAAAAGGCGGAAAAGATTGCCGCAAACTGGCTTGAAAAAGCGCCTGATAACGTTTTCGCCCGGCATCTGAACGCCGCATTCAAAGGAGACAATTGTGAAAATAATCAAATTTTTGCTCAAAAGCTGTTTGACAATTTTGCTGATACTTACGAAATGGTTCTCGGAAGGATTGGTTACGACACTCCGCGAAAGCTTAGAGACCTTACGGGGCATGTTGAAGGTACCCTTGTGGATCTTGGCTGCGGCACGGGGCTTGTTGGCATGGCTTATCAAGCCGCTGGCACCCGGCTTGTCGGCGTGGATATCTCCGAAAAAAGCCTCGACCAAGCCCGAAACAAAGGAATCTACCGAGAACTGATCGCCGATGACCTGTTGCATTTCTGCCAAACCCGCCTGCATGATTACCGTCCGGCACTGATTACCGCCGCTGACGTTTTCTGCTATCTTGGCCGGCTTGACGAACTGATTGCTGCCTGCAAACCTTATAAGCTCGCCTTTTCCGTTGAACTTCTCAAAGACGGATCCGCTGACTGGAAACTGGCGCCCACCGGACGTTGGCAGCATAATCCGGATTATATTGCCCGCCTGCTCAAACAAAACGGTTATACAATTGTTAACCAATATCCGCTAATCTTACGTCAGGAATGCGGACAGGACGTCGAAGGGCTTATTTTTACGGCAGCATAAGGAGAAAGCCATGGCTGAGGAATTAATCGATATCTATGATGAGAAAATGAACCTGCTCGGCACAGCCACACGCGAACAGGCTCATCGCGAAGGTTTGTGGCACACGTCATTTCATTGTTGGATTGTCCGCCGTTCGCCGGAAGGCCGGCCGCAGGTTTTGCTGCAAATCCGCGGCAAAACCCAGAATCACCCTTCCCTGATTGACATTTCTTCCGCCGGACACTTGGCCGCCGGTGAAACGGCGCATGACGGCATCAAAAACATTGAACTGGAGTTGGGCTTGAAAGTCGATTTCGGCAAACTGGTCAAACTCTTCACCGCCAACCACGTTTTTCAAAAAAACAATTATATCAACCATGAATTTAACCCGACTTATCTGCTGGAAGATTCTACCCCGCTGCCTGAATACAAACTTAACCCCGATTGGGTGGACGGCGTGTTCATCGCCGACGTCGAAGATGTATTGAATCTTTTCAAACACAAAGTTGACAAGATTTATGTCAGCGGCCTGCGCCTGAACGAACAACGCAGCTATGCCCCTCATGCCGGCAACATCGCCCGTTGCGAATTTGTTCCCCATACGGACCAATACTTTGTCAAAGTGATGGAAACCATCCTGCGCTGGTTTAAAGGACAACCGATATGATAATCCGGCTCGATAAAAAACATTATCCGCAGATTATCGAAATCTGGGAATCCTCTGTCAGAGCCACACACCACTTTCTGAAACCGGAAGAAATCGGCTTTTATAAACCTTTGGTACTTCACTATGCTTTGCCGGAAAACACCTTGTTCGGAACCTGTGACAACAATAGATTAACCGGTTTTATCGGCCTCCGCAGTCCTAAAGTGGAAATGTTGTTTATTCATCCTGACTTTTTCGGACAGGGCTTGGGTTCGAAATTATTGAATTTTGCCGTTCAGGAACAAAATTGCTCACTGGTTGACGTCAACGAAGAAAATCCCCGGGCCTATAAGTTTTACCTCAAACACGGCTTTGTCCTCAAAAGCCGTGATGAACTTGACGACAGCGGCAAACCCCACCCGATTTTACATCTTGAGCATCCGACACACAAAAGCGAATAGCTCTTTGAAAAATCGTTCCTTTTTCAGTTCTCTGATAATATCGTCTTTTATTCGCTCACCGCATTTTCCGTCCAGATAATGCAGAAAATGATTTTTCACCCGCATCCGTTTTTGTTTTTTAGGATCCTCACCATTTTTAACCATCTGCAAAAAAGGTTCAACGGCCGAAACATCATCAGCATAATAATAAGATGATATAACCGCCTTTCCGAAAGCATTATACACCTCAGGAACCTGTTCCAAGTATAAGACAGACTTTCCCGTAACCAGCATTTCCATTGTTACAGCAGAACGTTCTCCCATAAAAGCATCTGCCCGCCGCAAAATTTCCGGATAGCTGTCTGTCCAAATCAAACAGTTTTCCGCCAACTCCAACCTCTTTTTAAAAGCATATATTTCCGATTTGGAAATATTAAACACATTTTCAAAGACGCCAAAGAAAAGATGATGAGGCATAAAGACAAAAAACAAATCTTTATTTTTCTCAACCAACTCCAATATCTTCAAATCATTTTCCCAAGAAAAAGTAGAACAAACATTCTTGCCGTCTTTATAAGAATAATTACAAGGGAAATGCGTATGCCACACCACAACTTTACGCCCTCCGACCCTGCTTTCAAAAACCTGAGGCAGCGTTGTGTTCGCAACTTCAAGCAAAGCGTCAAACTTGGGATGTCCGACACAAACGACATGCCGATTCCCGGCTGGACAATATTTTTTATAATCCCTGACCAGTGCATCGGAGAATTTATAAATCCGCCACGCATTGGAGAATAGCGGTAACTTAAAATGGTTATAAATACTCAAGGCATCTTCGGTAAATTCCAACCCATAAGAAATATAAACGACACGAATTCCCGACTTCCGAAAAACATCACTGCGAAAGCACGGTAGGCGATGATATTCATCATACGGCGTTTGCATCACAACAACATGTGGTTTATCCCGGCTCCAATCTGTTTCATCAGCTTTTACATAAGGAATATCCTGAGATTTTAACCAGTTTTCACTATTGACAAACTGTCCTTCATAGCCGCTGTTTTGTGGTTTTACCGGACAATAAATCATCTTTGCTTCAACACGTTCATCCGCCAGACAGGCTTTCCAAAAGCTTTTCCATGACGGCCAAAAAGCTTCAGAATGAAAAAGAAAATAAATTTTAATTTTTTCCTTTTTTCCCAGCGTACGTTTATTCAGCTCAAACAAACGATTGTTTTTATCTGTCTCACTTTCGACTGAAGTTTCTATCCGCCACAAACAACGAGCTCCGCAAATCAACATTTTAACCGCTCCCGATACTTTTTCTCTGGCAAAAGGAATAAAACCAAACAATAGAAACTTTCGTCTGTTATGTTTATAAACAATCTTTAACAGTGGAATAATACTGAAAAGATAATATTTCTTTTTCATTCTTGAGCATTTAATCCGCAACAGCGGCAAATTAAGCAAAAAATACTTTTTTTCAGAATGATTGTCTTCTCTGACCTTTTCCTTATGATCATAAGCATTGATACGCCCCAGAATAAACGGAATATGGCGATCCGCCATGCTTTTAACGCCTTGAGTATCGTATTCATTGATTTTCCGCAAAATAAAACTGATATGTTTCTCATGAACTTCTATCCGCTCGGAATAAGAAGCTGCCAGATATTCCTTTAAATCCGTATAAAAATCCGTCTTTTCGGCATACTCCCAAAAATAAGACTTAAAATACGGCGACGCATTCCACGGTTTTTCTTTGCCGTTGTAATGGATAATATACCAGCTTTCAACCACGGAAACGTCATCCTGTCGTTCATTTTCATAAACACTCCGTAACGCATTGTACTTTTCCGGCAGTAATTTGATTTTTCCTTCAAAAACCAGATTAAAAATATCCTGATCCGCCCACAATATCTTATCTTTCAGCCTGACCGTTTCGGCAAAAAGTCTGGCCGTAATATTGTTACAACGGCAGCGCTCGCAGTCAAAGACAATGACTCCGCCATTCACATACACCTGAGGATTACGCAAATTCAAGTTGTCGATAACCTTCTTAAAATAAGGATATTTCCAACAATATGTGGGATGATTGACCGCCCCTATATAATTCTTCCCCAATTTTTCACAATACAAATCGGCAATATCCTTTTTGACAACAATATCCACGTCCAGATAAACAGCCTTTTTTATTTCAGGTTTTAGTTCGGGAATAATATATCTGAAATAAGTATCGTTCGGAATATAACCGGCAGTAGTCGGAGCAAGCCCGGCGAAATCATCCGGATTAACCTCAATATACTCAATTGAAAATGCAGAATATCTGTTTCGCAGTTTTTCTATTCGTTCTTTTTTCTCCGGCGATATTTTTAAAGAACTGCGCTCCAAAATATAAAATTCAATAAAAGCCTTCGTATTGGCCAAAATAGAAGCCATTGTCACACACATCGGTGCGGCAATATCGTCCGCGGCAATCAAAAAAACCGGAATATGAAGCGGAGAAACAAATTTTTCAGCCTTTTTTTCCATTAAAAACCTCGCGTAAAATCCAAATCCTTTTTCAATATCCGTAAAAAAGGAATAAAATTAAACAAGTAAACCTTATATTTGTTGCGAAAAAATACCAATCGTAAAAGAGGCAGACAACCGAACAAATAAATACGCTTTTCCTTCTGCGGCTTTTTCAAAAGACGCTCTATTTCCTTTCTCAGTACCTGAAATTCATCATCTGCCGGAAAAACCGGCGCACAAAGCGCATATTGCAACATTTCAGTCTTGTCTTCAGGCCTGACATATGACAAAGCAATGCGGACATAGTTTCGCAAAACATCAAAATATAAAGCTTTCGTCTCCGGTTTTTCAAGCAAGCGAGCCGCTTTCAGCTTTTCATACAAAAAAACACAGCCGCAAATATGATCCTTAATGCAGGAAAAATCATGGTTATATGTTCTTACCATTGCTGATGAGGGATGTCGGAAATAATGATAAAATTTACTGTTCAAATAATAAAAATAACGAGAGCAAACCGCATATTGATAAAAGAAAGGAAAATCTTCATACTGCATATTCTCAGGAAAACGAATTTGATGCTCCTTGATAATATCGCTTTTAAAAATCTTGTTCCAAACCGAAACATTAGTCCTCAAAACAACATCTTTTTCTACCCGGCAGACCCCGTTATATTTTAGAGAAAGATAATATTCTTCTCCCTGTCGGCTGTTATATCCCAAATCATTACTGACAACCGTATCAAACAAAACCATATCAATATCGGGATTGGAAAAATAAGAAAGGGACTCTTCAAAAGTATTCGGCTCAATCCAATCATCGGCATCCACAAAAGCAATATATGTACCGCTGGCAGCATCAAGCCCGACATTACGGGCACCACCCACACCGGTTTCCCTGCCCTTAAGAAATTTCACCCTTTCATCTTTTTCCGCATAACGGCGGCAAATAGCAAAATCCGCTGCCGAACCATCAGAAACTACTATAATTTCCAAATCTTTCAACGTCTGTCCGATAATACTATCCAAACACCGCGAAAGATATGCCGAGGCATGATAAGAAGGAACAATAACACTAAGAACGGGCATAATATTTCATCCTGAGATTTAATCAAACTGGACAAATAATATGCTACATTAAATAGAATATAAATACAGAAATTAAAACAATACACAAAAATTTACAGATTGACAGTTACAATGCCGGATTTCCAAGCCCAATAAACCAGGCCGACCAATATTGCCGCCAGAAAAATCAACCACTTGAGATTAATACCGCCCAACAAATTATTGGTTAATCCTTTACGGTAATATAAGCCGTGACGCCCGCCCTGCACATAAGCTCCTTTCGACCCTGCACCGAGACGCAGCCCTTTGGTACCTAAAGAAACACCGACACCCGACTTTGAAAAATTAACCCGTACCGGCCCGAAATTAATTCCTTTTCTGATAAAAAAGCCCATTTATTCCCTCCGAAATTACTGCCGCAGCTGATAGCTCCAAACCTCGGATATCACTTTATTGTTCTCTGCCTTATTGCGCAAAAGCAGACGCAGCTCCGTAATATCCGTATTCGGTTCAATGTCAAAATACAGGCTGGCTCCGTTAATTGAAGGCGTATACATCAGCCGCACGTTGCTGATTGTTCCCGCCCGGTTGGAAATGTCGGCCCAAATATTGCCGGCGGCAATTTCTTTAGCCGCATCAAGCGTGCCGAAACCACTGAAGTCAATGACAAATTTGCGTCTGTTTGCCAGATACTCGCCTTCCAGACCGTCCCCGCCCTTGCCGCTGTGCGTCGCGGTAACTTTTGCCAATTCAGGCATAACCGTATCGTCATCCCGCCAATGCATCAGATAATTAAAACGATATTCGCCGCCGGCCCGCATCGGCTCGTCCGGCACCCAATACGCCACCACATTGTCGTTGGTTTCGCTGACAGACGGAAGTTCGGCCAGCTGAACCTTTCCTTTGCCCCAGTTTTCCAAAGGTTCGATCCAAACGCTCGGACGCTTTTCATACATAGCTTCAGGGTCAAGATAATCACGGGGATTTCTGTCCCGCTGCATCAGCCCGAAACCTTTCGGACCGTCATCAACGAACGAACTGAGACGCAAGTGTTTCGAATTGTCCAAAGGCCGCCAGATTTTCTCGCCGTTGCCGTTAACCGCCAGCAGTCCGTCACTGTCATGGACCTCGGGTCGATAATCGTCAAAAGCCGACTTGGTGTTTTCTCCGTATAAAAACATTGAAGTCAAGGGCGCAATGCCCGGCTTGGCAATATCTTTCCGCGGAAAAAGAACCGCATTAACCCTGACCAGCGTTTCGTCCGCTTTCGGACTGACCGTAAAGGAGTAAGCGCCGGAAACGCTTTCACTGTCCAGCAAGGCATAAATGCGGACACTGTCGGCATCTTTTGCCGGCCGCTCGACCCAGAACTTCTTAAAAATCGGAAATTCCTCCGGTCCGCTTTCCGCCGTATTAATTGCCAGTCCCCGCGCCGACAGCCCGTAATTCTGGCCTTTGGCCATTGTTCTGAAATAACTGGCTCCCAAAAATGAGATTAACTCGTCATAATAATCTTCACGATTCAGCGGATAATGAAGTCTGAATCCGGCATATCCGAAATCAGCGGTTTCCCGCCCGGTATCAATCTGATTTCTCCCGAAATCAAACTCTTCGAATTTATAAGGAATTTCTCGAGCTTTGCCGTCAGATATTTCATAAATTGTCACCGAATGATTAAACAATCCGCCCGGATGATAAAATTGCATTTCAAAAGGAAAATCCTGCCGATACCAAATCCCCTGCTCCCGGCGAAATCGGATATCGCTGTACTGTGCCGGCGTTAAATGCGCCAAATCTTCAGGCAAATGCAGAGTTTCGTCACGATAAGGACGGCGCGAAATTTCTTCCGCTTCTTCGATAACATGCGAAAAATCAAAACTACCGGCGGCAAAAACAGGATCCATTCCCGACAAAAACAATATTCCCGCCAGAAAAATCAATATAAAACGACGACGCATTTTCTCTCCGATATCCGTTGTTTCCGTTACGGCACCATTTTCTGCAATACCGGAATTGAATAAAAACCAAACGCATTTTCTTGTCAATACAAGAATAAACATCCTCAGAAAGAAGTACACAATTAAGTTTTTCGTTTACTCGGAAAACTAAAAGGATTATAATAAAACCATATACAAAACCCGGAGTTGCGCTGCTGGTTACCGTGGCTGTCGTCATCGCCCTCAAGGACGTTGCCAAAAGCATTAATGCCGGCAAATAACATATAAATCCTCCCGGATAATCTTTGCTCCATACCTGCCATTTTTGGAGAGAAGAGGTTTGAACCATTTGCCTAGCTATAAGCTCAATATATTTTAAATATCTTTTTGGCACAATTCCACCTGTTTTATCGCAACATCGCGCATAATCTGATTCTCATATAATAAATCTCAGGAACCACCGATAATATTGATTTCGCTTAGTCATTTTGCTCATCCTAAGCTTTTACATAAAACGCCGCTACTTCAAAACAAATATAATTTTGAATTAAACTCGGATAAATTTCTTTCATTACTGGCCATTCATCACTCATCTCACCTTCTCCCATATTCAATGTCGAACTCCTAATTTTTACGCTTAAGAATTTTTTATATCAAGGAAGATACAGGGGTTATAAAAACTACGAATAAACAGCGTTCACCATACTTATTTTAATTTCCTTTTTATTTGAGGCGCATCAAGATTGATTCTATATCTGATTTTCTGTAATGCTTGTTTAATATTATCTGCGGAAACTTTTCTTGTTAAATTAGAAGCATTATATCCCCAATACATAGCGCAGTACCCACTATCCTGAACATTCTCAACATATCTACTTACCATTTCCTTTTGCTTATTCCAAATTTCCACTTCAACTTCTAAAGATTGAGTCATTCGACTCATTGGAAAACCTATAAAGTTAACAGAAAATAAAGTCAATATTGAGGTAAAAATATAAAAACCATTTTCATCAACACCTCTATATCCCAATTTAACTGTAATATATCCCTTTTTCTCACCATAAGGATATGTAATATTTTCTTTAACTTCTTTATTAAATATATTTATGACATCGTTTACCCTAATATCCTTGAATGCAGTTCCACTCATAGAAGTCGTTTGCATCCAACTTCTACCGCCAAACCCCGTACCAACATTATTAGCCATACCAACATAAGAGCCCGCCGTATAAGTAGCTTCCAAATTACGAAGATCGACAACACTTTCAAGAGCCGGTAGTAAATTTTCATTAGGTTTAATTTCTGGATTAACATCTTGATAAGTAATAGATTTACAAGAACATGCGAGAAAAGCCACTACTACAACATATTTTTTCATAAAAACCTCCAACAAAACAACAAAAAAGCCTCCTTGATGAAAGGAGACTGGAAGTTAGTACCTATTAAAAGTAATAGTGCAGTATATTCAATATATTCTACTGCCTTCCAGTCATTAGACCAAAAGGCAGTTTTACATCCACAAATGGATAACTTTTAGAGGGTACTAAACCTCACATTAGTAATCAACTAATGCAAGGATAAAGTAAATTGAATAATCTTAATTGTCAAATAGAATCTGTCCACGATATAAAACCTTTAAATACATAAACCTGCCAAAACTGTGGAGTTGCATCATTTAGGAAACAGGGACCGGAGTTGCGCTGCTGGTTACCGTGGCTGTCGTCATCGCCCTCAAGGACGTTGCCAAAAGCATTAATGCCGGCAAATAACATATAAATCCTCCCGGATTTACAAAGGTTCCATACCTCCGCTCTATGGATATTAAAAATTTGAGGCCTTCAAAACCGCCGATTTTCTTCAAAATGCCGATAAACGATTTTGGATATCCGCGCAATCAGTTCCGCATTGTCCCGGTCACTCATCGGCGAGTCCGCAATCATTACGCCCAGATAATACTCCCGACCGTCAAGCAGCCGAACAAATCCGACATCATTATCCGCTATTTTAATCCCGTTTTCCAACCGGTCGGACGAACCGGTCTTATGCCCGACCACGACATTCGAAGGCAGATATTTCTTTATTTTATCCGCCCCGGTAACCGTTTCCGTCATTAAAGCCTCAAAAAAACGCTTGTTTTCATTTGTCAGCCGCTCGCTTTCACGCACAACGCGCAGCAACTTAACCACGTCGGCCGGCACCGCCCGGTTAAGATATTGATTCCGAATATTTTCATGCATTTCCTGCTCATTAACTTTCAACACAATTCCCGGAAAGCCAAGTCCGCGGACATAATCCTGCGTTGCCCTGATATCGCCGCCGAGCGCCAGCAAAATATCCGTCGCATTATTATCGCTCGCCGATACCATATATTTCAGCAGTTCGGCAACCGAAATTTTAAACGGAACGACCGGATAATCCTTTAACATCGGACTGTATGTGTAACGGTTTATCATCTCTTCCGTAACGGTCAGAACCTTATCTTTTTCCTGATGTTCCAAAACATTCAAGGCAACAAACATTTTAAAAACGCTCATCAGCGGCATCGCCCCTTTGCCGACCGTCAAAACTTTATCGCCACTCAAAACAGCAATTCCGACACGGCTGCCACTCCCGAACGTTGCCAGTTTCAGCTTGAGGTAAAGGGAGTTCTCAATAAGCCAGAAAGCCCATAAAACAAATAATCCCGAACAAATCAGCAAAATTTTTTTCTTCATTTCCGCTTCCTCTTTTCCGTAATCACGCATAAATTACCTTACCTCCTTTACAGAAGCAAGCTTAAGTTCTCGAACACTGGTTCTGTCCGAGAAAGAAAAGCTCCGCTTAAAACAAAAGCCCCTATCTGATGATAAGGGCTTTTAATGGCGGAGAGTACAGGACTCGAACCTGTGCATCGTTATTCACGATGACGGATTAGCAATCCGCTGCATTACCACTCTGCCAACTCTCCAGCTGTGGTACGGAGTTATAGATATATTATCTTTTCCGTGCCGTCAATAGCTATTTTCAGTTTTTTACAATTTTATCCCAGCACGATGCTCAGATAGGTCATAAAAATAAAACCGATTAAAATTGCCGCCGAACTTTTTTCCTCATTGCGGCGGATATACGTCTCCGGCAGAACTTCATTAATAATCACAAACAGCATTGTTCCGCCCGCCAAAGCCATACCGAACGGAACCAGTTTCGGGCTGAATCCCGTACCGAGAATACCCACCAGCGCACCCAGCGGCTGCATCAAGCCGCTGACGGCGGCCAACAAAGCGGCCTTAAGACGGGAAAAACGGATTGCCACCAGTGAAACCGCCACCATCAGTCCTTCGGGAATATTTTGCAGAGCAATACCGACAGCCAAGGCTTTCGGATCAAACAGTTCCTGCCCGGCATAAGCCACGCCGACCGCCAATCCCTCGGGAAACTTATGAATGGCAATCGCAAAAATAAACAGCAGCGAACTGCGCATATTAATCGCCCCTTCCCCGTGCTTGCCGCTGTATTCATGTTCATGAGGCACGACTTCATGCAAAATCCAGATAATCCCCACACCGCCGATTACCGCCAAAACAATCCACAATCCGCCCAGATAGTGATTTGCCTCCACCTGGTTAATACTGGCCGCTGCCGGCGCCAACAGCGTAAACACCGATGAAGCAAGCATAATGCCTGCCGCAATATTCAGCATAAAATCAATATTTTCATGACTGTAATGTTTTTTGCAAAAAATCAGAAAGCCGCCCAACCCGGCAAACAAACTGGTAAAAACCGAGGCAATCGTTCCGTGCCACAAAATGCTTTCCGTCATATTTCTCCCTTTTCTATTTTAGCCATAATCCGCCGATAAGCCGGAAACATCTTCTCTTCGCCCGAAAGCGCAATCATTTCAGCGTTTCTGACCCAGCGCAGAGCAGAATTTTCTTCCGGCGCCGTCACCAAAGTTTCCTGTTCATCGGCCTCAATCAAATAAGTCACGTCAAAATGCAAATGCGCCGGAACAAACTGCCCTCGCTTAACATGCGCCTCAACCGTCAACACGGATAGACTTACGATTTTATTATTTATAAACAAATTCGTAAGGCCTGTTTCTTCACGAACCTCTTTAATTGCGGTTTGTTTCAAATCCCTTTCACCGTCGGCATGTCCGCCCGGCAAAGCCCAAACCCGATATAAATTATGAAAACACATTAAAACCTTATCTCGGCGCGCATTGCTCACCCAGGCGGTGGCAGTCACATGCCCGACAAGATTTTCCCGGTCATACGACGTTTCGCCAAAGGCTTCCAAAAACTGCAAAAATGCAACTTTATCGGCTGTTTCCCGGTCATCACTCGGCAGATAATTTCTGATTGCTTCCGTTAATTCCGTCACCTGAGCCTCTCATTCAAATCCGGACGCACATGCGACCCTGCCTGAGTAAGAACATCAACGGCGCAAAGCTGCCCTGCCTCCACGGCCTTTTCAATTGGCATACCGCGGCTCACGGCATAAAGAAAACCGCCGGCAAAAGCATCTCCGGCGCCGGTGGTATTGACAACGTTTTCTACTTTAAGCGGCTGAAAATGCTGCCATTTTCCCTGAGAGCGGACATCAACTCCGTTTGCCCCCAATGTTTTAACCGCCACCGGCGGAAGAACAGATTCACCCAAGGCTTCAAACTCTTTTTCATTCCCCAGCAAAATGTCAATATGTTTCATATATTTGGCAAAGAAATCAAACTGTTGCACAACAATTTGCGGATCGCTCAGCGTAAAGGCGATGCGAATCAAATTTTTCCGGGCGGCATTTATAATTTTTTTAACGGTCAGCAGATTGTTGTCCAGCCAATAACCCTCCATAAACAGCATACGGCTCTCAGCCACCAGTTCCATATTAACGCTGTTAAAGGGAATAATCTTGGACGCCCGCAACTTGGCGCAAATTGACTTTTCACCGTCTTTATGCACCAAAACCACCGAACAGCCGGTAGCATTTTCCTTATCAATAAAAAGGCCGGGATAAATATTGTAGTTTTTCAGGCTTTCCGTAAAAAAGGTGCCATATTTATCCATTCCGATTTTACCGATAAAACAGGCTTTTCCGCCCAAGGCCGCAAAAGCTTTCATTGAATTTGCCACCGACCCGCCGGCAGAAACCTGATTATTTTTGCTGAAATGCAGAATTTCTTCAAACTCGTCTATCCGGGTTCGGAAAAAGCCCCCTCTGTCGGAAATGTGCATATTGGCAAAAGCCTGATTTTCAGCTGCCAGAGTTGTCAAATCGACAATAGCATTCCCCATTCCGACAATATCAAACATCTTCCGTCCCTTTTACTAAGTAAAGTTGGATAATTAGATTAGTAATAAGGATTAAGGGCGGTTAAAGCGAAGTACTGCGGCCGTAAAAATAGTCCTGTGGACTATTTTTCTGCCGAAAAGCAATGAGACAAGATGTTGTGAGCCTGTGAAAACGAAGCGAAACAACAACTTAGTCGGAATTGGAACAAGTACGTGAGCATTTAACCGTCCCGTAAATCCTGTACTAATAATCAATTAGACAGCTTTACATTGACAATTTGGTTTTAAGCAACTCATTAACCACTCCCGGATTAGCTTTGCCGCCCGATTTTTTCATCACCTGGCCGACAAACCATCCCATCAAACCAACCTTTCCGCCTTTATAGGCCGCTACATTATCCGGGTTTTCGGCAATAACGGCATCAACCACCGCCTCAATCGCACCGGTATCGGTCACTTGCTTCAGGCCTTTTTCTTCAACGATTTTCTCGGGATCTTCACCGGTTTCGGCCATAATTTCAAATACGTCTTTGGCTATTTTGCCGGAAATAACGTCAGCGCCGATAAGACCGACCAACTGCCCCAGCTGTTTGGCTGAAATCGGACTTTCTTCAATGGAAATTCCCTTGCGGTTCAGCATTGCGAAAAAATCGCCCATCAGCCAGTTGGCCACTTTTTTGGCATCCTGCCCTTCTGCGGCTTTTTCAAAGAAATCAGCCGTTTCCTTATTCTCGCAAATAACCATGGCGTCATACTTCGTCAGCCCCAGTTCATTGACAAAACGGGCTTTTTTTGCATCCGGCAGTTCCACCAAATCACGCCGCGTCTGTTCAATATAATCATCGGTCAGCACCAACGGCAGCAAATCCGGCTCCGGAAAATAACGGTAATCATGCGCATATTCTTTTTTACGCAACAGGCCGGTCTTACCGGTCAGCGGATCAAACTTACGGGTTTCCTGTTCAATGGTTCCGCCGGCTTCATAAACTTCGACATGTCTTTTTGCTTCGTTTTCAATCGCCTGCATAACAAACTTCACGGAGTTTACGTTTTTCATCTCGCAGCGGCAGCGCAGTTCATCCGAACCGTACGGGCGCACCGAAACATTGACGTCGCAGCGCATGGAGCCTTCATCCATATTGCCGTCGCAGGTACCGAGATAACGCAGAATGGAACGAAGCTTTTTCAAAAAGGCTCCGGCCTCTTCCGGCGAACGGAAATCCGGTTTGGTCACAATTTCCATCAGGCCGACCCCTGCCCGGTTCAAATCAATAAAAGTTTTCTTCGGATCAAGATCATGAATGGATTTGCCGGCATCCTGCTCAATATGCATCCGCTCAATGCCGATATCCTTGGTCGTTCCGTCTTCCAAATCAATTGTAACCTTTCCCTCGCCGACAATCGGATACTGGAACTGCGTAATCTGATACCCCTGCGGCAAATCGGCATAAAAATAGTTTTTGCGGGAAAAAGCCGAATATTTGTTAATCACCGCATTCAGCCCCAAACCGGTTTTAACCGCCTGATGAACGCATTCTTTATTTAAGGTCGGCAGCATACCGGGCATACCGGCGTCAATGAAAGAAACGTTTTCGTTCGGATCGGCACCGTATTCGGTCGATGCCCCGCTGTACATTTTTGATTTTGAAATAATCTGGCAGTGAATTTCCAAACCGCAGATAATCTCCCACTTGCCTTTGGCTGTTTCAATAACATAAGCGCTCATAATACTACTTCCTTACAAACTTGGCATCAGCTTCCAATGCGGAAGCAATTTTGAATACGGTTGCTTCGTCAAAAGCCCGGCCGATAACCTGTAATCCCAGCGGCAGGCCTGCGGCTGAAAGCCCGATCGGCAGACTCAACCCCGGCAGCCCGGCCAAATTGACCGAAACCGTAAACACATCATTCAAATACATATTAATCGGATTTTCCTGCATTGACTTGTCGCCGATGGGGAATGCCGCCGTCGGCGCCGTCGGTGTCAAAATGGCGTCGCATTTTTCAAAGGCCCTGATAAAATCGCGGCGAATTAACTGGCGAACCTTTTGCGCTTTCAGATAATAAGCGTCATAATATCCGGCAGACAACACATAAGTTCCGATCATAATCCGGCGTTTCACCTCGGCTCCGAAACCCTCGGTGCGCGTATTGATATACAAATCATCCAAATGCTGGCCGGGAACACGCAACCCGTAACGAATGCCGTCATAACGGGCCAAATTGGAAGAAGCCTCAGCCGGAGCAATAATGTAATAAGCCGCCAATGCATATTTGGTATGCGGCAGAGAAATATCGACAATTTCCGCTCCGCGGGCTTTCAGCATTTCTATCCCCTTGTCCCAATAAGCGGCAATCTCGGCATTCAGCCCGTCCGGACGATATTCCGCCGGAATGCCTATTTTCAAGCCTCTGACATCCTGCCCCAGAAAACTTTCAAAATCAGGAACCGCCACATCGGCCGAGGTACTGTCTTTGGCATCATAACCGGACATCGCCGTCAGCATAATCGCCGCATCGCGGACATCTTTGGCAATCGGCCCCGCCTGGTCCAGAGAAGAAGCAAAAGCAATAATGCCGTAACGGGAACAACGGCCGTAAGTCGGTTTGATTCCGGTCACGCCGCAAAAAGCCGACGGTTGGCGGATTGACCCGCCGGTATCTGTTCCGGAGGCACCGGCACAGATCTTGGCAGCAACCGCAGCGGCAGAACCGCCGGAAGAACCGCCGGCAACCAGCTTTTCATTCTTGCTCCAGGGGTTGACGGCCGGTCCGTAATAACTGGTTTCATTACTGCCTCCCATGGCGAATTCATCCATGTTCAACTTGCCCAAAACGGCTGCCCCGGCAGACAACAGCTTACCGGTAACGGTTGATTCATATTGCGGCACGAACCCGTCGAGAATATGTGAGCAGGCCGTGGTACGAATACCTTTTGTGCAGAACAAATCCTTAATTCCCAGCGGAATACCCTCCAAAGCTCCGTTGGTTCCGTCGGCATACCGCCTGTCGGAAGCTTTAGCCTGTTCCAAAGCAATTTCCGGCGTTTCCAGCACATAAGCATTATATTGACGATTGCTCTCCATCGCCTTAATATAGGCAGAAACAACCTCCGTTGCGGTAAAGTCACGTTTTTTCAACCCGTCACGGGTTTCGGCTATTGTCAGCTTGGTTAAATCACTCATTCTACACTCTCTTTTTTTGCACCTTTAATCAATTTTAACTGCTCTTTTAATTCTTCCATCGGTATCTGAAATTGCTTTCCGTCCCGGCCGACCTGCATACCGGCGGCATCAACCTTGATTTCAACCGGTTTTCCGTCTTTGTTGCCGACGATTGACAAACCGTTCGGCCCGATTTTAACGTTAAACTTATTACCTTGGGAATCTTCTTTCACCAGATTAATGCCGTCGCTTCCCATACTCACACCGGGCACATTCTCCCGAATTCCCTGAACAACCTTGTATATGCTCCAGGCTTTCCATATTCCCCAGCCTAACAAAGCCAGTACGGCAATCAACAGCACAAGTTTCACATTTTTTTTCATCGGCACACCTTTTCTAAAATCCCCGCATGGCCCGGCCTGAACCGCACAACAGAAAAAACCGCTTATTCCACCACCTTGGGAACGACAAAATATCCGTATTCCGCCTGCGGAGCGTTAGCCAGCACTGCCGCCGACTGATTGCCCTCGGTCACTTTGTCTTCGCGGCAGACAATATTGCTCTCGTTAACCGACACCAGCGGCTCGACATCATCGGTATTAACTTCGTTTAACTGCTCAATCCAATTCAGAATTTTATTAAATTCCTGTTCGGTTGCTTCAATTTTATCGTCTTCAATCCGCAGGCGCGACAAAAACGCCACTTTTTTGACTGTTTCCTTATCTATTGCCATTCTTTGTTCCTTTTCTTTACAAATCCAGCTTAAACGGAGGTAAAACCGTTTCATATTGCAATCTTTTTAGCATATTAACCGATTCAATATCAAGTCCCATTTGATTTATAACTTTATTAACCGATATTTTCGGACCGCCGCCGACCAGCTCGGCAATTTTTTCCTGCAGCGTTTTGGCTTTCGGATAATAGGCGATTCCGAAGCGGCTTTTGGGAGGAATACCGCCCAGTTGCTTGGCATACGCGACAGCCCGGTCTATTCCGCCGATTTCATCGGCCAAACCGTTTTCAACCGCCTGAATACCGGTCCATACCCTGCCCCGCGCCAGCTTGTCCATTTTCTCAGGCGAAATATTCCTTGCCGCGGCAACTTTTGCGGTAAAATCGCGATAAACATTATCCAGCGACCGATTGAAAACCTCTTTTTCCCGCTCGCTGAATTTATGATTTGCCGATAAAATGCCGGCATTGTCGCCAAACTTAACTTCGCCCCAGTTAATCTCAAGCTTATCCCACAGGCCGGCCAAAACCATCTTGCCTCCCAGCACACCGATAGAGCCCGTTACCGTCGATGCTTCCGCCAGAATTTTATCCCCCGGAAGCGCAATGAAATAACCGCCGGAAGCGGCATAATCTCCCATCGAAACCACAATCGGCAGCTTGCGTTTTTCTTTCAGACGGCTTAAGGCATTCCAAATTTCGGCGGAAGCCGTATAACTGCCGCCCGGACTGTTAATCCGCAGAAGCAGCGCTTTCACATATTTGTTGTTGGCAATTTCGTCCAGCTGCTGAATCAGCGTTTCTGACCCGACAATGCTCTCCCCCTGCAACGGATTGCTCAGACTCTTTCCGCCGCTGATGGTTCCGTCAACCACCAGAAAGGCAATGGTCGGCAGTTTTTTGCCGCTTTCCTCCAAACTATAGGCATAATCATACACGTCTATCATTTCGCCTTTGGTCTCATCCAAAACCTTTTCCAGCAAATCCGGTTTAAAGGCCGTTTTGTCAATCAAGCCTTCTTTCAGTCCCTCATCCGCAGACAAAGGTGCCCGGTTGACCAGCCGGCGGAAAATATTTTCATCAAGTTTTCGGTCGGCACAGACATCTGCGACAATCCGATCATAAAGGCTCTGCCCAAGACGCTCCGTTTCTTCCCGGTATTGCGGCGTAAAGGCGCTGTTCAGAAAAGAAGCCGCAGCATTTTTATATTCATGCCGGGCATAAAATTCGGCCGTTATCCCCACTTTGTCCAGCAAACCTTTCAAAAAGGGAACTTCAATGTTCAAACCGGTAATGCCGATTTCGGTATTCGGCTGCATCCATATCTCGTCAAAGGCCGATGCCAGATAATAATCGTCCGTACCGCCGCCGAAACTGCCCATGCCCGAAGAATAGAGATAAGCCTTTTTGCCGGTCGAACGAAACGCTTTCACCGCCTCTCTCAAATCCTGAATCTGCGCCAGCCCCAGACTGGTATTGCCGACATCGGCCACCAAAGCCTGAACCTTATTGTCCAAAGCCGCCACATTAACAGCCTTAATCAAATCATAAAAAGAAAGCGACGGCTCTTCGCTGAACTCCGCCAGCAAATCATCGCTGCGGCTTTCCGGATACGGGCGGTCCAAGTCAAGCGTAAGAACGGCCCGTGAAGGCACGGGATGCACCATCACCGACGGACTTCCCAGCATATTTGCCAAAACAACCAACAGTAAAATAAACAGCAATCCGAACAACGCAAACGAATAAGTAAGCGATTTCAGCAAAATGCGCGCAGCCGCCGCTTTGCTTTTCTTTATCTTTAGTTCCGGAAAAGGCTTGTTAAATTCCGTCATCTGAACCTCTTTCATTTGTCACCTGTGCTTAAGTATAGGCGGCTTACGGCATATCACAAGTTTTTCTTGTTTTTTCCACAATATAACAACGCATTATGCCAAATAAAAGGCCGGATCGGTTACCCGCCCGGCCTTCGCAAAATCAAAAACGGCTTAGAATTCGGCCAAAACCTCACCGGATTCATGTGCATTTTTCAACGAAACCATGCCGACGACATGATATCCCGCATCAACATGCAGAACCTCACCGGTAATGGCCTCGCCCAAAGGAGACAGCAAAGCCAGAGCGGCACGGCCGACTTCTTCTTGGGTAACGTTGCGCTGCAGCGGGGCATTCAGTTCATTCCAACGCAGAATTTTGCGGAAATCGCCGATACCTGAAGCAGCCAGAGTCTTAATCGGGCCGGCGGAAACGGCATTAACGCGAACGCCCTGCTGTCCCATATCAACTGCGGCATAACGAACGGCGGCCTCCAAAGCTGCTTTGGCAACGCCCATAATGTTATAATTCGGCAGAGTTCTTTCGCCGCCCAGATAAGTCAGGGTAACGATGGAACCGTTTTCGCTCATGTAAGGCGAAGCGCAGCGGCAGGTTTCGAGCAAAGAATAGCAGGAAATATGCATCGTGTTCAAAAAGTTCGGCAGCGTGGTATCGATTGTGCGGCCTTTCAGTTCGTTTTTGTCAGAAAAAGCAATGGCATGAACAACAAAATCGATTTTGCCCCATTTTTCGCCCAGTTCTTTAAAGCAGGCTTCAACGCTGGCAGAATCGGTCACGTCGCATTGAATCAAAGTCGGTTCAAAACTCAGAGTCTCCGAAAGCGGTTTAACTCTTTTTTCCAAAGCTTCGTTCTGATAAGAAAATGCAATTTGTGCGCCTTGGGCGTCCAATGCCTGAGCAATGCCCCAGGCGATTGACTTATCGTTAGCCAGACCCATAATCAGGCCTTTTTTACCTGCCATAAGCGGTGCTGCTGTAGTCATAATATTTTCCTTTGCTTTATTAATAAAATTAATGTAGAAATTTAATAGCTAGTTTATTAATAAATTCTGCGTCCTTTGTAAACAACTTTTTTTGCGAGACAGGTATGTATTGGAAAACTCTTTTAAAAAACGGCCTTAAAAACAAATTCGGACAAATGTTTGCCACCAGCCGGGAATTTCTGTTTTTCCTTTCCAAACGTGCCAAAAACGACACTATTTTCCGGGTTGCCGCCTCGCTCAGCTACACCTCGCTGATTGCCATCGTTCCGCTGTTTGCCATCGGCCTGGCTATTTTTTCGGCCTTTCCCGTTTTCAACAGCGTCAGAGGACAAATTGAAGATTTTCTGCTCAAAAACTTTGTTCCCACCATCGAGCAGGAAGTCAGCCAGTATTTTTCCGAATTTCTGAACGCCACCGGACAGCTGACCACCATCGGCGTCGTCGGGCTGGCCATCACCGCCATTTTAATGCTCTCAACCATTGAAAACAGCCTGAACTTCATTTTCAAAGTCACCCGTCCGCGGCGATTCACCACCAAAGTAACACTGTACTGGACTGTCATCACTCTCGGTCCGCTGCTGCTCGGCGCCGTTTTTTCCCTCCGCGGCTACCTGTTCACCCTGCAGCAGATGATGCCTGAAGACATGGCCGGCAAAGGCATTATGCTCGGCAATCTCCTGCCTGCCGCCATCAACCTTTTTCTGCTGCTTCTGGTTTATGTGCTGGTTCCCAACAAAAAAGTTCATATCAAAAACGCCTTTTTCGGTGCTCTGGTCGCAATTGTTCTGTTCTGGCTGCTCCGTAAAGGCTTCACCAGCGCCATAACCATGACCGCCACTTACAAAACTCTCTACGGCGCCCTGGCCACCCTGCCCATCTTTCTGATTTGGATGTACCTGGCCTGGGCCGTTGTCATTTTCGGCGCCGTTTTCACCGCCGCACTCGAGGAATATCAACAGCTTGACGAACGCCAGCTGAAAAAAGTTCTCGTCGCCGGCAAGCCCGAAAAAAGATAAGAATTTTTTTTGAAAATTCCTCTTGCAAAAAGAACAAAAGTAGTACATTATGATTTTCATCGGGATAACTGTCATCGGCAAATTGTAATTTTTACAAATAAGGCGGATAACAGTAATATCATTAATTTGTTCAACCATACAGAAAGAAAGACGACATGGAAAAAGATAAAGCACTTGACGCCGCGCTGAGCCAGATTGAACGCGCTTTCGGCAAAGGCTCGATTATGCGCCTCGGCCAAAACAGCCATATTGACATTGAAGCCATCTCCACCGGTTCGCTCGGCATCGACATCGCGCTCGGCATCGGCGGAATGCCCAAAGGCCGCATTATCGAAATCTACGGCCCGGAAAGCTCCGGCAAAACGACGCTGGCTTTGAGCGTCATCGCTCAGGCTCAAAAAAAAGGCGGCACCTGTGCCTTTATTGACGCCGAACATGCGCTTGACCCCGGCTATGCCAAAAAAATCGGCGTAGATATTGAAAATCTGCTGATTTCCCAGCCGGATGCCGGTGAACAGGCTCTTGAAATTGCCGACACGCTGGTCCGTTCCGGCGCCATTGACGTTCTGGTTGTCGACTCTGTGGCTGCCTTGGTGCCGAAAGCCGAACTGGAAGGCGAAATGGGTGATTCGCACATGGGGCTGCAGGCCCGTTTGATGAGCCAGGCACTGCGTAAACTGACCTCCACCGTCTCCCGTTCCAACACGCTGATCATCTTCATCAACCAAATCCGCATGAAAATCGGCGTCATGTTTGGCAATCCGGAAACCACCACCGGCGGTAACGCCCTCAAATTCTACGCCTCCGTCCGCATTGACATTCGCCGCGTCGGCTCCATTAAAGACAAAGACGATGTCATCGGCAGTCAAACCCGCGTCAAAATCGTCAAAAACAAAGTTGCTCCCCCGTTTAAGGTTGTTGATTTCGACATCATGTACGGCGAAGGCATTTCCAAAACCGGCGAACTGATTGATCTCGGCATCAAAGCCGGACTGGTTGAAAAAGCCGGCGCCTGGTTCTCCTACAAAGGCGAAAAACTCGGCCAGGGACGCGAAAACGCCAAATTGTTCCTGCGCGACCATCCTGAAATTGCCGACGAAATCGAGAACAAAATCCGTGCTGATGCCGGACATTTGACGACCGAAATGATTGGCGATGACGAGCCCGCAGAGGAAGAAGCCTAAGCTAAACCGTCGCAATATATAAAAAAAGAGGTATCTTTTTTGATACCTCTTTTTTTGCACCAAGATCAGCCTGTCTTTAAGGAACCAGCATAAAAGCAGGACGCCCCTGCGGCGGCAGCTGGGTAAAAGCGGCCGGAGGATTGGACGGCTGTGGTTCCGGATTGCCGTACATTCCCAGAAAAGAGAGAAAATAAAGAACAATATAAAAAGCAACCGCGGCAATCCGCAGAATTTTAACCAAACTCACATCTTCCCTGAACGGAACGTCTGCCGCATCTTTGTTAATCAGACAAATCTCCGCAATTGCCCAAACCTGCACAAAAACCAGCGGAATAAAACACAAAAAACCCGAAAACAGCGTAATCAAAAGCTGAATTGTGGCTTTTCGCGTATAGCCTGCATAATAATTGTGCACTCCGAACAACCCCAGCAGCCATCCCAAAACCACATAAGCCACACCGCTTTTGGCGCCGCCTTTATAATCGACATGGCGGCTGATAATTGCCTGTTTGAGGCTGACATATTCCTCTTCGTTCAAAATATTGCGATCCCTCAGTTTGGCCAGCTTTTCCAAATTATCTATATCATCCATGACTCTCACTCCTAAAAAAACATTGCTGACAGGGATATAATCACGATTAGCCGGAATCCAACCTAAAAAAAAGAACTCCCCGGCCTCTCGGCCGAAGAGTTCTCCGCTGAATAAAGCTTTATACAGAAAGAATACTGCGTTTGACCATTATTCCGCTGCTGTTTTTTTGCAGCTCATGCTTTTCAAACATATTCTGCATTCTGGTCACTCTGTCGTCTATGCTTTCCAGTCTGACGACAAATATCTTCGCTTTAACCGGTGTACGCGGATCGCGAAAACTTACCAAAACGCGTTCTCCGTTAATCTCAAACAAACCGAAGAACGAATAAGCGGCAATCGGAGAAAAGCTGAGCTTCTTATCTTCATAAGAATTGACAAAAACGACCGCTTTAGTCTTAAAATACCCGTGGAAAATAACCTCATAGGTATCTGCTTCATACGAAGTTCCTGCCAAAATGTTCGGCAAACTCTGCTGAATGTCTTCCAAGCTCAAATTCTCTTTCTGCGGCAAATTTGCAATTCCGTCAAAAGCCGCCTTTACTTCTGTAACAATATACTTCTTCATCTCGATAAAAATTTAAAGTGAAACAATAATTCATTTATGTTTTCAGCTAATATCACATTTTGTCTAAAAAACAAGAATTATTTTACTTGCGCCAGAAATTTTTTGTAAAAACGACCAAAATTGTCACGACTTCCAAGCGCCCGAGCAGCATGGCAAATGCCAGCACATACTTTGCCGCGTCGGGCAAACTGCTGAAATTTCCGGCCGGGCCGACAATCGGGCCGACTCCGGGGCCCGAGTTGGTAATACAGGCAATAACCGCGCTGAATGCGGTTTCAAAAGACAGCCCGCTTAAAGCCACCAAAACGCTCAAAGCGGCAATGCTCAGCATATATCCGGCAAAAAACACAAAAACCGATGAAACGACCGCATTGCTGACGGTTAAAGAACCGACTTTTATCGGCAAAACGCGGTTGGGATCCGTGGCAATTGTCAAAGATTTGCGAAGAAAGGCCAAAATCACCTGCCAGCGAAAAATCTTTATAGAACCGGAGGTCGATCCCGTACAACCGCCCGTCAGAGCAAAAATGATAAACAATGTTCCGGCAAAAGCGCCCCACTGCATATAGTCGGTTGAGGCAAAACCGGTTGTCGTCACAATTGAAATAATGTTAAACGATGAATAGCGCAGCGCCTCCCAAAAGCCGTAAACCCCTTCAAACACCAGCCAGCAGGACGTAAACAGAATATAAACCGCCAACACCTTCAAAAAAGTGATAACCTGCTGCGTCCGAAAAGAATGCAAATCCTGATTTTGCACCAGCATAATATAAAAGGTCATCGGCAAAGCGCCTAAAACCATAAACAGCGACAAAACGACCTCAACGCTGACGCTGTCATAAAAACCGACGGAGGCATTCTTTATTCCCAAGCCGCAGGTCGCAATCGCCGACATGGCATGATTCGCCGCATCAAACCATGACATCCCTACCCCATACAGCGAAACCGTGCAGGCCGCGGTCAGCAAAATATAAACCAGCATAATACGCTTGGCGATATAATTGAACTTCGGCATAAACTTGTCATCAATATCCGAATTTTCCCGCTGAAAGATCTGCATTCCCCCGATTCCCAAAAACGGCAGCATGGCCACGGCAAACATAACGATTCCCAAACCGCCGAGACTGCTGAGAATTGACCGCCACAGCAATATTGCCTTCGGCATAATCTCGACATCTGGCAGAATGGTTGCTCCGGTCGTGCTCAACCCCGACATCGTTTCAAACAAAGCATCGGCAAAATGAGGAATGGAACCATAAAGCAAAAAAGGGAGCGTTCCCAGCAAAGTCAGGCTCACCCAGCCGCAGACCGTAATCAAATACCCCTGCTGCAGCGTAATTTTCTTAATATTCATCCGGTTGGCCAGAAACAACGACAAACCGATAAACAGGCAAATAATCGATGAACTCAGAAAATGCGACCAGCCGGCTCTGGTCCAATACATATCCAAGAATGCCGGAATCAGCATCGCCAACCCCAGCACGCTTATCAGATATCCGTTAATCATTAAAACCGGCTGCCACATCAGAGCATTTCCTTTTAATCAAAACGGTCTTTACAACGCCACGTTTTTTGAAAACTTGTGAGTTACCAGCATCCGGTTGATGTTTTCTCCGCCCACATAGCACATTCCGGTTGCAATATCCTGAAACGTATAGGCAACAATACTGCAGCGGACGACCTGATTTTTAACCACGTTTTCCAAAAACTTCTTGGCTTCCAGTCCCAGTTCGGTCTCCGGATTGACATAAATGCCATACAGAAAGATGTAAGTTCCGTCCACCTCGATTTCATTGGCATTATAAACCTTGGTCACGCCGATGACTTCCTTCGGCTCGTCCAGATAAATCAACGGCAGATTGCGCTTAACCTTTCTTTTCACCGGCTGAGGAACCTCTTCCCGAACACTTTCCTCCGCAATTGCCGGAATTTCGGAATCATCGGCTGCGGCATCGGTATTTTCGGCGGGCAAATCGCTGTCAACCGGAATTTCCTCTGCATAATCGGGAACTTCAACAATATCTACCGGTCTCGGTGCACCGCTGGCCCGCTCGAAAATAGCCCGGCGGTTGGCATTAACGTCAACGCTCGGAAAATCGACCAGCTTATCAGTCCCCTTTTCGGCCTGACTTTTTTTCTCCGTCAGAGACGGCATGGTTATTTTAAAATCCTTGGGAAGAACACCTTTGGTCTTTTCAGAAACAAAACCGGTCACAACAGACGTATATTGCTTGATTTTGCTCCAATACCACAGATGAACCTCCGCCGGTTTGACGCCGCGGAACGTCGGTGCCATAAACAGAATAAACAACACGGGAAAAAAGATTAACGGCTTTCGCAGCGGAAACAGCAAAAGCATTATCGTTTTGTGCAGCAGGGCTTTCCAACCGCGCAACGGATAAATATTATCGTCTTCTCTTCTTCTCATTCTCATTTCTTATCACTTCCGTATTTTGCTTTCAGCTCTTCGGTTTTTTCCGGAGCAATCCGCTCAAACAGAGCGTCGCCGACTTCAAATTTATGTCCGGGCTGCAAAGCCTCGATTTCCTTGGCCGCGTTAAAGCCTTTCAAAACCGGCATATCTGCCGCATTCAAGCCGAATTTGGCAAGAATTTTGGCTGAAGTTTCCGGCATAACCGGAGCGCTCAGCAGAGCATAAATGCGAATAAGATTCAGGCAGACCCGCAAAATAGCCGCCGCCCGTGCCGGATCCGTTTTGATAACCGTCCAGGGTTCGGTAACCGAAATATAGTTGTTGCCGTCCACCCAGATGGCGCGCAGCTCGTTCATCGCCTTCTTAAATTCCAGCCCTTCCATATATTTGCAGTAATTGTCGGCTTTTTCCTGCAAATCGGCAATCAGTTTTTCTTCAACTTCGGTCATTTCCCCGCCGGCCGGAACTTCCGCCCCGATTTTGGAAGCGGTCATTTTCATTACCCGGGAAACAAAATTACCCAGCACCCCGTTCAAATCTTTGTTGACCACGCCGGCAAACAAATCAAACGTAAAGCTGGAATCCGAAGCTTCCGGCGCATTGGAAATAAGCCAATAGCGCCAGTAATCCGCCGGAAACTCCTTAACAGCGTCTTCGGCAAACACGCCGCGCTGTTCTGATTTTGAAAACTTTCCGCCCTCAAAGGTCAAATAGCTCATGCCTTTCAGATAATCCACCTTGGTCCAGTTTTCACCGGTTCCCAGCAGCGTCGCCGGAAAAGAAATCGAGTGGAACGGCACATTGTCCTTGCCCATAAACTGAACATAATAAACGTCTTTCGCGTCCAGCCACCAGTCTTTCCAGTTTCTCTCGCCCGGTTTTTCGTCGGCCCACTGCTTTGTTATGCCGAGATAGCCGATCGGCGCATCAAACCACACATAAAAAACCTTGTCTTCAAAACCTTTTTTCGGCACCGGAAAACCCCACTTCAAATCGCGGGTGATACAGCGCGGGCGCAAACCTTCTTTAAGCCACTTCTGGGCAATGGAATAAGCTACGTCGGGCCAAAACGGCTCTTTGCTTTTCACCCATTCCGCCAGCTGTTTTTCCAGCTTCGGCAAATTCAAAAACAGATGTTTGGTCTCGCGCACTTCCAAATTGGTCGAACCTGAAATCGTGCTCCGCGGATTAATCAGTTCCGTCGGATCCAAAACCTTGGTGCAGTTCTCGCACTGGTCACCGCGGGCTTTGTCATAACCGCAGTGCGGACAGGTTCCGGTCACATAGCGGTCAGGCAGAAAACGGTTGTCATCAATCGAGAAAATCTGCTTGATGCTTTCTTCTTCAATCAAACCGTTTTTATCCAGCTGTTCAAAAATATGATAGGTTATTTCCCTGTTCTGCTCACTGCTGGTGCGCCCGAAATAGTCAAACGACAGATTAAAGGCATCATAGGCTTCTTTATGGCGGTTATGATATTTCAGGCAGTAGTCGGCAACATCCATGCCTTCTTTCGCCGCACCCACTTCCGACGGCGTGCCGTGCTCATCGGTTCCGCAGACATATAACACTTCATGTCCCATCATTCGCATGTAACGGGCATAAACGTCTGACGGAAGCAGACAACCGACCAAATGCCCCAGATGAGGCACCCCGTTAACATAAGGCAAAGCTGATGTAATCAATATCTTAGACATGAAAGTTAATCTCCGTTTTTATTATTTTTGCTTAATTTTACCGCTTAATCTTACACATATTTCACCAATTAACAAGCAAAAAATCCCTTTTCCACCCTGCTTTTGCCTGCCCCATTACTGTCATTGCCCGACTTGATCGGGCAATCCACAACCTACCCTTCAGCCATCACCTCTTGGACATTCCGGTCAGGCCGGAATGTGACGTATTGGTAAATTTTCATTGCTCAATACCTCAGAAAGACATGCTCCGACTTTTCTCTCCGTCATACTCCGGCACAATATTTCTGTCATGCTCCGGCTTTTCTCTCTGTCATGCTCCGGCTTGACCGGAGCATCTATCACAAGGAAATCATCTTTATTTTTTAGTTGCAATTTAACTTTTAACCTTTAAGATAACTTCCGCAGGTCAGAGATGGCTTGCGGAGTGTAGCAGCTCCTAACAGAAAAAGAACGACTCCTTTTGAGGGGAGCCGGAGAGATAAGCCTATATGGTCGAATAATCCGGACTGTTCTGTTACAGTTGCTAACTCCCCGCCTTGTTTCTGACGACAGGGCGGTTTTGTTTTAACCAAATAAATTTTTCGCCCGAATTTCGTTGACGACGGCGAGAATTTTAAGACAAAAACGGAGTTGTAACATGTTGAAAAAAAGACAACGTTTAACCAATCTCAATCACACCCGCGCAGAAATTGCCGGTCAGTTGCAACAACTGATGGCCGAACATCAGCTGCAAATAGACAAGTTTGCCCAGCTGACCAGCTGGACACCGTTTTATCTGCAGGCACTGTTGGAAGGCCGCGCCAACCCGAATATCGGCGAGCTCAATTACCTCGCTTCGATTTTTGACCATAAACTCAAAATCGAATTCGTAGCTTAAAAAAGATACCCCCGCTCAAAAGCGGGGGTATCTTTTGCTGCCTTACCGCCTTAATGTATCGCCTCGCGGATAATGCAGGCGGCATCATGCCGGTCTAAACGGATGGGATCAAGGTTATACAGCCCGCCCATTGCCAGAAATGAATTTTCCGCCAGTTTCTCCGCCTCTTCGGGAGAAACGCCCCAAGACGATAATTTCAAGTCATCCAAACCGACCGCTTTAATCAGCTTTCGTAAAGCCGTCAGAAAATCTTCCGGTCCGTTGCCGGCCTCTCCCATTGCCCGTGACATTTCCATATAACGCACGGCAATTTTATTTTTCTCTTTTTTCATCAGATAACCGTAATAAGGAAGCGACAGCGCAACCAACCCTGCCCCGTGCGGCAAATCGGGATAGAATGCCGACAAAGCATGCTCCATCGAGTGTTCGGAAATGCAGCTTGACATGCTTTCCACCATTCCCGCCTGAGTGCTGGCCCAGGCCATCTGCTCGCGCGCCTGCAAATTTTGCCCGTTTTCGACCGCTTGCGGTAAAAACTCGGTTATCCGCCGGATTGAATCCAACGCATACAAATCGCTCACCGGCTGCGCCACATTAGCCAGATACCCCTCTGCCGAGTGAAAAAAAGCGTCCATTCCCTGATAAGCCGTAAATAGCGGCGGAACCGAAACCATCAGCTCCGGGTCGACAATCGACAGCAGCGGGAACGTTGCATCAATTCCAAAGCCTATTTTTTCATTTGTATCGGCATTGGTAATCACGGTCCAGGGATCGGCTTCCGTTCCCGTTCCGGCAGTCGTCGGAATAGCCACAATCGGCAGCACCGGCTGCATAATTGAAGCTTTGCCTTTCAGATAATCCCAATAACGGTTGTCGCCGTTGTTCACCATAATCGCAATCGATTTGGCCGAATCAATCGCACTGCCGCCGCCCAAGCCAATCACAAAATCGCATTCTTCCCTGCGGGCCAGTTCTGCCGCCTCTTCCACATGCGCCTCAATCGGGTTGGGCAAAACCTTGTCAAAAACGGTTGAATCAACGCCGTTCTCCCGCAAAAGCGCCTGAACCTTATCCAAATATCCGAATTTTCGCATCGAATTGCCGCCGGTAATTACAATTAAAGCCTTTTTTCCCGGCAACTCGGCCTGAGCCAGTTCTTTCAGCCTTCCCCGGCCGAAAATAACCCGCGTCGGCATATAGTAATTAAAATGCATATCACCCTCCTCCGCTGTTTTAACATCAGAGGTTAATATAAACATCGTCTCAGAGGGCTTCAACCGCCTTTTCCAACGCGGCTATATCGTTTCCGCACAACAGGTCATGAAGCCGGGCCAGTTTTTCCTCCGGCAAATCATAAATATGCAAAGCCGTCAGCCGCCGGACAGTTTCTTCGGGAAAGCGCCGGCGAATGATCTTTGCCGGATTTCCGCCCGCTATTGTATAAGGTTCAACGTCTTTAGTCACCACGGCGCCCGCTGCCACAACCGCTCCTTCGCCGATTGTCACTCCGGGCATAATCATTGCCCGCATGCCGATCCACACGCCGTCTTTAATAACCGTATCCCCTTTTGCCTGATATTCTTCGGCAATCTTATCCAAATGGGCATAACAACTGAACCAGTCCGTCCGGTGCGTATGGTTGCCGCCCATCAGAATAACCGCTTCCGCCCCGATGCTCACATAATCGCCGATATAAAGCCGGTCGATTTTCCATTGCGGTTCCCAATGTTCACGGCTGTATTTGTCACCGTACAGATAACGCACGGCACAATCTTCAAAACAGCCGCTCCATGCATCGCTGTAATAACTGTGGGTTCCCTTGACGATAATATTCGGGTTGGTTACCGTTTCATGCAGATATTCGACTTTTGACCAATGCTTAGTCATGTTTTCTTCTCAAAAACGCGGGCAACTCCGGCAGTTTGGAAGCTCCGGCCGCATGCAGATGCCCGCCGCCGCCGAATTCCGCCGCAATTTTAGACACGTCAATATTCTCTTTGTCGCTGTAAAAAGACAAATTCCAACGGTTTTGTTTGTTCATAAAGAAATTGACCATAAAGTCATAATCCTGAATATTCTCCAGCGAATCAAAAAACTCGGAATAGCCTTGCGGCATATTGGAACAAATGCACTTCAACCCCTTATATTCGCTTTCAAAAGCCATGCTCCGCACCAGACGGTAATTGCGCACCTTAATCCACGACAAAATCGCCCGTCCTTTTTCAACCGTATCCGCCACATTCAGGCGTCCGTCAAACAGCTTGTCCCATATTTCATCGGTCGGCGCATTGACGCCGTTGGCCTGAAAAGCATATTCAAACGGACGGACTCGGTCGTCACGCAAATCAAAAACATCGTTTTTTCCGAGCAGAACAACCCCTTCCGGTACCGGCTTGTCCGGATAATAATATTCCCAGCTTAACACGATAGCCGCCGTGCCGATACGGCGCAGTCCTTTAATTTCCTTATACTTGCCGCTGGCCAGCTTCTCGTTGTATTCATTAATCACCGAAGCATGATGGTCAATCCAGGTAAAATCTATTTTCTCATTCAGTTCAAACATAAAATCGACCGGCAAGGCAAAGTCACAAACCACAACCTTCTCATGCTTGCGGATTTCGTCATAAGGAATTTCCATGTCATGATTCAGCCCCATCAGTTCTATTCCCGGATAAACCGTCCGCACAATAGCGCCGGAACCTTTTCCGTCGCTGTCTGCCACATGATAAATACACAACATGCCAAAACCTCGCTAATCTTCTATTACAATTTTCATATTATCATAAGCCGGAACCACATTCTCCGGCGTCTCCAGCATAACCTGATTATAATCGCATTCCGTTGCCATATGGTTAATGACCGCCTTTTCCGGGTTAATCCGCTCAATGACGGCCAGCACATCGGCCAAACCGGCATGCGCCGGCTGCCCGTAAGGCGTCGTCAGCGGCAAAACCAACAGTTTCGGCCGCCGCAGAATCCGCTTGTAACCGCTTTCGGCAATCACCTTAAAATCGGCAATATAAACGATTTCCCCGTCATTAAACACATATCCCAAGCATTCCGGACAATGATGCAACAGCTTAATCGGCATAATTTTCAGGCCTTTGATGTCAAACGGACGGTTGGCTTTGATAATATTCGGCACCATACTCGGCAGCCTGACCACATCGTTGACCTTGTTCGGCTTTGAAAGCAGATAAGAAAAATTATGCCTGATATAACGAACCGTCTTTTCTCCGGCATAAAAATGCAAATTCTGCCGGATAATCCGGTTAATCTCCCTGATATCGTCTATGCCGTGCACATGGTCGGCATGCGCATGCGTGTAAAGCACCCCGTCCAAATAGCGAATATCATTTGCCAGCAGCTGCAAACGCAAATCCGGCGACGTGTCGATTAATAACCTGACCCCGTCGTACTCCAGATATGCCGACGTCCGCAAACGCCGGTTTTTAGGGTTTTGCGGGTCGCAGGCCCCCCAGCCTCTCCCCAGCGACGGAACACCGGGAGCCGCGCCGCTGCCCAGAATGGTTAACTGTTTCATTTATAATCATATCTCCCTTTATCGCTGGCCTTGCGGAACAGACGGTAAAAGTTGTCTGACGTAATCTGCGCCAGTTTTTCTAGCGGCAAGTCGCGCAGTTGAGCCAGTCTTTCCGCCGTATGCAGCACAAATGCAGGCTCATTGCGGCGCCCGCGCTTGGGCACCGGAGCCAAAAACGGCGAATCCGTCTCCACCAACAGACGTTCCAGCGGCAAACGGGCAAAAACCTCCCGCAGTTCATTGCTTTTGTTAAAGGTAATTATACCCGAGGCGGAAAGATAAAAACCAATGGAAAGGCCGAAATCCGCCAGTTTCTGCGAACCGGTAAAACAATGGAATTCGCCGCCGAAAGGCTTTTCCTTATAGGCTTCGTCCAGCAGCGACATCGTGTCTTCCTCTGCTTCTCTGGTATGGATAATCAGCGGCAGCCCGCTCTCCTGCGCAGCCTTGATATGCTCTCTGAAAACCTTTATCTGCACATCGCGCGGGCAGTTGTCATAGTAATAATCCAGCCCGCACTCGCCGATAGCCACCACTTTCTTATGATGTGTCTGCGCCAGCAAATCCGCCGCCGTCAGACTTTCATATTCGGAGGCATTATCGGGATGCACCCCGACTGCCGTATAAATAAACGGATACTTTTCCGACAAAGCCAGCTGATTGTCCAGCTCGTCAATATTATTTCCGGCATTCAGCATTGCCGTCACGCCATTGGCTCTGGCCCGCTCCAGAATTTCATCAAAATCTTCTTCAAAATCGTTAAAGTCCAAATGACAATGGCTGTCGACTAACATAGCTCTCCTTATTAAATCACTTTAATCACATTGGTAATAATATTAATCAAAGCCTGCTTTTTATCAAGATTTAATCTCTCCGTCTCGTTAAAAACCTTAATGGCGTTGTCCCAGGCTCCCGCCAGTTCGTCGGGATGATCGCTTGCTCTGACGTTTTCGGCAATAAATTTCAAAACCAGTTCCTGAATCAGATAATAGCTGTCTTCATCGCTCACCGCCGCATCGCAAAAAGCCAGCAAATCGGCAATACTGAACTTGTTTTTGGCATAAACGATCTTGGACAAATCGTCATACTTGCCCAAAGCATTGTTATCGGCATATGCCAAAGCTTTGCCGATACTGCCCGAAGCAATGCCGACCAGACTTTGAACGGCCTTTTCCGCCAAAGCCGGGCGATACCGCCGCAACAGACTGGCAACCTGATTGTCCGCCAACGGCGGCAGCTGCAGCTTGGCGCAGCGCGAACGGATCGTCGGCAGCAGCTTGTTCGGATTATGACTGATAAGCATCATCACCGTTTTGTATGGCGGTTCTTCCAAAATTTTCAACACCGCATTGGCACTGGCCGGATTCATATCGTCAATGCTGTCGATAATCACAATCCGCCAGTTATTGTCCGCCGAACGCTTAGTCAAAAACTCATTGATTGTCCGCACGTCGTCCACGCGGATAAAAGCCGACTTTTTCAGCCCCTTCATTTCCTCGTCGGAAAGCTGCTCACCCTCTTTGATTGCTTTCAGAATCTTGCGGCGGTCGGTATCGGTATAGTCCCGCTCAATAATTTTCAAATCAGGATGGGCATTGTTGACCACCAGTTTGAACACCGGATTGTTTTCGCTTATCTCCAAACTGGTATATTGCTCTTTCTTGCCGGCATCGGCCGCCAGCAGAAATTTGGCAAAACGATAAGCCAGCGTTGCCTTGCCGATGCCCTCAATGCCGCTGATGAGCCATGAATTGTGCAGCGAATTATTCCGCCACCCTTCCAGCAGAATCTGCTCGGCTTTTTCCTGCCCCAGCAGATAGCTGTTGTTTTTCGGCAAAATATTGACCGCTTCGCTCTCTGACATTAAATTTTAAACCTTTCCGCAATCACCCGGATAACCTCATGGTGCAAATCTTCAATCGTCTTATTGGCATTCAGCACCACAAAACGTTTGCCGTCGCTCTGCGCCAGTTCCAGATAGCCTTCGCGCAGGCGGTTATGAAATTCCAGTCCCCTGTCTTCAAAACGGGTTTCCTTAACTTCCATCTGCAAAGATTTTTTATAAGAACGTTCCAAACCGATTTTCGGATCCAAATCAAACAAAATGGTCAAATCAGGCTTAAAATCGCCCACCGTCAGCTGATAGAGGCCGTTCAGAGTTTCCAGCGGCACCTTTTTCTCATAACCGTAATACTGATAAGCCACCGTAGAATCCGCAAACCTGTCGCTCAGCACCCAGGTTCCTTCTTTCAATGCCGGCCACACCTTATTGGTCAGGTGAATGCGCCGGTCGGCATAATAAAGCAGGCATTCGGCAACCGCATCAAACTTGTCTTTGTCTCCGGTTACCAGCAAACGCCGCAGTTCCTGCCCGATATCGGTTCCGCCCGGCTCTTTGGAAGTCAGATTGTTGATTTTCCGCTGATGCAGAAACTCAGAAAGCAGTTTCAGCTGGGTTGATTTTCCGGTTCCTTCGCCGCCCTCAAAGGTAATAAACTTGCCCTTGGGACGGGGAACCGGCGGAAAAGGAAACTCCAACTGGGGAATTTCCTCGCCGTCTATTCCGTCTTTGGTGGCAACTTTACCTTTCAGCGATGTCATCTTAATTTTCCCCGAAAACCAGATATTTCAAGTTTTCGCCGATTTTGCCGAGCATGCCGAGCTTACCGACGTCACGGTCTGCCAACAGCGGAACTTCAAAATCGGGCTGGCCCAGAATTTCCACTTTAACCACGCCGAGCTTGTCGCCTTTTTTAATCGGCGCCTTGACCGGCTTGTCATAAACCGCCGTCATTTTGACATTGGCGGCTTTGTTTTTCTTAATCGTCCGTTTGACATTCTCGCCAACAACCAGCTCAACACTCTTCTCGGTTCCGAACCAGACCGGAATCTCGGCAATTTTCTGCCCTTTGGTCAGAATGTCATAATTGTCAAACTCGCGGAAACCGTAGCTCATAATCTTTCCCGCCTCTTCGGAACGCTCTTTGTTGCTCTTGGTTCCGGTCATAACCTCAATCAGACGCCGGTCACCGCGTTTAACCGAAGCCGTCAGACTGAAACCGGCCTCTTCCGTATGTCCGGTTTTCAGACCGTCCGCTCCCGGCATCGAATACAACAGAGGATTGCGGTTGCCCTGGGTGATGTTGTTATGCGTAAACGTTTTCTGCGAAAAGAGGTAATAATACCCCGGGAATTCGGAAATAATCAGTCTTGCCAGTTTGGCCAAATCTTCAACCGACATCCGGTGATTCGGATCCGGCAGCCCGGTTGCATTCATAAAAGAACTGTTGTTCATCCCCAGTTTTTTAGCCGTTTTGTTCATTAAAACGGCAAAATCGTCTTCGCTTCCGGCCAAATTTTCCGCCGCCACGATACAGGCATCATTGCCGGACTGAATGATAATGCCCTTAATCAAATCCTCAACCCGGACTTCCTCGCCGATGTTCAAAAACATCGTTGAACCGCCGCTGGCGGCTCCGCCTTTGCGCCAGGCGTTTTCACTGACGGTAAAGGTATCGTCCAGCGAAAGCGAACCGTCCTTAAGCTTCGAGAAAATAATGTAAACCGTCATCAGTTTGCTCATGGAAGCCGGCGGCACCATTTTCTGATGATCTTTGGCAAACAGAATCTGCCCGGTGTCATAATCGGTCAGAATAACATTGCGGGCAGTGGTCTCAATCGCCAGAGCCTGTCCGGCTCCCGCCAAAATAAAGGCACCGGCAATCACGCTTGTATAGAGTTTGGTTCTGAAGCTCATTTTCTCTCAATCCTTACATTATAATTAATCGCGAACAACGCTGGCATTCTGAATCCCGTAGTTGCGGACCTTGGCCAAAGTCACCTCCGCCTCTTCGGGAAAACTGAACGGCCCCAGGCGAACACGGTAAAACCGCTTGCCGTCCACATCGGCTTCCGCCACTCTGGCATTGCCGAACTGCGTCAGTTTGCGGCTCAAAGAATGGGCGGTATCCTGTTTGGAAAAGGCACCTGCCTGCACAAAATAGCTCTTGCCGGCAGACGTATTCGAGGCCTGATAGCTTACCGGCGCGGAAGCTGCCGGCCCGGTCGCCTTATAAACCTCAATCTGCCGCTTGGGAATGCTAATGCGGTTTGCCGCATAAGCCGTTGCCTTTTTGGGTGTATCATAGCGCGTCGGCATCGGTTCGTTCAACAACGCCGCTTTTAATTCCTTGCTCTCGTCTTCCAGCAAATCGACACGGACTTTAGCGGTGCCCTGCGTCTGAAACCCCAGCAGCTGCGCTCCGCGCTTGGAAATGTCTATAATCCGGTTTTTCGCATAAGGCCCGCGGTCATTAACCCGTAAAACCAGCGAACGGCCGTTCTCCAGATTTGTTACCCGCACAATGGAAGGCAGCGGCAAAGTCCGGTGTGCCGCCGTCAGCGTATTCATGTCATAATTCTCGCCGTTGGCGGTTTTCTTCGCGTGAAAATCTTTCCCGTACCAGGAAGCGATACCGACTTCCGAATAGCTGTAATCCTCTTTCGGATAATACCATTGTCCGGAAATTTTATAAGGTTTGCCCACCTTATAGCTGCCGCCCTGCCCTTTAATGGCCGCGGCCTGCGAATAAGGAGAATCCGACAGGTTCACCTCATTGCTGGCGCAACCCGCCAAAAACAGGCCTGTCAGACACAGCAATATGTTTACTTTGTTAAGTCTCATCAAAAATCCCATTTAAATTTATTTTTGTTCAATCTAAACTTTTTTTTCCGCTTCGTAAAGCTTGTTATTTCCGTCTGTGTAATTTTCGCGGCTGCACCGGAACGGCAAAACCGATATCCGGATTATACTTGTTTATCTTGTTCAGCAGCTGATAATCGGGATAACCGTCCGGCTGCAGTTTTGCTTTTTGCTGAACCTTCTGAATCGCCTCCCGGGTTTTGCTGCCCAGCTGTCCGTCTTCATCAAGCTTAAACCACCCCAGTTTGTTGATAAAAGCCTGAACCTTCAGTACATCGTCGGCTTTCAGACGAACGGCCGGCGCTTGTGCCATCGCTTTCCATTTTTTGCCCGAAACCGTATAATCGGCCAGCAGCCCGACAGCCAGGGCATAGTTTTCCGACCGGTTCCATTTCATAATAACGTTAAAATTGTGCAAAACCAGATAAGCCTTGCCTTTCTTGCCCTCGGGAAGCAGAACAGCCCCCTTGCTTTCGGCGGCAAAAGGCAGCTTTTTATTGTCGGCCAGACGCACGCCGGCAGCAGCCCATTCTTTAACCGTCTTGAGCTTTGTCCGCCCGGTCTGAGCATAGTCGAAATTCCACGGCAGCGAAACCTCGGCTCCCCAAGGTTCGCCCGCTTTCCACCCGGCCTCGTGCAGATAATTGGCAGCCGAAGCGGCCGCATCTTCAAACGAATGCCAAATGTCTATTTTGCCGTCACCGTTATAATCGACGGCATAAGCGTTGAATGTGGACGGCATAAACTGAAAATGCCCCATGGCTCCGGCCCATGACCCCTCCATCTTGGTATGGTCAATTTCCCAGTCGTCAATAATTTTCAGAGCCTGATACAACTCTTCGCGGAAAAACTTCGGTCGGCGGCGGTCATAGCTCAAAACCGTCAAAGCATCCACCACCTGATAATTGCCGAAATTCCGCCCGAAATTGCTTTCCATGGCCCAAAAGGCAACCAGATAATTAAAGGGAACGCCGTATTTCCCTTCCAAATCCTTAAACAAAGGATAAAGTTCCTTATATTTGGTCCGCGCTTCGGCCACCCGTTTGGCTGTCACCACCCGGTTGGCATAATCGGTAAAAGTAAGTACGAATTCCGTCTGATTCCGGTCGATTTTAACCACTTCGGGCTCCGGATGATAATAATCTTCGGCATACACTTTTTTGATTGTCTTTTTGGAAATGCCCCTGTCAATCATCTCCTCTTTCAGGTCATCGAGCCAGTCCAGATATTCTTCCGGCGCTTCAACCTTATCCGCTGCCCGGACGGCTCCCGCCGAACAGATAATCGTTCCGCTCAGCAGCACTGCTGCCAGCAAGCCCGTAACCTTTGAATATGCCATTTTTATTCCATTCTTAAATATACCTGTCGGAAATTTTACAAAAGAGCTTTTAAAAACCTCTTAATTTTGCTATAATAATCGCTATATATTTTAGTATTAATAATCCAGCAGAAAGGTTTATCCCATGACCGCATCCGCTTTTTCCTCCTACAAGCCCCGCCACCTCTGGCTTTATGTCATCGCCGCAGTCGCCTCGCTCGGCGGACTGCTTTCCGGTTTTGACACCGGAGTCATTTCCGGCGCCCTGCTGTTCATTAACGACACCTGGCCGCTCACCAGTCTGGCCAAAGGCTGGGTCGTCAGTTCGGCTTTGGTCGGTGCGGTTATCGGAGCCGCGGCAAACGGCGTGCTCGCCGACATGTACGGACGCAAAAAGGTCATTATTGCCACGGCGGTCATCTTCGCCCTCGGTTCGATTCTCTGCGGCTTTGCCTCCTCCGTCGGCTGGCTGATTGCCGGGCGGATGATTCTCGGCTTGGCAATCGGTATGGTAAACTTCGTCGTACCGCTGTATTTGTCTGAAATTTCGCCGCAAAAAGTCCGCGGAATGCTGGTTTCTCTATACCAGCTTGCCATCACTGCCGGCATTCTCTTCTCCTATCTGATTAACCGTATCTTCGCGCTAAGCGAATATAACTGGCGCTGGATGCTCGGTTCCGGTTTGATTCCGGCGTTGATTCTGCTGGTCGGCATCAGTTTTCTGGGCGATACGCCGCGCTGGCTGATCAGCAAAAAGCGTGAAAAGGAAGCCTGGGAAATCTTCCGTAAAATTGAGCCGGAAACTGACGCTGACAAACATGTCAAAGAAATTAAAGCCACCTTAAACACATCGGTTCAAAGCGCGTCACGTTCATCTTTTGCCCGTTGGATGCTTATGCCGGTCATTGTCGGCATCGGCATGATGTTTATGCAGATTTGTACCGGCATCAACACCATCATTTACTACACTGCCACCATTTTTCAGGCCGCCGGTTTCACCGACACGCTGGGAGCTCTTTACGCCACCATCGGCGTCGGCGTGGTAAACTTTTTAATGACCTTCGTCGCCATTTTCTTCACCGACCGTCTGGGACGCAAGCCGCTGCTCTATGCCGGACTGGCCGGCATCACCGCAAGCCTGTTTGTTCTCGGCGGATCATTCTGGCTCACCGATTATCTCGGCGACAGCCTCAAATGGGTTGCCGTCGGCAGCATTGTTATCTACATTGCCTGCTTTGCCTTTTCCCTCGGCCCGATCGGCTGGATTATCATCTCTGAAATTATGCCGCTGAAAATCCGCGGCCTTGCCATGAGCATCTGCACCATGGCCAATTTCGGATTTAACTTTCTGGTTGCGCTCACGTTCCCCGTTTTACTGGAACATATCGGCGAAGCTTACACTTTCTGGATGTTCGGACTGGTCGGTATTTTCAGCCTGTGGTTCACTTTCCGCTACATTCCCGAAACCAAAGGGCGTTCACTCGAACAGATTGAAAAAAACTGGGCCGAAGGCCTCCCTGTCCGCCGCTTTTAAGCCATAACAGGCAGAGAAAAAGCAGAAATGCTTTTTCTCTGCTTCCCCTGATCACAGTTTCAAAGCTCGCCGCCTTTCATTTCAAAAATTCCGCCCAAATACTTTTTTAATTGCAATTTAACTTTTAACCTTTAAGATAACTTCCGCAGGTCAGAGATGGCTTGCGGAGTGTGACAGCTCCCATAACAAAATAAACGACTCCTCTCAAGGGGGAGCCGGGAATATAAGGCTATGCGCGAATAACCCGGACTGTTTGTTATGCAGTTGTCAACTCCCCCACCTTTAATTCCAAAGGTGGGTTTTGTTTTAACCAAATAAATTTTCGCCCGAATTTCGTTGACGACGGCGAGGATTTTAAGACAAAAACGGAGTTGTAATATGTTGAAAAAAAGACAGCGTTTAACCAACCTTAACCACACCCGCACAGAAATTGCCGGTCAGTTGCAACAACTGATGGCCGAACATCAGCTGCAAATAGACAAGTTTGCCCAGTTGACCAGCTGGACGCCGTTTTATCTGCAGGCACTGTTGGAAGGCCGCGCCAACCCGAATATCGGCGAGCTTAATTACCTCGCTTCGATTTTTGACCATAAACTCAAAATCGAATTCGTGGTTTAAAAAATGGCCCCCGCTCAAAGCGGGGTCTTTCATTCCCGCATCTATTCCGACTATTGGCCCCCTGAAGCATAGATATCCCGGGCTTATGAGGACAGCGGCAGCGTCCGAAATAAACCCCGGATGAATTGAAAGCTCTGCCCCGTGAAAACAAGCCTGCGAAGTTTGAACGGTATCTCCGCATACAAAAAAAAGCCCCAAACCGGGGCATTCTTTATGGCGGAGAGAGGCGCTAAGTAAAAATGCCTTAAA